>Ga0187886_1003305_pt1 | contig 12145 bp, 10 predicted proteins | sample June2016WEW_20_1_FD_133001 | JGI IMG/M metagenome (GOLD analysis project Ga0187886, IMG submission 133001) | Peatland microbial communities from SPRUCE experiment site at the Marcell Experimental Forest, Minnesota, USA - June2016WEW_20_150 | ecosystem: Environmental > Terrestrial > Soil >...
ATTAAAAATTATTAATAAGCAAAAAATATACCACACAGAGGAATTTAAAAATAATATCGGGAAGATCACTCCTAACTATTAGAAATTTTTAAATTTATAAGAATATTAGCCATTCACAACTTTCTTTTATTTTACCGGATTGATACTTGTTTTTTTCCCATTCTTTGACATTTTGTTCAAAATTTTTACAAAAAAAGAAAGGAAAATGGTGTGGAGTTCGGCCGCCAGTGTCCTGAATCAATAATTCGTTGACAAAGTCTCAAGGGTGTCATTCCCAGGCAAGTGGGAATCCAGAAAAGAGAAAAACTGGATTCCTGCTTCCGCAGGAATGACAGTTCAAGTAAACGAATTTCTGACTCACCACACTAGGCCATTTGCAACTCTTTACTCCTAACTCTTAACTCATAACTAAGAATGGTCGGGGCGAGCCGATTTGAACGGCCGGTCCGGCCGCCTCACCCTCTCGGCGGCGTGACAAAGAGTCGCTCCTTATTCGTCGCGACGTCACCCTCCTGCTCCTCCGCAGTCGGTCGGCCACCTAACTCTAATCTCCGAACTGTTCATTCATAACTAAGAATGGTCGGGGCGAGCCGATTTGAACGGCCGACCTCCTGCTCCCAAGGCAGGCGCGCTAACCAGGCTGCGCTACGCCCCGACGTACTGTTAAGTACGTTTATTTGGTCTATTTCGTTTATTTGGTTTGTTTACCCAAAAACAATCTCAATAAAAATAACGATCCACTAAGCGAACCTTACGATCTGAACGATCGAAACGGTCCTAACGATACTAACGATCATAAAATTCTAAACGTTTTACGATTATTTTTTCCAGTTTTCTTAGGGCTTTTCCTCTGTGGCTAACTCTATCTTTTTCTTCGAGAGTAAGTTGAGCCATCGTCTTCCCATATTGAGGAAGAATAAAAATGGGGTCATATCCAAACCCCTTCTTCCCCACTTCCCTGAATCCGATCTTCCCCCTACATGATCCCTCTGCGACCACCTCTCTTCCATCATGGGAGACCATGGCTATGACACATTTAAATCTCGCTCCCCTTTTCGAAACTGGAATCCCCTTCATCTCTCCGAGGAGTTTTTGATTTTTTTCTCGATCCGAAGCCCCTTCTCCAGAATACCTGGCGGAATAAATTCCAGGCAATCCTTTCAAACTATCAACTTCTAATCCTGAATCATCTGCAATGGTCAACTTCTTAAAGTATTTTGAATAGAACCGAGCTTTCTTCAAAGCATTCTCAGTAAAACTCTTCCCATCCTCTTCAATCTCAGGGATATCTAAAAAATCGTTTAACGAATAAATTTTGAGCCCCAACCCTTTCAGGGCTCTTCGAATTTCACGGACCTTTCCTCTATTTTTAGTTGCGACTATGACTTCCAATTGTTCTCTAGTCGCCTGATGAAAAATATCCATCTGCGGCGTTATCCGGCCGCCTCACCCTCTCGGCGGCGTGACAAAGAGTCGGTCCTTATTCGTCGCGACGTCACCCCTCATCCTTTCAGCAACCTACTAATCTTACCCTTTCCCTTCCAAAACCTTTTTTTGGATTCTCGTCAGTTCCGTTATCCCCTTCTGGGCAATTCTCGTCAACTCATCCATCTCTTTTTTCGTAAAAACAGACTCCTCTGCAGTGCCTTGGATCTCAACGAACTTTCCATCGCCGGTCATCACCACATTCATATCTACCTCAGCCCTGGAGTCCTCCTGATAATTTAAATCCAAGAACACTTTCCCATCTACTTTCCCTACACTGATGGCAGCAACGGACCCTTTGAGCGGAATTTTTTCGATCAATCCCTTTTTAAGCATCTTTCGAAAAGCATCCACCAAAGCCACATAGGCACCTGTGATCGAAGCCGTCCTTGTCCCACCATCCGCTTGAATCACGTCGCAGTCGATCCAGATCGTCCTCTCCCCAAACCCGCTGAGATCGGTTACAGACCTCAAAGAACGACCAATCAACCTTTGGATCTCGAAGGCACGGCCGCTTCCACGGCCCGTCAGTGAATCTCTTGAAGTGCGGGTATGCGTGGAACGAGGGAGCATGGAATATTCCGCCGTGATCCAGCTCTTTCCAGTATTTTTTAAAAACTGGGGGACTCTCTCTTCCACACTGGCCGAACAGATCACTTTTGTGTCCCCCATTTCGATGAGAACCGACCCTTCGGCATGTTTCATATAATTTCTTGTAATTTTCACTGGCCTCAGAGTTTCAGACCCTCTTCCATCCGGACGTTTCACTTAAAACCACCTTTTCCCCCCTCACCCCCCCCCTCTCCCCTTTGGGGAGAGGGGAAGGGTGAGGGGAAATTTCACTTATGGAAAGTATTTTCTCAAAATACCTTTAAAAAGTCAATTCTTTTGAGAATTTTTGGACGGGATGGTACACTCGCTATTCAGACTCACTTCTCCTTGTCCAAGAGATAATGATTGCAGTGAGACCAATGATGAGGAGGAGCTTCCAGACATCCTGAATGCTCTCAAGAGAAGGACTTCCTATTCCTGCCTCCAATGAGGGCATAGGCAGCCTGAAAGCGATGACCATCTCTGCAAAGGCAATACCGATCATCATCCCCAGATTTCTCGAAAGGGCTAAAAAACTGGAGGCCAGTCCCACCTTCTCCTTTGGGAGAGAACCGATAACGGCGCTGTTATTGGCCGGGTTGAAGAGTCCAATCCCAATACCAAGGAGAATCTGTCTCAATAGAATTTCATAATCACTCACGCCGGATTTCAGAAAAGTAAAGGAGAAGATGGTCAGGGAGGTAAGGGTCAAACCAATGGTCGCTGGTATTCTCACACCCACCCGATCGGAAAATCTTCCACCCAATGGAGCGATGACCATCACGGTTAGGGCAACGGGAAAGATCAGCATGCCCACCTTCGATGGTGAAAATTCCAAAATATTCTGGAGAAAAAAAGGGGTGACGAAGGTATGGGCACCGCCCATCCAGAAGGAGAGGAGGCTTGCTCCGAGAGAGGAGATGAAGAGTCGTTTTCTGAAGAGGTGAAGGTCCACTAAGGGGGAAGAGGATCGGAGTTCTACAACAATAAATAGACTGAAGCAGAACAGGCCAAAGAAGAGCCATCCCCAAAGAAGAAGAGTTGATCCATGACCCACTTGATTAAGAAAAAGGATAAGAGAAGTCACGAAGAAAAAAAGTAGAAGGGCTCCTAAAAGATCCAACCGTACCTTACTCGTCAGTCCGTCCCTTTCTAAGATTTTTAAAGAAAGAAAGATTCCAATGGCTCCGATAGGGAGATTGATAAAGAAAATTGATCGCCATCCCAGATGTTCGACCAAAAATCCTCCGAGAAGAGGACCGGTCAAAAAACCTGCAGAGACGACGGAGCCGATAATTCCCAATGCCTGACCTCGATCCTTTTCTGGAAAGACAGTGGCGATGATCGCTGTGCCATTGACCATCAGTGCGGAAGCTCCCAGGCCCTGGATCATCCTGGAACCAATGAGAAAATAGATGGTGGGTGAAAAACCACAAAGGGCTGACCCCACTGTGAATGTTAAAAACCCTAATAAGTAAATCCTTTTCTGTCCAAACAGATCGGCCAATCTTCCTATCAAAAGCAGACATCCTGTGATGACGATCAAATAGGCCATCACCACCCAGGCCACTGTTTTCAGATCAGTATTCAATGATTGAATGATTGTTGGAAGGGAGATGTTCACAACACTCGCATCCAGTGTGGACATATAAACACCAATGGAAATGTTAAGGGTAACCCACCACCGTCGATCTATCGAAAGAATGGACATCCGATTTACCGCCTCACAATCAGATGATCGATTTAAACAGATTTTCAATAGAGATGCAATGCTCCCCTCACCTTTCCCGTCCGGCGCCGAAGTCTCAGCCGAACGAAGGGGGTAAGGGGGTTAAGTTGTTGTTGAAACCTGAGGAAAAAATAGTTATGATATTTTGGTATAACTTATCGAATGATTAAGGAGCAAAAAGATGCATGAGGAAAATCAAACAAAAAAATTTACCGGGGCTTCGAAATATGTACTTGATGATGAACTGGCCAAGATTGTCAACGTCACGATGGCTCTGAAAATGCCCCTTCTCCTCAAAGGAGAACCCGGTACGGGCAAGACCATGCTGGCCCATGCCATTGCCGAGGTCTTCAAAATGAGGCTGATCGTTCTGAATGTCAAATCGAGCATGAAGCTCGTCGATGCCCTCTATCAATACGATACACTGACTCGCTTAAATGATAGCCGGTTTGGAGACTCCAAAAGGGATGTCAGCAATATTGAAGAATATATCCGGATGGGTAAAATCGGCCAGGCCTTTGTATCCGAGGAGAGGGTCGTCCTGCTGATCGATGAAATCGATAAGGCCGATACCGATTTTCAAGACGATATGCTCGATGTTTTGGACCAAATGGAATTCGACATCATCGAGATCGATAAAACTATTCAAGCAAAACAAAGACCTGTCATTGTTATTACTTCCAACGCCAAAAAGGATCTCTCCGATCCATTTCTGGGTCGCTGTAATTTTCACCACATTGCCTTTCCAGAACCTGACATAATGAGAAGGATTATCCAAGTCCATTTCCATGATATCAGCAGGGATCTACTTGAAAGCACTGTTCAAACGTTTTATCGCCTCAGAGAAATCAGAGGAATTGAAAAAAAACCTGCCACCAGGGAGCTGATTAACTGGATCAGAGCACTCAAAACAGATCCAGACTTCAAAGTCAAAGACTTGATCAAAGGGGAGGTGCCTTACTTAGGCGTTCTGTTCAAGAAGAGTCCCGATTATGTCGTGGCTCAGAATGCTGCGGCCAGGTTTAAGATATAAAACTCTATGCTCAAAGTTCAAAGCTTAAGGCTCAAAGGTTTTGCTTTCAGCCTTGAGCTTTCAGCTGTAGGTTCTTAATAATATGTTCGTCGATTTTTTTTTCTTATTGAAAAAAGTAGGGATCCCGGTCTCTCCCACCTCCTTCCTTAGGCTTCAACAGGCCCTGAGCATGGGACTGATCAACTCCATCGATGACTTTTACACGAGCGCCCGTGCCATTCTCGTTAAGAGCGAAAGATATTTTGATCTCTACGACCAGGTTTTTGCCCATCGATTCAAAGGGGTTGAGTTCAAGGAACCAGATCAATTCGAATTATCGGAGGTAGCCAGGGCTCTACTCGATGAGTGGTTAAAAGATCCAAAAGGTCTGGCGGATGCTCTTGGAATCAACGAAGAAGAACTGAGTAAACTGAGTCCGGAGGAACTGATCCAGTACTTTCTTGACCGTTTAAAAGAGCAAACTGAGGCACACCATGGAGGGAGCAAATGGATCGGAACAGGAGGAACATCTCCTGTAGGCCATTCTGGATATCATCCAGGCGGAATGAGAGTGGGTGGGATATCCAGAAATAAGTCAGCTGTGAAGGTGGCGATGGATCGGAGGTACCGAGATTACTCACAGGAAGGGCCTTTGACTCAATCTCAAATGGGTGAGGCTCTGAAGAGGTTGAGAAATATGGTTCCCTTCGGTCCCAAGAATAAGGTGAACATCGACAAGACCATTTACCAGACTATGAAGAATGGTGGTGAAATAGAGATCATCTTTGATCGGAGCCTTAAAGACCGATTAAAGGTGATACTGACGATCGATAACGGCGGATGGTCTATGGATCCTTATATCGAGATGGTGCAAACCCTTTTTAATTATGCACGGTCCCAATTCAAGGACCTCAAGACCTTTTTCTTTCATAATACAATTTACGATTATCTGTGGGAGGATCCTCCGAGGCGTTCCAAACCATATTTAGTTGACGGATTGGTTCGTCTTGATCCAGAAACGAGGTTCATCATCGTAGGGGATGCGAGCATGGCTCCTTATGAGCTCACGGCCACGGATGGCTCCATCCACATCGAAGAGAGGTCTGGAAAACCCAGTTATCAGAGGCTGAGGTTCATTGCTAAAACTTTCCCCCATTCTGTCTGGATCAATCCGGTGATGTCAGAGGAATGGCCTTATACCCGCACTATTAGTCACATCCAGGAGATCTTTCCCATGTTTGAACTGACCCTCGACGGGCTGGAGAAAGCGGTCGGCTATATGATGCGGAAGAATTAACAACACAAGGTTAAGGTTGAGGTTTAGGATAAGATTTGGAATAGACGCCAACCAAATCTATAAAGTTAGAAGAAAATTCTCAAACCTAAACATGTAAGAATCTAAAAAATAAAAGAATTGACAAATTTGTTTAGATGTGTAATATAAACAATATGGCAACGGTTAAAATAAGCCCTGGCGGCCAAGTTAGAATCCCGAAAGAAATTATGGAGAAGTTGAATGTTTCGGCAGGTGACTATTTGGACTTTAGCTTTGAGGAAGGAAATGTAAATGTAAGAGCGAAGAAGTTGATTGATGCAGACCAGATATGGTTTTGGGAAAAGGATTGGCAGGAGGCCGAAAGAAAAGCTGAAAAGGATATCCGAGAGGGAAATCTTTCAAGAGTTTTTACAACCGCAGAAGACGGTATTTCTTATCTTAGAAGGAGAAGAAAAGAACTGAAAAAATCTTCACAGAAACCCTAAAATTTCTTTTTATCAAGAATAGAGTACCTGCCTATATTCCTAAAAATAATTGTATCATCCTCTGCTATTTGGAATGTGAATCTATAATTCATTGTTAATGAAGCCTCCCATATCAAGGTCCTTTTCAAACCCTTTATTTTCTTTGTTCTAAAAGATGGATGAAACATGTTAGTCAAGAAAATTCCTAATTTCTTTTCAAACAGATCTACAATATCATCAGGCTGTGCAGCAAGGGACTCCTCAAATTGTCGCGCAAATCTGTAACGTTTCGCTGTAATAACTTTCTTGTTTTTCATTCCTCTACTCTCCAGCATCGAAACTTTCGGTCAACTCTGAAATGGAATTTACAAAATTATAAACAAGGAGTCAATAACGAATGGAATATACCTCAGGCTAATGCCTGGAAACTACATTTTCGGTGGAAAAAGGATGGCGTTATATCACTTTGTCCAAAAGTGGCATGGGATCGACGAAGTGTTTATCAAGGCCCAACGCTGCTAAGGCAATGGGAGGAGAAAAAACCACCCATAGCGTTATGTTGAAGATGATAAGTGAAGCAGTTATTCGTTTCATGGATTTTCTATTTAGCATCTGGATCAGGAGGTTATCTATATCGAAATGCACTTTATCAAAACCAAGAAAAAGAAGCAAATCTTTCAGGATATTGTAAACCAACGGGGATGGTCATATTCCTCAATTGAATTTCGGTCTCTTCGCCGATTAAATTCAGGGAAAGGTTACATTGTGGATCGGACGGTTAGGATCGAACCAACGACCCTGTAATCTCTTCTCTTCCCCTCTTTCACTTCGTCTACGATGGTAATCTTTTCCCTCAAGAAAGGATGCTCGATGATTGTCTTCAGAAGAACTTCCAAGGGATCCTCCATTTTTCTAATTTTTTCATTCGGTAGGAACCATCCGAATTTGCTATAAAATTAAATTTTTGGTATAAATAGGTCAACTTCCGGGGGGTGATTCAAATTTTCTGTGGAATTCTCTGGACAAAATAGAGCCTATCTTAAATAGTTAAGCTCTTTTTGATCGCTTTCTAACTCACGGGATTTTTAGAATGAAACCTGAGAAGCCCCACTTCCATGAGCATCGAAAGCGTCTGCGCGAGAGATTCATAAGAAACGGTCTCGAAGGATTTGCTGATTATGAGGTTATTGAGTTACTCCTCACCCTTGCCATTCCACGCCTTGATGTGAAAGAACCAGCAAAGGCTTTAATCGCCCGCTTCAGCAATTTGAGGGGAATACTCGATGCCCCACTAGAAGAACTCCAAGCCATAGAAGGTATAGGCAAGGTAACCCCGGTTGCCCTGCGTATCATCCGGGAAGCCGCCAGCCTTTACCTTCAACAAGCAGCCGAACAGCGTGATTCATTTGCCGATCCGGAGGCACTATTTCTTTTCTGGCGTATGAAAATCGGGCCATTGGCTAACGAAGTTTTCCAGGTAGGATACCTTGACTCCGGCTTTCGTCTGGTCCGGGACGGAATTGAAACGCTTGAAGAGGGCACAATTGACAAGACCGTTGTTTACCCCCGGCGTGTAATCGAGGCCGCATTGCGACGCGGTGCCGCAGCGGTTGTTTTTGCCCACAATCACCCAAATGGAAATATCCAACCCACAGAACAGGATAAATTATTGACGCGGGCACTCGTGCTGGCGGCGACGTCTGTTCAGGTAAGAGTGCTTGATCACCTAATCATATCCACGGAGAGTGTTTTTAGCTTTCGAAAAGAGGGCTTGTTGTGAATATCGCTCCTGTCCTCCTGAAAGAATACCCCCAACTAAACGATGCTCAAAAGGCCATCATCGGTCACAGAGATGGGCCGCTTCTTGTAATTGCTGGGCCTGGATCTGGAAAAACTTTCAGCTTAGTCCTCCGCGCTTTGAATCTGTTCCTCCTTCGGGAAACCCTTCCCCGTGAATTGGTCATCTGTACTTTTACTGACATTGATTACTGGGCTGTAGACTGGGATTTTCAGAACGATACCTTCATGCAGGGCTGGGTGACTTACCGTACGCGAAAAGACAGAACACTCGGTCTGACCTCCGATCCGCATACATATGAAAAACCTGGAAAATATCGGATCCTCGTCAAGGTAGTTGATATCTTTGGAAACGACACTTCCCAGGCCTTTGATGTCGAGGTTAAATAGCTATGGTGAAAAGTATCATATCTTACGATAAAGATCTTCCAGAAATCCCTGGCCGTTGCCCCTGGGAAAGCCCCACATCGTTTCTGGTTAAGGACCCTGCGGCCCCGAATGGATGGCGGGTAGACAATTCAGGTCGGAGGCCGAGTAATCTTTTGCTCATAACCAAATTGCGCGATGACGTAGATCAATGGCGGGATAAGGGGTATCCGGGAACATCCGAGGTTTCCAAACGACTTTTAGGGTACTGGTTTGAGGAAGACCATGAAGTCCTCGGTTTTTCTACTCCGTTTCGTTACCACTTCTGTCAGCGAGAGGCAATAGAAACACTCATTTTCTTGTATGAAGTCGCTGGATATCGGGATATCAAAGACCTTATAAAAGCATATGCCCAGATTATCCGAAAGGATCTCCTGTCCGATTCAGTTACCTTTCAGGAAACGATGGATGGCCGGCGTCAGATCCGGCGCTTCGTTGCTGAGCTTAACGCTGATGGCGTTCAGGATTTACCGCCGAAGAACCTTAGACGGTATGCCTTCAAAATGGCTACCGGCTCCGGTAAAACCTGGGTCATGGCCATGGCCATTATCTGGGCGCATTTTCATAAGAAAATCATTCCCAGTTCGGACCTTTCCACAAACTTCCTTATCATTGCGCCTAATGTAATCGTATACCAGAGGCTGGAGAAAGATTTCAGCAGCAACCAGATCTTTCATGATTTACCACTCATTCCACCTGAATGGCGAGGATCATGGAGCCAGAAGGTTATTTTAAGAGGAGAAAGCACGGAGCCTGATCCATCGGGCAATCTTTTCCTCACGAATATTCAACAACTCTATGAAGCCCGCGAGCAAGAATGGACGCCACAAAACGCCGTTGATGCACTCCTTGGGAAGAAACCGGTTAAGGATTTGGCTTCTTATCAGCGCTCTATGCTTGAACGGGTTAAGGACCTGAAAGATTTGATCGTCCTGAATGATGAGGCCCATCATGTTCATGATGAAGATCTTGCCTGGAGCCAGTCGCTCCTGGCTATCCATAGAAATCTGCCGAGAGGGCTCGCTCTCTGGTTGGATTTTTCTGCGACTCCTAAAGATCAGAATGGAATGTACTTTCCTTGGACGGTTGTAGACTGGCCACTGGCCCAGGCCGTGGAAGACCGAATCATAAAAGCCCCGATCATCGTAGCTAAGGAAGACGATCCAAAGCGACCCGCGAAAGATCCAGACAATATCAAGAAAGAAAATGTTACAGAAAAGTACGGTTACTGGATTCAAGCTGCCGTGCAACGCTGGAAGGAGCACGAAAAAACCTTTAAAAAACTGGGAAAGAAACCAGTTCTCTTTATTATGGCGGAAAAGAATGCCTTTGCCGATGTTATAGGCGAATACCTCTGGAAGACAAAAGAATTCGGTTTTAAAGAATCTGAGGTGCTTATTATCCATACAGATGAGGCTGGAGAAATTACCAAGAAGGATGTGGAGAAGGCCCGAGAAGCAGCCCGTGATATCGACAAGCCTGAGAGTAAGATTAAGGCTATCGTAAGCGTGATGATGCTCCGAGAGGGGTGGGACGTTCGCAATGTTTCCGTTGCCCTCGGCCTGCGACCTTTCACGGCGAAAGCAGAGATTCTGCCGGAACAGGTAATCGGAAGAGGCCTCAGGCTAATGACTGGGATTGGACCAGATACGCAGACCCTGGAAGTTCTGGGTACCGGGAATTTACTTAATGTCCTTCGTGACCAACTCGAAGCTGAGGGCGTCGGTGTGACGACAACCAAGAGTGATCCACCAAGACCGGTCATTATCGAACCAATAAAAGATAAACTGACTCATGATATCGCTATTCCGATCACTAAGCCACAACTGACCCATAATTTTAGAAATCTCTCTTCCTTCAATCCCTCCAAGCTTGAAGCTATCTATGATCAAGAAGACTTGGAAGAGGTCCAACGGATAACATTGAAGATGGCCTTTGCTACCACTGAAACAGAAGTTCATCAAGCAGATTTGACAGCAGGGGTTCTGCCTATGGCCCAGGAACTGATGGGCTCCATTACCAATAAAGTAATCCAACATGCCAAGCTGGCCAATGTATTTGCGGAACTTTACCCTCTTGTACGAACATATGTGACCTCTCGCTGCTTCGGGAAGGAAGTTCAGGCTGAGGATGAAAATATACGCTCCCACCTTCACCGCCTTAATTTACAAGAAGGCATTGCAAAATATTTATCTAGAAAGATAGCCGAATTGACTATCGAGAAAAGAGATCTTGAATTTGAGAAAGCTGACTTCCGACTTTCGCAAACAAAACCCTTCAGATGGCTGCGAAATCTTCCACCCTTGGAAGGAAAACGGACCATATTTAATTATGTGGCCACTTATAATGATTTTGAGAGGAAATTCGCGGAATTCCTTGATAAAGCGGCGGATGTACTCCGTTTCGCTAGCCTTGGGACAACCGAGCAGGGCGAATCTGGCACCCAATTCAGGGTTGATTACATCAAACCAAGTGGCGCGATTGGTTTTTACCATCCAGATTGGGTGGTGGTACAGAAGACTACTCAGGGGGAAGTTAACTGGATCATAGAAACCAAAGGCCGCGTTTGGGAAGGAACAGAGGCCAAAGATACGGCGATGAATCAATGGTGCAACCGTATCACGAAGCGAACAGGGCAGACATGGCGATTTAAACGCATTGACCAATCTACCTTTGAATCACAAATGCCAAGAACCCTGGAAGAAGCAACAGGTAGCTCCAAGGAATCTTCCCGACTGTTTAAATGACCGGTCCAGATGAATGGCGGGTCGGCCCGAAAAGCCATTAAAGTGACGATGTAAAATTTGAAGAAGGGGACTTGGTTTTGGCTTGGAATGGCGATTGTGGCGCGGATGACCGTGCGCCAAGGGGTAAGCCTTGTGGGGCTCATCCATGGAGTGATCTCCGACAAAACGGGCGGAAAGTTTGCGGCAGTTGTACCATCAACTGAAATTGCCCCACTTCTTGAGTTCTCCGTGCCACCAGATCCACGGTAGTGAGCCAATCCGAAACGGAAAAACAAGACCGAGTAAGACTTCATTCATTATTTTGGACCATTTGGTGACCAAACCATCAGTGCCCCAAGATACTCCGATTCCATATCCCCTACCCCTAAGACAATGTATTTATTGAAAGATTAATGACTTACAGTACGGCATTCAGGTCGGGGCAAAATGCAGCCAAGACATGGAGCAAGGTGGGTTCAGAAATAAATCTGGGTGGAAAGTGACAAAAATCACTTTACAAGCTTTGCTTTTTGTGATCTTATATAGCAAAATTAGTATTGGACGGCAATAATGGTGCCGATCAGCACCTTCGAAACAAATGCAAGCATCTTAAAGAAAATCTCAACCCTTGCAGGAAAA
>Ga0187886_1003307_pt1 | contig 12142 bp, 13 predicted proteins | sample June2016WEW_20_1_FD_133001 | JGI IMG/M metagenome (GOLD analysis project Ga0187886, IMG submission 133001) | Peatland microbial communities from SPRUCE experiment site at the Marcell Experimental Forest, Minnesota, USA - June2016WEW_20_150 | ecosystem: Environmental > Terrestrial > Soil >...
AATAACCTTTTACTAACTTCCGAACTCCTCGGGTGCTTGAGATTAAGAGCTATACTATATTTATCGTTATTGCCTCCCGCAAACCAGCCACTACGATTTAAGCCAGGCACATTATCTTTAAAAGGCCCGGCTAATCGAATGTTGGATGGCCTGTTCATTGACTCTACAATGACTGCTGTGGCCCCATGCTCAGCCAAAACCTTAAGGATCATGCCCCCAACACCTGCATAAACAAATCCAACTGCCTTTAAGCCTTCAAACGGCTGCTTCATCAACTACCTCGAAGTCATATTATCCCACTTTGTTTTAGGACGGAAATTTCCTCTTTAGAAAATCCAAGTTCTTTGATGTAAATTTCCTCGTTATGTTCACCAATGAGTGGAGGACGTTGCCTAATACTAATTGGGGTCTCCGAACACTTGCAAAACGCACCTGGGTAGGTCAAGACGTCTCCTAATTCATCATGTTTCACCTTAATCCAGAAATCTCTCTCTTTAAGCTGTAGATTCTCGAATATATCCTTCGACGTATTCACTGGATATAGCATTATATTCCTTCTTACTGCTTCAGCTTCAATTTCTTTCTTTGTATGAGATTCGAGGAAGTTTGCAATAGGTAGTGTGATAGAATCTATTTCTTCTTGAGTCGAACTTTCCCAATCCCATTTTTCCCAATCTTTTTCTATTAGATATTTGGGGGCCTTATCTTCGTCATTCATCCACTCTATTAATAAACGGTTCGTTCTTGCTCCAGGTCCTCCGCCTTGCAGAAAGAAACTTACATGTCCATCTTTACATTTCCAGACAATAGGAGCGTGTTTTTTTCTTCCGTCCTCAAAAAAATGTCCGCATCGTTTTGTATCCTTTCTCAACATGAACCACTTTGGCTGAATATCTGTTGTAACTACCAATACACTTTCCATTGCTGAGACATCTACTTGCTGACCTTCTCCTTTAATCTCCCTATAATAATGTGCCACCATTGCTCCAACGGCAGCATCCGCACTTGCATTAATGAAAGATTGTGGAAAAGTTACTTGAACTGGGGCTCGATCTGGATCCCCACATTGGCTCATGAGCAAACCCATTGCAAAAACTGTAATATCTGATGCCTTAAAATTAGCGAACGGCCCTGTTTGCCCAAAAGCTGAGATAGAGACTAAAATAATTCTTCGATTAATCTGACTCAAAACTGAGTACCCTAATCCTATTTCATCCATATATCCTGGAAGAAACGATTCGATCACAAAATCAGCATTTTTAATTAATTTCTTAAAAATTTCCTTACCATCCGATGTTTCAATATTTAGTGTTATTCCCCTCTTATTAGTATTGTAGGCAAACCAAAAAAGGCTTTTTTCAGGGTCAGGTACATCGTGATAAAAGGGACCCCTATTTCGTGATGGGTCACCACCAGGCTTTTCAATTTTTATTACATCAGCCCCTAAATCAGCAAGTATCTTTCCGCAGAGGAACCCTTTTTCGTCAGTTAGATCTAGAACCCTATAACAACTTAACATGGCTTATCCAATAATTCGTTTGCTACCTGCTCAGTGTTTTACATAAGATACACCTAATTGGCTTTTTGTATTCTCATAACTTACATCCCAATTTCAAGTTAAGCCTGTCTAATACTACCTTGCAAATTAGGACTGCTTAACTAGGCAACACGTTCATTTTACCTGCTCCCCGCTCCCAAATCAAACGCCGCGGACAAGAAGATTTTGGAACCAACTTGCCATCCACAATACGCGTTACATAAAGAATTATACGATCGTTACTAGAAAACTCATAATATCTTATTTCATCTTTACCTACATCATTGGGGAACAAAGCTCCTTCCAAATGATGAATGACAATGCCTTCTTTCTCATTGACTTCATAAGTGCCAAAGTATGCTCCGTAGCCAAGAAAAGCAGTCCTTACATCTTCTTGTGTTCCTTCTGCACGGTTGCCCGATGCAAATTTTGGACGATCAGATCGCCTTATAATCTGCATAGACAAGTGTCCGGTCGAATCGTACATAATGTATCCGATTGGATTGAAGTCTGGAAAGAGCTTGCTGGGACTGGGATCTTCGATTGCTACAAGCCTCCAAGTGCCTACTAACTTATCCTTACCAGACTGAGCCAAACAAGGAGAAACCAATATCAGTATGATCACAGCCAAAGTCCAAACTTCGTATCTTCTCATATTGTCCTCCTCCCGTTAGTTGATTATACAGTTGGCATCCCTTTAATAAGATTCATAGAGGGATTCCCATATGCATGGAGAATGGAGTAAATATCTCTTAAGTATTTTTCAATAACCACATCCTTGTCGGTTCCTATGCCTCCAAAGATATCTACCGTGTGATTGATGACTTCCAATGCAATTTCATTGACGAAGGCTTTGGTCAAATAATTCATCTTTGGGTCATACTCATAATGTTGATCCCAACTCCAGACATTCTTCCAAAGAAGGGCTCTGGCCGCCTCGAGTTTCACCCGCATTTCGGAAAGTTTCACTCCAATGGATGTATGCTTGATAATAGGCACACCACCTTGGACCCGCTTTTTTGCATAATCCAGCGATGCCTCATAGCAGGCCCTTATTCCTCCAATGAGACAGGCAATGGTATTGTTTATTCCTGGCGACTGTCCATAAAACATCTGCCAAGCATTATTTTCAGTACCCACTAGGTATCGAGCTGGAATGTGGGCATCTTCAAACACTAATTCGGCATTCATGAGTAATCTTCTACCCAGTTTATCATGAATCTTGGCAATTGAAAATCCCGGTGTATCCTTCGGTACCAGGAAGACACTCATGCTTTTTGTGATTCCCAATTGTGCGTTGGTCCGTGCATAAATGAAATATAGTTTGGCTACGCCTCCATTGGAGATGAAGTGTTTGGTCCCATTTAGGATATATTCATTCCCCTTTCTCTCTGCGAACGTCCTCATCCCCGCACCTGGTGCATCATAAGGAAGCTGTGTATCTGTTCCAGCATCCGGTTCAGTTAAGGCGCTCGCTAGGAGATACGTATCATCCTTTATTAGCTCTGGAATAAATTCCCCTTTTTGCTCTTCATTACACAGATTCACTAATGTATCGACATATTTCGTATGTTGGCCTATCATAGAGGCAAAGCCTAAATCCCCCACACCTAATTCTTCCAGTACAACGACATGCATCATTTGCTCTGCACCACTTCCACCGTACTTTTCCGGTAACCCCATGGTTCTTAAACCCAAGGCATTGGTTTTCTTTAATAATTCCCACGAAAAGCATTCCTTAGGATCTTGCTTCTTATCAAGTTCTACCGCTAGGGGTTTCAATTCATTATCTACAAACCTCTTAACCTCTTTTTTCATGATATTTTGTTCTTCTGTCAGTTTAAAATCCATAATTTCCTCCTTGCATTGACTATTCAAATTTTATTCTATTCTCTCATTAACAAATTCAAATAAATCTTGAACCTTCGTTTTTTCTTTTGTGGGGAGCACCCTTTGAAATATCTCTTTACAATATGGACAAGAAGTAATTAAAATATCTGCTCCGGTTTCTTTAAACTCTTCAAACCTTTCCTTGGCAACCCATTCCGAAAATTCTGGAAAAGCTTTCCCCCTTGTTCCATCCCCTGCTCCACAGCAATAGGAATTCCTCCGATTTCGCTTCATCTCCAATAAAGTTACCCCTTCAAAAAAATTTATTAAATTCCGAGGAGCATCATAAATTCCAAGCCCTCTACCTAAAATACATGGGTCATGGTAACTCACAATAACTTTCTCCATCTTTTTTCCTTTAATTTTTGATCCTTTTAAAGTCTCTAAGATAATTTCGCTTAAATGTTTCCCCCTCATTTTTTTGTCAGTTTTTGAATAGTGTTGCCAATTGTTTAATACAAACTCTTGAGTATGAGGATCGACAAAGATCAAATTCTTTCCAACAAATTTACTAATTAATTCAGATTTCTTTTCCAAGAGAGTTTTCAATTCACTGATGAACCCAAGATCATAAAGATCTGCCCCACAACTTCCCTGGTCCCTATATACATATACATCCAATCCTATTTTTTGTAACACTCTTAAAGCAACCTCATAAATTTGTTCTTGCCCCTCCGGGTATTGCCCTTCAATAAAAAGAATATCTTTTGAATCTTCGTTTTTCATATTTTCTGGTATTTTAATATCAATCTTTTGCTTCCTGAAATCCCCATCCTTTTTAACGACTTCGTGCATCTTCTTAATAAAATCGTTTGATATCAGGCCACGTTTGACTAATTCATGCCTGAGTAATCGGATAATCTCTGTTGGTCTAACGTGAGGTGCAGGGATTGGAATAATTTCACAAATATCGTCACAAGCTCTACAATTAATACAAAAATATGATAAATTGGATAAATCTGAAGTATATTCCATCTTGTTTTCTAAGAGAGCCCGAACTAAATAGATCAACCCGCCAGGACTCGATGTGTAAATTTTATCTCTTATATAAAGTGGACATAAAGGATAGTTTTCGGGCCACTCTCCATAAGTACACATATTGCACTTCAAGCAAAGGGATGCAGATCTTGCAACCTCATCAATTTGGGTATTCAGTTTCATAGTCATAACCTCTTATATTTTACCAGAACTAATAAAAGTTGTTTTTTAAGATTCTTACTCAAAGAGCCCGATACCAGGATTAAGAATATTATTCGGATCTAACGCCTTCTTGATCCTTTTCAATATTTCATAGTAACCACCCAGTTGACGAACCATATTGGGATCTCGACGATATCTTTCCGGTGTAGCTCCATATTTCTGCATAATATTATTGTACATCTCTGTATAGGTGTTCTTAATTTTATTCAAAAGCTCTTGATTCTTGGGGTCGGTGTAGACAAACATTCGAAGAAACATACAACGACCAAAGTCAAATGGTTGGGAATAATAGCAAATGGGTCGAACTCCCTCCCCTAATTGTTTTACGGTTTCTAACGCATAATTTTCAACTTCGACAACATCCTTAGGCTCAGCAATACCAATCCAAGCCGAATATCTTCCCAAACCATACTTCCTATTATGTTCCATCTTGGGCTGATGGTGATCCAAATAAAACTCCTTCCAAGAGCGCGCGGCCCCAGGACTAATCATCTCCAACTCTTCCCAAGAAATAGCCCTCCCACCATATTTCTTGGCAACCTTTGCACAAACGCTTTCGCTCGCATCCAATACTTCGTTATACCCTGACAGCATCGTTGTAACGATGTTATAAGGTATGCCCCTGGGGGGTTTAAACGGATCTAAGTATAGTTCAGGAGGGATGTAAGGTCTCTCGACATCTTCAAGAGAAATATCATAAGTTTTGTAAAACTGCCAACTCCAAATAATACAATGCTCAGGTATATTAGCTCCCACTACATCCTTGACAAATTTTGTGGCAGATCCATAATCATCAAAGGCTGTAAGATTCACTCTACTTGACTCATTTTTGGGGTAAATGCGAACCGATGCCTTGGTGATAATTCCTAATGTGCCATAAGCACAACAGAGCAGACCGGATAAATCAGGAAAAGGTCCGTATCTCCGATAATATTTTACATTATCAGATGGATATGCTGCTGAGCCGGTATGGAAAACAGTACCATCAGGGAGTACAACTTCCAGGGCAATGATGGAATCGTAGTGTCGATTAGCCAAACTTCCAGATGGTTGAAGTAAAAAATTACCAAGGGGAGTGGCCCCACCTGGAGCTGTGGGAACATGGCACTTGAATCCTTTCTTTTGTAGTGCTGCTGTAAATCGATCAAAGATAACGCCCGGCTCAATAACGGCATAACCAGAATCGGTATTGATTTCGAGAATTTTATCCATGTTTCTAAAATCTAAAACGATCCCACCTTCTGAGGGTACGCACATCCCCCCAACATTTACACCACCGGCCAATACCGTTACTGGTATCCTGTCCCGGTTAGCAAGGATTAAGACCTTTCTGACATCGTCATAACTCTCAGGGAGGATTATAAGACTAGGCTTTTGAAAAGGAGCTATACTGGAATCAAACCCATAACTAACAAGAATGGTTTCATCATTTTTTACTTTTTCCTTACCGATAGCATCTGATATTTCATTCAACAACGGTAATTTTTTTCTTTTTCTATTTTTTTCCATTTCTTTCCCCACTATTTAAATTTAAAGTTATTTCCTCAATAATTAATTTTTCTATAATAAATAACTTAATTCATAACAAATATTTATTTTGACTCTTATTATTTTTAATTACGAATATTTTGAATATATTTCTAATTATTTGTTCCGTATGATCATTAAAATCTTTCATTTTTGTAATCTCAAGAAAGTGGATATCAAATTCCATTATATCCAAACCTACAAATGGTCCATTGCTTGATTCAATAAATTCGGAAATTTTATGAAGAAGTTGTAAAAATTCATTGACATTCAAACCAGAGGAATTCATAAATCGAGCTGAATAAATGGACGACATGCTTCCTACATCCATATCTATAGACAGATAGGTTGGCCCATTTAAATCCACTTTAAAATTGCATGACTGAACTTCTTTTTTAAATATTACATGAACTCCTTTCTCCGTCCATTTTTTAACGGATAACTTATTTAAGTCTAAATTTCGTTGTGAATTGTTTACCCGGTTTAATTCATCGTAGATTTCATCCTGAACACCTAAAATCCATAAATTTTTTGGGATTATAATTTCATTTTCTAAAAGGTAATCAAGAAAATTCCCACATTGATAATAATTTAGAAGAGTTTCATCGACTCTATATTCTTTATTCATCACGTCGAAATGTGCGTCTAAAATAATAACATTTAAGTTGGGATATCTCTTTGCCAGAGCCATTATTGATCCACCTGTTAAGCTATGGTCCACCCCTATCATTACAGGTATATTTGGATAAATTTCCTCGTCAATATAATTAGCGACGATCAAAGCATATTTCCAATAACCATTGCTTTTAAAAAATTTATTTAATTTATTAACGGACAACTTTGGCAAGTCACTTGCATCGGGTTTTGGGGTAAGCCATGAGGGGATAGAAATTTTCCCTGTCCATTTAGTTTTGTTATTGAGGGCTATATGTCTTGTGATATTGGCTTTGATGAAATCATACGGATCTTTGAATTCTTCTTTATTGTAAGATTCACTTCTTAAATGATTTATATATGTGAGCTTTAAATCAACCCTTTCTTGTGAGGATAAAGCGTCTAATGCAGCCCCAAAAATATTAATTTTTTGTTCCATAACGTTTAATTTAAGAAAAAATCATTTGCAGAGTGACTTAAAGATCTCTAAAAATATTTTAATTTCTCTCCATCAACCTCATTTAAAACGATTTGATAAAATCACGATTTTTGAATTTCTTTTGCCACTGAAGTAAGCTCTAAATTAACAGCTATAAGATGCTTTTCCATTATTTTTTGAGCCTCTTGGAGGTTTTTTTCTCTAACAGCTTTATAAATTTTTTTATGGTACTTCAATACCTGGTTGACATATTTGATTTCTGGCTGAAATGAGGACAGGAAGGATTCAGTTACATCCATTATTGATTCGGCGATCATTTGGAATAAGAAGTTCTTTGATGATTTAGCTAATATTATATGGAAATTTATATGATCCTTAGTTGCTCTTTCTCCTTTCAACATTTGTTGTTCAGAATCTTCAATATTCTTCTTGAGCAAATCAAGATCATCTTTATTTATCCTCTCAATGGCGAACTCTAAAATTATCTTTTCAATTCCAAGTCTTGCTTCTGTTAATTCTTGTAGTGTCACATTGCCAATTTTTATCATATCCGATATAGATCTTGTTATGACTTTTGTGTCAGATTCATTAACAAACGCTCCTCCTAAACTTCCATGCTTAATATAAATCAATCCAGACTGTTCTAAGGTTCGTAATCCTTCGCGTACTGTCATTCGCCCTATTTTGAATTGACTTACCAATTCCCTTTCAGAAGGCAACTTGTCGCCAGGTTTAAACACTCCAGAGTAAATTAACTCTCTAATTTGATCATAAATCTCTTCAAAAGCCCTTTTTGTTTTAAATGGTTTGAGTAACGGTTTATTAATCATATTTGGTTATATTTCATACATATTACCAATAATAAAAATTTTTTAACAGAAGGAAGTATTTTTGTCAAGTAAAATATTTATAAATATTTTAATATTTATAACATTTCGATATTTAAAGAATTTTTAGGTGAGTCTGCTCCCCATCACTCTATTAACCCACCTCCCTATCATTTCTCAGGAGGGAAAGTCATCTGGCCGCCGTAGTAACCCAGGAGAGCGACAATGGGTGTGAGGAGGAGTATCATGATGAAATAAATGGGATTTGAAATTTTTGGGCTCGGACTCCGCCAGACGATGAGGATGATCTCGAAGATGAGGAGAAGGATGGAGAGCTGAATCTTTCTCCTTACAAATTGAGTGAGTTTGAGTCGATAATTGACCCACCAGGTGAAAAGACCGGTGGCCATTGCAAAGGGAGAAGAGATGGCTCCCAAGACGAGGAGGTAAAAACTAACAATCTCAAAAGAGGAATTTTGAAATAGGAGATGGAGAAGAATGAAGAGAGAGGCACCCATCAAAAAAGCGATGGGAAAGTGGACGATCATGGGGTGGGGATGGCGTCTTGCCATCGGGAATTGTTGAATGAGATTCTGAAGAATAGGTGGGAGGTGTTTTAATTCCTCTGATGGCCCTTTCTTTAAGATACCCACTTGGGGATAACGCTCAAGTACTTCCGGCCCGTGGGGAGCTGCAGAAATCTCTCCGCTGAGATCCTTTCCAGAGGGATGTCTTTTCATGTGAAGGCCTGAAGACCAGAGAGGACTTTTAGAGACATCATAGACCTTCCCTTCAAAGGCAATATAAACTGGATTACCATCCTTCCCGTTGAAGCTCAACAGTTCCTCAGAGGTAAACTCTTTCATTTCAGCCTGCTGTAATTTCGAATTTAGGAATTCGGGAATTTAGGAATTCCTCCTTGAATTAATTCCTCAATTCCCTATGTGGTCCTTGTAATTTCTCAAGTACTTCCTAAATCCTTTGATTTGTTTTCGACATTCAGAGGCAAACTCGTATGTCCTATCAAATTGGCTCTGAGTGATATATTTACAGTCCAAAGCCCGATAGAGCTGAGATTGCACTTCACTGCATGATCTCTGGGAATAGCCCAAGAACCGGATCAGTTCGCGAGTCGATCCATCGTCAAAGCCTTCGGCGATATTGTCCATTGTTGCCCCAGCAGCCCTCCATATCTGATCCCGTAAACTAAAATCTTTCTTAAAATCTGGCTGATTGGTTATTTTAAAAACTGCCTGACATAGCTCTCTTGCTTTATTCCAACATGGTAATTCCTCAAATTGTTTGTAATTCATAAACTCCCTCCCCCAAGATTAGGGATTGCAAATTTAGGATTTACAATTTCGGAAATTCCCAATTCCCAAATTCCTCAATATGCGTTTTGCGATAGTTGAAATTCATTTCTTCTTTGATGGGGCTTTCAGAGAGGCAAAATCCAGTACAAAATAGACTAATGCCCATCGTTCTTGCTCAGGAAGTTGATCCCATTTGACCATGGACGAATTTGGAATTCCTTTTGTAATCACATCGAAGACCTTTTTCAGATCCCCTTTGCCAAAAGCCCATTGATGAAAGGGTTTGGTGAAGTCTGAGGGAACTGGCTTGAGAGCAGCTCCAAGTTGGCCCTTCCCATCTCCCTTGGGGCCATGGCAGGTCACGCAGTTCTGATCATAAAGCTTTTTGCCCTGGCTTAATAGTTCAGGGGTTTTCTTAGGGGGACTCGGGTCTTTTGCGAAAGGCGTACCCGAGAGAAACAGAAGAAGGAATCCAGGAATCAATAGCCATAATATCTTTCTCATTTTTTCCCCTCCTTGACGATTACAATTTTCCAAATATGGTGCTCTCGCAAAAAGTCCCGATTTGTCACCCTGAACCAGGTCCTAAACTTGATTCAGAATCTACGATTTCAGGGTCTCGTAAGCCGTTGTTTCTGTGTCGCTTAATGGTTCTCATTTCTATCGGTAGGGTATAAGTGTTCTTCAAAGTCTAAAGAATTTGGCTTCCTTTTATGATCTCCAGGAATTCACTGGTATCAAGAACGGCCTTGAGCATATTATCTGGACCTGGTCGCTTTGATCGCTTCTAAGACATCTTCCTCAACCTCTTTTCCAGAGATTTTGCGGTGCCGTCTGCCCACTTTTTTCATTACCTGGTTCAGTCTTGCCCAAGCTTGATCCTTATCTACCAAGACCTTTGGCTTTAAAACCACTTTTCTGTTCTCCATCTCCACTTCCAAGATGTCCCCCTCTTTTATTTCTAAGGACTCCCGAAGTTCCTTTGGCATAGTGATTTGACCGCCTCTTAATACTCTTACATATGACATCGTTTTATCTCCTTTCAGTCACATACGCTTTTACAGATTATGTATTCCTGTATCCATAATAGGAAATTAATGAAGGCATGTCAAGGGGTAGCGTTTCTCTCTGAGAGCAAAACAAGGCCAACCGTGAATTGGGACCTGGGACGTTCTTCAAAGTATTCAAATTACCTTCCCCCCTACTTCCTTATGGGCATTGTGAATTTTCCTAATGGAAACTTTGATAATTTTGATCTATGTCCCCCTCCAGTCCCTTCAGGCATTGGTGAGCCGGTTGACTTCATTATCGCTTAATGCTCTCTGTTTGTATTGGTAAGGCACGATTTAGACCTTTCTTAGAGATCGTTTGTTAGGCGGAGTACCGCTTATCAATAAAGGATGCGAATTCGTCTAAGTCCATTATCTCAACATTTCTTTTTGGAACTGCGCGGGCCGTGCGACGGAAAACCCTATCGTCTGTTACCAGAATGTCAACAACCGCGGCGTCTATAAAATAAGCTCGGTCGAATAGATCATTGTTTCTGTCTTTGATGTTAAGGGCAAACCGCTCATAAATACGGGTCAATACGAATCCGAGAAAAGCAAAAACGTGCGGTAATTCTTTAACAGCAAAATTGGACCTGACATTAAGATGACTTAACAAATTCTTATACCATTCTTGGATAGTAGCATCGAAACGTTCAAACCAATCGTGAGAAACTGTTATTATGTCCTTGGTTAGTTTATTTTCAGGGTCTAGTTGAGATAGGACCTCTTCGTAAGCCCCCTCCATTACTATGGCATAGCCTCCCTTGAAACTTTTGGTCTCAGAGAATAATAAGTCAGCGTTCTCGAGGTTCTTCAAATTGCTGATTAGAATCTTAGCGTTTTCTTTAGAGAGGAGTGAGTCTTGGTAGACAAGCGGTTTAGGTTGCTGAAGTTCCATCTTTAGCAATTCGGGGGCTGGTCGTAGAATCTCCCCTTGAGTTACCTGTTCGTATTCCGATAAAGTATGAAGGTAAATTCGAGTCTTGGGCTTGTCCTCACCGAGAGGATCAGCTAAACCAGAAAGTTCTTGTAACATTGTACAGCATCCGGTTACCGTGACCTCTCCTCTTTCTACAAGGTCCTTCACCTTCTGTAAATGACTTGCACGTTGCGGTTGTTGCGCCAGCTTGGCGAACCCATTGTTATCAAAAAGAATTTTCATAGCGACGCGCGGCCTAATGATTATATTCGAACTGCTTCGGTTATCCTCAATGAAGCTTCTGCCGCCTATTATACAAAAAAAGGGATAGGGTATGGCAAATTTTTTATCCACAAGTCAGGAAAATAAAGGATTTTCTAAGGAGGCAAAGATGAAAATGTCTCCTTTTTATGTAGGAAGTGACAAAATTCGCGTCAATCATCGATTTCGAGAATGTTGATTTTAGGAAAAGATGTTACTACAATGGCTTGTGAAAACGTTAAGAGTGAAAGGGGGTTAAACATGGCAGTTGATCTTACAACTATTGTTACATCTGCGGCAATCGGCGGGGTGGTTGGTTCCGCGATAACCTTCCTTGGTCAGGTACTTGAGCGCAAGTCTCGTCGGAAAGAGTTATTGCTTGCGAAATCGGTAGAATTGGCGATAGATAGAGCCCGTTTTGTATATCAGGCCGCTAAAGACCAAGATGCGAAGGCTGACATTGGAGATCCAGCAATAAATTGTGCCACTTACTTTGGCTGGCTTAAGTACTTATTGGAAAAAGGGG
>Ga0187886_1003308_pt1 | contig 12137 bp, 7 predicted proteins | sample June2016WEW_20_1_FD_133001 | JGI IMG/M metagenome (GOLD analysis project Ga0187886, IMG submission 133001) | Peatland microbial communities from SPRUCE experiment site at the Marcell Experimental Forest, Minnesota, USA - June2016WEW_20_150 | ecosystem: Environmental > Terrestrial > Soil >...
ACTACTCTTGGAAACATACAGACGCAGTCGTCAAAGATCAATTCGCGTTCGGACACATTCTCTCAAAGTATTTCTTCGAAGGCTACGACCCGGCCATTGTTGAGCTTGCCTTCCGCAGAACGAAAGGTGAATGTTCGCATGCTGTCATAGACAAGAAGGGAGTTCGCGGGTCTGAAAGAAACACGCTGGTTGAGTTTCTAACGAAAACCGGCCGCGAAATTGTGATGATCTGAACGGCGAACCCTGTAGTATTTGGATGCTTCGGGCGGGGCTACGGAATATCAGGCGGCAACGCAGGAAGAATCTCAGCGGAGAAGCTTAGGCAACTTCCTTCGTCTCTATGATGCGCTTGTATACTCCCGCGCTCGGCCTAGGCATTCTAGCCTTGGTCTGAAAGTCCACCGCGTACAGGCCGAACATCTTCTTGAAACCGTCGGCCCACTCATAATCGTCAATCATGGCCCAATGGAAGTATCCTCTGACGTCCAGCCTCTCCTCGTTTATGGCCTTCTGCAGCTCTCTCAGGTGAGCAGTGACGAATTGAGGCCTTAGCTTGTCTTGTGAGTCGGCTATTCCGTTCTCGGTTACGTACATTGGCCTGCCGTACTTGGAGACCAGTTTCAAGGCATCTATGAGGCCTTCTGGGTAGATCTCCCAGCCAAAGTCGGAGGTGGGCCTATTGTCCGCGGAAAGACTGTTGGGTTTGCAGTCAATGCCGTAGCCTTTGACGATGTCAGGCATGTAGGGGAGCCCTGCAAGTCTAGCCAGTATGGCCGATCCACTCTTGACAACGGTTCGACTGTAATAGTTCACTCCGATCCAGTCAACACGATTTGCCAGATACTTCTTCGTTTCTTCCTCATCCTTGACGCCGTTCAGGTTTTCGTCGAGCCATCCGTTGGTTATCGCGTTCAGAAAGTAAGTATTGTGTATGTGGTTCGCGAAATCCGATGTTGCATCATCCTTTCCTAGCCTGTATGGTTGTATGGGCGTGACGTTCTGGACCAACCCGACGTCTGCTGGAGAGGTGCTGTCGGGATCTGCTTTGACTGAGTCCCACTCCTTTATGCCGTCGTAAGCCCGCGCGTGAGCAACGACCATGTTGCATAGTACCTTCTTGAAAGCACCGACGTCTCTCGTGGCTGGCGGAAAACCTCCGTCGGGGAAAAGGTACCCTTCAGCAGCAACCACGGGCTCATTGAGGGTTGCCCAAGAATCAACGAGATCACCGAGTTTCCATGCAACGTAGGCAGCAAACTTCCAGAACTCAACAATAGTCTCTTCGTCATGCCATCCCCTTAGTCGCGTCTTTGACTTCGAGTTCTCGACTGCCACTGGGCAATGAATCCAGAGTGGCAGTGTGAAATGGTTCAGGCAGACGATCGGCTTCATGCTTCTCTGCCTTAGGTCGGAGACTATCTCGCGATAATGTCCTGTTGCGTTGGCATCGGCCAGTCCATCGAGTTCTTTCATTGTAGAGGGGTTCGCAGCGATTCTTGCGATTTTTCCGTCGTCAGCCTTTTCCACGTCAACCTTCACATTTCTAGTGCTTGCAGGGAATATTCTACTCCACTCGATCCCAATCCGATACGAGTTCAAGCCCAGACGAGATGCGATCTCGTGGTCTTCTCTGTAGAGGTTCCAGTAGTTCGGCCCATCCTCTGGGAAGTCGCCGCTAACAGTTCGCTTACGGATGTTCTTTTTGTCGTGAACCCAGACATACCAGTCCGTGTTTTCATCTAGGCCGTTCTTGGAAGGGTCACCCATCTCGAACTGGAATCCACAGGAGGAAACTCCCCATAGGAACTTGTCGGGGAAGGTCATGAGCCTAAGCTTCGAACAGCGGTCATATAACGATAGCCGAGCTTACGTACGCGAATTCTTCTAGGGGAGATACTCAACACATCTGTTAGCACGAAGAATGCTGAGCATGGTCAGGGATCAGCGGAAGTGCATTATCCTAGCAACATCGCTACCCAGAGGGCTGGAACGCATTACAGAAAGCGTGCGTGGCGCGAACGGATGAAGAACACGCAGAAGCAATCAGTGTGGCAGATTGAACGCGCGGATTACCGTTTTGAATATCACTTGGAGACGGGCCTTTTCAGTCTCGTAAGCCGGTTCGGGCCATCTCTCTCCGCCAAGTCGTCGGCGATTGTGTACGTCAGCGGGAACGAGACGCAGGAATTGGACAGTGTCTCTGGTCGCGAGCGGCGACATAGTGTGGAGCAGGATGCGGCAGGAACCGTCTTGGAGGTCGTCACGTTGCTGACCGAGGGGCACGAGCTTGTGCAGAAGTTCCGTTTTCCCTCTGGATCAGGGTTTGTGAGCATGCGTGTCGGCTTTCGTGCTGCCGCGAACAAACCGCCTATTCGCGCTCAGGCGTTCCGCCCGTTCCTTATCGAAGGGGCAGATTGCACGTTGCTCCTCTGCGGCTCGCCAGAACATTGGTCCGTCTATACGCTGGGCTATCAATCGTGGTCTCCTGCCGGGGCCAAGTGCATTTCCCGACTCCAAGAACGGCCGCGGTTCTCCATACCGCGCATTATGGCCTACAGTCCATCCCACGAAGTCCCGCGGCAGCATGGAGCTCATCTGTGCGACTGGATGTGTGCAGTAAAAGACACACAGACGAAGAATGCCTTCCTAGCCGGCTTCATAACCCTCGCCGACCAGCAAGGACAAATCCTGTTGTACACAAATCCCGCGACAGGGAAATTCGAGTATCTTTACGCTGAGACCGACGCAGATGACGTCGAAGTTGCCTCAGGCGGAGAGATGCTTTCCGAGGAGTTGCTCTTCGGCTTCACTAATGATCCCGTCGGCGCGCTCGTTGAGTATGCCAGCACACTCGGCCGCAATATGAATGCTAAGAAATGGGATGGCGTGCCCGCTGGATGGTGCTCCTGGTACAAGTATTACACTCGCGTCCGCGAGGGCGATGTGCTGACCAATCTTGTCACGTTAGAGCAACTCCGGGACGTTATGCCTGTGCGCTACATGCAGCTCGACGATGGCTACCAGCGGGCGGTGGGCGACTGGCTCGAACTTGACAACACGAAATTCCCATGCGGCATGCCGTTCCTCACACATCGTATTCAAGAGGCTGGGTTTCTCCCTGGGCTCTGGCTCGCGCCGTTCTTCGCAACTACCAATTCAAACCTATTTCGCAGGAAGAAGGAAATGTTTCTGCGCGACAGACGAGGCCGTATCGTGTCTGGCGGGTTCAGCACGCAGTGGCGTAGCAGACTCGGCGTCCTCGATCTAACGCACCCCTCCACGCTCGACTGGCTCCGCGAGGTGTTCCACACCGTGGTGCACCAGTGGGGTTTTCGGTACCTGAAGCTCGATTTTCTCTACGCCGGGATGATGCCGGGTGTGCATTATGACAAGAACGTCACGCGTGCACAAGCGTACCATCGAGCGCTACGGCTCATTCGCGAGGTGGCCGGCGACGACGTGTTCATCCTCGGTTGCGGGGCACCGCTGGGGCCCAGCATTGGCCTAGTAAATGGCATGCGCATCGGCACTGACGTAGGTCCGAGCTGGGTCAGCCGGACCACCCGCTGGTTCTACGGCTCGCGCATCGAGTCGTCAGTCGAGAGCAGTCTCGTCAACTGTGTTACGCGCTCTTTCCTTCACGACCGAGTCTGGATCAACGACCCGGATTGCATCATGCTCCGTCATGGGAAGCTCACGCGCGAGGAGATGCAAACGTTCGTCGCTGTGCTTGCGATGACGGGCGGGATCGTGCTGATAAGCGACGACCTACGCGAGGTCGATCCGAAGGACCTCGAGGATTTCCGGCGGATGATGCCACCGAGTAACATCGCGGCTCTGCCGATCGATCTCTTCGAGCATGACTATCCGTCGCTTTTCTTGCAGAGGTTCCCGGGAATGAGATATGTGCTGGCGGTCATTAACTGGGATTCGCATCCGCGACTGCACCGCGTAAGCCTCGCCGCACTCGGCATCTCCGGGGCGTTCCACGTTTTCGATTTCTGGCACCAGCAATATCTGGGTCTGCTGAATGATGAACTGCCGGTAACGTCGATTCCACCGCATGGCTGCGTGCTTTTCTCGATTGTTCCGGACGCCCAAGGGCCCGTGCTCGTCTCCTCGACGCTCCACATGGCCCAAGGGGGACTGGAAGTGAAACATTGGACTTGGGACGCCTCGACGAAACGCCTCTCTGCTCGTCTGGAGCTTCCGGGACACCGGTCCGGGCTTCTCTTCATCTCCGCACCACGCGGCACACGCCCAAAGGATATTGTGTGTGAACAGGGGCGCGCCGAGATTCACGTGTCTCAGAACATCGTGGAAGTGGCTGCGGAATTCACGGACGCCGCCTCGTTCGAGCTCACATTCAGTCCATCTCCATGACTTGAACCACGGCCCGAAGCACTACTGCTTGACGACTTTCCCGAGGCATTCAATCTTCTTCAAGGCCTTGCCAGCTGATTCCCTGAGAATCGAAGCTCGCTCCTCAGGAACGCCGTCGTACGTGAAGGTTCCGGCTCCCCACTCGATGCCGGCCGCGTACTTGATCCTGTCACGAGAGACGTGGGGTGTGTAGAATTCTAGGTGGAGCCTGTAATCTCGGTAATCACCCTTCGAGGGTGCTTGGTGGAAAACCATGATGTATGCGCAGTCTTTCCCAAATTGCTCCTCATACGTTGCCGTGGTGACTCTGATTACGTCCGCCAGCATCAGTTGGCTCTGTTCATCCAAGTCTGCCAGAGAACTCAGACGATTGGGAGTGTAGATATGCGTCTCGAAGGGCCACATGCCAAAGAAGGGGAGTAGAGCCGTGAAACGCTCGTTTGAATAGATGAGCCGGGACCGATCCTTGATCTCCCATTCGAGTATTGCCTCGAAAAGGTTGCGATGATGCATGGTTTTGAACCGCCTTGCTGATGCTATTTCGCGCTTTACCCGAGGCGGTATGAATGGTAGAGCGTACAGTTGGCTGTGGGGATGCGTCAGGGATACGCCGATTAGGGCGCCCTTGTTCTTGAAGGGCATTACCTGTTTGACGTAGCGTAACGAGTTGAGTTCCTTGGTCCTATCGGCTAACAGATGGATGAAATCGGACACCTGGGTCAGCGACATGTTGTGAAAGTCGCCCTCGTGCTCGCGTGTCTCCACGATTACCTCACAAAGGCCGACAGCCCTTGATTTGACGTAGGGCGAGGCTTCCGACACTTCAGGAGCATCTGGAGACAAGGCGGGAAACCTGTTGGGTACGCAGAGAACGTTCCAATCGCCTTGAGTCTCAGGTCCGCCAGGACAGAAGGGACACTGGGCCTCGCGCCAAGGCCTCTCCTGCCTGCCGCCTGAGATAATTGTCCATTCGCTGAGCAGAGGGTTCCACCTTAGCTCTTGGCTCAAGCCTCTAGACCTCTTGACGAGAGGATCGTGACTGGCTTGCTTATTGATTCGTTGTATCTTCCACCCTTGCCCCTTCGTCGGGGGTGGATACCCACACGCTAGGAAGGCCTGACGCTATGCATGCTTTCTTGACTCTTTCACCAGCGCTGTAATCTCTGACGAGCGCTATGATTGAACCTCCCAGGCCAGCCCCCGATATTTTGGCTCCTAGAGCTCCCGACTGCAGAAGCCTGTTCCTAAGCTCCTCAAGTCGAGGAGTACTGACCTCGTAAAGTTCTCGCAGGAGTTCATGCTGGTAATTCATGACGGCCCCCAAGGCCGCTAAGCGGTCTCTTGACGAGTTGGTGGCATTGGGAATCTGGAGAGGCGGCCCTGTGCGGGTCGCTGTTTCTCCGAGCAGTTCCAAGGCATACGTTGTGGATGCCTGCATTCTGATCGTGAATAAGATTCGGTCATCAAGGCGCCTAGGCAGTGAAGCTAGGTAGGGGCTGATTTCCTCCTCTGTGATCTTTTCCCACTGTGGACCATAGTAGGTGTAGCCGAGTTTTCGGGCCAACTGTTCAGGAACTCTGACTTCGTCCATCAGTAGCCTGAGAGCTTTGTTGATCTCTTCCTGGCGAATCGGATGAATAGATGTGATTCGACGCTGCTCGCCGGAGTACGCGATGACGAAGGTTAGGTCGCGTGCTGTTAGTTGTTCGACGTTGAAGGGCGGTCTTGTTTCCAGCCTTATTACGCCGCCGTACGCCGATGCGTATTGGTCAAGTCTGCCGCATGGAATTCCCACTATGTCGTGCTCTGCTCTGTATGCTATCTCGGCCATCTCTGCCTTGCTCAATTCAAGTCCCAAGAAACTCGAGATGAGTGTGACTATTGACAGCTCCATAGATGCACTGCTTGAGAGGCCGGACCCAATTGGCACCTCGCTCCACAATGCTATGTCCATTCCCCTAACTCTGTGAACAGCTTGGGAGAAGGATGCGAAGACAGCTCTTGCATAATCTCCGAACCATCCCCCGCCCCTGAGTTCGATTCTGTCCAGGCCGAACTCGTCGCGGAACTCTTCTGACTGTTCCTTCATGTTGAGTGAGGCAAAATTAACCACGTGTGTGTGATTGAGTGTGCCTGCGCAGTAGCATCTGAGTCGCACCGCCACAGGGACAACGGGTAGTCCTTTGTAGTCCTGATGAGTATTGAGGAAGTCTGCTCGGCCAGGGGCCGAAACAACCTTCGTCTCTCCTTCACCACTCGGCCCCAGAAAGCCCAGCAGCTTCTGCTTGACGTCCTTCAGTACCACCGCGTTCAGCTCTCCTCCTACCCTTTTCATGAGAACTCGATTGCGTTCTCGTGGCATCGGCTCGGTCTTTTGCGTCAGCGTTTATGCAACAGAACCATTGAAGGGCCTTTATAGTATGCCCTAACGCTTTCAGGGTGAAGCGCATGACGTTCACAATGCATGATATCTATTGCGAGGAATAGATTATGAGTGGTAAACGGATCGTTCTTGTAGGGGCCGGCAGTGCCCAGTTTGGCGTTGGAACAGTCGCAGATATTCTCATGAGCAAGGTTCTGAGTGGTGGAACCATTGTACTTCATGATATCAATCCCAAGTCATTGGAGACGGCTCACAAAGCTTGTCAAATGGCTATTGATGAGATGAAGCTGGATTTCTCACTCGAGGCTACGACTTCCCGTCCTGAAGCGCTCAAGGGCGCCGACTTCGTCATCATATCAATTGAGGTTGGAGACAGGTTCAAGCTCTGGGAGCAAGATTACGAGGTCCCCCGCAAACATGGCAACAGGCAGATATACGGCGAGAACGGTGGGCCAGGAGGACTCTTCCACTCACTTAGGATCATTCCTCCGATAATCGAGATCTGCAAAGATGTTGAGAAGATATGCCCCGATGCCTGGATCATTAACTTCAGTAATCCGATGAGTAGAATATGCCTAGCGATCAAGAGAAAGTTTGGGAACAGACTGAAAGCTGTCGGCCTATGTCACGAGATTGCTTTCGCAGAAAGCCACTTGCCAGAAATGCTCAATACGCCTTTCTCAAACTTGCAAATCAAAGCAGGTGGCCTGAACCATTTTGGCGTACTACTTGAAGTAAAATACAAAGACACAGGCCGAGACGCATACCCCGACATAAGGGAGAAAGCCAAAGCCTACTTCGATGGAGTCCGTGCCTCAGACGAGATAAGCTTTGACAGAGCCGACAAATCATTTGCTCTAGTAACGGAGATACTCAGAATCTACAATTACTTACCTTACACTCATGATAGCCACTTCGGCGAGTACATCCAGTGGGCGTGGGAATGCGCCGATCATCCGCGCATTCGGGAATTCTATGAGATCTACAAACTTTTCTGCCTGGAACAGGCAGGGCAGTTGGAGAGAATAGTCGAAGAAAAGCAATCTGCCAACATGTGGCTTACTCCATCCGGTGAACGCGTCATCCCAATCATTGAGGGAATAGTAACCGACTCAAAGCATTACGAGCTGTCAGTCAACCTTCCCAACGAAGGGATAATTGAGAACCTTCCACAAGATCTCATTGTGGAATGCTCCGCCACAGTAGACAAGAATGGAGTACACGGCGTAAAGCTCGGAGAAATACCGTCGGGACTCGCAGGTCTCATGAGAAATCAGGCAGCAGTCCAAGACTTGACCGTCGAGGCAGCTTTAACGGGTTCCAAGCAAAAGGCTCTGGAAGCACTCCTCGCAGACCCAGCAGTGGATAGCCTAAGCGGCGCCGAAAAGATGCTCAACGAAATCCTCCAACTCCAAGGACAATACTTGAAATTGAAATGAGTCGGTTAGCGGCGTTCTCGTCCGCCCTAGCGTAGACCTTCACTGTGTGGGTTAAGATCCTCCAATCCAGACGCCATTGAAGACTCGCCCTAAGAGATGAAGTTGAGACAGAGTGTCGGCGGCTTTCGTCTGCTCTTAGTTTCAGCGCATCTTATCTATTGATACGATGCGTAAGAATCTCCATTCAAGAGATCAATCGAGGAGAAACAAGACTCGTTCTTTGGGAGGGAGAGGAAAGACTTGTCAAAGGAGAAACCCGGGAAACCTGAAGAGATACAGATGCCAGGTAGAACACGAACACAGATCTCAGTAAACCTCGCTAACATCATAGATAACGCGGATGGGCAAATACTCCCAGCGCTTTACGAGCAGATCGGATATAGCCTCAAACTCAGCGCCTTTGAGCTTGGAACAATCACCGGCGTAAGGTCGCTCCTTCAGGCGGTGACGACGCCAATCTGGGGATGGTGGAGCGACAAACACTCAAGAAAAGGCGTACTTGCGTTCGGCTGCCTCTTCTGGGGCATTTGCACGCTGCTAACCGGTGTCGCTGTGAGTTATGTTGACATCATCATCTGGCGAGCTATTACAGGAATCGGCCTAGCCGTAATCGTTCCTACAACACAGTCACTAGTCGCAGATTACTTCCCCCCTGAGAAACGGGGCACAGCCTTCGGTTGGCTAGGGCTCACAGGAGTGCTCGGAGCCATCTTTGGAACAATCTATGCGACGGCTCTTGTTGCAAGTGGCCAGCCCATTTTCGGCATGGAAGCCTGGAGATTCGTTTTCGTCACAATGGCTGTCATAAGCATACTCTTAGGCCTACTTGTATTTCTGGTCGCCAAAGATCCCATACGAGGAAAATCTGAACATGAATTAACCAAGGTCATAACACTAGAAAAGGCCCGGAAATATCAGGTGAAATTCTCAGACTACAAGAAGATCTTGAGAAACAAGACCTTTGATTTAGTACTTCTCCAAGGCGTCGCTGGATCTATTCCCTGGAACGGAATCTTCTTCATGGTTCTATGGTGGGAGTTCATGGGTTTCGACTCGCTTACTGCGGGACTGATGTTCTCCTTGGTAGCTATTGGCGCAGCCGTTGGAAATCTCATGGGCGGCTGGATTGGAGACAAAGCTGCAAGGTGGCGTCCAAGAAGCGGAAGAATCATCGTGTCGCAGATTTCTGTGTTCTCAGGCATACCGTTAACCTACGTGATATTCATCCTGATTCCCCCCACAGCTAGCTCGATGCTCCTCTACATCCTTCTCGGAGGCCTTACCGGTTTACTCATATCGTGGTGCGGTCCGCAAAACAACGCTATCTTTAGCGAGATCTCCGAACCCGAGATCAGGAGCACAGTATTCTCCGTGGACAGGGTGTTTGAAGGCTCCGCTGCCGCGTTGGGAACGGTAATCGTTGGGCTCATTGCAGGATCCCTCGGATATACTACACCAGCTGTCAAGATCAGTGAGCTACCGAACGCGGTGAGAATTGCAGACATGGCTGCACTCGCGCAAGGGATGTTCATAGTCGCTGTGATCTCGTGGATTCTCTGCTTGCTCTTCTATACGTTCGTGTACAGGACATATCCGAGCGATGCTGAGAAAATACGTAGGATCTTGGAGCAGAGAAGAAAGGAACTAGAAGAGATGAAGTAGGTTTTTATCAAGAACTTCTTCGTGTTTCTTCTCGTGATCTCACCATGAATGCCAATCCGTCACGAACCTGCACAGGGGAAGGCGGCGGGAAGGGCCCGTTCTGGGACGACGAGGCACAGTGACTCATACGATTCCTCGCTCGGACATACGGAAACGTCTCGTGTATCTGAGAAGGTGGACGGTGCTCTCCGTTGCAATTGGAATAGCCGATGGCCTTGGAGCGCTAGCACTGATTCTGGGAATCGATTTGTTCACGCGGGTCTTCATTGGGACGATACCTGATACACGCCTCCATTAGCCAGCGAGAATACGCATCCCTTGAGCGCTATTGTGATCGAACGACCTTGGCTGATACCTGTCTCCACAACGTGTTAGACACTAAAGCATAGGACAAGGAGTAAGAGGTTGATCTGTCAGTTGCTGGTCTCCGCCTGATGAGGATCTCGTGGTGCGTCCGTTGTGATTTGAACTATCATTGTGTGTGGGTATCATGGTGCACGCGCACACACCAGGAAAAACGACGGACGACTGTACAAATTACGAACCCATTTCTCTACATCCTCGAAGAGCCTGTTCGATTCTTTCGAAGATAGCGCGTTCTTGGTACTCCCTATGTTTAGGGCGGTTGTTCCAGATCTCATCGCAGGAGTGGACTTGTAGCGGTGACATATTCTAGATGCCGTTGAGTTTTCGGATCGTCAGGACAATGGAGCTGTAGTCTGATTCTGATAGTCCCTGATTCATGCCGGTTGTGAAGAGTGTGAGAACCGCTCCGGTCGTTGGGAGGCTCATTTTGTGGGCGGTTACTTCGTTCTGCACTAGGGCGAGGTCCTTTCGTATCATTTTCAACGTGAAGGTAGGTGTGAAGTCGTTCTTGATTACTCTAGGTCCTTTGGTTTCAGTGTAGCCGTTCTTGTGTTGTGTCTTGTTGAGGACGTTCACAAACCCTTCCGGTGTCAGTCCCAGTTTCTGGGCGAAGGTCATTGCTTCCGAAAAGCCCGTTGCCATAATTGCCAAGTAGAGGTTAAAGGCCAGTTTCATCTTGTGGCCTGCACCTTCGGGTCCCATGTACATGACCTCCTTTCCGATCTGATGGAGGAAGTCAGAGTGTTTCCTGTAGGTTTCTTCTTTGCCTCCGACGATGATGAGTACTTCTCCCTTGGAAATGAGTTGTGGGCCTCCGATTACGGGTGCGTCAAGTCTTTCGCTTCCCCTCCTCTCACATTCTGCTGCGTGTTGGACGGAGGCTTCGGGGGAGATCGTACTCATGTCAATCCAAGCAGTACCCTTACTCATGCCCTGTAAGAATCCGTCGCTTTCAAATGCAATCTCACGAATAGCGTCTTGGTCTGTGACCATTGTGACGACGATGTCAACGCCAGGTTTGACGGCTTCGATGGGAGTTGTGTGGACTGTTGCACCGCGAGCTTCGAGCGGTTTTGCTTTGGAGCTGGTTCTATTATAAACGTGAACTTCATGCCCCCTGTTAAGAAGGTTCTCAGCAATCCCGGAACCCATCAAGCCAAGACCCAAAACCGCAACCCTCACCATAACCAACCACATACACAGATGATGACGATCATCAATATGAGCTTCCTTCTAATCCATAACTCCCAGTTCAAATCTGAGAAATCATCTGTGAAAACGAGCAGGGATTCCAGTTGTCCCGGACACGCAATTGGATGATCCTCAGCATTCTATTGTGCACACAAAACAACTTCTCAAGACGATTCAAATTACGATGCTCTGAGACCCACGCACAACTATTCTTGCGTGGTAGCAAGTGAGCGAATGGTTTTCTTCGTCAGGTCGTCGAACCTCGGATCGGAATTGATTTCGCCAAATTCTGGATTCAGCTTGACTTCGTAAGGGGTAATTGCGCGTACCTCGAAACACCTCTTAAGCCATTCCAAAGCGCGATCCTTGTCGCCCAACTTCGAGTGAATGATCGCAAAGTTGGCCATGACACTTTGGTCTATGTCCTCATCACGTTCATGCTCAATCTTCTCTTCGCATTCTAGAATAATTCGCTTCGCTTCTTCAGTCCGCCCTGACATCGCGCAAACATAACTTCTAAAGTGGGCTTCCAGCATCGCACCCATCGTGGACGGCAAAGCCGGCAAAAGCCACTTCAATTCCGCCAAGGCCTCGTCGAACATCGATTTGACCAAGTAGACATCAGCACGGTTACCGTGTGCTGGCACAAAGTTCGGATCAAGTTCCAGCGCTTTGTCATATTCTGCCAATGCAACGTCATACTGGCGAGCATA
>Ga0187886_1003309_pt1 | contig 12135 bp, 14 predicted proteins | sample June2016WEW_20_1_FD_133001 | JGI IMG/M metagenome (GOLD analysis project Ga0187886, IMG submission 133001) | Peatland microbial communities from SPRUCE experiment site at the Marcell Experimental Forest, Minnesota, USA - June2016WEW_20_150 | ecosystem: Environmental > Terrestrial > Soil >...
GTCGCGGTGTCGTGGTGCAATGTACGCGGCGCGAGCAGGGAAACGGATTCGAGGTGTCGCTGTTATTCCTCGACCTTCCCAAGCGGGCGCAAAGCCAGCTCAGCGTCATCCCTCCGTCCGTCAACCCCGTCAGCATCTCAATCTCACGCTGACTTCTCATAGAATACCTGCACAACCTTCTGAAGTTCGCCGTCAGCATGGGCGCTTCAGACATCGAAGACGCCGCTTACGACCTCAAAGCGGTCAATCCCAACGCCAAGAACGAAGAAGACACCCGCGCCCCCGAAGAACTGTTGGCTGTCATCGAAGCCAAGGGCCGCGAAGTCTCCGATGCGCTGGCAAAGTTGCGGACCTGAAGCAGGCTCCGAGGCCGGTTACTCGTGCTGGTGGCGGATGTCGCGGGCTTCGTAGAGGTAAACGATTTCCTCGGCGATGTTGGTGGCGTGGTCGCCGATGCGTTCGAGGTTGTGCGCCACGCTCATCAGGTTCAGCAAGTTGTTGCCAATCCGTCCCAAGTCCGTTACACAGGTAGGGCGAGGGGAGGCACCATGCTCAGACGATTGATTCCGCAGGATTATGACTTTTTCGATTATTTCGAGAAGGCCGCGGCCCATGCTGTCAGCGCGGCCAAGCTGTTGCTGAAATTGACGGAGAACTACGGCGACGCCGACCCGATCGCGCGCGAACTCAAGGAAGTCGAGCACGCCTGTGATGATGTGGCGCACATCACGATGGAGCGCCTGAACAAAACGTTCATCACTCCGCTGGATCGGGAAGATATTCACGAGATGATCCTGCGCATCGATGACGTGGTGGATTTCACCAACGCGTCGGCAGGCCGGATGGCGTTCTTTGGAGTCAGCAAGCCAACAACCCACGCGATCAATCTCGCCAAGCAAATTGTGCGCGGCTGCGAAAAGTTGTCGGCAGCGGTGCGCGGGATGCGCTCACCGAGAAGCTACGACCAGGTCATGCGCGATTGCATCGCCATTCACGAGGTCGAAAACGCCGCCGACGATATTCTGCACGACGCACTGGCCGAGTTGTTTGCCACGGAGAAAGACCCGATCCAGGTCATCAAATGGAAGGACATCTACGAGACCATGGAACACGTGACCGACTGTCTCGAAGACGTCGCCAATGTGTTGCAGGGCGTAATGGTCAAGATGAGCTAACGCAGCGAGCACTATGTTGGCATTTCTTCGAGACCTGAGTGACATCTTCCACCACCCGTACATCGCGCTGATTTTTTTGGCAGCCCTCGGGTTTGATTTTAGCAACGGTTTTCACGACGCCGCCAACTCGATCGCGACGATTGTCGGCACGCGGGTGCTGCGGCCATTTCAGGCGGTGTTCTGGGCGGCGTGGTGGAATTTTGCCGCCGCGTGGTTTTTTGGTGTGCATGTTGCCAACGCCGTCGCGACATGGGTGCACGCCGACTACGTGACAGCCGAAGTGATCTTCGCGGGACTGCTCGGAGCGATCGTCTGGAACCTCATCACTTGGTACAGCGGCTTGCCGTCCAGTTCGTCGCACGCGCTGCTGGGAGGTTTTGGCGGCGCGGCCATCGTTCACGCCGGGAAATGGGCAGATGTGCTGTACATGGGCAAAGTGGTGGTGACGGTGGAATTCATCGTGATCGCACCGTTGATCGGTTTGGTTCTTGGATTGGTGTTCGTGTTCATCCTGATGTGGGTGTTTCACAAGGTCTCACCCATCAAAATGGACCGCTGGTTTCGGGTCGCGCAGTTGGGATCCGCAGCAGCTTACAGTCTTGGTCACGGCACGAACGACGCCCAGAAAACAATGGGCATCATCGCCGCGTTGCTATACGCCAGCATCTGGAAAACCCAGCAAGCTGCCTTCGCCACTGGCAAGATCGAGTTTCCGTTCTGGATCGTGCTGGCATGCCACCTGGCGATTGGTCTCGGCACCATGGCGGGTGGCTGGCGCATCGTGAAAACCATGGGGATGAGGATCACAAAGTTGCGCCCGTACGACGGCGCCTGCGCCGAGCTGGCTGCCGCGATCTCGTTGTTCACCTCGGCGAAGCTGGGCATTCCCGTCAGCACGACGCACACCATCACAGGCGCAATTGTCGGCGTCGGCGCAGTTCACCGCTTGTCAGCCGTTCGCTGGGGCGTGGCGCGGCAGGTGGTTTGGGCGTGGATACTGACGATTCCTTGCTCCGCCCTTTTCGCGGCCGGCGTATACAAGGCGATCACGCTGTTTCGCTAGCACTCGCCGCTGAGAAGGTTCACTCGTGCCGGTAGTGTTTATCCCCGCCCCACTAATGGACGCCTTGTCATGCGCACACGTTGGCGAACCGCGTAGTCGGTTTCAACGGAATCTACGGCTCGGCCTCTGACAGTTTTGTTGCGTTTGTGTTGCGAATCCGTTACAGAAACAGCCGGACACCTCGCGACTGCTCTTGATCTGGAGGGTTTCTATGTTTTACCGATGGCCAACAGCCACAAGATTGACGGTGTGCCTGCTGGCGCTGGTCTGCGCCAGTTGCGGGAAGAAATATGCGGCGATCACGCTGGCGGGTTCGACGGCGTTTCAGCCGTTCGCGGAGAAACTGGCCGAGGAGTTCATGGCGCAGCGTTCGGGCGTGGCGATCACCGTGCAGGGCGGCGGCTCGGCGGTGGGGATCCAGTCGGCGCTTTCCGGGGTGGCGCAGATCGGCATGGCCGATCTCGTGCAACTGCCGCCTGAGGCGAAAGAGTTGACGAGCATCGTGGTGGCGCGCGACGGCATTGCCATCATCGTCAACCCGGCAAACCCGATCAAGGACTTGTCCACAGTGCAGGTGCGGGAGATTTTTGAGGGGAAAATCGGCAACTGGAAAGACGTGGGCGGGACGGACAAGCTGATAACAGTCGTGTCGCGCGAGGCTGGCTCCGGCACGCGCATGTCGTTCGAGCAGTTGATCGGCGGTATCCAACTGACCAGGAATGCCATCATTCAAGACTCCAGCGGCACGATTCGAGAGACCGTGGCCAACGACGCCAACGCCATCGGTTACCTGACGCATGGCGTCATCAGCCAGAAGGTCAAACCGGTGACTGTGGATGGGGTGGAGTGCACGACCGCCGTCATCATGGCCAGCCAATACAAGCTGGTGCGCCCCGTTTTCTTCCTTACCAAAGGTCCGGCCACGGGCGCAGCGAAGGAATTCATTGACTACGTTCTGTCGCCCGAAGGTCAGGAGATCATCAAGAAGAACGGCTTGATTCCCGCGCAGTGAAATTCGACCGCGAAACCAATGTGCAGCGGCTGTTGTTGGTGATCGCACTTTCGGCGATTACCAGCTTGCTGCTGATTGCGGTGTTCATCTTCAAGGAGGGCGTGCCATTCATTCTGCAGGTCGGGCTGCGGAACTTTCTGCTGTCGTCCGACTGGCGACCGCATGCTGGGAAGTTTGGGATCTATCCGATGATTGTTGCCTCATTGTGGGTGACGTTCGGCGCGATGCTCATCGGCGCGCCGCTGGGGGTGGCCGGGGCGATCTTCCTGAATGAGTTTGTGCCGCGCACCGTGATGCGCGTGATCAAGCCGACGATTGAACTGCTCGCCGGCATCCCGTCGGTGGTGTTCGGGTTCATCGGCGTGGTGGTGCTGGCGCCGTTGATTCGCGCACATCTCGGCGGACCGGGATTGTCGGTGCTGGCCGCGGCGATCGTCCTTGGCATCATGGTGTTACCCACGATAATCAGCATCTCGACCGACGCCATTGCCGCCGTGCCCCAAACGTACCGCGAAGGCGCGCTGGCGCTCGGCGCAACGCGCTGGCAGGCGGTGCACATGGTCGTGGTCAAGGCTGCGCGGTCGGGCATCGTGGCCAGCATCATCCTGGCGATGGGCCGTGCGGTCGGCGAGACGATGGCGGTGATCATGGTGGCGGGCAATGCCGCGAAAGTGCCGCATTCGCCATTGGACTCGGCGCAGACGCTGACGGCCACCATTGCGCTGGAGATGGCATCCGCCACCGGGATGCACCGACAAGCGTTGTTCGCCACGGGTGTCGTGCTGTTTGTGGTGATTATGGTTCTCAACTCCATTGCCACGGTGGCCGTCCGCCGGCGGATTGGGAAGAACAGCAAGAGATGAGAATCCCGCCGAAATACACGCAGATGGCGGCAGTGGCGCTGCTCGGACTGGCAACGGCGGTGACGCTGGTTGTGTTGCTGTTCATCATCGTGTTCGTGCTCGACAAGGGCTTGCCGGTCGTCAGTTGGAGGTTCCTGTTCACCAACCCGCAGAACATGGGGCGCGCGGGCGGAATTTTTCCAACGCTTGTCGGCACTGTGCTGCTGCCGTTGTTGGCGATTGCGATCGCGATGCCGCTCGGCGTAGGCACGGCGGTTTATCTCACCGAATACACCCGCGAGACCCAGGTGACCCGCGTGATCCGATTCGGCACGGATTGTCTGGCTGGTATTCCTTCGATTATCTTCGGATTGTTCGGCTTTATATTCTTCGTCGTGATGCTCGGCTTCGGCTGGTCGCTGCTCTCGGGCGGGTTGACGCTGGCGATCATGATCTTGCCGACGATCATCCGCACTTCCGAGGAGGCGATCCGCGCCGTGCCAACGTCTTACCGCGAGGTGAGTTTCTCGCTGGGCGCGACCCGCTGGGAGACAGTGATCAAGGTGGTGCTGCCGAACGCGCTGCCGGGGATCGTGACGGGCGTGATGCTCGGCATCGGGCGTTCGATCAGCGAGACGGCGGCGGTGATTTTTACGGCCGGGTCGTCGTTGCGGCTGCCGCACTCGGCATTCGATTCGGTGCGGACAATGGCCGTGCATTTTTACATCCTCGCCCGCGAAGGATTGTCCAACGAGAACGCCTACGGCACGGCGGCGGTGCTGATCGTCGCCGTGTTGATGATCAACCTGACAGCCTACTGGTTGATGCACCGCTTTATCGAGCGGCGCACGAAATAGGAACACATGACAGAGAGCGACACAAAGATCTCCGTGCGAAAGCTGAACGTGTTTTTCGGCAAGTTCCAATCGCTGCGGTGGATTACCATCAACGTGCCGAGTTGCCGTATCCTCGGCGTCATCGGGCCGGCTGGTTCGGGCAAGACGACGTTCCTGCGCGCGCTCAACCGCCTGAACGATCTCACGCCGGGCACGCATATCGAGGGCGAAGTGCTGCTCGACGGGCAGGACATCTATCATCCGAGTTTTGAGGTGGTGACACTGCGTAAGCGCGTGGGCATGGTGTTTGCCCTGCCGGTGCCGCTGCCGATGAGCATCTTCGACAACATCGTCTACGGCCCGCGGCTATCGGGCGTGCGCGACCGCGGTCGGCTCGATGAACTGGTTGAGCGCAGTCTGAAGGCGGCATTCTTGTGGGACGAGGTGGAAGACCGGCTGCACACATCAGCCCTGCGGCTGTCGGGCGGCCAACAGCAGCGGTTGTGTCTGGCGCGCGTGTTGGCCATGGAGCCGGAGGTCATCCTGCTCGATGAACCCTGTTCGGGACTTGACCCGATTTCGACGGCAAAGATCGAGGAGGCATTGACGGCACTGAAAGCGCGGTACACGATTGTCCTCGTGACCAACAACACCAAACAGGCGGCGCGCGTGGCCGACGACACGGCGTTCTTCTTGATGGGCGAGATGATCGAGTACGGCAGCACCAGCCAGGTGTTCACCGTGCCGCGCGAGCAGCGAACGAATGATTACGTGACCGGGAGATTTGGCTGAGCCAATGAGGGAGAACGTCATCACTGTCGCGAAGCTCGATCTCTGGTACGGCTCGTTCCAGGCGCTCATCGCCGTGGACATGGCGGTCGAGAAACAGAAGATCACCGCGCTCATCGGCCCGTCCGGCTGTGGCAAGTCCACGCTGTTGCGCGCGCTCAACCGCATGAACGACCCGATCCCCGGCGTCAAGATCACCGGCCAAGTGTTGCTGGAGGGACAGGACATCTACACGCCCCAAACTGACGTGTGCGCCTTGCGCAAGAAAGTCGGCATGGTGTTCCAGCGGCCGAACCCATTCCCGTTGTCGGTCTGGGAGAACGTCACCTTTGGCCTACGCGTGGCCGGGATGGGCAACCGCCGCCAGATGGAGGAAATCGTCGAGCGCAGCCTGCGCGGAGCTTGGTTGTGGGACAACCTGAAGGACAGACTGGAGAGTTCCGCGCTCGATCTGCCGCTGGATCAGCAACAGCGGCTGTGTGTGGCACGACTGCTAGCGGTCGAGCCGGAAGTCATCCTGATGGACGAGCCGTGCTCCACCCTCGACCCGATTGCCACAGCGAAAATCGAAGAACTGATGTTGGAATTGGTGAAGAAATACACGATAGTTATCGTGACGCACAACATGCAACAAGCCGCGCGCATCTCGCATTACTCGGGCTACATGCTCTTGGGCGAAATGATCGAGTTCGGACCGACCTCCGGTATCTTCACCAGCCCGAAAGATAAACGCACGGAAGATTACATCAGCGGGCGGTACGGTTAAGGCCCCCGCGAGAAGGAGACACAGAGTATGGAACGACATTTTCACGAACAACTGACGGTGCTCAAGCACCAACTCATCAAGATGTGCGCGCTGGCCGAGTCCATGATCGGCGAGGCCATCAAGGTGTTGGTGGAACGCCAGGCCGATTTGATCCCGGTTATCCGGCAACACGAAGCCGAGGTTAACCGGATGCAGGTGGAGATTGACGAGGCGTGTTTCACGTTGATCGCGCTGCATCAGCCTACGGCTTCCGACCTACGGTTCATCTTGGGGGTTGCCAAGACCAACAGCGACTTGGAGCGTCTGGCCGACCAAGCGGTGAACATCTCGCAGAAAGCCGAGCACCTGATGAAACACGAGCCGCTCAAACCCTTCGTGATCATCCCCAAGATGACGGCCATCGCGCGCAGCATGGTCAAAGACAGCCTCCACGCCTACGTTGATCGCCAGCCCGAGCAAGCCCGTGAAGTCATTGCGCGTGACAAACAACTCAACGACCTCAAGCGGCAGATCGTCGCCGAGATGTCGGACTTCATGGCCAAGGACCCTGCGACTGTTCCGTACGCGTTGGACATCGTGGTGGTGGCACACAACCTGGAACGCATCGGTGACCACGCCAAGAACATCGCCGAGAACGCCGTCTTCGTGGTCGAAGGCAAAGACATTCGTCACGGCACGGAACTCACTTAGTGGTTGTTGTCAATTTGTATCGGCAAAGCGGTAGCCGACGCCGCGCACCGTCTCGATGTAATCGGCAGCCTTGCCGAGTTTTTCCCGCAAGCGGCGGATGTGAGTGTCCACCGTCCGCGTGTCCACGTCGCCTTCGTAACCCCACACATCGGTGAGCAGGCGATCCCGTGTCTGCACGCGGCCGCGCCGCTCCATCAGCATCGCCAGAAGTTTGAACTCGGTCGCGGTCAGTTCGATCTCCTTGCCTTTGAGAGCGGCCTCGTGTTTGGCGATGTCCATGATGAGATCGCCGCATTTCAGGACCTCTGTGGGGGCGCCTTTGCCTTGCGCTCGGCTGAGGATTTTTTTGACGCGCAACACCACTTCCCGAGGACTGAACGGCTTGGTCACGTAGTCATCCGCGCCCAGTTCGAGGCCAACGATGCGATCCACCTCTTCCGCCTTCGCCGTCGGCATGAGGATGGGAATCGAGGCGGTTTTCGGATCGGCTCTCAACTGCTTGCAGACCTCTGTGCCTTCGACCTGTGGCAGCATCAGGTCCAGAATGATCAGCGAAGGAAATCCATCCCGCGCCTTTTGCAGCGCCGTCACCCCGTCGCGCGCCGTGGCGGTTTTGTAGCCCGCCTTTTGGAGGTTATACACGAGCAGATCCACGACGTCCTGCTCGTCGTCAACAATCAATACAGTCTCGCTCATGCTCTCAACTTCGTGACAACGTTGTCACATCCGCGCGGCGGCCATGTGACAATCCGGTTACGAACCTAGCGTCCGACAACGTCTTCGGGCAGCGCAAGCACGGCGCCTTTGCTGGCGCTGGTGACCAGGCGACAGTAACGACCGAGCCAGCCGGTGCTGATCTTCGGCGCGGGTTTCTTCCAGGCCGCGCGGCGCTGCGCCAGCGTGGCGTCGTCCACTTTCAGCGTGATCGTGCGGCGCGGGATGTCGATGAGAATCGTGTCGCCGTTGGCGACAAGCGCAATCGGGCCGCCTTCCGCTGCTTCCGGGCTGATATGACCGAGGCACAAACCCGCTGTGCCGCCGGAAAACCGGCCATCGGTAATGAGCGCGACCTTCTTGCCGAGTCCCTGGCCGCGAATCATCGAGGTCGGCGAAAGCATTTCGGGCATGCCGGGGCCGCCCTTCGGTCCCTCGTAGCGAATGACGACGACGTGGCCGGGCTTGACCTCCCGTTTGTGCAACGCGTCGAGGCATTCACCCTGCGATTCGAAGACGATGGCCTGGCCCTCGAAGACGAAACACTCCGGATCCACGCCCGCCGCTTTGATGACCGCGCCTTCCGGCGCGAGATTGCCGAACAACACCGCCAGTCCGCCATCCGCCGTGAACGGCGCTTCGATCCGGTGAATGACTTTCTCGTCCATGATCTCGGCGCGCGCGATGTTTTTGCCAAGCTTCTTGCCTGTGACGGTGATTGTGTCGAGGTGCAACGCGCCGGGTTTGCGGCTCAGTTCCTTCAGGATGGCACTGATGCCGCCCGCGCGGTCCACGTCTTCGATGTGCACGTCCGGTTTCGAGGGCGCAACCTTGCAGATGCAGGGGATGCGTGCCGAGACTTCGTTGAGCCGTTCCAACGGATAATCCACGCCGGCCTCGCGCGCGAGAGCGAACGTATGCAACACCGTATTGGTTGAGCCACCCATTGCCATGTCGAGCGCAAACGCGTTGTCGAGCGACTTCGCCGTGACGATGTCGCGGGGACAAATGTTCTTCTCCACCAATTTCATGATCTGGCGGGCCGCAGCGCGCGCCAGTTTCTTGCGGCGCGGATCGACGGCGAGAATCGTGCCGTTGCCTGGCAACGCCATGCCAATGGCTTCCAGCAGACAATTCATCGAGTTGGCCGTGAACATGCCCGAGCAACAACCGCAGGTCGGGCAGGCGATGTCCTCCAGCAGTTTCAGCCGCTCGGCGGAGATTTCGCCGGTCTGCAATTTGCCGACGGCCTCAAAAATCGTGATCAGGTCTGCGGAGCCGCCCTCGGGCAGCCGGCCCGCCTTCATCGGGCCGCCGGTGATGAAGATGGTGGGGATGTTGACGCGCACGGCGGCCAGGAGCATGCCGGGCGTGATCTTGTCGCAGTTGGAAATGCAGATCATGGCGTCGAAACAATGCGCCTGCACCATCGTTTCCACCGCGTCGGCAATCAACTCGCGGCTCGGCAGCGAGTAGCGCATGCCGAGATGCCCCATCGCGATCCCATCGTCCACGGCGATCGTGTTGAACTCGAACGGCATGCCGCCCGCCTTGCGCACCGCGGCCTTGACGACCTCGGCGAACTTCTTCAGGTGCACGTGCCCCGGCACGATGTCCGTGTAGGAGTTGGCGATGCCGATGAATGGTTTTGCCATGTCGGCGTCGGTCACGCCGCACGCCTTCAACAACGCGCGATGCGGCGCGCGGTCCGGGCCGGCTTTGACGGTGTCTGATCTCATGGTGCTGTCCCTTTCGTAATTAACACAAACGCCATGCTGGCACTATAGCTCCTTTTTCGCCGCGGACAATCCGCGGCGAGTGCTGGTCAGCCTGAACGATTCTGGAAGCAATTCCGAGAGCAGATGAATGCGAATGCGGCGAATATTACGCGAGTCTGCGCACACGACAATGCAATCGCCGAATTCGGCGAGCGCTTGGCGGCAGGCGCCGCATGGGCTGAGCCGGGCGTGCGGAGCAACACAGGCGATGGCTTGGAATTCCCTGTGACCTTCGCTGACCGCTTTGCCGACTGCGATCCGCTCGGCGCAGATCGTCAGACCGTAGCTGGCGTTTTCCACGTTCGCGCCGGTGTAGACTTTTCCGCCTTTAGTGAGGAGCGCGGCGCCGACGCGAAACTTTGAGTAGGGGGCGTGGGCGTTGCGTCGAGCGGCAAGGGCGGCGGTGATGAGCTTGCGGAATCTGTGAGGCGTGGTCGTCACAGCAGATTCACAAATTCAGTCAGCAGCTTGCCGAGTTTGTCTTGCGAGGCTTTGCTGATTTCCAGCACTTCCTCATGCGAGAGTTTCTTGCTGGTGATCCCCGCTGCGAGGTTGGTGATGCAGGAAATTCCGGCAACTTCGATGTTGTGGTAACGGGCGATGATGACTTCGGGGACGGTGCTCATGCCGACGGCGTCGGCGCCCAGCCAGGCGAACGCCTTGATTTCTGCGGGCGTCTCGTAGCTTGGCCCGGTGGCGGCGAGGTAGACACCGTGCCGCACCATCATCTGCAATTTTTCAGCAGCGGCATCCAACTTTTCACGCAGTCGCCCGGAGTACGCCTGGCTCATGTCCACGAACTTCACCCCGCCGTTGTCGTTCATACCCAGCAGCGGATTGACGCCCATGAGATTGATGTGGTCTTCGATGATCATCAGATCGCCGGGATTGAACTGCGGATTGATGCCGCCCGCTGCATTGGTGACGATCAGCACTTTAACGCCGAGGGCATCGACGACGTTAACCGGATAAACGATCTCCGCCAACGTGCGGCCCTCGTAGTAGTGGAATCGGCCACTGAGCACCATCAACTTCCTGCCTGCCAACTCACCGAAGATCATCTGGCCGGCGTGGCCTGCCACGGTCGGTTTCGGAAAATGAGGGATGTCCGTGTAGGAGATGACGATGGGCTTGGCGACGTCCTTCGCAATCCCGCCCAGAGCTGAGCCCACGATCAACGCCGCATCGGGCTTGAAGCCCGCGAGTTTTGACTCCAGAAATTCCTTCGTTTCCTTGACGTTCGCCATCATTGCTCTGAATTCCTCACTCGATCTTCTGCGTGACGAGTCTGGGTCTGGCCAAAACACGCTCTGCTGAAATTCCATACGCTTGCTGTACCATCTGCTCGGCTTCGGCAGCCCGAGCAGCATCACTGTAATGCATGATCATCAACGGTTCACCGGCGGCGACGCGATCGCCGATTCTTTTCGGTTGCTCGAATCCGGCGGCGAAATCAATCCGATCGCTCGCCAGTTTGCGGCCGCCGCCCAATGCGATCACCGCGTAGCCGATCTGGTCGCACTCAATTGCGTGGACGTAACCAGAGGTCTTGGCAGCGATTGGCTTTGTCTGCCTCGCCGCGGGCAAACGGTTCACATTCTCGCAAACCCGCGCGTCGCCTCGTTGCGCGGTAATCATCTCGGCAAATTTCTCCAGCGCCTCTCCGCTTGCCAGTTTCTTTTGCAGGATTTCCTTCGCCTCTGCAACACTTTTTGTTGCGCCTGCCATCAACAGCATCTCCGCCGCGAGCGCGAGCGTGACTTCCATCAGGCCGTCCGCCTTCGCCCTGCCGCTCATGATCTCGATACATTCGCGCACTTCCAGTGCGTTGCCGATGCATTGGCCGAGCGGCTGATTCATGTCCGTCTGCAGCGCGCAGACCTTCTTGCCGCAGCGTTTCCCGACCTCGACCATCGCACGGGCCAACTTCAGCGAAGCCTCCCGTGTGCGCATGAATGCGCCGCTGCCCCATTTGACATCGAGCACGAGGCCGTCAACGTTCTCCGCCAGCTTCTTGCTCATGATGCTGGCAACGATCAACGGCAGGCATGAAACGGTGGCGGTCACGTCCCGCAGCGCGTACAGCTTTTTGTCGGCGGGAGCAATCTCGGCGGTCGGCCCCGTGATTGCACAGCCGACCGAATCGGTAACCTGCACCAGTTCTTCCAGCGAGAGGTCCGTGCGAAACCCTGGGATGCTTTCGAGTTTGTCCAACGTTCCGCCGGTCGGCCCGATGCCGCGCCCCGAGATCATGGGAACCCTGACGCCGCAGCACGCGACGAGCGGTGCGAGGATGAGCGAAACCTTGTCGCCAATACCGCCTGTACTGTGTTTATCGGCGTAAAACGAGCCATCGCGTTCCCATTCGACGACCTTGCCGCTTTCCACCATCGCGCGCGTCAGCCACATCGTCTCGTCGAAGTTCATTCCCTGAGAACAGATCGCCATTGCCAGAGCGGCCATCTGGTAA
>Ga0187886_1003310_pt1 | contig 12135 bp, 9 predicted proteins | sample June2016WEW_20_1_FD_133001 | JGI IMG/M metagenome (GOLD analysis project Ga0187886, IMG submission 133001) | Peatland microbial communities from SPRUCE experiment site at the Marcell Experimental Forest, Minnesota, USA - June2016WEW_20_150 | ecosystem: Environmental > Terrestrial > Soil >...
GAAGCAGCTCATCAGCTTTGCGCGGGCGCTGGCGCACGCTCCGCGCTACCTGGTTCTGGACGAGGCGACTTCCAGCGTGGACACCGAGACGGAGCTGCGCGTGCGCGAAGCGCTCACTCGTCTGGTTGAGGGCCGCACATCTATTGTCATCGCGCACCGGCTTTCCACCATCCAGCGCGCGGACCGCATTCTGGTGATGCACAAGGGCCAGTTGCGGGAGGCGGGAACGCACCAGCAACTGCTCGCTCAGCGCGGCATCTATTGGAAGCTTTACCAACTCCAGTACAAGGACCAGGAGCGGGCTCCCGCGTCGGCGGACGTAGGTTCCGTCTCCGACGCGCGGCGCTCCTGATGCGTGGCGCGGGCTTTGCCGTCGTTTGGCATCCGCAAACGGACAGCCTGCCGCGTGGAAAAATCCGGGGACACTTCGGGCTCGCTACCGCAAATGCTTCACTTCAGGTGGCCCGCAGGCGTGTCCCCAGGATTTTTTCACAGTTCCCTTCCGGTCGCGGCTCGGCTCGTGGGTGTACGTCGTTGACCGAGCAGCGCGCGAGGGTCGCCAAGCGCCGGCATGGTTTGTAGCGTGTGGAGCAAAGTGCCGCTGCGTCCTGGCCCGCGCGAGCGGCAACACGGCTGCCTCGAGGCGCGTCTACACTGGATATCAGCGATGCGCGCTCGAATGCTCCTACTCCTGGCCGCCGCAGCGGTTCTCTCCATGGGCCAGACCGTGTGCCCGCCCACCCCGGCCTTCAGCCCTTGCGACATCACCTTCGAGCTTTCCTCCGAGGAGACCACGGCCCACCCGAACCCCTACCTCACGGTCGTACTGGAAGCTGAGTTCCGCTCGCCGCGCTATCGAACCTACCGCGTGCCGGGGTTCTGGGATGGCGGCCAGAGGCTCGTGATCCGGTTCAAACCCATGGAGGCGGGCACGTGGGTTTTCCGCGTCAGCAGCAACATCGCGCGCTTCAACGGGAAGGAGCTGCAGTTCACGGCGACGGAGTCGAAGTCGCCCGGCTTCCTGCGCCCCATCAACGTCCACCACTGGGCCTGGGTGAATGAAGACGTCCGCACGCCGCACCTGTGGATGGGCGACACGCTGTACCCCTTCGGCTACATCGACCGCGCCGCGTTCGAGCGCATCGTGGACGCCCGGGCCGCCCAGAAGTTCAACCACATCCGCGGCGTCCTCCTTCCCCGCCCCGGGGGGCCGCAGCGGGCATACCCGTCGGCCGACCGCCCGGATCCGGCCGTATTCCGCGAAATCGATGAGCGCGTCCGCTACCTGAACTCCAAGGGCATCATCGCGGACCTGCTGCTGGCTTACGGCGACGGCCAGCTCACCTCGCTCTTCCCCTCCTGGGAGCAGCGCGAGCGATATGTTCGCTACGTCGTCGCACGTTACGCAGCCTTCGAGGTGACCTGGCAGGGAGTCGAGGCATTCGAGACGTACGAGAACGGCCGCGCGCTGCTCAAGCACATAGGACAGTTGCTAAAGAAGCTCGACCCCTACCAGCGCCCGCGCTCGACCGGCACGCTGGCTACCTCCTCGCCCCTCGCCGGCGACGAATGGATGAGCTTCGTCACCTACCAGTCGCCCGATGACCAGCTCGGCAGCATCGAGCACCAGCTCTTCGCCGCGCCGTTCGTGAACCTCGGCTTCGCCGCCGAGGACGGCGGCGCGGGAAAGGCCGGCGGCGAGGGCGTGGACGCCGATGCGTTCCGCCGCCGGCTGTGGAACGCCACCGTCAGCGGCCAGTATCCGACTTTCTCGAACACCGGGACCTCGGGCCTGTGCGGGGCCGCCGTCGATCCGCGCTTCGCCGATTCGCCGGCCGCGCGGCAGATGGGGATCTGGTTCGACTTCTTCTCCCGCACGCGGCACTGGGAGCTGGAGCCGTATTTCGACGTGGACGGCGGCCGTGCCCTCGCGCTCGAGCGGGTCACCCAGGATGGCACCGAGGGCATCGAGTACATCATCTACGTCGAGAAGCCCGGCTCGGTGGAGATCCTGGTTCAGAAGCGCGGCTACGACGCCGAGTGGTTCAATCCCATTACCGGCGAGCGCACCAAGCTCAAAGGCTTCAAGGGCGACCGCTTCACCGGCACGCCGCCCGACCGGGCGCACGACTGGGTCCTGCACATTTACCGCGAGGGCCGCCTGGAAGGGCTGCGGAGGAGCTACAAGTTCGAGTCGCGGGCCATCCTCATGCAGGAGATCGAGCAGTTGCCGCAGAGGACGCCGTTCGAGGTCGCCGCGCCGTCCGGGGACGCGCTTTCGCTTTCCAGTCCGGCCAAGTTCGCCGCCAGGGTGACGCGGGAGACGCGCGCGACGCGCGCGATGACGTGGCTGTGGACCGGCGAGGTGACCCCCGATCAACGGGGCTATCGCGTGATCGGCACCGGACGCGAGGGCGTCTTCAACATCCCCTCCAACATCGCCAGCTCCTATCCGGCCGCACTGGCCGTTCGCCTTTACGGCATGAACGCCAACGGCAAGGTTTATTCCCTGATCCGCGTCTACCAGCTCTCAAAGTGAAACCACGCATCCTTGCTCTGGACACGACCGCCGAGTTCGGCAGCATCGCCCTCGTCGAAGGCGACGGGTTGGTCTCAGAACTTGAGATGCAGACGACGGAGGGCTTCAGCCGGGTGCTGTTCGGCCACGTCGAGACCATCCTGCGGAACAGCGGCTGGGCGCTGGACGAGGTGGCCTGCTTCGCCGCTGCCGCCGGCCCCGGCTCGTTCACCGGGGTGAGGGTCGGCCTGGCCGCCGTCAAGGGGCTGGCCGAGGCCCTCGGCAAACCCGTCGTCGCCGTCTCGAATCTGAAGGCCATGGCCTGGTTCGGCTCGGCGCCGCTCCGAGCCGCGGTGCTGGATGCCCGCCGGAACCAGGTTTATGCCGCCGTTTATGACGCAGGCTTGCAGGTCCTCTCCCCGGAGGTTGTCACCAGCTTCGCTGGATGGCTGGAAGGGCTGCCCGAGGGTGAGATCGAGTTCCTGGCGACCGACTTCGGCCCCTTGCGTGCGGCTTTCCAGGGGACGCGGTTCGAGAGAGCGCCCCTCCAAGACGTGCCGCGGGCGCTGGCCGGTGCCATCGGCCGGATCGCCGCCCAGGAGTTTTGCGCCGGCCGCGCTCAGGACCCGGCCGCGATCGACGCCAACTACGTCCGCCGCTCCGACGCCGAGCTGTTCTGGAGAGAGGCCTAGCCTTAGCCCGGCCGGCTCAGGGCGTCTGCATCAGGCGCGCCATGGCGCCGGCGACGCGCGCAAACCTCTCAGCTTCCGCTCCCAGCCGGGTGCAGCCCGCTGGCGTCAGCTTGTAGTACCGGGCGCGCCGGTTGTTCTCCGAGACACCCCAATCGGCCGTCACCCAACCCTTGACCAGCAGCCGCCGCAAGGCCGGGTAGAGCGAGCCCTCGCTGAGATGGAACACGTCGTCGGAAACCCCCTGGATGTGCTGCGCGATGCCGTAGCCGTGCGTGGGACCGTGCGTCAGGGCCTTCAGTACCAGCATCTCCAGCGTGCCGGGGAGGAGTCCATGACTGCTATCACGATTTCCCATCGGTCGTCGATGGGACCAATATGCACCTGCTCCCATCGGCTGTCAAGGGAAACCCTCGCCCCAACCGGTGCGGTTGTCGTTTCAGTGCGTTTCAGCCTAGGCGGTTTGATCCAGTACCCCGATTCTTCCGGCGGTTCGGGCTGGCCTGGCGGTCTGCGGATCGGTCAGCCTGCGCCGTTTTTCAGGCATTTTCAGGTTTGATTAAAAGGGTTTAATCATTACCGCGATTGACATAGTACTATTAGCCGCTCTAGAATCGACTGAACCATGAGCGACGACACATCCACTCTCCCCTCTGAGCCCGCGCCTAGTACTCCACGCCAGCGAGGCATCCGGATCGTCATCGCCGATGACCATCCGATCTTCCGCGACGGTCTTCGCAAGCTGCTCAGCCTCGAAGACGATCTGGAAGTAGTTGGCGAAGCGCGGGACGGCAACGAAGTGATGGAAATAGTGCGGCAGACCGAGCCGGACATCCTGCTGCTGGACCTCCGGATGCCGGGCCTGGACGGTCTCTCTGTGCTCCAGAACCTGAAGAGCTCGGGTACCAGAACGAGGATCATCATCCTCACTGCTTCCGAGGACAAGAACGAGTTCGTTCAGGCCATGAAGCTGGGCTGCTCGGGCATTGTTCTCAAGCAGACGGCCACGGAGCTGCTTTACAAGAGCATCCGCAAGGTCTATGCGGGAGAGATCTGGCTGGATTCACACACCACCGCCGCCGTCATGCGGCAGTTCGCCTCGCCCGGACGGCTATCGCCGACGGACCGGAAGGGACGCGAGCGCAGCCCGCTGAGCCAGCGCGAGCGCGAGATCGTGGCGCTGGTGGCGCAGGGGTTCAAGAACAAAGAGATCGCTGAGAAGATCTTCATCAGCGAGCAGACCGTGAAGAACCACCTGCACAACATCTTCGACAAGCTGGGCGTCTCGGACCGGCTCGAGCTGGCCCTGTACGCCATCCACAAGGGCTTCCACAGCGAGCTCGAACTATAACGGCACGGGGCGTCGCCCGCTGCCGGCGTGCTACCCCTGTGCGGCGAGTCGGCCTTCTGGTTCAAGGCCGCTAAGCAGTTACTTCTTCTCGAGGCCCATGACCGGCCTCCACCCTGGGCGTACCAAGGAGACCCGTAAGCCAACCTTCCGGCGGAAAAGGTGACTGTACACCCCCACCCCCAGTTTGATGATGAATCTGGTCATCAACCCTATCCTCTGTCTGCGCACGTCATCGGCCGAAATCCCGTGTCCGGCAAAGACCCGCTTGAAGGCCAGGCAGAAACAGATGTAGGTCATCCTCGCCGATAAGGGCCGCGACTTCAAGAATCCGCTCCTTGTCCGCTTCCAGGTTTCCCGCCAAGAGTAGAACGTGTCCCAGCACTTCTTGTTTTCAGCGATCAACTCATTCCGGCTCATGTGGGGGTGCTTCAGAAAATCGGCGGGCCTGAGCGTAGTCAGCCAGAAGCGGTCGCGCAAGAGCTGAGTCTTGTGTTTCGGGGTATAGTCCGCTCGCCCGATATTCTTCTGATCGCGGACCATTTCGTAGTAATCCTTGGTTCCGGGATAGGGGCTGTAGAAGGTAAATTGGGCCAGCAAGGTGCCGGACTCATGAGCGAATCGGCGCATGGTTTCGAGCGTCTGGACCGTATCGGACTCGAGACCGGAGATGATTGAGCTCATAACCACGATGCCCCGCTCTTGGAATTTGCGGATCGTCTCGACCATGTCCTGGCCAACGGGGTTCCCCCCCTTGTTAGCGCTGGCCAGGCCCTCCGCGGAGAAAGATTCGACGCCGATCAGCGCGGCCCTGATCTGCACCTGGTGATACATCGCCGAAAAATACTCGTCGTCGCTGATCACCTCCGAGGTCATCTGGGTGATGGCGGAGACGGTCTTGGGAACCCTGCGGTCGTACTCGGCAAAAAATCGTAACCGCTCCTCCCGGACGCGCTCAAGCTCCGTCCTCCTCTGCGCATTCGGCTCGCGCGCGATCCGGCCCAGGGTCGCCGGGTTGAAATTGTCATCGGCGAAAGCGATGTAGCGAAAGCCCAGGTCGGAGAGCTCGTTGACCTCCTCGATGATCCTACCGGCTGGCCGCTGGCGTGGGTGGCGCCCGTCCATGACCCAGACGGAGCAGAAGTTGCAGTTCTCGGGGCAGCCTGCCACGGTCTGCACGGTCGGAAACATGTACTTGGACGGGTCGAGCAGGTCCCAACGCGCCTTGAGCATCGCCTCACCCGGGATGCGGCCGCCGCGATAATGCTTCTGCAACCGGTGGGTGAGCGCATCTTCGATCACCCGGCGCCAGATGACATCGCCATTGCCAGTGACCACGCCATCAGCCCCCATCTCCAGCGGCTCATCCGGAAAGATGGTCGCGTGGATCCCGCCCACGATCACCGTTGCGCCCTTCGACTTGGCCTCCCTCACCACCCGGTAGCCAGCCACACAAGTTCCGCTGGTAATGCCGACCCCGACGATGTCTCCGGGGCGGACGAGCTCGGCATCGAGTTCTTCGACCGACTCATCGACGATCAACGGATCGCCGATCAGGTCGGAGGGAGTGGCCTGAGCCAGTACAAACAGCCACCTCGGAGTAAAGAAGCTGTACCCGGCAGTATACGTCGCAGGATTTACGAGTATGACTTTGGGCACCCTTCGCTCCCTCAGCCAGGATTCCCGATTTGGCCTCCTGACCACCACCGATTGTACATCCAACCGCACTGTTGGAGCCGTTTCCCTCGTCCATTCCATCCCCGGCGACTCTGGTGGCTCGGGGATTCTTTTGACGGCACCGCAGCAAGCGGCTGGCCCGGTGAGCGCGCTGGGCCGTGCTACGCTGAAAGGTCTCAATTCTGTCGAGAGGTGACCATGGCAAAGCTGTCCCTTCGCGATCTGGATCTGCTTGGCAAGCGCGTCTTCATTCGAGTCGATTTCAACGTTCCGCTGGCGCCCGGCGGCCAGGAAATCACCAGCGACAAGCGCATCCGCGCCTCTCTGCCCACCATCCAGTACGCGCTGGCGCAGGGCGCGCGGCTGGTTCTGGCGAGCCACCTGGGCCGGCCGAAAGGCAAGCCGAACCCGGAGCTGAGCCTGCGCCCGGCGGCGGTACGCTTGCAGGAGCTGCTGGGCCGCCCCGTCGCGATGGCGCCGGACTGCATCGGTCCGGAGGTCGAGAAGCTCAAGGCCGGCGCGGACAGCGTCATCCTGCTCGAGAACCTGCGCTTCCACCCGGAGGAGGAGAAGAACGACCCCGGCTTTTCCGAGCAACTCGCCCAGGGCATCGACTGCTATGTCAACGACGCGTTCGGCACGGCGCACCGCGCGCACGCCTCCACCGTCGGCATCATCCAGTTCGTCCCCCAGGCCGCGGCCGGCCTGCTGATGGAGAAGGAGCTCGAGTACCTCACCAAGGTGACCCAGAACCCGCCGCTGCCGTGTATCGGCATCCTGGGCGGCGCCAAGGTATCCGACAAGATCGAGGTCATCGAGAACCTGCTCAAGATTGTCGACCGGCTGCTGATCGGCGGCGCCATGGCTTACACTTTCATGCGGGCGCAGGGCAAGCCTACAGGCAAGTCGCTGGTGGAGGAGGACAAGATCGCTCTGGCCAAGGAGATCCTCGGCAAGGCCGGCCAGAAGCTGCTGCTGCCGGTGGACCACGTGGTGGCGGCCGAGCTGGCGGCGGGCGCTCCGAGCAGCACCGTCGAGACCATCCCGGACGGCCTGATGGGCGTGGACATCGGCGCCCGAACCGTCGCCCTCTTTACGGCCGAGATCGCCAAGGCCAAAAGCATCATCTGGAACGGCCCCATGGGCGTGTTCGAGAAACCGCCCTTCGACGCCGGCACGGTGGCCCTGGCCAAGGCCGTCGCGGCTTCGGGCGCGCTGTCGGTGGTTGGCGGCGGCGATTCCGAGAAGGCCATCAAGGCGGCCGGCGTGGCCGACAAGATCTCGCACATCTCCACCGGCGGCGGCGCCTCGCTCGAGTTCCTCTCGGGGATCGAGCTGCCCGGCGTCGCGGCACTGACCGACAAGTAGTTCCTCACCGCAGAGACGCTCTTCGAACGCGCGCTTTCCAGCGTGCCGCGCCGGCACTGGTGCCCACGCGCGGAGCCTTTTGCCTTCCCGCGCCGCTGTGGTCTAATGCTCCCTATGAAGCGCTCCCTGCTGTTGCTTTCCACCCTCGCGATCGCCGCCCAGGCGCAGGTGTTCACCTTCACACGGGATCAGATGATCCAGTACACCGTCAAGAACCCATACGCGCGGTTCGAGGACGGCCGGCCGAACGTCCCCGGCGCGCTGCTGGAGAAGGTCAAGGGGCTTTCCTCCGAGGAGATCTGGGCCGTGCTGCCCAGGCAGGGATACCCCAACCAGTACGAAGGCAACTGGCAAATCCTTCACCCGGGCCGGAAGCTGGTCGGGAGGGCCGTGACGGCCCAGTTCATGCCGCTGCGCCCGGACGTCGCCGAGGTGGCCGAGGCCGCGGCCAAGACGCGCGGCGCGCCCGTCTCGCCCAACCAGCGCGTCATCGACATGCTGCAGCCCGGCGACGTGCTGGTGGTGGATCTCTACGGCAAGATCGAGGACGGCACGTTCGTGGGCGACAACCTGGCGTTCTACATCGCCGAAGTCGCCAAGAGCGGCCTGGTGGTTGACGGGGCAATCCGCGATATCGAGGGCGTCTTCCCGCTCGATATGGCGCTCTACTTTCGCGGCGCGCATCCCTCGTTCATCCGCAACGTCATGCTGACGGGCATCAACATCCCGGTGCGCATCGGGAGCACGACCGTCATGCCGGGCGACGTGGTCTTCGGCGACCGCGAGGGCGTTTCCTTCATCCCGCCGCACCTGGTTCAGGAGGTGGTCGATCGGGCCGAGGAGACGCACATCCACGACGAGTGGACCAGGAAGACGCTCCGCACAGGGAAGTACAAATCCAGCGAGATCTACGGCAGTCCGAAGGATGAGAGGCTAAAAAAGGAGTACGATGAGTACCTGAAGCGCCGCCTCGGGAGGCCGTGATGGAGGCCGCTGCCAAGGGCCCCACGGCGGGTTTTGGCGACGCATGGACCAGCACACATGACCGGACCAATTGAGCCCTTCGCGCTGATGCTCTACCGCCGGCATCGGAGCGGCGAGACCATCCAGCAGCTTGCCGCCGCGTTCGAGATCCCGGAAGACCGCGTCACGGCCCGGCTTCAGGCGGCCGCAATGTACGAGCAGCGTGAGAAGAACCGCGCCGGTCTGCTGGCCCTCCATCGGGAGCTGATCGCGGGCCGCTGAGCGGGCGGTGCCGCAATCTCTACATCACGCGGGAATGCGTCGCCCTACTGTGGCTGGATGTGAGCCCCGAACGAAACCCGGGACAGTACACTCAAATACCAATTCCGAGCCGGAGCTGTGCGTCTGGCGGGGTGCTTCCGCCCGTGTCCTCGCTCTTCTTGGGCCGGCCGACGGGCAGAGGTCTAAGCCGGCGGTCTGCCTTCCGTTCCAGCTCATCCAAGAACCCCTCGCCGCCGAGCGGCCGACCACGCACCGTCGCCTCTCGCAGCCGCTCCGCCAGCGCCTCCTCAGCGACACCGGCCCTCAGCACTTCGCGCCAGCGCTCCACAGTGTACTGCTTTCGCCAGGCCCCCAGACTGAGGATCTGCACCGGATCCTCGCCACGGGTGTGCGCCGCCGCGCTTGACCAGGGATACGAACGGGCCTCTTCGACCAGGCCCGCTCGGACGGGGTTGCGCTCGACGTAGGCCATCGCGAGCCAGAGATGTGCCCGATCCATAGGACAGGAGAAGAAACGCGCCTGCCACACGTGCCCGCAACTCCGCTGCGTGAGGTTGAAGTGCCGGGCGTAATCAGCATGGGTCCGTCCCAAGGTCTTCGCCATGGCAACACCACGCTCAGGAACAACGACCAGATGGACGTGATTCGGCATCAGGCAGTACGCCCAAATCTGGAGTTGGTAGCGGTTCGCGTTTGCCCGAAGCAGGTCCAGGTAGAGGCGATAGTCGGGCCAAGAGAAAAACAGCCGCTGGCGGCCGTTTCCGCGCTGGGTGACGTGGTACGGTACACCCTCAACTGAGACACGCGCGATGCGAGGCATCGAATACGAAGTGCCGCGCACCCGCCGAAGATCTCACGAAATGGTATTTGAGTGTACTGTCCCGGGTTTTTTTGTTTGCGGGGTGAAGGTCAGCTTGCCGGAGGCTGGATCGAGGTCGACGTCGACGGCCTGGCCGTCGCGCACCTTGCCCTCAAGCACCAGCCGCGCCAGCGGCGTCTCGATCTCCTTCTGGATGGCGCGCTTCAGCGGGCGCGCCCCGTAGTTGGGGTCGTAGCCGGACCGCACCAGGTGCGTGCGGGCGGCTTCGCTCAGCTCCAAGCGCAGGTGGCGCTCCACCAAACGCGCCCGCAGGCGCTCAAGCTGGATCTCGACAATCTGCTTGAGGTGCTCCTCGGAGAGCGAGTGGAACACGATCACCTCGTCCACGCGGTTCAGGAACTCGGGCCGGAAGCGCCGGCGCATTTCCTCGAGCACGGCGTTCTTCATCCGCTCGTACTCGCGCCCCTCGAACGCGCCCCGGTACTCCAGGATGCGGATGCTGCCGACATTGGACGTCAGGATGACGATGGTGTTCTTGAAATCCACGGTGCGCCCTTGCCCGTCGGTCAGCCGGCCGTCATCGAGGATCTGGAGCAACAGGTTGAAGACATCCTGGTGCGCCTTCTCGATCTCGTCGAACAGCAGGACCGAATACGGCCGCCGCCGCACCGCCTCGGTGAGCTGCCCGCCCTCTTCGTAGCCCACGTAGCCCGGCGGCGCGCCAATCAGCCGCGCCACGGTGTGCTTCTCCTGGTATTCGGACATGTCGATGCGGATCATGGCCCGCTCGTCGTCGAACAGGGCTTGGGCCAGCGCTCGCGCCAGCTCGGTCTTGCCGACGCCGGTGGGCCCCAGGAAGATGAAGCTGCCAATCGGGCGGCTGGGGTCTTTCAACCCCGAGCGCGCGCGCAGGACCGCCTCGGCCACCGCCGTCACCGCCTCGTCCTGGCCCACCACGCGCTGGTGCAACTGGGCATCGAGGTGGAGCAGCTTGCCGACTTCGCCCTCCATCAGCTTCGAGACCGGAATCCCGGTCCAGCGGCTCACCACCGCGGCAATGTCCTCCTCATCCACGTCTTCCTTGATGAGCCGCGCGGCTCCGCTGGACTGGGCTAGCGCCGCCTGCCCAGCGTTCAACTGCCGCTCGAGCTCGATGAGCTGGCCGTACTTCAGCTCGGCGGCGCGGTCCAGGTCGTAGTGCCGCTCGGCCTGCTCGATCTCCAGGCGCGTGCGCTCGATCTGCTCGCGCAGGCTCCGCAAGCGGCCAACGGCTTCCTTCTCCTTCTGCCAGCGCGCCTGGAGCGCGTCGGCCTCCTCGTGCAGGTTGGCCAGCTCCTTCTCGATCTTCGCCAGGCGCTCGCGGGACGCCTGGTCGGTCTCCTTCTTCAGTGCCTGGCGCTCGATCTCAAGCTGCATGATGCGCCGCATGCGCTCGTCGAGCTCGGTGGGGCGGGAGTCCATCTCGGTGCGCAGCCGCGCCGCGGCCTCATCCATCAGGTCGATGGCCTTGTCGGGCAGGAACCGGTCGCTGATGTAGCGGTTGGAGAGCACTGCGGCCGAGACCAGCGCCGCGTCCTTGATACGCACGCCGTGATGAATCTCGTAACGCTCGCGCAGTCCCCGCAGGATCGAGATGGTGTCCTCCACCGAAGGCTGGTCCACCAGGATGGGCTGGAAGCGCCGCTCCAGCGCGGCGTCCTTCTCGATGTGCTTGTGGTACTCGTCCAGGGTGGTCGCGCCGATGCAGTGCAGCTCGCCGCGGGCCAGCATCGGCTTGAGCAGGTTGCCCGCATCCATGGCGCCTTCGGCCTTGCCGGCGCCGACCACCGTATGCAGCTCGTCTATGAAGAGGATCACCTCTCCCTCGGAGGCCTGGATCTCCTTCAGGACGGCCTTGAGGCGCTCCTCGAATTCGCCGCGATACTTGGCGCCGGCGATCAGCGCGCCCATGTCGAGCCCCACCACGCGCTTTTTCTTGAGGCCCTCGGGCACGTCGCCGCGCACGATCCGCTGCGCCAGGCCCTCGACAATCGCGGTCTTGCCGACCCCTGGTTCGCCGATGAGCACCGGGTTGTTCTTGGTCCGCCGCGAGAGCACCTGTATGACCCGCCGGATCTCGTCGTCCCGGCCGATGACCGGGTCGAGCTTTCCCTGAGCCGCCAGCGTGGTCAGGTCGCGGCCATAGCGTTCCAGGGCCTGGAAGGTGGTCTCGGGCGTCGGCGAGGTGACCCGCTGGCTGCCGCGGACCTCCTGCAAGGCGCGCATCAGCCGCTCGCGTGTGACACCGAGGTCCTTGAAAATGCGGCCGCTAGTGCTGCCATCGTCGGTCATGGCCAGCAGCAAATGCTCCACCGAGATGTACTCGTCCTTGAGCCGGCGCGCCCCCTCCCCGGCCTGGGCCAGCAGCCGGCTCAGCCGCACGGTGACGAAGAGCTGGTCCGGTCCACCAGAGGGGCCCGAGACCTTGGGC
>Ga0187886_1003312_pt1 | contig 12130 bp, 5 predicted proteins | sample June2016WEW_20_1_FD_133001 | JGI IMG/M metagenome (GOLD analysis project Ga0187886, IMG submission 133001) | Peatland microbial communities from SPRUCE experiment site at the Marcell Experimental Forest, Minnesota, USA - June2016WEW_20_150 | ecosystem: Environmental > Terrestrial > Soil >...
AGGGTCCATATCGGGGGGGAATGGAATCAGGCAGGCCGTATGCATAAGAATCGTGAAACAGACAGCGAGCGCGACAGCCGCGACCGTCAGTCGCCGCAGGCCGACCTTCAACGCCTTAAAACGTTCCAGGAAATAAACGCTGAAGCTGATTATTCCGGTGAGGTAACAGCACAATGCCCAGTTGGGCTGGACCTTGCCCTGTATGCTTTTGAGCATAAACAAAAACATCAGTGGAATCGAGAACCAGAAGCTGAGCGGGTCGGTGCCGCGAAGCTTGAACACGGCCCAGACCATCATCACCAGCAGCAGCGGCGTGATAATGCCCAATTGCGAGCCGACGAACTCAAAGAACTTGGCCGGGAGGATTTGCAGACCCGAAGATACTTTGGTTTGGCCTGCGTTATGAAAGATATTAATCCAGCCGTGGTTGCTGTTCCAGATAATCAGCGGTGCTGTCGCCGCCAGGCACACTAACAGACCCAGGTAAGGCCAGGGGGTCAAAAGCTGTCGCCTCGCGGATGAAAAAACAAGTAAAAGCAGCGCGGGCAGCAGGAAGGCGGCCATCGTGTATTTGCAGAGAATACCCACCCCCACGGCCAGCCCCGTTAATACCCAGGATAGCGCCGAGCCGGTAGTCCACGCCCTGTGCATAAACAATAGCGCCAACAGCCACATAAAGACAAACAGCGGGTCGGTAGTCATTGCCAGACCTAAAAAGGCAAAGACGGGTATGAACTGGAAAAGGACCGCCGACAAAACGCCGACCTTCTGATTGTGCAGCCGGCCGGCCAGCAGATATAGAATCAAACTGTCACCCAGTGAAAAAATAATAGCCGGGGCGCGGACGCCCAGCTCGGTATCGCCCAGCAGCATCCGCGAGCACCATATACAGAAAGCGACTCCCGGCCCTTTTGTTACATAGCACCAGTCCAGATGCCTTGAGCAGGTCCAGTACAGGGCCTCGTCGCCGCTTAATTCATTGGGCACGCCGACAATATACCAGATACGAAAAAGAGCGAGGGACACAAGGAAAGTAAGCAGATATAGCACCAGTCGCCCGGAGCCGAGAACCCTCCAGGCAATCACGCACGCCGCCGTCAATGCCAGACCGAATAACAGGCAATTCGTCGCCTGTCGCCCAGTGCTTATTGCGCACACAGCGGCGAAAATCAGCCATGGCCCGCAAAGAAAAAGCAGGGCTTTAACGGTTCCGATTTTGTCCGCTGATTGCAAAGGATGTCCTGAAGCAAATCCGCTGCCTGTTTCCGGCTCGTAATTTTTCATTTAAAGGTTCTGAAAAACAAAAGTTCAATCGACGGTTCAATTTTTGATTCATAATTGTCCATAAAAAGGCCGCATTTTGCAATAAAATTCCCCAAATTACCCTTGTAATGCGAATTGCCTTAATGGTAAAATGGCAATTATGTTTTGGAGACGGGTGCAGTGAGGAAATTAAAAGACATTGGGTTGTGGTGATGAAAATTTCTGAAAGGAGAGGACTATGTTCTGCAAATCAATAACGAGAACGGCTTTTGTGCTAATAGTTTTGGTAGTATTGGTCTATCCGGCGAAGGCGGGAATATGGACCGACCCCTGCGCTTTTGTGATTAATATCAAGGAGGGATGCACTCAGACAGATACATTGACGGTTGGCAATACCGGGCCCGGCTCTGTGAATTTCACAGTTAGAACTCATATAGTAAGCGGCTCCGGAGGCCAATCAGTGGGGATTGACAGGTTATCGACCGCAGCCGCGGCGGCGACTTCAACCGGCAGCCAGATGTCAAATTTCGCTGTTCGCAGTGACGTGCCCTATACGTCCGACGAGCTTATCGTGCGTTTCGCCCCCAAATCAGACCGGATACAGCTAAACTCGCAAGAGAAACTGGCGGCAATAAGCTCTTTAACCGGCGCAAGTATAAAACGGGAGTTTAAAATTGTTCCGGGTTTGAGCGTTGTAAAGCTGCCGGCGGGTTTAACCGTTGAAAAGGCGGTTCAAAAACTCAGCAAAGCCAGCGGCATTTTATACGCGCATCCAAATTATCAGGTGCAGGCGTTTTCGACGTTTCCCAATGACCCGAGGTTTAACGAGTTGTGGGGTATGCACAATACGGGACAGACCGGCGGAACACCCGGCGCAGACATCAAAGCCCCAGAGGCGTGGGATATCGGCACGGGCAGCAGTGATATTGTCGTGGCGGTAATCGACACCGGCGTTGACTATACCCATCCTGACCTGGCTGCAAATATGTGGCACAACCCCGGCGAAATACCCGGTAACGGTATCGATGACGACCATAACGGTTTCGTGGATGATGTATATGGTTACGATTTTGTAAATAATGACGGCGACCCGATGGATGACCATTATCACGGAACGCACTGTGCAGGAACAATAGGCGGCATAGGTAATAACGGAATTGGAGTTGCCGGCATGTGCTGGAACGTGAAGATAATGGCGTTAAAATTTCTCAATTCCGGAGGCAGCGGCACAACAGAAGATGCGATTCGCGCTGTTGAATACAGCGTTCTGATGGGGGCGAATCTGTCGAGCAATTCGTGGGGCGGCGGGGGTTATGACCAGGGTTTGAAAGACGCGATAGACGCGGCAGGCGCTGCAGGAATGCTGTTTGTCGCGGCGGCAGGTAACTCCGGCAGTGACAACGATATAAGTCCCCATTATCCGTCAAGTTACGATTCCCCCAGCATCGTGGCCGTAATGGCGACGGACAAATATGATGCCAAGTCGAGCTTTTCCTGTTATGGCTTAACTTCGGTAGATATTGGCGCTCCAGGAAGCGACATACTTAGCTGCCAGCCCGGCGGGGGTTATCAGCTTCTTAGCGGCACGTCAATGGCAACGCCTCACGTCGCAGGGGCTTGTGCTCTATTATGGTCGTTGAATCCGGGTTTGAGTAATACCGAGGTGAAAAACATACTTCTGCGTACTGTTGACCCCACACTTTCGGGAATGTGTGTTTCGGGAGGCCGGCTAAATCTTTACAAGGCCGTCTGCGAAACAAGTGTTCCCTGGCTCAATGTTGAGCCAAACTCAGGAACAATAGGAGCAGGCGGTTCAATCAATTTGGATGTAACTTTCGACGCGATGGATTTGGCGCCGGGGGTATATGGGGCTGAAATCGTTATTAACTCAAACGACCCCTGTAACCCGGTAAAAACGGTGCCTGTAACGATGACGGTAAGCGCGGATGATTTGGCGGTAACGCCGGCAACCGGTCTGGAATCGGTCGGGAGTAAAGGCGGGCCTTTCGTGCCGGCCAATATCATTTATCATTTGACCAACCAGGGCGCCGCCCCTTTAAACTGGACGACGCTGGGACATCAGAACTGGCTGACGGTTACACCTTCGCAGGGGTCTATTGAGCCGAATTCTTCCGTTGACGTCAATGTTTGCATAAATGCCGGCGCAAGCCAGCTTGACCCGAATGTTTATTCACAGGTTTTGACTTTCCAGAACCTCGACAGCGGCAGTATTAAAACGCGTTCTATTTCACTGACGGTAAATCCGCCCGATTTATTTACTGAATCGTTCGATGCCGGCGGCGATTTCAAAGGCATATCACTGACGTTGCGTCCCAATGGCTCGGTCGCCTGTTACGAGGCCTGCAGAGATGATGCAAAGGAATTCCCCACAGACCCCAACGGCGGCACGTATCTGCCCTTAGGCGACGATGACTACGCTCAGGTTGTTTTGACCGGCGGCAAACAGGTTCTGTTTTATAACCAGAGTTACGACCGATTTTATGTCGGAAGCAATGGCTACATCACATTCGGCACCGCGGATACCGGATTTTCCGGCTCACTTGAAGACCATTTCGCCCTGCCCCGTATATCGGGCTACTTTACCGACCTGACGCCGGCAAATTCGCAAAGCATCTCTTATAAACAGCTTGAGGACAGTGTGGCAGTAACATTTTCCGACGTGCCGATATACGGAAATAAAAATGCCAAAATCAGCTTCCAGATAGAATTATTCTTCGGCGACGGCTCAATCCGAATAACCTGGCTTCAGCTTGCCGCCGTCGCAGGTGTCGCGGGACTGTCTGAAGGTTACGGTTTGCCGGAAGAATTATTTAAGCAAAGCGATTTCCGCGCATACCCGATTTGCTGGCCGATGGGCGATTATAACAAGGATTATACGGTTGACCTATTCGACCTGGCGTTCTTTGTTTCTCACTGGCTGGACGAAAATTGCGATTACCCCCTGTGGTGCGACAGGACCGACCTCGATTATAGCGGTTTTGTCGATGGCGTCGATTTCAGCGCCTTTGCATTGAACTGGGGCATAATCAAATCCACTATGCCGCCGCCGATTTCCCACTGGAAGTTCGACGAACGCCAGGGAACAGTCGCATACGATTCAGTCGGCGATAATGACGGTAATATCTACGGCGCAACCTGGACTATAGGCCAAATCGACGCCGCCTTGAACTTCGACGGAGTAAACGATTATGTGAATGTTACCAACAATTCCAGCCAGCAAATCGCAACCAACCAAATTACACTTGGTGCGTGGATAAAACTTACGGCAGATGTTGGAAACACACAGGGAAGAATAATTTGTAAAGAGACAGCAGGCAATTGGGGTATTTCCTGGGGGTTCGAACTATTTGGTAATGGGTACAGCGGTTCAACCGGCAACCAGCTTGCGTTTCATGATTCCAGCGGGACTGCAGGTTACATCTGTCTCAGCCAGACACATCTGGCAATCGGCCAATGGTATCACGTTGCCGTAACCGATAACGCAGGGCAAATAAGAATTTACATAAACGGTTTGCTAGACAAGTCCAGTAACAGTGGATATGGGATACCAACACTGATTTCGGCGCCAATCAATATCGGTACATCAAATCCTGCTTCAACTTTCTATTTCAACGGCATGATTGATGATGTCCGCTTCTATGACGTTGCCTTATCCGCCGAAGAAATTTTGCAGCTTTATCAAAGCGGGCTGAGCAAAAAGGCGACGAATCCGAATCCGGCTGACGGCCAAACATTTGTTGACCCCAATGCAGTGCTTAACTGGCTGCCGGGGAAAGATGCCCTGACCCACGATGTGTATTTCGGGACAAGCTTTAGCGAGGTCAACGACGCTGATATTCATGACGCCAACGTCTATATGGGTAACCAGGACGTAAATTACTGGGACGTGAGGAATCACGACTCGAACGGCCTTGAGCCAAATACAGCGTTCTATTGGCGCATTGATGAAGTGGACGCCGGCAGCACAATAAAGGGCGATGTATGGAGCTTTAGGACTATCGTAACCGGGTTCGACCCCAACTTTATTGCCTGGTGGAAATTTGATGAAGTGGCCGGGACTACAGCGTATGATTCAGCCGGTAATCACACCGGCCAGCTTGTGAATGGGCCTGTCTGGACGACAGGCCAAATAGACGGCGGGTTGAGTTTTGACGGGGTTAATGATTATGTTAATGTGCTGGATGATGCTTCGCTAAGGTTTACGCAGAACAGCAGCTTCACTATATGCGCATGGGTCGAACCTACTCCTCTTTCCGACGGCGAGATTGTATGTAAAATGCGTAAGTCAGCACAATATAACGTTTTTGGTTATGAGGTTCAATATGACGGCACTAATAAGAGGTTCACCATCAGTGCCGAATCATCAAGGAGCTGTTACGTTTCTTACAGCACTGCTAATAATTCCGTTCAGCCGGGCAATTGGTATCACGTTGCAGCCGTTTATGACAATAAAGCAATGAAAATTTACCTCAATGGCCAGCTCGGCGGCAGCGGCACTTTTACCTGCAATGCCGGAAACACATCGCCGGATAAGGATATGGCAATTGGCGCAAGGTCTTATGACTCAGCAATGAATAGCTATTTTAACGGAACAATGGATGACATCCGTATATATAACCTGGCATTGTCGGCAGAAGAAATTGAGCAGCTTTATCGTGAGGGGTTGAGTAAAAAGGCGACGAATCCGAATCCAGCTGACGGGCAAACATTTGTTGACCCCAATACAGTGCTCAACTGGCTGCCGGGAAAGGACGCCCTGACGAACGATGTGTATTTCGGGACAAGCTTTAACGAGGTCAACAACGCCGACATTTATGATGCTAATGTCTATATGGGTAATCAGGACGTGAATTACTGGGACGTTAGAAACCACGACTCAAATGGCCTTGAGCCGGATACGGTGTTCTACTGGCGCATTGATGAAGTGGACGCTGGCAGCACAATAAAAGGTGATGTATGGGGCTTCAGGACTATTGTAACCAGCTATGACCCCAATTTAGTCGCATGGTGGAAATTCGACGAAGGAACAGGAACTATTGCTCATGATTCAGCGGGTCATAATGACGGCACCCTCATCAATGGACCAACCTGGATTACAGGCCAGATAAACACAGCGTTGAGTTTTGACAGAATTGACGATTATGTGCAGGTCCCGTACAGTTCGTCTTTAAGCGTAAGCAACGCTTTTACTTTTGCCTTCTGGGTATTTGTGGATAAAGATAAGCAACCGGCAGGAACAGTATTAAGTAAAGACGGCAGTAGCGATACCACCGGCGCATATAACGTTTATCTTGTTGGCCAAAATGAAGTGGCATATGAGACCAACAACAAAAACCCGGAAATTTACAGTGGTCCGAATTCGATAACCCTTGGTGTATGGAACCATGTAGCAATTACTTTCAATAATTCGCTTTCTCCAAGTATGATAATCTACATTAACGGTATCCAAAATACTACAGGTTCCCCTCCTGCGCCAAGTATACTTACAACTGATCTGAAGATAGGACGGCGGGGTCTTTCGTCTGACCCCTGGTACACAAACAGCCATTTGGATGATATACGCATTTATAATAAAGCCCTGTCGGCTGCTGAGGTTCTGCAGCTTTATCAAAGCGGGTTATAAGCGGGCAAATTAGAATCTAACAGGAACACGGGCTGAGAATCCTGATTAAGTCGGGATTCTCAGCCCTTTTGTTTATGGTGAGCTTGCCTGCCCTCGAATGTTTTTATCGGGGGTCGAACCATTTGGCCGTTTTGCTCTTGAAATTCTGGCAGGATTTGCTTAAAATATCAACCTGACTTATCGCCAATTAAAGGTGTAATATGAGATTTTGCAAGGTAGCTTGTTTTATTTGTATATTTGCGGGTCTTTTCGCCGCGTCGGCGACCGGCGATACTGTTGTTTTGAAGGGAGGCCAGAAGCTAATCGGCGATATCGTCGCTGAAAAACCCGACCGGCTGTATGTTGACGTCGGCGTAACGGTACTGGCAGTGCCGAAGCAAGACGTCCTTGAATATCACAAAGACAAGCAAAACGAGCCGAACAGTCCTGCGGCGCAGGAATCGGCAAATACCGAAAAACCGCCGGCAAAATCATCAGCAGGCCGGCTTTATTACGCAAGCGACACCGGCAAAATCAGGACAATAGAGCAGGGCGTAGCCGAGGTCGCTGAGGCGGTAGTGAAGGTTTCCACGCCCGCCGGCCTGGGCTCGGGATTCTTCGTCAACGAGCAGGGTTACCTCATAACCAATTACCACGTCATCGAAAAGGAAACAAAAATCGAGGTAACGGTCTTCAAAAAGGCGGGTGAGGGCTTCGATAAAAAAGTTTTCAAAAGCGTCCGAATCGTGGCGCTCAATCCGTTTGTGGACCTGGCGCTTCTCAAGGTCGAGGACCTCGGCGATTATAAGGTCAGGTTTGTCGCTCTCGGCGACGTCGAGAAAATCAGGGTAGGCGAACCGGTCTTCGCAATCGGCAACCCGCTGGGCCTCGAACGAACGGTAACCAACGGCGTAATCAGCTCGACCAGCAGGCCTTTCGAGGGGCTTGTCTATCTGCAGACCAACGCCGACATAAACCCCGGCAACTCAGGCGGCCCATTGTTTAACCTGTCGGGCGAGGTAATAGGGGTTACCAACAGGGGCTATATATTTTTCGGCGGCCTGGGTTTTGCGATTCCGGTCGATTACGTCAAACATTTCATCGACAACCGCGAGACCTTCGCCTTTGACAAAGACAATCCCAATACCGGCTACAGATACATTCAGCCGGATGGCAGACGAAATAAAGCAAGGCCCGACATCAAATAACGAAGGATTTCAATGAAACTAAAAATTACTCCCACGATTTGCATCATTTGCGCTGCGTTCATTGTTTCCGCCTGCGGTGAGCTTGTCGAATCCGGCGCAAGGGCTGATTTGCCTAAAACCGCACAGCTTGTTCCTGCTGATACGTTCCTGTTAGTCGATATCGGCGATTTCAACGGCCTGATGAAAAAACTGGAAAAAACCCCGCTTTACGGGCTGTATAAAGACCCGGCGATGAGGCCGTTCGTGGAAAACTTCACGGGTAAATTAATTAAAAAATTACAGGAAGAAAATGATGCCGTCCTCAAAACCGTCCTCGACCCCAACAATCTCCCCGCGGGCAAAGTGGCTGTGGCGGCGGTGCTGAAGGGCAATCCCGATGACGCTCTTGAGCCGACGGTCCTGGTTATCAGCCAGTGGGGCCGCAACATCACGCGAATGAAAGACGCGCTCGACAAATCGGCTTTAAATACCGTCGAGAATGGCGCTCACAGGTCGGTCGAGAATTACCGCGACGTTAATATCGTAATCCTGACGACCGAAACGCCCGCTAAGCAGGTTCCCGACGTGGCTAACTACAACCCCGATGACACCAATCTGCGGATGAAGACCGTTCCGGCAGGGCTTGCGAAAAATTGTTACTGCTTTCTCGACGACTGCCTCATCGTCGCCAACGACGTCGATATCGCAAAATTCGCCGTTGCTCACGTAAAGGGGGCGGCCGGCTCGACGTTGGCCGACAACACCGATTACGTTTCGGCAATGGCCGATGTCGGGCCTGAGCACGACTTCGATTTCTTTCTTAATTTAAGACAGTTATTAACACAGGTCATCGCCGGTGACACGACAGGCCAATCGCGGATGGAAATGGCCAACCTCGGCTTCGATAATCTGGCGTCGCTGGGCTGCTCGCTCGGAATAAACGCCGGAGGCGATAACTCGATTTGCGGAAAAACCGTCCTGAAAACTACCGGCGCCCGCAAAGGTATTCTCAAAATGCTCGAAACCCACAACGAGCCGCTAATGCCGCCGCGTTTCATTCCCGCCTCGACCAATTCTATCAGTATCCTGAACCTCGATATCAAACGCGCATTCGATGAGTTTTGCAGCATAATGTATGGCTTCAGCCCCGCTGCCGCCGCCGCCCTGCAGCAGCCCCTCATCGAGGCGGGCGACCAGGGCCAGGCGCCCATTACGCTGAGAACCGGCATTATCGAATATCTCGGCTCCCAGATTGTTATCGCCCAGAGCATCAACAAGCCGTTTACGCTATCGTCAATACCGACCGAAACGCTCATAGCCGTATCGATTAATAACCGCGCCTCTCTCGAAAAGTCCTTATCGCTTGTGCACAAGCGATTAATGGTGCCCAATAACCCGCAGCCGACGCGCGAGCTTCTCGGGCACACTATATACCTTTTGGGGTCGCTCGGTTTTCCGACAATAGACGGCGCAGCTCCGTTAGATTTTGCAGCGACGGGCCCGCGAACGCAAGCTCCCCTTGTCAGGACGGCTTTTACAATCACCGACACTCACCTGCTCATAGGCACTGAGCCGGCTGTCGAAAGGGCAATCAGGACGCTGGCAGGCGCCCAGGCCGAGTCCGTCGCCTCAGCCGAATGGTTCGCAAAGGCAAAATCCGCCGTTCCCTCGGTTGTCGGTCTTGCCTGCCTCGAGGACACTTCTGCTTCTGCCGAGCTTATGTGGTGGATGCTCAGGGAGGGCTCGCAGCGCCAGCGTGCCAACATCGGATTAGGGTCGTCCGCCTCGGTTTTGGCGCAGCCGGATTTGTGGCAGTTCGCCGATTTTACGCTGCTGCCCGACTATAGCGCGGTGAAAAAGTATTTCGGCTCTTTCGTCCTGTTCGGCGCCAGCAGGGCCGACGGCTTCCAGCTCGAATTCAAATTTCTCAATCCCCGAACCAAAACTACCGATTGACTATAATTATTTTTACCGCTATTATTAAAACCCTTGTTTGTTATGATGACTTGTCATTTTTCAAGTCAGTGTCCGCCTTTGGCGAGACCTCGCCTTCAGGCGGGTTAGTCAGTGTTAACGTCAGCGTCCGCCATCGGCTCTGCCGATGGCGAGACCTCGCCCGCCGCTTTGCGGCGAGGCGGGTGAGTCCGTGTTTATAGGAGATTGTTGTGAAGGCAAGTGAAATGAGACCGGGTATGGCCATAACGATGGATGGCAACCTTTATATCTGCACCAAGTTCGCTCACGTTACGCCCGGCAATCTGCGGGCGTTCGTCCAGGCAAAGCTAAAAAGAATTTCCGACGGCGTAACTATGGAAAAGCGCCTGCGTGCGACCGAAGAAGTGGATGAGGCGTATTTAGACAAGCGCGAGATGGAATACCTTTACTCCGACAGTTCAGGCCACATCCTGATGGACATGCAGACCTTTGACCAGATAACAGCGCCGGATGAGCTTATTGGCGAGTTGATAAAGTATTACAAACCCAATACGATATTGACAACAATGCTGCACGAGGGAAAAGTCATTACAATTGATTTGCCCAAGGCGGTTGAATTGACGATAACGGAAACGACGCCGATGATGAAGGCGGCGACGGTGACAAACCAGATGAAAGACGCGGTTACGGAGACGGGCTTGACAGTTCGTGTTCCGCCTTTTATCAACGTGGGCGATGTTGTGCGAATCAACACCGAAAACGGCGAATACGTCAGCAGGGTCAGCAAATAATTTTCTATTTATTATTTTCTATTTTCTATTTAGGGCAAAGCCGTTGACGAACACCGTTTAAAAATAGAAAATCGAAAATAAAAAATAAAAAATTGATTAGTGAATGACCTTGTTGAGGGGATACGTGATTATCCCCGATGCGCCGGCACGTTTGAGGGCGGGAACAAGCATCCGCTCGATTTTGTCCTCGATAATCACTTCCACGGCGATGTAATTGGAGTCTGCCAAACTCGAAATCGTCGGGCTTTTCTCCGCGGGCAAAACTTTCAATATCTTGTCGAGGTTGGCCTTTTCCACGTTCATTTTCAGGCCGACCTTGCTCCTGGCGTCGATGGCGGCGTTGAGCAGGATGGCGATGTTTTCGATTTTCTCTTTTTTGAATTTGTCCTGCCAGGACTGCTTATTGGCGATAAACCGCGTCGTCGAAACGACCACGGTGTCTATTATCCGCAGGTTATTGGCGACAAGCGATGTCCCCGTCTCGGTCAGTTCGACAATCGCGTCAACCAGGCGCGCCTTGACCTCGGTCGCCCCCCAGCTAAACTCGACTTTCACGTCGATGTTGCGGTCGGCGAAAAATTTCTTCGTAACGTTGACTAATTCGGTCGCGATTATGCCGCCTTTGAGGTCCTGCGGTTTCTTTATATTCGACTCCTCCGGCACCACCAGCACCCACCGGGCGGGTTGGCTCGTCTGCTTGCTGTAGCCAAGCTCGCAGACCTCCACGATGTCGGAGGCGTTTTCCATTATCCAGTCGTAGCCGGTTATCCCCGCGTCCAGCACCCCGTCGGCCACGTATCTGCTCATCTCCTGCGCGCGGAGCATCGTCAGTTGAATCTGCTCGTCGTCTATCGCTGGCAAAAAGCTCCTGTTCGAGCCGGTAATATTGAAACCCGCCTTGCGAAACAGGTCTATCGTCGCATCCTTTAAGCTGCCCGCCGGTATTCCTAATTTAAGCTTTTTTTCCATTTTTCAAAAATCAACAATCAGCAATTATTCTATCCTTTTCGTTTTTTACGCTTATTTTCTTTTGAGCTTTTGCTTACCTTCGGCGATTCACTTTCCCGCCGCAAAAGCGAATAAAATTCGTATGCGTTTTTCATCGCTATCTGCCTCGACAAAAACCCTTCTACTTCCTCGTAGCCGGCCACGGCGTTAATGAGTTCGTTTGCCTTCAGGTATTCCGTCATTTTCGGCGTTATCGGTATCGCGTGCCCTTCCATCGACGTCAGCATACAGTAATCCACGATAAAAGGCGTAACGCCCGCCAGCTTTTCGAGCATCATTTTCGCCGGCCTTTTGCCCAATTTCCGCAGGCCCTGCAAACTGAG
>Ga0187886_1003315_pt1 | contig 12129 bp, 9 predicted proteins | sample June2016WEW_20_1_FD_133001 | JGI IMG/M metagenome (GOLD analysis project Ga0187886, IMG submission 133001) | Peatland microbial communities from SPRUCE experiment site at the Marcell Experimental Forest, Minnesota, USA - June2016WEW_20_150 | ecosystem: Environmental > Terrestrial > Soil >...
GCGGCACAGCGACTTTCATGATAATGGGTGAGCTATGCACACGTGCTTGCCGATTCTGCAATGTGAAGAGCGGCCGGCCGAACGGTGCCCTCGATGCTGAGGAGCCTGCCAACGTTGCACGAGCGGTCAAGGATCTTGAGCTGAAGTATGTTGTTCTGACTTCTGTTGATCGTGACGATCTGCCCGATGGTGGCGCAGCCCATTTCGCGCAGACGATTTCTATGATAAAGACCCTCTCTCAGAGCGTGTGCGTCGAGGCGTTGATTCCGGACTTTGGAGGAGGGCTCTTGGAGCTGCAAACCGTTGTTCAAGCAGGCCCTGATGTGATTGGTCACAACCTTGAGACCACCGAGCCGCTGACGCCAAAGGTCAGGGATCCCAGAGCGAGCTATCATCAGTCACTCAAGGTCCTTGAACGCGTGAAACGATTGAATGGACGAGTCTTCACGAAGTCGTCGCTTATGCTCGGACTGGGCGAGCGGGAAGAGGACGTTCTGCAGGCGTTCCGTGACCTTCGAGCTGTCGGAGCGGATTTCCTAACACTGGGTCAGTACCTCAGACCTTCACCACGAAATCTTCCCGTGGTGGAATACGTTACACCTGAAAGATTCCGGCATTATCAGAAAGTGGCAGAGGAGTTGGGGTTCCTCTACGTTGCCTCCGGTCCATTAGTCCGGAGTTCCTATCGAGCGGGAGAGTACTTCGCGCATAAGATGATCAGGCCGATTCCTTGAGGGCTCTAGGCGTATTGGTGAGGCTTGTTGAGCCTTTCGAAGCATACGTAACCTCGAGAGCAACAAGGAAAACGTGTAGATTGGATGAACCGACTCATCAGTCTCGGACTCGTAATGAGAGAGCCGCGATTGTTTCTACATGTAGAAAGCCATATTTGAAGCACCTTGGGATGCCTTGTGGACCCGAGAAAATAGGAGTGGGACATGATGAGACCCGTGGTCTATGTGACTCGTTTGATTCCTGAAGTGGCGCTCCAGAAGCTGTCACAGAGTTGTGACTATCGCATCTGGGAAGGCGAAATTGCTGTCCCGCGTGACGTGCTCCTCAAAGAAGTTCCGAAGGTAGATGCGCTTCTTTCTCTTCTAAGTGATAGGATTGATGGCCCAGTAATGGATGCTGCGCCGAAGCTGCGCGTAATTAGCAACATGGCCGTCGGATTCGATAACATAGATGTCCGCGAGGCAACAAAACGTAAGATCATGGTGTGCAACACGCCGGGCGTATTAACCGAGACTACCGCCGATTTCGCGTTTGCCCTCCTACTCGCTGCCGCCCGCCGCATCGCCGAGGGCGAACGAAACGTCAAGGATGGAAAATGGAAGACGTGGGGACCAATGATACTGCTTGGCCATGATGTGCATCACGCCACGCTTGGAATTATCGGGCTCGGAAGGATAGGAGCAGAGGTTGCCAAGCGAGGAAAGGGATTCGATATGAAGGTCATCTATTACGATTCAGTCAGAAGACCCGATCTGGAGAAAACGCTCGGCGTTGAGTACAGAGACCTTAAGGCCTTGCTCGCAGAATCGGACTTTGTCACCGTTCATACCCCGCTTCTGCCTGAGACTCATCACCTAATCAGCGAAGAACAGTTCAAGAACATGAAAAAGACCGCGATACTAGTCAACAGCGCCCGAGGACCGATCGTAGATCCGAAAGCACTCTACAACGCCTTGCACAATCGACAGATTGCCTACGCCGCGTTAGACGTAACCGAACCAGAACCGATACCGCTCAATGATCCGTTGTTGACCCTTGACAACATACTGATCGTGCCCCACATCGCCAGTGCCTCAGTTGCAACTAGGACGAAGATGGCGACGATGGCAGTTGACAACTTGCTCTCAGCTGTTAAGGGAGAACGGCCGCCCTACCTTGTCAACCCGGAAGTGCTGAACAAGTAAGCTGCACAGTTGAGCCTACACGAACTCTGAGACGACACGGTTGATAGCCGAACTCAGTCAGAACAAGTCACTGTAGTACAGGCCCTCTCAAATCACGACAGAGGGCTACGATAACAATTAATTACCAGAGCGACATCTACGGGTGCGCTGCGAGAGTAGAAGACTATGCCTAAGCTTCGAGCCGGAAAGTTTATCGTCGATTCCCTGGCGAATGAGGGAGTGAAGTATCTTTTTGGAATTCCGGGCGGAGGAGTCGCCCCGCTCTTCAACGAATTCTATGATTACCCGCAGATCAGCACTATACTCACTCAACACGAGCAGGGTGCGGGATTCATGGCCGACGGATACTTCAGAGCATCAGGCCAGGTAGCCGCGTGTGCAGCAACGGTCGGCCCCGGCGGCGTAAACCTTGCTTCCGGATTGCACCCCGCTTATCAGGATAACCAGGCCGTTCTCGCGTTCACAAACAATGTCCCAACCGATCAGTTTGGCAAAGGTGGAATTCAAGATGCAAGCGGTTGGGGTCCTCGATCAATATCACATGTCGGCATCTTCAAAGAGGTCACAAAGTGGAGTGTACTCGTCACAAAACCCGACAACGTCCCAGAAGTGATGAGACGCGCGTTCAGAATCATGCTCACTGGCAGAAAGGGCCCTGTCCACATCGATCTAGCCCAAGATGTGATAAGGGCAGAGATAGATGCGGAACTCCAACCTCCAAAGAAGTACAGACCGACAGGTGCCATTAGAGGAGACGCAAGACTCGTCAAGGAAGCCGCTCGACTTCTGGTCAACGCGACAGTTCCTGCTATCATGTCAGGAGGCGGAGTCATCGCGTCTGGAGCATCGCCGGAGCTAGTGGAACTCGCGACGATTCTTGGCTGCCCAGTTGGGACCACCGCGATGGGCAAAGGCTCATTCCCCGAAGATCACCCGCTTTCAGTGGGCGTTGTAGGTCTCTTCGGCCATGACGTGGCCAATGCGACGCTTCGAGGAGACAAAACCGATGTGCTGCTTGCGATCGGAACAATCTTCCATCAAGTCACCACAACTAGTTGGATCAAGAACTTCGGAGGACAGAAGATAATCCAAGTCGACACTGATCCGGCAGAGATTGGAAAGAACTACCCATTCGAAGTCGGCATAGTCGGCGACGCCAAAGCCGTGCTTCAAGACCTACTAGTCGAAGTGAAGGCGCTGATGTCGCGGCTACCACCAGCGACGATGAAGGAATTTGAAGAAAGCAAGCAAGCAAGACAGAAAGAGATACTTGCGCTGAAGGGTGAACTCAAGTACTATTCAGAGCCTCAAAGCTTCTCTGACGCCATCCCGATGAAACCTCAGAGGGCTGTCAAGGAGATCCGGGAGTTCCTCAGCAAAGACGCTATTGTGATGGCGGACTGCGGCAATAACCTCGCATGGGTAGAAAAATACTACCAGACCTTGATGCCCAGAGGCTTCCTTGCAGACGGCGGCCACACCGCGATGGGATTCAGCATTGCAGCCTCAATAGGAGTCAAGCTGGCCGCACCCGATCGTCAAGTCGTCGATACCTGTGGAAACGCATCCTTCACGATGCTCAGCAAAGAAGTCAACACCGCCACAGCGTACAACATCCCAGTCGTCTGGTGCATACTGAACGACATGAACCTCGGCATGATCATTCAAGGACAAAAGTTCGGGTACGGCATGTGGGAACCTGAAAGGTACATTGCCACTCAATCATATGTGATGGATTTCATGAAGTTCGCGGAAGCATGCCACGCGTACGGACAATTGGTCGAAAGACCGACCGAAATCAAAGGCGCCCTCAAGAACGCGTTCGATTCAGGCAAACCCTCAATCATAGATATCAGAATAGACCCCGACGAGGTCCCAGCAGGTGCACTGAAACGCTTTGAGGGCTTGGTCAAGAAGCATCCTGAACTGGGCACGAAGAAACTGCCCACTTCCACTTTCCCGAGGAAGGCCGTGTGGGAAGGAGAGAATCAAGAGATCATTTAGTGAAGCGGAAGAAATCGGGAACATCTGAACAGAGGGCTAGCGCTCTTCGCATAACTACGACATCGGTCCTCTTGACTTGCTAGCCCGAGTTCTCTTTTAGACCGAATTTGAATTTTCGATGTGTTTGGGGGTTTCCCCACGATTTTTATTATTTACGCGCACGTGTCATGGGTGCAATCGGTGACCGTGTCATGAGTGAGGTGCGATGCGAAGTGCGGTAGACCTCTGATGGAGTCCAGTCCAATTGATGGAGTTCTATTGTTGTGTCAAGGCTGCAACGCTGAAGAAGCATATTGCAGTTGTGAGCCACTGTCGGAGCCCTGAAAGCCACTTACAGTAATTGCTCTTGTTTCGTGATAATGCTAGAGGCATTTCCAACTTAGATAGTGTTAATAGCGTCTTCAGAGGATGCTGCACTACCATCAAAAGATGGAAAGTGAAAATAAATTGAGTGAAGACAAGAAAATCTCTAGAAGAAACTATCTCAAATACGTCGCCGGTGGTGTGGTCGCTGTCGCAGTGGTCGGCGGAGCGGGATACTACTTAACGAGTAGTGGGGCACCGCCAACTCCGCCTATGACAGAGACTACAGCCGCAAGTTCTACAATAGAAGCATCGACTACAATGGCCCCGACAACGACAGCTGTAATGGGAGCAACCAGTGCTGAAAGGGCATTGAATGGTGCAAAACAGTACATGCAAACGCACAATATTCCAGCAGGATACAAGATGGTTGTATCTATTCCACCTCCAGCCGAGGGACAATGGGGCAAGCAGTACAGACAGGCCTTCATGGATGCAACTGGGCTGGACATAGAAACTGTGGACATGCCAATCGAAGATATCAGATCTAAATTGACGGCTGAAGCGACGGCCAAAGCAGGAGACGTGGACCTATACCAGATTATCCCTGCCAGTTGGATAGGAGACTTTGCTGAGATGGGCGTAGCGCAGAAGCTCACCGACTGGGTAAACAAGTACGACCCTGAATTCGATCATGGACCAAACAGAATCATTCCAACCAAAATGGCGAATGAAAACTTGTACAAAGGGGACTGGTACGCGTCAACTTTAGACTACGATGTCTGGTTCCTAAGCTACAGATCGGATGTAATCGAAGACCCGAAGGAAATGGATGCCTTCAAGTCCCAATACGGATACGATCTGAAACCGCCTACAACTTGGACACAAGTGCATGACCAATGCGAGTTCTTCTATCGACCGAAAGCTAACCCTCCGATGTATGGCTGGTGGAGCCTGAAGAATCCAGTGTGGGAACTCATCGAATACAAGGAGAGGTTGGCGTCCCGGGGCGTTCACTATTTTGACGACGACATGCACCCATTGATAAACTCTGACCCTGCCATAGAAGCGTTGCAGGACGAAGTCGCTATACAGAAGTTCCAGCCGCCTGAGAGCTATACAGGCTTCTGGGATCAAATGTACGACTTCTTCTGGAAGAAGAAGCTCGTCATGTGCAGCGTATGGACGTCCCTGAAACACTTCGGCTACTCCCAAGGCGTGGGAGACTTGACCAAGGGCGCGCTAAACCCAGGATACACTACGAAGGACGGCACGGTAAGATCCGCAGGCATGCTCGCACTGGACAATAGCATTTTCGTGAACGCCAATGGAAAGAACCCGGAGCTTGCGTACCTGTTCATGCAGTACTACCTTGATGCCGACATAAGCGCAAAATGGCTCCTCGACCCTGGCGGATGGTACGAAATGTTCAGGTTGAGCCACTTCGATGCCACCAAATACCCTGACATCACAAAGACCTGGGGAGCAGATTTCACGGCAACCATGCTGGAGAACGCCCGCGACTGGTTTGTACCTGACTATACCATGAAGGGTGGTTCAAGGTACGACGAAGCCTTGGACAAACAGCTGAACGCGGTACTGAAGGGAGGCGCCGATCCTAAGAAAGCCATGGATTCAGTTGCAGCAGAATGGGAATCAATCACCGACGACATAGGCAGAGACGCACAGAAGGCAGTCTGGTCAGGTATCAAGATTAGACAATACGGAGCTAAAATCGCCCCCCTGATGGATCCTAACCTGTGAGTCGTCCTTGGAAGAGAAGAATCACAGATCCCTACTGGAGAGGCTTTCTAGGATCGCGAACACCAAAACCGGCATAGTCGTCGTTCTCATAGGTCCCATACAATTCCTCCTTTTTTTGATTCTTTTAACTCCGTTTTTGATTGAGATTTTCCTTGGCTTATCCAGCTGGGATCCTTCGAAGGGAAGCTGGTGGATGGCCAAGTTCGACTTCGGCTCAGGTTTCCTCACCGTATTACGGGACTCAAGGTTCCTTTTGGCGTTGGGTAGAACGGCCATGTTTGTTGGAATAGCCGTTGCGGCTGAATTTCTGTTAGGCTTGTATCTAGCTAATTTAGTATCAAAGAGTTTTCGGGGCAAAAGGGTCGTGTTCTCCGTTTTTCTGTTGCCAATGTTCGTTATGCCCCTGATAGTTGGATACACATTTTGGATGCTCTTTCAACCCGCGGGGCCGATAGACCATGTGCTTACACTCGCAACGGGAATAGATTTCATGAGTACTCTTTGGTTATCAAACGGAATATTGGTATGGATAGCGTTGATTGTTACCGATGTCTGGCATTGGACGCCCTTCATGTTCCTGATATTGTATTCTGGTCTGGTCTCGTTGCCTGAAAACCCAATTAGCGCAGCGAAGGTGCTTGGGGCATCGACCTGGCAAGTCTTCAAGGACATAAAGATACCGATGCTCAGAAACATCATCATCATCGCCTTGGTAATTAGGGCTATGGAGGCGATGAAACTCTTCGATGAGATCTTTCTGATGACGGGTGGAGGGCCGGGCTTCGATACAGAGACGATTTCAATGTATACGTTCACCACTGCGATAACTACCGCTAGGATAGGGTATGGCTCGACCGCCGCTATCATTGTCCTGTTGATCAGCCTAATCCTCATAATTACTGCCGTAAGACCCGTATTGTTGGTGAGGGAGAAATAGGGTGACTAGAAGCGAACCTGAGGCAGCAGAAAAAGCGGAGGTACTGGAAGAAAAACTAGCAAAGCATGGGTACGTTATCTTGGCCTTAGCAGTGGTGTGTACTCTCTTTCCGCTATTTTGGCTGTTCATGACGTCGATAAAGCCTCAGGGAGAATGGGTCAGTTCACCTCCAACGTGGATCCCGTCGTCGCTAGAATTCAAGAACTATTGGATCCTATTCACTGGAGGCAACTATTCACCCCAGGGAGGTTCGCAAACCTCGATGATTTTGACGTTCAGCTCCGTGACTCCCGCACTGATTGATAGCGCTATATGCACAGCTGGGGGAACGATACTTTCCATCGTTGTTGGTCTACTGGCCGCTTTCGGAATAGCTAGGCACAAGATTGGAGGCAACTTTCTCCCACTCTTCGTCCTTTCTGCCAGAATGATTCCACCTGTTACAGCGCTTATTCCTATCATAATCCTGTATTCCGTGCTCCACCTAGTTGACACATTTACAGGTCTCGTTCTGGCCTACGCTGTGTTCACACTGCCTTACTCTGTTTGGATGATCAAAAGCTTTATCGACGAAATCCCCACCGCGCTAGAAGAGTCAGCAATGGTGGATGGGTTATCCCCTCTCGGAGCACACTTCAAAGTCACACTCCCTCTGATAAGGGGAGGCGTGATGGCCACAGCACTCTTCATTGCAGTCCTCAACTGGAGCGAATTTCTATTGGCCCTGACCCTAACTCATCAAGCGATCATAACGGTTCCTGTGAAGCTGACCTATTTCGTAGCGTCCGTCGCTGTGCTTTACGGTCCGCAATCCGCATTGGGCATTATCGCGATCGTACCGCTAATTGTGTTCGGATACTCGATTCAGAGATATCTGGCTAGAGGATTGACTTTCGGAGCCGTAAAAAGATAGACGATAGTAGAGATTCGCACCATGACCCAGATCTCACTAGAAAAGCTGAGGAAGGAGTACGGCAGACTAACAGCGGTAAACGATCTCACCCTAAAGATTCAGGACAAAACGCTCGTCTCGCTCTTGGGTCCGTCGGGCTGCGGAAAGACCACCACTCTAAAGATGATCGCGGGGCTCTTGAGACCTACCAGCGGCACAATATACTTCGACGATAAAGATGTTACAGCATTATCACCAAGGGATAGGCGGATCGGATTAGTTTTTCAGGATTATGCAATCTTCACCCATATGACAGCGTACAAGAACATTGCCTACGGTTTGAGAATACGTAGGCTGAGCGACGCTGAGGCTCGTAAGGAGGTGACCGATATCGCCAAACTCCTTCACATCTCGGAGATCTTGGACAAGATGCCGGGACGAATGACCCAAAGGGAACTTCAGACGGTCGCCCTGGCTAGAACACTCGTAACCAAACCCTCAATATTGCTCTTAGACGAGCCGCTCAGCAATCTGGACGCTGCGTTTAGGGTAAGGATGAGGGCTGAGCTAAGAACGTTGCAGATGGAGATTGAGCAGACTCTTGTATACGTCACGCACGACCAAATCGAAGCGATGGCGATGTCCGACAAAGTGGCGGTTATGAACAAAGGAGTCTTACAGCAGTACGGAACACCAGATGAAATCTACAAACGACCCCAAAGCAAATTCGTCGCAGGCTTCATAGGAATGCCACCGATGAATTTCATTGATTGCACCTTCGTTCAGAAAGGAGACAAAGCCTACCTAGATCAAGGATCATTCAGAGTGGACGTTACACACCTGAAATCCATAATAGAGGAAGGTGCGACCGGACCAGAAATGATCCTAGGGATAAGACCGGAGGATATAACAACCTATGAGAGGCCCCCAACAAAGGATGCCATTGAGATTTCGGTTGAGTCATATGACCCAATGGGCTCAGAATCCATAGTATACGCTAAGTTAGGCGATCACCTCATTCGCCTTCTGGCTTCGGGGACATTTGCTGCGCAGCCCAATGAAAAAAGGCACATCGCGTTCAGCACTGATGCCATTCACGTCATCGACAAGAAAACTGACAAATGCATTGTCTAGGAGAGGAAAGCGTGGCCGAAATAAGACTTGAGGGAATATCCAAAACCTTCGGCAAACATCAAGTGCTCAAGGACGTGACATTCGAGGTAAAGGACAAGGAATTCTTCTGCTTGCTAGGGCCTCCGGGAGCAGGAAGAACAACTCTGCTCAGAATAATAGCCGGACTGGAGAAGCCAGACAAAGGGCACGTCTTCATCGGAGGCGAATGTGTCGATGACCTGCCAATCGCCGACAGAAACGTCTCCATGTTCTTTGAATCCTTGGCCCTGTACCCTAACAAGACAGGGTTTGAGAACATAGCTTTCCCGCTTAGAATACAGAAGATACCTGAGCGCGAAATTCAACAGAGGGTAACCGAGGTCGCGAACATGGTACATGTCGAACACCTCCTCAATAGGCTGCCTCGGACATACAGCGGTGGTGAAGCACAGAGAGTAGCCTTCGCGAAAACCATCGTCAGAAGCGCCAGAGCCGCTTTACTTGACGAGCCCCTAAGCAACATCGACGCTCTGCTGAGGTTGGAGATGAGAATCGAGCTAAAGAGAATTCACACGCAGCTCGGGCAGACTTTTCTGTACGTTACGCACGACCAAGCTGAAGCCATGGCGATGGGCGAGCGCATATGCCTCATCGACAAAGGCGAAATCAAACAGATTGGAAATCCTCTGGAGTTGTATGAAAAACCCAGTAACAGATTTGTTGCGAGCTACATCGGCAGCCCACCAATGAACTTCTTCGACTGCACGTTTGAAGAGGCTGGAGGCAGGTCCGTGTTGAATGGCGGGTTTTTCCGCCTCGACATCTCCAAGCATAGCAGATTAGTCAGAGAGAATTTGAAAGGCCCAGAAGTAACACTTGGTGTGAGACCCGAGAACATCCATGTTCTTGACAAGCCACGAGAGAATTCAATCGAGGCGAAGATCATGGTAGCTGAGCGCCTAGGGGCCAAGGTTGTCTTAGATATGGGAATCACTGGCGTCGACCTTTTCAAAGCAGTTGCACCCCCTGAGCAGTCCGTCAAGCCCGGAGAAGTGAAATGGCTTCAGTTTGACCCTGAGAAGATTCACATCATCGACAGAGGAACACAGCAGGTGCTAGCTTGATGAACGGAAATATCGTACCCACCATTCTGTGGCTTCTGATAGGCGTCATCATAGTCGCCTATATTTTGAGACATAATATTGGCCGAGTTCTTAGAGGTCTCCTGATTATTTACGCAAGCTTAGGCGTGATTTTTGCAGTTTCACTAATCGCCCTTGGCTATGAGGTACTGAGTAGACTATACCACTTTTGGGTAACTACATTGATCTTCATAGTCATCATGCTTGTCCTTGCACTTGGAGGAAGATAACCCAGAAACGAGCGTTGCCCGTAGGTTTCTGGTCATTTTGTGTGCCCGCGATAACGGGCTTGTGAGGCTACGAGTTCTCTTTCTTCTCTTTTAGCCCCCGAAGGATCTTCTCCGGGGTTGCTGGCAGGTCCTTTATCTGCACTCCAACTGCGTCGTAGATCGCGTTTATTATTGCCGGGGCTGTAGGCAGGCTCGGCGGCTCTCCGACACACTTCGCACCGAAGGGGCCTGAGGGCTCATTCTCTTCTACTATGATAGTCTGCACTTCCGGCATGTCCACCGAAGTGGGGATTAGGTAGTCCGCGAAACTTGGGTTTAGGGTTCTGCCTTTGTCGATCATAATATTCTCTGTGAGCGCTTGGCCTAGCCCGGAGGCGATGCCGCCGGAGATCTGGCCTTCCACGAAGGCTGGGTTTATTGCCTTCCCGACATCGTGAGCAGCAATGATCCTCAGAACCTTCACTATGCCAGTTTCTGTGTCGACTTCGACATCCGCTATTTGGGTAGCATAGACGTATGTCTGGAATGGGTCGCCTTGGCCTGTTTCAGGATCGATCTGAGTCGTGGATGGGCTGAAGTTGGCTGTTGCGACGATTGGGCCCTCTCTCTCCATGATCGATACGGCGACGTTAGCGAATGAGACGAATTTGTCAGGGACGCCTTTGACGTAGATCATTCCGTCCTTTGCTTCCAGTGCTTCGACAGTTGCGTGAAGCCATTCGGCCGCGACTGCAAAGATTTTCCTCCTGGCTTCAGTTGCTGCGCGTCGGACTGCGTTTCCTCCCATGTAGGTGACTCTGCTCCCGGAGGCTCCTCCGGCGTGAGGCATCGTATCTGAGTCCCCGCTCAACACGTTCACCTTTTCCAGCGGTATGCCAAGCTCCTCTGCTACTATCTGGGAGAGTATTGTATCGGAACCTTGACCGATGTCAGGTTCGCCGGTTATCAATGTCACATCTCCGCCGGTGTCGAGCTTCACGACCGCCACGGAAGGCCCTCCCCAGATGCCGTACCACATGCATGCGATCCCTCTTCCGGTTTTCTTCATGGTTGTGTCTCCTGCAAGTTCCATCCCGCGGCTTGAGACGCTTTCAGAATCGTTTCCCTGATACCTACGCTATGCAGGACTGTACCTGTGGCTGTCCGGTCTCCGGGTCTGAAGGCGTTCCTAAGCCTCAGCTCAAGCGGGTCAATTCCTAGACGCGCTGCGATGTTGTCGGTGTGAACTTCCTCAGCGAAGATGACTTGGGGGGCACCGAACCCACGCATGGCGCCTCCGGGCGCTTTGTTGGTGTGCACGAGACATGCCTCAACTCTCACGTGAGGTATTCGGTACGGGCCATAGGACAGCACTGCGCCCTTCTCGAGTATTCTCGGGCCCATGACGGTGTAGGCGCCGCTATCGTAGGCGATCGCGACTTCTCTGGCAACCATTCTGCCATCCTTCTTCACACCGGTCTTGTACGCAAGCCGGCAATTGTGCCGGGTTGCTGCAACCGTGAACTCCTCTTCCCTAGTCCAAATCATCTTGACTGGCTTCTTGGTCTTCATGGCAAGAAGGGAGACGTAGCATTCAACGGACATGTAGTTCTTCCCTCCGAATCCTCCACCTTGGGCTGTCCGAATGAATCTGAGCTTCGTCGCAGGGATTCTTAGAGCAACCAGAAGGTTCGAGTAGACCCTCCAAAACGTCCCCGGAGAAGTCCAGACCGTAAGTCTTTGTGAGGCATCAACCGAAGCAATCGCCCCATGCGGCTCGAGATGGCAATGTTGCACCTTCTGTGTCGAGAACTCATCTGCGATGATTTCGTCTGACTCGCTGAAA
>Ga0187886_1003317_pt1 | contig 12120 bp, 23 predicted proteins | sample June2016WEW_20_1_FD_133001 | JGI IMG/M metagenome (GOLD analysis project Ga0187886, IMG submission 133001) | Peatland microbial communities from SPRUCE experiment site at the Marcell Experimental Forest, Minnesota, USA - June2016WEW_20_150 | ecosystem: Environmental > Terrestrial > Soil >...
TATTTTCTTGTTTTTTAATATATTTGATGTATAATAAGGTCATGAAAAATAGGCTAAATAAACTAATAGGCGGCATTCACCCCAAGGCTGAAGCTCATGGGCACTCTGCCGCTGTTCCAGTAGATACCACTAATGGATCATATGATGAAGATAATAAAAGAATCGACGGATACATCGAATTGAAACAAAAAGAGCCTCCAGTTTATTGTACTTGTAAAGATTGCGGAGATAGACACATAGTCAAGGCGGCTGTCTATGATATACCAAAAGAGAAAGGCAAAATATTATGACAGAACAAAACAAAGAACATGAAGAATACGAAAAAGAACGGGCGTTATGTGATGCGCTTTTATTAGCATTTGAAAATAATATCAAACATGATTATCCAATACCGGAAGGCCATGAAGTTAATAAATTAGTAAAACAGGCTTTAAAAAAGAATAAGTTCCCCAAACTGTTTCATGAGACAATAGAAAATTTGCTTTGGGCTAATAAAGATGAGTACACTAGACTAGAGTACCATATTTATTCTGGAAAGGATTGGTTTTTAGGGAGTGAATTTTTTTATGGGTTTGGCACCTTGCATCGCTGGTATCCGGGCAAAAAAGAAGAAGCGGAAAAAAGAGTGCAAGAATATTTTCCTAAACATTGGGTAAAACATCTGCAAGTAATATACGACTACATCAGGCCGAAGTTTAAAGGAAAAATTGAGAGTTTTAAGTTAAGTCAAATCGTAGATAAGGGTGACTGTCAATAAAAAGGGGAAATAATGGAAATAGATACTGAAGTAAAGCAAGTTGAAACTCATAATTGGTTAAAAACATCTTCTACCTCATGTAAAAGACAAATGCTAATGTTGCAGGAAGGACACATTCTTATCGGTTCGGCAAAATATAAGGGCAAGAAAGTTTATCTCTGGCTCTCTAGAATTCCCGAATTGGAGGAAATAAAATGTGCGCAATGAACACTTGCAAAATTCGTTCATTCATTAACAACGTTTTACCTAATTTGAAACCCGAAATACTGTGGATACCCGATAGACTTGCAAGAAGGGTTTTCCAAAAACATCACATTGAGTTCGGGGTAGGAGTTAGCAGGACAAAGAATAGATTGTATATTAATAAAAAATTTTGGAGATCAAAGTCTGTAACTGTACAAAAATCCTTATTACTTCATGAACTGGGGCATACACGTTTTAAACATAAAAGATTTCCTCCGGTCAAAGAAGAACTAATAGCACAACTTTGGGCTCTGCATAAGGCTCAAGAGTTAGATATGCCTAAAGTGGAAAATGAAACGCTTGACCAGTTATGTAGATGGGATTGCAAGGAAAATTGGAATAACAAGCATGATCGTAGATACGCATTGGCAAGTAGAATGGCATTTAAATATGGTATAAAAAATCTAATTAAAAAATGGGGCATAAAAAATACTTGACTATTAACTTTTTTGTGCTATAATGTTTTAAAAATGAGGTAAATTATGAACGAAGGAAAAATAGCATTGATACATACAAAAATAGCGACTGTTTGTAATCATCTTACTAGCAAATATTCCTCAAAGAAATATGGCGGATATAATATTTATGAAGATGATAAGGTTTATATGTATGTCGATACTTATGTTCCCAATGTCGAATTAGATGTTAAACTTCCTAGTGGAGAAAGGGAAAGGACTTTTAGTCGTAGCTATAGCGGATATCAGACGACTTATCATGAGGGCAAGTGGGAATGCTATCTTGACTTATTGTATCAAAAGGCGTTGGTAATTGAACAGGCTAAAATTCAAAAAGCTGAACAGGAAAAAATAGAAAGACTGGAAAAAGAACAGGCCCCAGCGTCCAAAGAAGCAGAATCGGTATTTGGGTATTTAGGAGAAGAAAATGCTCCTTGGAATGAACCTAATATAAGGGTTGGAATTCTTTCAAGCCGAAGTGACTAGGATTTAAATAATAGGAGAATAAGATGAGCGATATTGTAGATGATTTAAAATATAGTTCGGTGCCTAAAAAGAATAAGAAACGATGGATTCAAGACGTAATGGAACGGGCTGCTGAAGAAATAATAGAATTACGCAGATTAAAAGAATATTACAGAATAGAGCTGAAGGAACTCCAGTCGGAAATAGAATACAGAGAAAAACGAGCAGAAGATTTGTCTCCTTATGGGAAAGATACGTGCGGGTAAAAAATGACTAGGATACAAGAAAAAACGTGCGAAAGACTGCATCGAATGTGTTGGGACAAAATCAAGTACGACACAGACGAAATTGCAGATGCCTATGGGAAACTTTATAATTATAGAAATAAAGCAAATAGGCCTTATAGATCTTATTTTTGCAAGGTTTGTTTAAAATGGCACTTGACGACGCAACCGAAATTGAGCAAGTATTAAAATAATACTTGACAAGCAATCTTAAATATGCTATGGTAGCGAAAAATAAGGAGAAAAAGATGTCGCATCAAATTATAAAACAGCCTAATGGGAAATATTCTATTTGGAGTTCAATAGTTGACGATTTTATTATGAATAATGCTACTCCAGAAGAAATTATCGAGTATTATATTAAAAGAGAGAGCGAAGATATTAAAGAACGAGTTAATAAAACAATTGATCAACTTAATAATGGCGAAAAACCTTATTATAATTTTACCATGAAACTAGAAGAAGCCTTGAGTACCATTAAAAGAATTCATGGAGAAGAAAGATATAAACAGGCTAAAGAATATTTTGATGGATTAACTGAGGAGAAACAATGAGCGACGAAACTACAAAAAGAAAATTAGCATCAATTCAGAAGATTAGCGAAATTAGAGATATTCCTGACGCTGATAAGATTCAGGTGGCCCAGATTCTAGGATGGGAATGTGTTATCTCCAAGAAAGATAATTTCAAAGCTGGCGATTTTGTTGTCTATATTGAAATCGACTCTATTTGTTCTGAGAGAAACGAATTTGAATTTCTTAGGGAAAGAAAATTCAGGGTTCGAACAATTAAACTTCGCAAACAGGTTTCTCAGGGGTTAGTAATGCCCTTGTCTATTCTTCCTAACACTACTGGTATTGTAGAAGGTGCCGATGTTACAGATATCCTTGGCATTAAAAAATATGACCCACAGCTTGTCGAAGAGCAGAAAATTGCCGAAGATGCAAAATCCAAATCAGAGGTTTTTAAATTCTTTATGGGTTTTGCGATCTTTAGGTGGATTTATTTTAAATTTAATCATGTTGAAAAAGGCTGGCCGCAGTGGATTTCCCATACCGATGAGGAACGTTTGCAAACCTGTGCTAAAATTTTTATTAACAACATGGATAAGATTTGGTATGTAACAGAGAAAGTAGACGGTCAATCTGCAACTTATTTCTATCACAAGTCTAAATGTTGGGGATTTGCTAAGTGGATCTTTGGAATCTGTAGTCGCAATATCTGGCTTAAAAAACCCACTAATGGAAGTTACTGGCAGGCTGCAGAAAAATTTGATATTAAAAACAAATTCGTCAAATTTAATAAGGAGTTGGTTAGTCAAGGGGAAAATTTGGGTCCGGGAATCCAAGGTAATAAATATGGTCTTAAAGAACTCGATTTCATGGTCTTTAATATTGTTAAGGACGGAGAGAGATGTGAAATTGCTCAAATGGAACATCTCTGCAAAATTCTAGGACTTAAAACCGTACCTGTTATTAATAGGGCTTTCGATCCTAAATCTCTTGGTAATCTTACTGAGGTTAAGGATGTAGTTCAAGCTTTAGTAAAAATGAGTAATGGTAAAAGTCAACTAGCAGATATTCCTAGGGAAGGATTGGTCTTTAGGCTTAATACAAATCCTAACGTATCGTTTAAGGTCATTAATCCCGAATTTTCCCTTAAATTTAACGAATAAGGAGAACAATGACAAACAAAGGAATGTTTATTATAATGTTATTGATTATATTGCTTTTGTGGGGTGAAACAGAATGTCTAAACCACGCAAACAAAAGGCTAGAAGCAAGGATAGATGCCTTAGAAACGAAATTGCTTAATACCCAATTACTCACTTGCGATATTGGAAATCAGCTCACGGAAGTTAGTGACATCGTTATTCTATATGGTAAAATAAACGAAACTAATTTGCCGATAGAAGTAAGGCGAATGGAAGAAATGGAAAAATCAATTACGAATGGGATGGGAAAAAATGAATAAAACACGATACGAAATGTCTGATGCCGATTTACAGGAAATACTTGATGCCTGTAAGCCCGTTCCAATGATTATGTTGCAATGCGGAACTCCATCAAGTCCACAAGAAAACGCAAATCTGGCTTGGAAAAGATTGGGTGAAAAAATGGGATTCGATTACCTAACCGTAGAACCAACAGGCGAAGGTAATAAGGTATTTCTAGCGGTAAAACAGGAGAAAAAATGAATAAAACAAATGCTCTGGCTTGCAAAATATTTCATGATTTGAATGAGAACGATTATTCTTCTAATGTTTTCTTTTCGCCCTATTCTATATACGTAGCCCTAACAATGCTTTTAGAGGGCGCTACGGATGATGCTAAGAAAGAAGTAGTTAAGGCCTTGGGGCTCGAACCTTCTAATGATATTCTTTCTACTAAAGAAGTGATATGGAATGTTGCTAATTCATTGTGGCATCATAACGAATATTCAATTAATAAGGATTTTATAAAGACTTTAGCAGACGAATATCATGCAGACATATTTAAAAAAGATTTTGGTAACTCTGAAACAGTAGCCGAAGTGAATAAATGGGTAGATGAAAAAACCTCTGGTAAAATCACAAATATTATCGATAGTTTTCAGCCCTTAGATGTTGCAATTCTTATGAATGCTGTTTATTTCAAGGGTAAATGGGCAGAACAATTTGATGCAAAAGACACTAGGCTAGATACTTTTTATACTATAGATGGAAATGAAATTAAAGTATCAATGATGAGACTTAAAGATGATTTCAGGTATTTTATCGATGATAGCCAAGATAGCCATGTTCAAATAGTAGAAATACCTTATAAAGGAGATAGTGTTTCGATGGTTATAGCTATGCCGATGGAGCCAGAACCACTAGGAAAAGGGGAGGCTCTTATTAAGGGACTAAAAAATGTATGTTTTAACGAATTGAATGGGGCTATTAATATTGGGGAAACTAGAAAAGTACTTCTTAACGATCCCAAACAAATCAAATCATTGAAGGCTTGGGCAAAAGAAAAATATATCAAAATCTTATCTTGTAATTTTGATAAAAACGTAGAATGTGAAGAATCGCCAAATCAAACATTCTTCTCTACTATTACCGAAGAAAAGGTTGGCAAATGGTTTACTGCATTAGACAAATATCATCCCGGTGAAATTATCTTAAAAATGCCTAAATATAAGTTTGAAGACAGTATGGAGCTGGTTGATATATTTAATAATTTTGGGATTAAAAAGATCTTTAAGGTTGGTGGTTTAACTAGGATAGCCGAAACCGTTTATGTTTCTAAGATACTCCATAAGTCGTTTATCGAAGTTGACGAAGAGGGAACCGAAGCGGCGGCGGTAACGGCAATGATGATGAGATGTATGGCAATGGGTCGAATTTTTGAATTTACTGTTAATAGACCGTTTGTTTTCTTTATCAGGCACAAGGAAACTAATACTATTATGTTCATGGGTAAGATGGGAAAAATATGAAAATAAATTGTTATGTTTGTAATAAGCAGCTTGACGAACCGGGAGCTATTTTAATTAGTCCTCCGTTTAAAATGAATAATGATAACTCGATTTGCAGCGTCCATAAATATCATATATGTACAAAGTGTTTCAAGCCTCTAATGGATGCAATAGAAGAACTGGAAAAAAAGGATTCAAAGCACGAACTAAAAAAAAGATGTAGGAGAAACAAATGAGCTACGAAAATATTTTTGAGAATCAGGGTATTTATAAATTTCCCGAAGGCATTATGGGATTTGAAAATCTTAAGGGGTTTAATATTGGAAGAGTTCCCGCCAAACCGCTTTATGAAAGTAACATTATTTGTATGCAGTCAGGAGGGATTGCTTTTTTATGTGTTAACCCGGAACTTGTGCTTGCAAGAGAAGGTATTTCAGAAAAATATGAATACAAAGAAAAACTTTCTCCTGACGACTTAGACTTTTTGGGCAATGAATCTCTAGATGATCTTATAGCCATTTGCATTGTTACGGTATATCCTAATCGTTGTACAGCTAATTTGCTTGGGCCAGTGATCGTTGATGTTAAAAGTAGAATCGGTAAGCAATTTATACTTGATAATGATGCTTATAAGGTGAGACATGAAATAGATAAGGATCTGGTAAAATTTTCCAAGTCTTCAAAGCAAATCATGCCTCCCAAAGAAAAGAAAATTAGTGGAAGATTTTTTGCTCCGATAACTCCAGAAGAATTGGCCTCTAAAATTACTGGTGCGTTTTATAAATATGATAAAGATGGATTTGATGCTTGGACAGAAGACAATGCCAGAGGTGCTGCAATACCTATTACTTGTATTAAAAAGAGTGAAGGATACGGTATTCCTTGGCATGATCTGAGTAGTCAAATTAGAAGAGATCTTTCTAAGTGCGAATTTGATCTTGAGAATGTTAATTGCGTAGAAGGATATGGCAGTACTAAGTCTATCATAGGATTTAGAACTTTGTCTAATGGTCTAACTTATTTAGGGGTCTCAGCGGGTGGTGATTGGGAACAGCCTGTCTACTTCATTCTTTACTTTTCCGGGACAGAACTTAGAGCATATATTCCAACAGAAGGTAATCCTTGGAATACAGACGCTAAACAGGCTTATGGTAATAATGAAAACGATAATGATAATGCTAAAAAAAGATTTGGGGTTGATAGCTATGAATATGTTGAAGCCGATCCCAAAGCGATTGTTGAGGATATAGTTAAAAGAATTAAACCAAGGAGCTAAAAATGAAGTTAATAGTTGGTTTTATGAAACCTTACGCTCAAATGACGATAGAGCAGGGTAAAAACATCAAAGACTGTATCCGTAATGCGCTGATTAAATTTGATGGCGAATTTATTAGTGGTTGCGATAGTATAGAACAAATGGTCAAAAATAATGCGGATCTTCAGAGAAACAAGGATATGAGAGATAGGGCTTTCTTTTATGAGGATTACGATTGGGAGATAAAGGTTTATGATTTTGCAACAGATACTATTTTTGATGCAGCTGAGGTGTTAGATGAAATCATCGAAGACATACATGACAAAATAGTAAAAAAATGGAGCAGACTTGAATGGAATGACAAAGTAAGACAATACAGACATCTTAAGAAGGAACTAGCAATTGAATAGGGAAGGAAAAATATTATTATGAATCAATTACCGCCAATGACAATACCTGAAATTCTCTGGGAACTTTCGGCCATTCCTAATACCAAACTTAGGAAGGTAGCTAAAATGGCAAAATTTCCCAAATATACCACCATGAAGACAATGAAACTTAGAAATGCAATGGTAGACGCTTGCGATGTTGATAAGCCTAAAACTTTTAATGTTCAAGTCTTAAACAGAATCCACGAAGTATTGCGATAATTTTTCTTGTTTTTTATTTTATTTAGGGTATAATATTGTCATTGATGTATTACTTGTATAGACATTGGAGAAAAATATGGATACGACACCCGAAGTAATCGAGGCTACAAATAAATTAATCGACGCTGCAACAGTCAAACCTACCCCAAAACAGATAATGGTTGTTTATACTTTATTAGGGTTGTTGGCTGGTTTAATAAGTATTGGAACGTTAGTAATCATTCCTCCTCTTGGACTTATCATACTCACGTTGTTTGTTTCGTTATTTGTTTATTTTCTAAATAAAGAAATAGGAAAAAGAATAAGAGCAGAAGAAGATAAACGTTTGAAAAAGATAGAAGAACATCAAGCGGCATGGGAGAGAAGTGAGGCAGAAGTGGCCAAAGTAAGAGCTGAGTGGCATAAAGCAGATACTATGTATGAAGTAAATCCGTTAGAAAACACCATATTTAAAAAGTCTAGAAAAAGAACATCATCTACTTCTACTCTGGACAATGCTTCTGAAATTTCTGACATCATAGAATATGCTAAAAAAAAAGTAGAAGAAGAAAAAAGACGTCCGGTAAATAGTTACTTTATTGAAGATTCGCCGTCTATTGTATTTGATTGTGGCTTGTCGGGATCGAAAATAAAAAGAAGAATAAGAGTGAAGGGCGGAACAATATCTTCTTATTCTAAATCTTGTTTTAATGGCTCAGATAGTGTTAGCAATTCAGAGAGTAGTTCGAGTAGTGAGTCGTCTGATAGTAGCAAAGAAACATTGGATTAAAAATGGCAAATAAAGAAACAATAATTACTCTCAGGGTGGGAGAAGAAGAAAAGAAAATGATAAGAGATCTCAAAGGTCATCCATTTTATGTTAATATCTCTGAATATTTAAGAGCTTGCATCAAACATCTTCATAAAACTAGAATGTCTAAGGCAGGTAGAGTAGCAACAGAGAAAAATAACTTACCACCGACAGCAACAACACAAGTAAAATGATTATTATAGACACAATACAATATCCGGTTGTACTTCTTGATAGGGAAAATATAGAACTGAATGATTTTGAAAAGGATGAAATCGCCGCCGAAATGACCTTTGAAAAATTAGAAAAAATAGCTCAACATTCTGTAAAGTATTTGTCCATAGTTCCTCATTCCATTCATCTTGAAATGAGAGCCGAAGACAGTGTTGCTAGGCAGTATTCAGCTGTTGTAAGATCGGCTGAAGGAAATAACTATAGGGTTATGTTGTCATATAAAAGGTATGCCTATCTTAAAAAAAATTATAGGCTTCCAGAATCAGATAAATGGGGAGAAATAGATAGTAGTAAACTGGAAGATCCAAATGGTTACGAAGAGGTAGATTACTCGGATCAGGTGGTTCAAGATCCTACAGATGGATTGGAGATATAATATGAATAGAGAAGAAATTTTTTTAGATTTTTTCAAGTCCAAAAATGCATCAAAAGAACTTACGGATAAAATTTTTTCAAGTGATGGTCAAGTTAGAGACAGTGTTAAAAAATACTGGTTGTTCATGGATAAGATTACGGAAGTTATGAACCTTCATATGGATGAGGTTTTTCTTCATGCCGTGGAAAATTCTGAGTTATTGGATTTTCTTGAGAACCCTAAAGATGGCATGGAAAAAAGTACGAATTTATATGCAGAAGAATATCAAAAAACCTTTCTAAAAAATCTTTCAAGTGCAGATGCCAAGAAGATGGATGAAATTTTCCCTCTCCATATTATGAAATTTTATTATAAAAAACTTTTTACTAATTTTTTGAGACAGATTCCTTCAATATTTAACTTCTCGAATCAAATCAAGGCCCGATTGTATCAAAAATGCAACCTTTTTCCAACCATGGATGAGGAAGAAATGGCAGAAAGATTTAATGCTGTTTTAAGAGAATTACCCAAGAAGGTAGATAAAATAAGAGATCAGCTTAGGTTGGAACTGCAAGATGCCTTCTTAGATCAATTTAATGAGAAAAAAATATCAAAAGAGACATTGCAAATTGCGCTTGAACATTTAACAAAGGAACAGAAATGAAAAATATATTAGTGATAGCGATAATTCTTCTTCCGATAAATTTATTTGCCTTGGGTTTTTCCTTAACCGAAGAAAATGATTCTTTTGTTAAGAAGGACAATAATTATACTCAGGGTTTAGAATTATCTCTTGATGATTACGTAAGAGGAACGAATAACACGATAGCCTCAAGATATTTTTATGGAATTCGTAGTAGGATATATACTCCAATGAACATAGAGATTGCCACTGATCAACCTAAGGATCGGCCTTGGTCATGTGCTACTACGATTTTTTATGATTGGTGGCATAAGGAAGGTATGGAGTTAGTTAAGTATGGGATAGAAGTAGGAGTATTAGGGCCTGCAGCAGGGGGTAAATTTCAACAGACAGAAATACATAAATTATTGCATTGTACTATTCCTCAAGGTTGGCCGAATCAAATACCTAATGAACCAGTGATTGATATTTATATGACTCGCTATCTTCAATTCTTTAAGGCAGATTATAATTTGTGGTCTGCTCAGTTAGACATGCCGTATGGGTGTGTTGCTGGAACTACCTATGATGATCTCTTTATGGGCTTATCAACTAAAATTGGTTATAATATTCCGCCTAATTATTTGAATGAAGGAATAGCGCCCAAGGTTTCAATTAAACAACCTTTTATATATTTGCTGGCTGATGAAGATGGCAAGTATGTATTTAATAATGCTACGTTAGGGCATTCTTTCTTCAGGGCAAGCGACAATATGTGGAATAGAACTTTGATACATGGGGTTGCAGAATGGGATTGTGGTATATGCGCTGGTTATCAAAACTTTGCCATTACTTACATGATAGGCCAAAGATCTGAGGAATTTGTAGGACAACCTGAAGCTATGAAATGGGGTATGATTAAGCTGGAATTTATGCAAATGTTTTAAGGAAAAAATATGAAATGTCTAAAACATCAAGTTGTAGGATCTGAATATTTAAAGAAATTGCATAGGGAAGGCAAAACAAAACCCCACGAAGGAGAATACTGCATAATCGGTTTTGAATCGAAACATAATAGCTTTATATGCGAATATTCTTTGCACGAATATTCTTTTTACAGTTATTATTTGGAATCAACCACATTTTTCAATAACTGTCCTGTTTGTGGAAAAGAGCTGAATATACAATTTGATAAGGAAATGTTTGGAGACGCCAAGATTCCTAATCCTTTTAAACCCGGAGATAAGGTTAGAATAGGTAGGGATATTAAGGATGCTTATCAGGAAGTGTGGCATCATAAGGGCGAAATATTAAAGGTGAGGAGCATAGCAGAAGACGGAGAAGGGTTAATGTTTGGTTCTGGTTTAGGGATACATTTTTCAGAAGTGGAAAGTATTGAGGAGAAATACTATGAAATGGCAACCCACAGGTTATGACATATCTTGGACTGAGAACTTACTAAGAACCTTAAAAGATGGCGGCGAATGGATTATTCCTGCAAGTATGTCAACAATAAAGATTAATAAAAAAGAAATGACTTACATTTTGGTTGGCAATAAAAAAGATGAATGTAATCAAAGAATAGTCAAAGTAATGTCAATACTAGGATGGAAATTAAACAAGGAGAAATAAACATGATCGAAATACAAAAAGAACTAGGCGAAATAAGTAGAGAACAGTGGTGTTTGGCAAATCAAATGTCGTCAGCTATTCAATGTCTTAATTCGGTATTTTGTGTAAAATCTTTGAGTGAACTTCCGGAAACAGAAACAGACAAAGACTATGAGAAAAAAGTGGCTACAGAAATAGCTAGGCAATGTTCTTCGATGCAATTAGAAGATGCAATACAAGTACTCAAAAATGCCTATGATATTAAGAAAACCCAGAAACTAGAACCAACTGTTTCAGAGAAATACTATGAGCTTATTTTTTGGGTGGGTAAGATTTATCCGGGCGAATCCAGACATGAAACGGCCTTAAGATATATAAAAGAAGCTGAAAAAATGTCGTTAGAATCCGAAAAACAGAATATAGAAGCTGACAATGAAACCTCGCAAATTAAATCCTAAAATTATCAGAGTATACGATACGGTTAAAATCGTCAATCCCGTTTTTGTAATTAGATGTGGATATCCTCTTGGTGCTGAGGACATGAGGCAGGAAATAAGGGAACACTATGGAAGAGCCATACAAGATCTTATGGATAGCGTTAGAAATGGAAATAAATTAGTATCAAGCGATCCAAACTTTTCTTTGTCTAGTTGTTCTAGTGAAGAAAGGTCTCATTCTAAAATTATTGATGCCTTGGCCTATATTCGTCTTAGGGCTAAAGATTTTGGAGGAGACAAAAGAACCTTGCATACTAAAGTTATAGAAGAGCTTAGAGGCAAAGAAACAACAGTACAGGAAATTAAAATAGTTAAAACTGGTACATATGTTTCGGGTAATGAACTACCTCAGCCTAAAGGCTAAGGTTTCCTGCTTCGCAGACAATACTTGTCTCAGATGAGGCAGAGGTATTTATCTCCACAGGCTTAATCCTACGTTCCGTAGGAACAATATTTTTTAA
>Ga0187886_1003319_pt1 | contig 12116 bp, 10 predicted proteins | sample June2016WEW_20_1_FD_133001 | JGI IMG/M metagenome (GOLD analysis project Ga0187886, IMG submission 133001) | Peatland microbial communities from SPRUCE experiment site at the Marcell Experimental Forest, Minnesota, USA - June2016WEW_20_150 | ecosystem: Environmental > Terrestrial > Soil >...
ACTCCTACCCCGACTCCCACCCCCGCGCCGACTCCGACCGTCTAGCCCCAGCCCCTCGCCCGCGCCTTCGGCCTGAGCCTGCGGAGCCGGCCGGAAGGCTCTGATTGCCCGGGAACGCGGCCCCACGGCCGAGATCGAACAGAACCTCCGTGCGAGGTTCCGGCCGGCTGGCCGCTCGCCGCCAAGGCGGGCTCGGTCCACATGCCGGCGTCACGGACCGTCGGATCCGCGGTCATCTGCGGTGGTCGGGCCGCCTCCCACACGTCCTGGCCGCCGGCCGGAGAAGAGCCGGCGGAGGCGGCACCGGCGGCCGTCTCGGACGCCGATCGCTCCCAGCAGGCGCGCTCCTCATCGCCGGTGAGCGGGCTTCGGCGCTTGTCCAGGGCGCAGTACCCGAGCCCGACGGTGACGCCCTTGCGGAAGTGGCGGCAGCTCGCGCACGAGATCGTCGAACGACGACAAACCCAGCACCGCGCCGTTTCGGGCTGGGGCGCTCCACAGTGCGGGCAGCGCCAGCTGGCCATGGCGTGATTGTAGCTGCCACCGCGGTCCCGGACCAGCGGGTGGATCCGGACGCCGTCCGCGTCCCGCACCCCGACTCAGGTGGTCGTGATCCCTACTGTCTCCCGGACCTGGTCGCCGGCCGGCGACGTCACCAGGACGGCCGCCTCTCCTGCCCCGGGCGCTCCACCCTGGATGGTCACCTGCCAGGTCGCCATACCGTTCGCGTCGGTCGTGAGTTCGTCCGATTGGATCGTACCGGAGAGGCCCTGGATCGTGATCACGAACGTCGCTTTCGCGTTGGCCAGCGCGCCGCCGTTCGCCGACGTGGCGTGGATGGTCAGCGTGACAGGGGTCGGCGAGGACGAGGAGAACTTGGCAGGACTGGCGGTGAGATGGGCAGCCAGCTGGCCGTAGTAGCGGTTGATCGAGATCGAGCTGTTGGAGCTGTTGCCGGCCTGATCCGTCGCGGTCAGATCGATCGAGTTCGGCCCGGCGACTACCGGGACGGTCAGCTTGAATCTGCCGTCCGCGCCGACGGTCTGGTTGCTCTGGGCGCCTCCGGGCGCTTGGCGGTTGCGGATCGTGACGGTGACTCCCGGATCGGTCTTGCCGGTCACGTCGACCGAGGCAGCCGCAAGCTGGGCGTTCTGGGCCGGCGATGTCACCGTGATCTTCGGGGGCGTGGTATCGAGGATGTAGGTGACCGGCGGTGACGGCTGGCCCTCGCCGGTCGGGGTGTCGAGCGTGGCGACGAAGACATTGTTGCCCTCGTTCAGCGAGATTGGCGGGGTCATGAACCGCGTCGTCGTTCCAACGGCCACCTGGGCCACCTTCTGCCTGGCGCCGCTCTTGTCCAGGCGGTAGACGACGATGGTGTAGCCGGTCTTGCCAAGCGCTCCGCCGGGCACACTGCCCTGGATCGGCGAGGGTGTCTGGTTCGTGTAGCCGTCGTTGTCGGGCGCGTCGAGCACGGGGGTGTCCAGCGCGACGCCGGAGGGCGCGGGCGTGGCCGGCGCCTGGGACGACAGCTGCGACACCGCGTTGCCGAGGGCCGATGTCAGCTGGCCTGCCAGATCGGTCAGGAGCCCGGAGCCGATGGACACGGTCACGATCCCGAGGATGAGGCAGCCACCGACGAGCGCGAAGGCCGCCGGCGGGCGAATCCGCGGACCGGACCGGACCGGACCGTAGCGCCGCAGAGAGCCGTGCGATGGGGCATCCGCTCGAATCGTCTGAGTCGCAAGCCGGTCGCTCGATGGGGGCCTGGGTCGAACGTGCGCGGCTCGTCGTTCTCGCATCGGCATGCTCGCTATTGTCGCATCCGTGAAGGCCGGGCCACCAAAGGATCGCTCGGGTCCACCCAAACCCAGCCGACTACTCCTAAGTAGACGTTCCGCCGTTACGCACGAGGGAGACGCGCGCGAGGGGCGGAACGATGTACTCTGCGGGAGAGAGCGAGCGTTCAGGAACGTTCGCCTAGGTTCGAGGCGACAGTGCAGGCTCGAGATCCCAAGCTCGATCGGCCCCGTACCCTGGAGACCGGTGGCGCACGCCCGGCGCCCGGCCTGCGGCAACCGATCGCCCCCACGACATCTAGTCGACCCGACCCGAGACTGCCGCACGGACTGCCAGAGGGACGAATCGCGACCCGATTCGCCCCGCGGCTGCCGACCATCACTCATGCCGAGACTGGTCAGCCGCCGCGCTACCCGGGCCTCCCCGCCGGCCGGGGCACCTTCGGGCTGCCGAGCTTGCGCCGCAACGTCTGCCCTCACTTCTACATGACCGGCAGTCGCGGCGCCATCCCCATCCAGGCGCCGCACTTGCTCAAGGCGTTGATCCGGCAGGAGCAGAACGTCTCGCGCTGTCAGCTCCGGGGCGGGGTCCACCTCGAGCAGGGCTTCGTCAACGACGTCTGCCTGACGCCGAGGTTCAACCAGTGCGTCTTCTACGAAGACGACCTGACCAAGGATTGAGTCCGGCCCTTCTCAGCTATCCCGAGGCCCTAGAGGCGCTCGAGTCCCGAGGCCGGTTCGGCGTGCGTCTTGGACTCGCCCGAACACGAGCCCTGCTTGCCGCGCTCGATCATCCGGAGCGGGCTTTGCGCGGAGCCCTGATCGCCGGCACGAACGGCAAGGGCAGCGTCCTGGCGTTGACGGGCGCCGCTCTCCGGGCCGCCGGCTACCGGGTCGGTGAGACCCCCAAGCCGCATCTCGTCACCTACCGCGAACGGCTCCAGATCGGCGGCGAGCCGGTGGATCCGGAGACGTTCGCGCGGCTCACCGGCGAGGTGCTGGCCATCGTGGATCGGGTAGCCCGGCGCCATGGAGAACCGACGGAGTTCGAGCTGCTGACGGCCGTTGCGTTCTGCTGGTTCGCCGAGTCCGGCGTGGATCTGGCGGTCGTCGAGGTTGGGCTTGGCGGCCGCTTGGACGCCACTCACGCCTGGGACGGCGGCGTGGCGGTCGTCACGAACGTGTCGCTCGACCACACGGACCGGTTGGGCCTCACGATCGAGTCGATCGCCCGGGAGAAGGCGGCGATCATCGTGCGCGGCGACCTGGCGGTGACGGGAGCTTCGGGCTCTGCGCTCGAGATCATCGAGCGCCGAAGCCGGCGCGTTGCGGCTCCCCTGGTGGTGGCGCCACCGGCACCGCTTCGCGGTTCCGACCGTGACGGCATCGAGGTTGAGCTGGGGCGGCTGGGCCGGGTGCGCGTTGGGCTCCGGGGCCGCCATCAGGCCGCGAACGCGGCCGTCGCCGACGCCACGCTGGACGCTCTCGAGACGGCAGGGATCGCCCGCGTCGACGGGGAGCGGCGCCGGGCCGGCTATGCCGCCGTCCGCTGGCCGGGGCGTCTCGAGCTGGTGGAGGCCGCCGGACGGGAAATCCTGCTCGACGGCGCTCACAACCCGGCCGGCGCCGCCAGTCTCGCCCAGGCTCTCGACGACCTGGCCCCCTTTCTGGCCCACGGCCGGCCGACGCTGGTGCTGGCCATCATGGCCGACAAGGACGTGGACGGTGTGATGAGGGCGCTGGCCGCCGCCGCGTACCTGGGCGGGGCTCGGGTCATCGCCACCGCGCCGGCCGTGGCGCGGGCCCTGCCGCCGGAGCAGCTGGCGGCGCGCTGGAAGACGGTGACCGGGCGGCCGGCGGAGGCGATCGCAGAGGCGGCGGCCGCGCTCGACGCGGCCCTCTCTGGGAGCAGTGGCCCCGGCGGTGGCCCCGGCCCCGGCCCCGGCCGTGGCCCCGGCCCCGGCCGTGGCCCCGGAAGCGGCCCCGGCGGCCCCGTCATCGTGGCGGGCTCGCTGTACCTTGTGGGGGCGGTCCGAGCTCTCCTCGTGCACGACCCGCGCCTGCAGCCCGATCCGCCGCCGCTCAACCGGGAGGTCACGCAATGACCAACGCCAGGGCTGCAATCGCACCCACTCGCATCGGCGGGCGTCTCTTCGAGTGGGGCAGCCGGACGTTCGTGATGGGCATCGTAAACGTGACCCCGGATTCGTTCTCCGGGGATGGGCTCCTGGCGAGCATCGCGGGCCGCCGGGGCGCGGCCGTGGAGGCCGCGGTGATGCAGGCCCGCCGGATGGTGGAAGAGGGCGCGGACATTCTCGACGTGGGCGGCGAGTCCACTCGACCGGGACACGAGCCCGTCCCCGAGAGCGAGGAGATTGCGCGCGTGGTTCCGGTCGTGACGGCCATGCACGCTGCCCTGCCGGACGTTCCGATCAGCGTCGACACTTCCAAGCCCGCGGTCGCGGCGGCGGCCATCGATGCCGGAGCGGTGCTCCTCAACGACGTCTGGGGCGTCTCGCTGGACGACGCCGTGGCCCGTGTCGCCGCCACGCGCCGGGTGCCGCTGATCCTCATGCACAACAGGGCCGAGCCCGTGTACCGGGATCTCGTCGCCGAGGTGCTCTCGGACCTCCGGGCCGCGCTGGACCGGGCGATGGCCGCGGGCGTCCCCCACGATTACCTCATCGTCGACCCGGGCTTCGGATTCGGGAAGACGCCCGAGCACAATCTGCTGATCCTGCGAGAGCTGTCGGCGCTCCACGTGCTGGGCCGGCCCATCCTTCTCGGCACGTCCCGCAAGTCCACTCTCGGTCGCGTCCTCGGAGGCGTGCCGCCCCAGGAACGCCTCGACGCGACCCTGGCCACTACCGCCCTCGGCATCGCCGCCGGGGTCGACATCGTGCGCGTTCACGACGTCCGGGCTAACGTCCAGGTCGCCCGCGTCTCCGACGCGGTGGTTCGAGGAGTATCCGTGTGAGCGACGAGGTCGTCCGAGGGGGCCGGCGATGACGGACCGCATCGTCCTGAGAAACATGACCTTCCGGGGCCGCCACGGCATCGATGAGGGGGAGCGGGCCGAGGCTCAGCCATTCGAAGTGGACGTGGAGCTTGCGCTCGACCTCCGGCCGGCCGGCGTCGCCGACGACCTGACCCGGACGGTCGACTACCGCGACATCTTCGAGATCTGCCGGTCCGTCGTCGAGGGCCCGAGTCGCCGGCTGATCGAGGCCCTGGCCGAGACGATCGCCGATCGCGTGCTCGAGCGTTCCGCGGGCTCGGGCGCGACCGAGGTCGTGGTTCGGGTCCGGAAGCCCAGGGTCCTGCTGCCCGGTGAACTGGATGGCGCCTCCGTCGAGATCACCCGCCGTCGGGCGTTGTAGCGAGGCCGGAGTCGGCGCTAGCTAGCCCGCCGAATCCGGTCGAGTGCCGAGCGTGACGCGCACCGTTATGTAGCTGCCGTCACGGTATAGCTGGAGGCTGATCGTTCGACCGGGGGCGTACTGCACAAGCAGATCCTCCAGCCGGTGGGATCCGTCGATCGCCTGGCCCTCGACACTGGTGATGATGTCGCCGGTCTTGATGCCGGCGATGTCGCCGGGGCTTCCGGGCGTGACCGCCTCGAGAGAGGTTCCGGACGAGTCCTCCTTGTGGACCCATGCGCCCTGATTCAACGGCAGGCTGAGGTCGGCTGCGAGGCCACGGTCGATCAGCTCGTAGGTGACGCCGATGAACGGCCGCGACAGCTTCTCGCCCGCAAGAGCCTGCTGCATGATCGGCTTGGCGGTGTTGATGGGGATGGCGAAACCGATCCCGCTCGCGGACGAGGCCGACGCGGTCGTGATGCCAACGACCCGCCCCGACGCGTCGACCAGCGGGCCGCCGCTGTTGCCCGGGTTGATGGCCGCGTCGGTCTGGATCAACCCGTGCAGGTTGGTGGTGTCGTTGGCCGTGGCGGGAGTGTCGCCGCCGACGGAGATGTCCCGCCCCAGGGCAGAGACGATCCCCTCCGTGGCGCTGTTCGGGTAGCCGAGCCCGAGCGGGCTGCCTATCGCGATCGCCATCTGGCCCACCTGCAGCGTGGACGAGTCGCCGATGGGAGCCGCCTTCAGATCGAGCACGCCGTCGATCTTGACGATGGCGAGGTCCGTCAGAGTGTCCAGGCCATAGGTCGTGCCGGCGACGCGGCGGTCGTCCGGGAGGCGGATGGTGATGGTCTTGGCGCCGGCGACGACGTGCTTGTTGGTCAGGGTCCAGCCGCGTACGTCGTAGATGATCCCCGAGCCGATGGACGTGGTGCCGGCCCCATCGTTGGCCACGATTTGCACCACGGCGGGACCCACCTTGCTCACGGCTGCGACTACGGTCGATGAATCCGACTCGACCGTGACCTTCTGGCTGGTGACGCCGGGCGGGGCCGTCTGCCGGCCATCGAACGCGCCCGACGCCCGGAGGGCGAAGTACGTGCCACCGGCCCCCAGCACGGCGCCGATCAGCGACGTGATCAGCAGAACGGCGACGAGGCCACGGCCGTAGGACCCCGCCGGTGCCGGAGCCGTATCCGGCGGCTGGTCGGGCGCTGCCGGAAGCGACTCGAACCAGCGCTCCGGTGTCTCCGGATCGGCGCCGTGCGCCGATCCGCGGTCCACTACTGCATTCCAGTGAAGACGCTGCTCAGGCAGGGGCTCGAACCGCTGGGTCTCCACTGACGCGGCCCCCGGCAATTCGGTCTGGGGGCTTGGGTCGGACATGAAGCCGGCTTTCTACCTGCGGGTGGTGGCGCCGCGAATGGTATTCACAAAGCGCGAATCGCGCCCGAAAGAGCCTACCCGCTGCGGCGGCTGCGACAGCGTGACGATAGCGTCGAAGGATGTTGAGGTTCGAGCCGGGGGACGATAAAGAATTCGCCACAGGGCCGGGGCCCCCGCCGGTCGGGCGGTCACGGGGCCGGCGGGCTACTCGGCCGGGCCGGAAGGTCCGCCGACACCGCCTCTGCACGCGGGGGCACAGATCTTCCGTTCGGCTTGGTTGCGAGGGCCCGACTTGCGCCAGATGCACACACCGAACGACCCGGCACCGCGGCGAGGAGTGTCTGGTCGCGTCCGTGCGGGTGATGCACGGTTCCGACGCCTTTGGGTCCTCTAGACCCAGAACCTTGCGTCAGATGCACACCCGCGACGCGTCAGCGGGTCCGCTCGGGTTGGGCTCGTCGTATGTGTGCATCTGACGCACATGGCCCGGGTCAAAGGGGCCCGACAGCCGGCTTCGTGCATCTGACGCACACGGCCCGGGTCAAAGGGGCCCGACAGCCGGCTTCGTGCATCTGACGCACAGAAGCGACCACGGGGCCGGCGGGCTACTCGGCCGGGCCGGGGGAGCCGGCGGGCTTCGTGGCTCCGGCCGCGGTGGGCGCGCCGGTCGTCGCGCTCTCGCCGACTTTGCGTGGATCGGCCGGCAGCGTCACGGTGAACGTGGATCCTGACCCGATGCGGCTCTCGACCATGACCCTGCCGCCGTGCATCTCCACGATCGAGCGGACGATCGCCAGTCCCAGGCCGCTTCCGCTGCTGCGCGCCTCGTTGGCCCGCGACCCGCGATAGAAGCGCTCGAAGACGTGGGGCAGCTCGCTGGCGTCGATTCCCACGCCGGTGTCGCTGACCTGGATTCGAGCTCCGCGCCCGTGGGGAACGAGAGTGACCCGGACAGAACCGCCACGCGGCGTGAACTTGAGAGCATTGCCGATGAGGTTGATCACGACCTGCCCAAGACGCTGCGGGTCGTGGCGCGTGACCAGCGGCGTCTCGGGGAGCTCGGTCGCAAGATCGATGCCGCGTCTCGTGGCCGAGACCTGGGCTTGCTCGACGGCCGAGAGGATCGTCGCCCGCAGGTCGTCCGGTCGAAGGTTGAGCCGCACCAACCCGGAGTCCAGCTTGGAAAGCTCCAGCAGGTTCTGTGCCAGCCAGTCCAGGCGCTCGATCTGTTGGGCGCTCGCCTCCAGGAATTCCGCTCGGGCGGCGGGGTCGCTGCCGGCCTTCTCCTGCAACAGCTCGTTGAAAGTCCGAAGCGCGGCCAGTGGCGTACGGAGTTCGTGGGAGACGTCCGCCAGGAACTCGCGGCTGATGTCGCGATCGCGCCGGATGACCTCCATCGTTTCCTCGACCTGGTCGGCCATGGCGTTGAATTGGTGCGACAGCTCGGCGATCTCCGCGGCTCCAGTTCGGGCGCGGTCGGCGGGGACCCGGCGGGCAAGGTCGCCCTCGGCCAGGGCTCGGGCGGCGTCGGTCAGGCGGCGCAGCGGCTTGGTGAAGCGGCGGGCGAGAAGGAACGACACGACGACGGCCAGGAGCAAACCTGCCATCGCGCTGATGAGCAGGAAACCGACGACGGAGGCGATCGTGCTGGCCCGCGTCGTATACGGCGCCGAGAGGCTGACCTCGAGATACCAGGTTGGTTTGGCACCTCCCGGGTCCACGAACCTGAAGGTCTCAGCGTAGCTGACAGAGTCGCGGGCCTGCCCCCGGCCCGGCTCCGCCGTGAGCGAGGCGCTGAACGTCGAAGGCTCTCCGGCCGGGTAGAACACGATCCCCTGGGGAGTCTCGGAGCCCAGGCCGAAACGGAGACGGAGGTCCGCCTGAGCGACGTCGTTGGCGTAGTTGGTGAGCGTGGTGGGGTCGGACATGGCCGCGCGGACATACCCGTTCAGGTTGTTGCCCGCGGACACGACCGTGGCGTTGGCCGGGTCCAGCGCGGCCGCGGCCTCCGCCTTGACGCGGACGACGGCCGATATGGCGTTGGCCCGGGCCTGCAGGTTCGTCTCTACCTGCTGGCGCAGGTCGTTGTCCAGGACCAGGACGGTCATGATCGAGACCGTCCCAACGGCCAGGGCGAAGACCATGACGAAGGCGAGCGAAAGGCGACCCTGGAAGGTTCGGGGCAAGACTCGCCAGATCGAGGGGCTCGAACCCCGGAAGACTCTCCTCCGCGGGGCGCCGGCCGGCTGGTCGGGTGGCTTGGCCGGAGTCGCGGACGGGGTCGCGGACGGGGTCGCGGACGGGGTCGCGGATGGGGTCGCGGATGGGGCCTTCCCGGCGCGCGAGGCCGGCTTCCTCCTCCTCACGGCCATGTCAGCGCTCCGCGAACGCGTACCCCGCGCCGCGGACCGTCAGGACGAACCGCGGGCTCGAGGGATCGTCCTCCAGCTTCTCGCGCAGGTGGCTGACGTGGACGTTGATCGTCTTCTCGTCCTGATCGAGGGCCTCGTAGTCGCGGATCAGCTCGAGCAGCTCGCGCCGGGAGTAGACGCGCCCGGGCTTGCTGGCCAGGTGGCGCAGGATCTCGAACTCGGTCGCGGTCAGGGCGATGCGCCGGTCGCCGCGCTGGACCCGCCGGCGCTCCAGATCGATCAGGAGATCCCCGTGGCGAAGCAGCCGCCCTCCGCCGGCGTCGGCGAGGTCGCCGTAGGCGCGCCGCAGCAGGGCCTTGATCCGGCTCATCAGCTCGCGCAGTCCGAAGGGCTTGGTGACGTAGTCGTCCGCACCCAGCTCTAGGCCGATGACCTTGTCCATCTCCTCGTCGCGGGCGGTGAGGATGAGAACCGGGGCCTTCGAGCCGCTGATCCGCAGTCGCCGCAGGACCTCGAAGCCATCTATGCCCGGCAGTCGAACGTCCAGCACGATGAGGTCCGGCCCTTCGCGCAGCGCGAACTCCAGGCCCTCCTCGCCGGACCTGGAGACCGCCACCTGGTAGCCCTCCTGCTGGAGGGCGTACTGGATGCCACGAGCGACGGCGTATTCGTCCTCTACGATCAGGATCGTTGCAGCCACGGCGGGAATCTACACCCGACCGGTGTCCGGCCACGACGCGGGCGCTCCATCCGCGCGTCAGGCGGCTGGCCGACGGGCCGGCCCGGCAGGCGGAGCCGGCCCCTCAGGTGGCCTGAGCGCGGCCACCCGTGGTAGGCTCGTACCCCGCAGCGCCAGGGCGTGAGCCGCCGGGCGCCCCGATGGCCCGCGCAGAGAGGTTTCCGCAAGTGAGTTCAGCCCCGATAGCACTTACTGCGACTAGCCGGACCGTAACCGGCAAGTCGGTTGCCCACCTGCGCAAGGCCGGTCAGATCCCGGCCGTGGTCTTCGGCCACGGGATCGCCTCCGTCTCCGTCTCGCTCGACGCGCACGAGTTCGACCACCTGCGTCGAGTGGTCCACTCGAACACGATCATCGAGCTCAACATCGACGGCAAGGACCAGCGCCGGGTCCTGATCCACGGCTTCCAGATCGACCCTCGGAACCGCCGCCTTCTCCACGTCGATCTGTTCGCCCTCAAGAGCGGCGAAGAAGTCACGGTCGAGATCCCGTTGCACCCCCTCGGCGAGTCGTTCGCCGTTGCCCGCCTGGGCGGCACGCTGCTCCACAACATCGATCGCGTGAAGGTTCGCGCCCTCCCCGAGAAGCTGCCCGAGGCGATCGAGTTCTCGATCGAGTCGCTCGTCGACTTCGAGACCTCGATCCATCTGCGGGAGCTGATGCTGCCTCCGGACGTGACCCTGCTCTCCGACCCGGACGAGGTCGTGGCCAAGGTCGCCGCGCCGCACGTCGTCGAGGAGCCGGTCGTGGAGGAGGCTGAGGAGGCCGAGGAGGCAGCTGCCGAGGCTCCCGCCGAGGGCGAGGCCAAGACCGAGGAGTAGCGGTCTCGAGCGGGCGGCCGCTGTCAACCAGCAACCGCTCAGAACGGCGGCGCGCGGCGTATGCGCCCTGTTACGGGCGCTTTGGCAGCGCCTACGATGAGCGCATGCCCGGCTTGCGAGTCTCCCGGCATGATCTGGCGCTGAGCGTTCCGGTTCTCGGGGCGTTCGTGGTGGGGGCGATCGCCTACGCGCCCCTCTACTGCTTCCCGCTGCTCGCACCCCAGTTCGAAGACACCTTCCACGCCTCGCGCGAGCTTGGGCAGATGCCGTGGACGATGTTCCTGCTGGTCTCGGCGCTCGCCTCTCCGCTCCTGGGCCGCGCCTACGACGTCTTCAACGACCGGACTCTGCTGTATGTCGGCACGCTGCTATCGGCGATCGGTTGGGCCGTTGCCTCCATGTCCACCGACGTCGCGTTCCTCATCGCTGCGTACGGGGTCTTTCTGGCGCTCGGGCTGCAGCTGGTCTTCGTAGGCACCACGACGGCGATCGCGCGGAGGTATGCCGGGGCGACCGGTCTGGCTCTCGGCGTGGCATACGCCGGCCCCGGCATCGGGGTGGCGCTGGCGCTCCCGCTGGCGGCGGGGCTTATCCCGGAGCTGGGCTGGCGGTCCGCGGCGGTCGGCTTCGCCGGGCTCTCGCTCGTGGCCCTGCCGTTCGTCTGGCTCATGACGAGCGGCCCGGCCGTGGTCGTGCCGGGTGCGGCGGCGAACGGTGCGCCGGCAGAAGGCGTCCCGACAAAGGGCGCCACGAACAAGGGAGCGGCCGGCAAAGGAGCAGCCGCGCGCGGCCTGCACGAGACCGCCGCTCCGGGCGCGATCGCCGCCTCGCAGGAGCAGGTCCCGCCGGGCAGCCGCACTCGTCCCGACGCCCTCCGCAGGACTCTGCGAACTCGCCGCTTCCTTATCCTGCTGGTGGGCGCAGTCGGGATCGGCTGCATCGACGAGGGCATCTTCCAGACCTCCTCGCGCCATGCCATCGGGCAGGGGATCGACCCGGGGTTCGCCGCAACGCTGCTCGCGCTGCAGTGCTACGCGTACGTCGCGGGGCAGGTGGTGGGCGGCGGGCTATCGGACCGGTTCGGGCGACGGTACATCGGCCTGATCTGCGCAGGATTGATCGCCGTGGGCGCGACCGCCATCTTCGCCTCGACCGGCTCGCTGCTGGCCCTGGCCGTCGCCGGCAACGCCGTCTACGGCTTTGGCATCGGCGCCACGATCGCCATTCGCTCGGCGGCCTTCAGCGACGTCTTCGGCGGACACAACTTCGGGGCGATCTTCGGCGTCATCGCCATCGCCTACCCGGCCGGTGGGATCATCGTCATGAACTCCGGCGGCATCCTGTACGACCGGTTCGGCAGCTACTGGCCGGTCTACGGCATCGCCATGGTTTCGCTGCTGGCGTGGTCGTCGGCGCTGGTCGTGGCGGGGCCTCGCCGCCACGGGTTCCGTAATCGGCTGAGGAGCGTTCGGGCGCGCTTGCCGGTCTGAGGGGGCGGGGCGGCAGCACCTGGCGCCGCGCGGCGCTTGCTCGCGGTCGACCGTCGCTTCGCACAAAGCCGCAAGCGGCTCAGAGTGCTTCGCGAGCGGTCGCCGCTCCCGTCGCCGCGCCCCCGGCGAGGCCGGGTTCCGGCGAGG
>Ga0187886_1003320_pt1 | contig 12114 bp, 22 predicted proteins | sample June2016WEW_20_1_FD_133001 | JGI IMG/M metagenome (GOLD analysis project Ga0187886, IMG submission 133001) | Peatland microbial communities from SPRUCE experiment site at the Marcell Experimental Forest, Minnesota, USA - June2016WEW_20_150 | ecosystem: Environmental > Terrestrial > Soil >...
GCCACCGGCCTGACCGACGGCGGCCCGACGATCGTCCCGCATCTCGAGGTCTTCACGGTCCCGCCGGCGCCGGCCGACCGGCCACCGCTCAACCTGGTCCACAGCTGGATGGAGGAGCAGATCGTCAACGCCGCCGCGAGCGGCGACTTCCCCTACATCTGGCCGCGCGGCAACACCATCCTGCGCATGCTCCACGGGTACGGCTTCGCCGTCTCGGGCGCGGACAGCTGGACGCGCTGCATCGCGCGCGTGCAGCAGAACGACCGGATGTACGAGATCACGCCGAACAGCGCCGACAACATCTTCGCCCGCGCGCACGGGCGGGCCCGCCCGCTCGGCACGATCCCGTTCGACATGTTCGGCAGCTCCGGCCTGGGCTCGTTCGGATCGGCCCGCGACGCGCTCGTCACCCAGGACGTGACCAACTGCAAGACCGTCCTGACCGTGAGCGCCGCCAAGACCTTCTACGCCCTCCGCAACGAGATCGTCGCCGTGAAAGAGCCCGAAGCGGCCGCGCAGTAGAGGAGGCGATATGGCGCAAAAAGAACGCATCGGCACCATTGACGAGGCTTCGATGTTCGGCTACGACAAGCTGGGCGCGACACCGAATCCTCCCGCCTCCGCCGCCGCCTCCGGACTCAAGCAAGTCGACAGCTCGCCGGCTTACTGGTTCGTCGCGCTGATCGGCGTGCTCTTCTTCTCCCGCGTGCTCTGGGAATACGCGGGCAGGTCGTAAAGGAGAACTCATGATTCAAAAAATCGGCAACTTCCTCAAAACACAGATCACGCAGGTCGATGGCGTCACGATCACCGTCGGGGCGGTGATTCTCGTCGGCGTCCTCGTCTACCTGATCTTCTTCCGCAAGTGAGGCCGGCCATGCGCAAGCTCATCACCGGATACATCATCCTGATGGCCGCCGTCTTCGGCCTGATCCTCATCCTCGGGAACGCGCATCCCGCACTCGCTCAGGGAGTGCGGGATGGCGCCGCTCTGGTGCAAGCGGTCCCGAAGGCCGACGGCGGATCGATCGATCTGTCCGGCCTGCAGCCCTACTGGGATCAGGTGCAGCTGCTGCTGCAGCCGGTGGCCGCCGGACTGCCGATCGTGCTGCTGATCTGGCTGACCGTCAACGCCCTGGTCTGGGCGGACCTGATCAAGAATGACGCCGACGCCGGCACGAAGAAAAGGCGCTGGGCGCTCGGATCCGGAATCGTCTTCGGCCTGTATGCCGCGCTGCACGCGCTCGCGGCCTCGACACTTCCCGCCGCTGTGCTGCCCCTGATCCTCGCCATATTAGATGGGATCATCCGCGGCGTCGCGGCCGGTGTCGTCGCCGCCCTGCTCTACGAAGGCGGATCCGCTCTGCTGCAGAGAGGATCGACAACATCATGAATCCCGTCGTCGTGCTCGTGCTGGGGGCGCTGCTGATCTACCTGGGCGCATCGGGCAAGGCCGAAACGATCGTCAAGTCGATCAAAGGAAAATAGTGGCCTATCAGCAGATCTCCTTCTGGAACTTTGCGCTGGCGCTGGCCATCGTGTCGGTGCCGGCGCTGTTCCTGGAGCAGGAGAACGAACGCTGGGCCTGGTCCTACGTGTTCCTGATCCTGCTGATGCTGGTGCTGGTCCACTGGGAGGGCGTGTCGCAGATGACCGCCTATCTGCAAGGCACGCTGAAAGGATAACGCAATGAATCTCGTCAAACAGTGGTTTGAGATTACCTTCGTCCTGATTTTGGTCTATCTGATCCTCTCGCATGGAGACGCTTTTTCCCGAGCCGTGTACGCAATCACGGGCCTGTACACCGGATCGGTGAAATCCCTGCAGGGTCGCTAGGAGGCATCATGGGAATGGATTATCCCGGCAATCAAGCCTTCCTGGTGATCCCCTGCGACAGCGGGATCCACTTCGGGATCATGCACGAAACCGTAGTGTCGATGGGTCACGTGCTGCGCGATCTGCCGTCCGACTTCGGAGTCGGCGATGTCGATTGCGCGGTGTACCGGATCCGCAAGTCGGCGCCGCGCAACGCGGTCGTCTCCAACGAGCTGCAGACCCAGGACTATCGGGGCCTGCTGCAGAAAGGGGGGCTGAACCTTGGATCTTAAACAATCGATCGCCATCCCGGGAACGAAAATCAAAATCCCGATGATCGAAGCCATCGCCGCCGGCGCCGCGGTGATCGGCGCCTATGTCCTGATCAAGGGCCAGTCCTCACAGAGTGCCGATGTTTCCACGCTTCCGGCGGACACGTCCACCGCCGATACCACATCGGCCGACGCGACCGCCGCGCTCACCGGCCAGCTTGAAACGATGAGCCAGGATCTGGCCGCGTTGGAGGCCGCGCAGGCGGCCGGCGCTCCTGCGCAAAATCCCGGCGGCGGAGCCGGTAGCGTAATCGGATCCGGGATCGTTGCAACCGTTCCGGCCTCCATTCCAATCAGCGAGATCACGCCGGACTCCGCGCTGTCCGGTCTTCCAGGCGGTCTGCCGGGCAGTGAATACCCCGGATCCTATTATGTTCCTCAAACACCATCGGCAGCCGCTCCATCCGGTCCAGGAAAGGTGACGGACGTCACCTTGGCTTTTAACGCTCTGCCCGGATTTACGACTGGCTACACAAAATCCGTCGGACAGCCCGGAGGCGAATCCGTTTCCAAACAGGTCAGCACTCCCAAGCCTTCCGGTACGGGGATCAGCGGCGAATCTGTGAAAAGCGTTGCGACGAAAATTGTTGGCGTAAAAGCCTACAACCCCGTCACACCCGGGCCATATAAAACGCCAACGATTCCTTTGCCCGGGAAGGTGACGGATGTAACGCTGGCTTTTAATATGCGGCCCGGCTTCGTGCCTGGCTACACAAAGAAAGCCGGCGGACCGGGAGCGGAATCTTGATCTATGCCAGTTACAGACGTCACGGCGGAATATAACGCACGGCCAGGATTTATTTCTGCTCCGAAGGAAACAAAATCCGGGGCGGGGAAAGTCGAGGACGTTACGGCGGCTTTTAACAAGCTGCCCGGCTTTACCCCCGCCCCGAAGTCCAGCCTCTTTTGGCCGACCAACTACAAAGGGATCAACCAGGGCGCCCATCCCGGCCATATGGCCTGGGACATCCAGGCGCCGATGGGATCCCCGATCTTTGCCCCCGTATCCGGAACGGTGGTCAAAGATGTTCCGATGGATCCCTACGGCTGGGGAAACGCGATCCAGATCGTTACCGCAGACGGAAAATATCATCTGTATTTTGCGCACTTGCAGAGCTTCCTGGTGTCTCCTGGCCAGAAGGTCACCGGCGGCCAGGAGATCGGCCTGGCCGACAGTACCTACTCTCCGCCCGGTTATTCCTCCGGATCCCATCTGCACTTCGAGGTTCGTGACGCGAGCGGAAAGGCGATCGATCCGCAAATCTTTTTCAACGACGAATCGCTCACCGTACCGGTCGATCCTCAAGGGCCGACGATTACGATGGGCAAAGTGCAGCAGTCAATGGGCGCAAGCACAGCGCCGGCGGAGAATGCGGGGGCAACTGCGAAAGCGCCCACTTCAATTCCAACCGCTTCGCCGGCTCAATCTTCGCTCGGAGAAATTGCAAACAGCGCTCAGAGCGCACCCGGCGCAACTTTGTCTCCTGCTCAGACAGTTTCCAAAACAGCTGCAGCCGGCAAGGCATCCTCGAGTCCTACTGTTCTGGCACAATGGGATCTGATGAACTCCCCGGTGCTGGGAAAAATCACATTGAAATTAACGCCGAGCAACATCTCGCTGGTTCTGGGTGCGATCATGGTGATCATCGGCATGGTCCAGATTGGATGGAAGCCGGCCGTGAAAATTGCAGGCGTCGCCGCGAAGGCGGCGACCGCATGAGGTAAACATGGGTCAATTCAACTACGTCAAATCGGTAACTAACGGAACGCAGCCCGCGTCGCCGCTGAGTGATACCTTCGAGCCGAATCAAAAGCACATTACGGCGATCGATGTGCTGTTTGAAGTGACCACCGGCTGGCTGGTTGGCGTTCGCCTGAAAGATCACGGCCAGCAATTTTTCCCGCATCAGGCTTCGCTCTCGCAGTGGCTCACCGGCATGGGCGGAGTGAATCTGCATTATGATTGCGACTATGATCTGGACGGCGACGAGGGCGCGCTCGCGATTACGATCGAAACCTACAACACCGATTCCGCCGCGCGCCTGGTCCAGGTACGGATCACCACCCAGGAGCACCCGGTCCAGCTGATCCTGCGCCAGCTGCTGGCCGTGATTTCGAGGGCCGTCAAGGATCTCATGGGACCGGTGGGAGGTCCAAGCGATAAGACCGCGATTGCGGGCGGCGGGATCGGTGGAGGGAAAAAGCAGTGAGCTTCTACGTCGTGCATCAGACGATCCCGCCCAACACACTGCGCAGCGCTCCAGTGAGTGTTTCATTCGAGGCGGCAAATCCTGTCCTCAGCTGCAAATCGGTCCGATTTCCAAAAAATGCAGCTATGCTGTGCGGGATCCAAGTCTGTGATCGAAATGGGATTATATGGCCATCGCCAGGCTCTCCTAGTCAATGGATAACTGGCGATTTTGAAACCGTGCTGGATGATTCGTCTGTACGACTCAGCGGAAGCCCATTCGAGCTGAAAATTCGGATGTACAATGAGGATTGCACTTATGATCGCGCGCCGGAGATCCGTCTGACAACTGAGGATACGAAATGAATCTATTTCTTGAGCTGCTCAGTGAATCCGTGATCATCCGCGGCAGCCTGGCGCTTTTGTCGTTGATCCTGGTTGGGATCCTGCTGATCTGCCGGATGGTGATTCCCGGTGAGCTCTGGGGCTTGCTTGGGATTGCCTGGGGATACTTCTTCGGAAGCGGAGCGCACAAGGATGCCGCTCGGATCCTGGCAAGATTTAAGGAATCAAATCCAGGAAATTTGTAGCATATTTTCCGCCGCACCATCTACGAAACGAATCGGGGCCAAAATGAAAAATCGAAGGAAATATCGCAAAATATATTTGCTTATTGATCGGAATATTTTTAGTTCTTCTGTGCGGAATTGGAGTTGGAAAAAGTATGACTAGCATGCGCGGACCGGGTCCGGATTGGAACATTCAAACTGGGTTTTTGAATCCGGTCGCTGATGCCGGAGAAAATGCCCGTCGCATTGCTTTGCATTCCTTTCCAACAACCGGCCACTTGCTATGGGGATCTTCATTCGATGAGAACCTCGCCGAATTAAGTAACATCGATTGCTCTGGAACCGGTTACATCCAGTGGACGGATGAAAAAACGAACACTGGTCCAGGGTCAATTAAGATGGTTACGGGAAGCAACAATAATGATTATGCACTTTTTAATCGACATGCTTCCCCGTTTTCATTCAACAAATTGGGCGTCGAATTATATGTTTATCCAAAACAAATCGGTAATGGAAATGCAACGGGGGAATTTCGAATTTATATAAACGAGAATTTTCCCGATAAAAATTTATTTATCAACTCCGGAATAAAAATTACAAGGGAGGCTGGTCCGGTCACAAAACTTTATTATGTTAATGGCTTTGGATCCGGAGCTCCATGGATTGACACGGGTATTAATATTGGGGGTTTTCTTTCGGGCAATGGCGACGCTTTTTCATATACATGGTTTCGCAGGATAAAATTTGTTGTAGATCCGACAAAAAATCCGCCAATGTATTCTTATCTTGAGATCGACGGCGTTCGGTATGATTTGTCTTCAATTCCATCAAATTATCAGGCGTCTACTATGCCGGTTCCTCAATTACTGGGCACAGTTGAATTAATGAACACAAATGTTTACGGTCCGTGGACCGTTTATGTGGACGATATGAACATTACGGACGTGGAGCCATAGAATGGAGAACGCATGAATTTTTTTCTTGAGCTGCTTTCCGAATCTGTGATCATCCGGGGAAGCCTGGCGCTTTTGTCCTTGATCCTGGTCGGGATCATGCTGCTCTGCCGCCTAGTCATCCCTGGCGAGCTCTGGGGTCTGCTCGGGATCGCCTGGGGGTACTTCTTCGGAAGTGGGGCACACAAGGACGCGGCGCGGATCCTGACGAAGGTAAAAAACGCAAGGGAGATGAGCTAGTGCCACAGATAAGAGGAAAGACGGCGGCTGGCCTTCCGATCGACGTATTAGTAAGCGCAACGGGAGCCGTACTCGTTTCTTACGACGGAACGGGCGCACCCTTTCCGGTGTCGCTTGGAAATTCGACAGGGAAAGCAAATAAGCTATTAACTGGAAACCTGGTGACAACGGCGATCACCGCCGATCAGGTAATTCTGACCTATACTGTAACAAGCCTCAAAACTTTTTATCTAGAATATCTTTTGATGATGGCGATGCTCACAACCTTCGCCGCGACCGCAACGTATTTCGGAACGGCGTCCCTGGAAAATCCTTCCGGAACAAAACTGGCAACGCTCGACATCGCAGGCCCCCAGGGAATTACCGCGCCGCCGATTATCGTACAATTTTCGGAACCGATCCCGATCGCGATGTCATCCGTGATTCGAATCGTCTGCACGCCAAGCGCTGTTACATCGTTTACCTGGAAGGCTTGCTTCGGAGGGTATGAAAAATGAGTGGTCCAATCTTTGAATTAAACGGTCCCTTCAAACTAGTCAGCGATGGAATGACGATCATCCGGCTTATTTTATTTGGACCGAAAATCAAGGCCGGTCAAACCTGGTATACAAATTATCGCGATCATTATCCTGCGACGATTGTCGATGCGAAAGGTCTCTGGGTGACTTATAAATGGCAATCGGGACAGGTGCGAAAAATGGTCTGGTGGAATTTTAGAAGCTGTTATTGCATGAAGAAAGATCTCTTTTGATGTCTGAGCGCGAGATCCGTCGACGCGGCGGAGCAATTAGCTGGCGAACCTTAAAACGACCGGGTGGGAAATACATCCACCTGGCGATCGTTCGGAAGCAAGAAAATAGAGGCGGCCACACGATTGCGGGCAAAATTCTGAGAAGCTGCCATAAATGAACCGAGGCCCCCGTACCGCTTGAATTAGCATAGGTTTTTCAACGCCCCCGGTAAGGAGAAGGCCCCAAGCCTAAGCCGGCGTCCTGTGAAAGCCAGGGGGGCGGTCTCTCCTCCAAAACCCAACCTTAAATTAACTTGACAAGTACTAAACCACCCGGTATAGTACTAGATGCTTGGTCACGCCGCAGTCGCTGCCCTACGAGGCCAAGCCGGGGGCTGGCAGCTGGAGGTAGCGCTCCAACCCAGCTGCCACGGCCCCCAACCGGAGGATCGATGATCAACAATCAGAATGATCAGCCGCAAGAGATCGAACAGCCTAATGGACTCTCACTCGAGGAACGATTCAAGATCGAATACGCGGAGCTGCAAAAAAGAAATCCGCTCACGCAAATTTATCTCAACTTTGATCAGGCCTGGCTGGTCGTCTGCGCTCTGCAGTGGGCTTCGCGCTATCCGACATTCAACGGAGCCGGGCAGGTTATCCTGGAGCACCTGGGCCGCGCGATCGGGCAGGCGATCTGCCTGACGCCGGCGCTGAAAGAGATCGAGCAGCTGGGCTGGCGATCGCGGATCGAAACAGCAACGCTGCACCTGGAAAAGAATCTCAACTGAAAGGAATCGGGGCCAGATGTTTGATTTTATTAGCATGGCAAATAATTATGAAGAGCGTAAAGTCGCCCGTTTTGAATTGGGCATGATCATTATCGATACTTGCGCTGTTTCCGATAGTGATCATCCGTTCGAGACGGCCATATCTCATCCACAGTTCAATTCTGGAAATTGGATCATTGTTGAACATTATGATTCAAAACAGGAAGCAATCCAGGGCCATAACAAATGGGTCGATAAAATTACATCGAAAGAAAATTTTCCTTTGACACTGAAAGATGTTTCCACAGCAATGATAGCAAAATATATGAGACAAATCGATCCTGGATGGGATTCGTATGGAAGAACCATCGATGGAAAAGTAATTCGCCCGGAACTCGCACAACCAAGATTGGAGGACCAATGAGCCGCAAAGGTCGTCCGAATTACGTCGTCGTTCACTATCACCTCAATCCAAAGTCGTCGTTCACCGAAACATATAGCACAGCGAAGGAAGCGATCGAGGCCATGCACATGTTCACGGGAACCGACGGTATGGGATACAGTGAGATCACATGCACGCTCAACGGCAAGAAGGGCGCGCGCCCCTGGGGACACAAGAGGATCAGCTGGAAAAGGATCCTCGATCCGAAATTTTCAAACAAAGTGAATCTGAATGATCTATCGGAACCGGTGCAGCTTGGTCTGATCGGTTTTGTGCTGCCGGTGGCCAGCCAGGAGAATGAGCATGGTCTACCTTCTTCACTTTGATCGGCCGATCGGCAATCCGAATAAGCCGCACGGATCCGCCCAGCACTATATCGGCTTCTCTACGATCGGCGATCGTCGGATCGAGCGGCACGTAAAGGGGGACGGATCCGCGCTCACGCGAGCATGCAAGGCAGTGGGGATCGGAATAAACCTGGTCCGGACCTGGCCGGACGGCGATCGGAATCTCGAAAAGAAACTTAAGAGATCCAAAAACGCAAAGCGGTATTGCCCGGTCTGCAGATGGCAGGCTGTATTTCAAAAAACAGAAAAGAGGGGCCATGAATGAATTTTGTAGAAGAAAATTAATTGGTCGTATATCTCGATTGATAAACCTAGGTTATAGCTGGTGTTTTCGTTGTGGAAGAACCTGGGAATTCTGCAAAGGACATCCAACTCCATACGAATACGCAAATGATGGTTCTGAAATAAGCTCTGCGTTTCCGCTCTGTCAAGATTGCTGGTCGGAATTGACACCAGAACAACGGATCCCATTTTACAAAAAATTAATGAGGGAATGGGGAATCCGAAATTTAGATCAGAGTCCGGTTTGGAGAGCAATGAAAAAATCTGTTTTAGAGGGGAAATAAAAATGACAATCCGCGAATTTTCCTACAAGCTCATCTATCCGAACCCCTGGCAGACCCGGATCCACGAAGATCCGGAGCACATCTGCCAGCTGCGCGAATCAATCCGCGAGCATGGTCTTCTGCAAATCCCGAAGGGTCGAATGGGAGGAGGATCTCCATACGTTGCTACCAATGTGCAGTTGGCCTTCGGCCATAGCCGGCTGGCCGCCTTCCACGCCGAATTCCCGGACAAGCCCTTCCCCATCGACGTGGTTGAGCTCACCGATCGGCAGATGGCCGATTATGCGATCGAGGAGAACGAACGCCGCCACAATCTCAGTGCGATCGAAAAGATGCGCGCGATCCGGCACTATATGGAATCCTTCAAGGTTGGCCAGGTCGAAGCCGGCGCGCCGTTCGGGCTCAAGACTCAATCGGCGATCTCGAACCTGCTGCGCCTGGGCAGCCTTCCGGAAAAGACACAGGGATTAGTCCACCGCGGCCAGCTCCCGGAGCGCTACGGTCGAGCCCTGGTTGCATTCTCTCGGATCGATCCGAAAGCCGTCGACGCGATTGCAGTGAAGATCTCAAGTGCTGAAAGCGAAAACGATCGTGTCAGTCTCTTGAATAATTTCATAATTTCGTTTTTGCACAAACACGGAGAACATTTAAGTAAATATCAAGGCTGGCCGTTGGGCTGGCCGACAAAACCAATTCTGTCTCCGACGTCATGGACCAAGGGCGCACCGGCAATGGTTCCACATTGCACCGGCTGCCCCTTCCTATTCGACTGGAAAGATTTTCCAAACTACTGCCTGCGGCCGCCATGCTATGCCGCGAAGGAAATTCTCTGGAAGCAAAAGCAAAACAAAAAGCTCGAGCGCGCCGCGGTCAAACAAAAAATCCAAGCCAGGGCGTCCGCGCCGGCGAAACCCAAAAAAGAAAAACCGGATCCGAAGATCGCCTACGCCGCCGAGGCGGAACGCTTGATCAAGATCGCCGTTGTTCCGCTGGCTCCGATTATCCCCAACAACCTGGTCGATTTTCTCCGCGAGCCGATCCTGGGCGGCTGGATCGATCCGAAATGGAAACGGGCTGGCCTTGCGGAAAGGAAGCAGATGCTGATGGCGGATCTGCTCGACAATTCAAATCTGATTCCGCATAACCAGTGGGACGCCGGCAAGCCGGCCAAGACGATCGCCGCGATTGCGGCGCTGGCTCGTAAGCTGCGGATCCGCATGCCGAAGGGGTGGAGCGCCGCCCCCGCCGGCAATCCAAAAAAAAGTGTAAAGGGGAAAGGAAAGTAAAAAATGATCATCATATTTTTAACAGGTTTCCTTCTACTATTCGCGATCGTTTTGGTGAGCGAAAAATGATTGCCAGTCTTTCGGGGCCGGCGCCGGCCATGCGCTGCGAGGTTGCGGAGTTTGACGTCCGCGGCCTCCCGCTGCGCCTGCGCTGGACCCCGACCGGATCTTTCCTTGGGGCCAGGGAGAGAGGGCTCTTGTTACCCGCCGCAATTTCTGAAACGGAGCAAATCCAGGAGGCCGCGATCGCGAAGTGGAAAGAACACGCGGACCGCACCTTGGCCAAGCTCACCGCCTACCAATACCGCTGGCATTTGAAAAACTTCCTGCGCTGGCTGACGGCCAATGGCCACACGCTCGCCGAAGTCGATCGATCGCTCGTCGAACGGTACTTCGCGGAGCTGCTGCAGCGCAGCGGCAAGCCGAACACGGTCCGCATGGCGTACAAAGCGTTGCGCCACTTTTTCACCTGGGCGGTCGAACAGGGCGCGCCGGCAAACCCGCTCGAGAAGATCAAATCGCCGCGCGTCCAAAACGGCGTGCACCTCCGCGAGGAGCTCTCCGACGAAGAAGTGCTCGCGCTGCTGGCCAATTGCCAGGATACCCCGTCCGGCCGGCGCGATCGGGCGATGATCAGCCTGATGGCCTACTGCGCCCTGCGCCAAGGCGAAGTGCATAAGGTCGACCTGGGCGACGTGGAAACGCGCCAGGGCCGGACGATCCTCTGGATCTGGGGCAAGGGCCATCAAGAAAAGGACGCCTACACCGTCCTACCGGCGCCGGCCGAAAACGCACTGCGCGACTGGCTGGCCATCCGGCCCGGTCCCGCGAGCGGGGCGATCTTCACCGACGCCCGGCTCCGCTATCAGGGGCGCCGGCTGAGCACGAAAACGATCCGCGTGCTGATCGTCCACCGCATGCGCCAGGTCGGAATCAACAGCGCCCGCAAAACGACGCACAGCCTGCGCCACAGCGCAATCACGAACGCGATCCGCAACGGCGCCACACCGCTCGAGGCGATGGCGATGGCGCGGCACAAGGATATTAAAACCACGCTGATCTACTTCCACGAGAAGGACCGGCTCAACCGGCCGGCCGAAGACCGGATCGTCTTCACGCATTCTGGGGCCGAGGAGAAAATTTCCGATGATCAAAAATAGCCGACTATTGATCGACGAACCGATTCTAACCTTCCAGCCTTCTCTGGCCAAGACGATCGGGCTCAACGGCGCGATCTTCCTGCAGCAGCTGCAGTACTGGCTCAAGATTTCCGAGCAACGCGGGGAAGAGGATAAATATTTCGAGGGCCGCTGGTGGGTCTACAACAGCTATCCGGAATGGGTGCGGAATAATTTTCCGTTCTGGTCGGTGCGGACGATCGAGCGGACCATCGATTTTCTTGAGCACGAGCTATACGTCGTGCTCAGCCGCCCGGACCCCGCCCTGGCGGGGCGCAAGTGGTACACGATCGATTACGCCGTGCTCGAGCGGCTGGACACGCTTCCGCCACAGGCGAACGCCGAGAACGCGAGAGAGCTCGCGCCAACGCCCACGGAGCTTGTTTCGGCGCCGCTTCGGATCATAAAAGCTGCGCCGGCCGGAGCGCATGTCCGCAGACATGCTCGGCGTTCCGGCTATCGAATTCCCCGTCAAAATGGCAAGGGGAGCCCTCGTCAATCTGACGAGACCCCCCTCGTCAATCTGACGAGACCCCCCTCGTCAGAATGGCGAGACCCCCCTCGTCAATCTGACGAGGTCTCCATACGGCGCTTAAAAGGAACTTTAACAGAGACTTCTACAAAGATTTCTACAGAGACGGGCGGGCGCGCGCCTGCAGGCGCGCCCGCCATCCCCCCCCTTCCCCCCCCCCTCCCCC
>Ga0187886_1003322_pt1 | contig 12108 bp, 10 predicted proteins | sample June2016WEW_20_1_FD_133001 | JGI IMG/M metagenome (GOLD analysis project Ga0187886, IMG submission 133001) | Peatland microbial communities from SPRUCE experiment site at the Marcell Experimental Forest, Minnesota, USA - June2016WEW_20_150 | ecosystem: Environmental > Terrestrial > Soil >...
AATAAAAACAAAGCGCGTCTCGCCTCGCCTCGTCCTGGTGGGTGATGGCCTTACAGCTATCGATAACTGCAAAATATTAACCGCCGCCCGCGTAGGCATAGCTGCTATGCACCAGGCAAACGCTGTTATCGAATTATTAGTCGATGAAATACAACCCTGATAAGGGATTTAAATATGAGTGTCCTGAAAATAAATGGTAAAGATAAATCATTTGAAGAGGACTCAATGCCAGCAACGTTAACCGATTTACTACGGCTTATGAAAGTCGATTCGGCAACCGTCGTCGCCGAGCTTGACGGCCAAATCATCGAGCGGGCAAACTTCGCAACCACGCCTTTGAAAGACGGCCAAACCATCGAACTCGTCCGTTTCGCCCCCGGGGGTTAAGTATGATATTTAAGAAAATCAGTGAGAGGTTATCACCCGTCTTTGTCATTGCGAGCGAAGCGAAGCAATCTCAATTGTTAAAGGTAATAAAATGGACCAGCTAATTATCGCAGACCGAAAATTTGATTCACGCCTGCTCATCGGCACGGGCAAATTCGCCTCAAGCAAAATTATGGCCCAGGCAATCGAGGCATCCGGCAGCCAAATCGTTACCGTCGCCCTTCGCAGGGTCGATATCACAAACCAAAATGACGATATGCTTTCCGCAATTGACCGCAGCAAATACCTCCTCTTGCCCAATACATCAGGCGCCCGCACCGCCGATGAGGCCGTGCGATTGTCGCGCCTCGCCCGCGCCGCCACAGGCATCAATTGGGTCAAGCTGGAAGTTACCCCCGACCCGTATTACCTTTTGCCTGACCCCATCGAAACGCTCAAGGCCGCCGAAATCCTCGTCAAGGACGGCTTCGTCGTCCTGCCCTATATCAACGCCGACCCCATATTGAGCAAAAAACTTCAGGACGCGGGCACAGCAACCGTAATGCCCCTGGCCAGCCCCATTGGCTCGAACCAGGGCCTCAAAACCCGCGCCGCTCTCGAAATAATAATCGAGCAGGCAACCGTTCCCGTCGTTGTTGACGCCGGCCTTGGCCTGCCTTCGCACGCCGCAGAGGCGATGGAACTGGGCGCTGACGCTGTTTTGGTTAATACCGCTATCGCCACCGCCGCCGACCCGGTGAAAATGGCTGAGGCCTTTAAGCTCGCAGTCGAGGCGGGCCGAATCGCATACCTTTCCGGCGCAGCCGCAGAATCTAAAAAAGCCAGCGCGTCCAGTCCCCTTACTGGTTTCTTACGTAATGAATAGTAATGAATACTACATCGCAACATATCGGTATTAAACAAATCCTCGCCGACAGGGGTCTTGACGGCTCAGGCCGTGAAATCTGGACAAAGCGTCTTAACGAAATCACGTCCGCCGAGGTCGAGTGGGCGCTATCCCGCAAGCCCGGCTATTACGTTCTCGACCGCCTGCTGATTCTCATCTCGCCCGCCGCTGAAAATTATCTCGAAAAAATGGCGCAATTAGCCCACGAGCTTACGCTTCAGCGATTCGGCAGAACAATCCGCCTTTACGCCCCCCTGTATCTGTCGAACCTTTGCGTTAATAGCTGCCTCTACTGCGGCTTCAATAAAACCCACAAATTCCCGCGAATCCGCCTCACTATCGAGCAGGCCCTCGCCGAGGCCGAAATAATCGCAAAAGAGGGTTTCAAGGATTTACTCTTGGTCAGCGGCGAAGACAAGACGTTTATCACCGTCGATTACCTCGCCGACCTTGCGGCAAAATTGCGGAGCAAATTCAGCTCGCTCTCGGTTGAAATATACCAGATGACCACCGACCAATACGCCCAGCTTTTCGCCGCCGGTATCGAAGGCGTAACCCTCTATCAGGAAACATACGACCGCGACCTGTATTGCAAATTCCACCCCGCAGGCCCCAAAGCCGACTACGATTATCGCTTAAGCGCCGCCGACAGTTTCGCCCAGGCCGGTATGCGAGAAATCGGAATCGGCGCTTTACTGGGCCTTGCCGACCCGCTTCGCCCGCGAAGCGAGGCGAGCTGGCGTCTCGAAACCCTTGCCCTTGCCGAGCACGCCCAATACCTGATGAAACGCTACTGGAAATCCCGCGTATCGTTCTCATTCCCGCGTTTACGCCCCGCAAAAGACGTTGACTTAAACCCCACCGCCGAGAACGCGAAGTCCTTGGCGGAGTCTCGCCTTAGCGAGGCAGAGGACGCGGAGAAAAAAAATAATAAAAAATTAATCTCTGCGGTCTCAGCGTGCTCTGCGGTGAGTTCTTTCGGCGGTTTTCAGCTTCTGTCGGACAAAAATCTTGTGCAAATGATATTGGCCCTTCGGCTGTGTTTCGCCGACGCCGGCTTGACCATATCGACCCGCGAACCCGTCTACCTGCGCGACCACCTCGTAACATTAGGCATAACCCGTATGAGCGCTGGCTCCAAAACCAACCCCGGCGGCTACTCCCACGCCGATTCCGTCGGCCAGTTCGATGTCAACGATTCCCGCTCCCCCGCCCAAATCGCCGCTATGCTAAAATCCCAAAACCTCGAACCCGTCTGGAAAGACTGGGACCCCGGCTTCCTCCTGCCGTCAGAGTAGAGTGGGCTGTGCCCGCCTTGAAAACAAGCTATAACAATGTCCCCCACTACTTCTTAGTTTTGATGCGAAGCGAAGCCCGGAAAGTGTGAGTGGCGGCAAGACACGCAATCACAAATGCTATCAGTGATGGAATGTTAGCGGAAAGCAATCCGAGGTTGATGTAGGTTTGAGACCATGATATCGGACAAATCATTGCCAATATAAGCCCTAAAATAAGACCTGTTCCTATGAAGATTATTAAACTGCCTACCACAGCGACAACATATCTCATATAGGTCTCCTGAAAAAGTATAATGTTTAAATTATACTGCAAAATTCAGTATCAATACAATGTTGAACTCCACAACTTCCAAGATAGCAATTATGGTTTTTGGAAGATAATGGTTTCAGTGAAGCCGAGGAAGTGTTTGCGGGAGCGGATGTTTGTAAAGCCAAGTTTTGCTATCAATTGCTTGAGGGTGGTGCTGTCTGGAAATTGCCGTAAGCTCGCGGCGATATAAGTATAAAGCTGAGGATTGCGATGCAAAAGGATTCCCCAGAACCCGCCCCAGAAGCGAAGCAGAAAATCTTGTGCCGTCTGTAAAAACCAATTAGGTGATTTTGATAAGTCCAGAATCGCGGCCGTCGCACCCGGCTTCATAACCCGGCGGATTTCCAAAAGCGCCTGCTCAAGATTCGGCGCGTTCCTCAATGCGTAGCCGCCTGTAACAATATCGAAACTTTCATCAGCGTAACTAATCCGGCACATATCGCCAATCGCAAACGTGATATTAGCGAACGTGTTGCGAGTGCGGGCCAAATCAACCATCGGCTCAGTCAAATCAAGGCCGACGATACGCCCGGAAGGGTATTTAGCTGCTAAACGAAACGTAATATCGCCCGTCCCGCAGGCGATATCGAGGCAGTAGGGGGCTTGGGCTTCAGGCAAATCCTCGACAAGGCGTTTTTTCCACGATGTGTCCCGCCCGAAAGACAAAATGCGGTTGACGAAATCATATTTCGAGGCAATATGACTGAACAGCCGCTTATTGAAAACTAATTTCCCCTCCGGCCGGTGAATATAATCGTGCATATCCAGATTGAACCGGTTTGCCATTACCCCGCCTTTTGCAATTCTCGCTGCTTCCACATAGCGTATAAAGGCGGGTAAACCAGCAATTCCAATACGAAGCTGGTTAGTATCCCGCCAATCATCGGCGCCGCTATGCGCTTCATCACGTCGGCCCCTGTCCCCATCGACCACATAATCGGTATCAGGCCCATAAACATCGCCATCACTGTCATCATCTTGGGCCTGATTCGCTTGACCGCGCCGTGAATTATCGCCTCTTTCAAATCCGCGAAGTTCCGCATCCTGCCCTGGCTAACCATATCGTTGTAAGCCAAATCCAGGAACAGCAGCATAAAAACCCCCGTCTCAGCGTCAAGCCCCATCAGCGCTATCATTCCGACCCACACCGCAATCGAAACGTTATAGTGGAGAATATACAAAAACCATATCGCGCCAATCAGCGAAAACGGCACGGCTAACATCACGATTCCCGTCTTGACGATGCTCCTGGTGTTCATATAAAGCAGTATGAAAATAATTACAAGCGTCAGCGGTATCACGACCTTGAGCCGTTCCCTCACGCGCAGCATATTCTCGAACTGCCCGCTCCACTGCAAAGCGTAACCCGCCGGCAATTGCAATTGCGCAGCTACTGCCTTTTTTGCCTCATTGACGTAACCGCCGATGTCAATGTCCGCCATATCCACGTAAACGTAGCCGGCTAACATCCCATTCTCCTCGCGTATCATTGCCGGCCCTAAAGCTACGCTGATTTCCGCAAGCTCGCCAAGCGGAATCTGTGCCCCCGTTTCAGTCGGCACAAGCACCCGTTGCAGCTTCTCAAGGTCGTCGCGGTAATCGCGGGCGTATCGCACGTTGACGCTGTAACGCTCAGGCCCCTGTATCGCCGTCGTTACATTCTCTCCGCCGATAGCGCTTGTTATGATTTCTTCTGCGTCCTTTATGCTCAGCCCGTATCTCGCCAACTGCTCCCGCTTGAGATTGAAATCCACAAAATACCCGCCCGACACCCGCTCGGCATAAACGCTTCTCGTCCCTTTCAATGGTTTGATAATCTGCTCTAATTGTGTCCCGATTTTCTCAATCTCGCTTAAGTCCGCTCCCAAAATTTTAATCCCTATCGGCGTCCGTATGCCGGTCGAGAGCATATCGATTCTCGCCTTTATTGGCATCGTCCAGGCGTTCGTAACCCCCGGTATCTTCATTTTTGCGTCCATCTCTTTTATCAGCTTGTCCCAGGTCATTCCCTTTCGCCAATAACGCTTGTCCTTGAGAACCACCGTCGTTTCCATCATCGAAAACGGCGCCGGGTCCGTCGATGTATTTGCCCTGCCTGCCTTGCCGAACACCCGCTCAACCTCGGGAAACGTCATAAAAATCCTGTCCTGTATCTGCAAAAGGTTTGCCGCCTCCGTAACCGACAGTCCCGGCAGGGTCGTCGGCATATACAAAATCGTCCCCTCGTTCAATGGCGGCATAAACTCAGACCCGAGCTGAAAATACACGGGAATTGTTATCAATATCAGAACGACCGCCACGATGATTACCAGCTTGCGATGCTCCAGAACAAAATTGCACGCCGGCTCATATATCGCGAATAATACTCTGCTCACCGGATGCCGCTCTTCCGGGTAATATTTGCCTACCGTCACTGCGTTAAACAATCTCGATAACCACGCGGGCTTGAAATGCCGGTAATCCATACGCGTAAAAAGCATCCTCACCGCCGGGTCGAGCGTTATCGCCAGCAACGCCGCAATTGCCATTACAAAGTTCTTGCTGTATGCCAACGGCTTGAACAGCCGCCCTGCCTGGTCAACCAGCGTAAACACCGGCAAAAATGCTACCGCTATCACCAATAGTGAAAAGAATACCGATGGCCCCACCTCTTTCAAAGCGTTTAGCCGAATTATATGAAAGTCGCCCTTGCGCCCGCCCGCCTCCCACAATTGCAGCTTCTTATACGCGTTCTCGACCTCGACAATCGCCCCATCGACTAACACGCCTATCGATATCGCTATACCAGATAGTGACATTATATTAGACGTCAGCCGCATTCCGAACATCGGTATAAACGACAGCAACACCGCTATTGGTATCGTAACAATCGGTATAATCGCCGATGGGAAATGCCACAGGAACAACAGTATCACCAAACTGACGATAATCATTTCCTCAATAAGCTGATGCTTCAGCGTGTCGATTGCACGTTTTATCAGGTCCGAACGGTCGTATGTGGTAACAATTTCAACGCCCTTCGGCAGCGATTGTCTAACTTCCTCGATTTTCGCCTTGACGCGATTTATCACGTTAAGCGCGTTTTCCCCCTGACGCATTATCACAATCCCGCCAACCGTATCACCCTGGCCGTCTAAATCCGCTATCCCCCTGCGTATATCAGGTCCCAGCACCACGTCGGCCACGTTTTTTATCAGCACCGGCGTCCCCTTGTCATTTGTCCCGATAACCGTGTTTTCTAAATCCGCCGGCGACTTGATATACCCCCTGGCGCGAATCATATACTCAGCCCCCGACATCTCAATTAACCGTGCGCCGACGTCGTTGTTGCTCTGCCGAACCGCCTCAACCACCTTCGTCAGCGGGATATTGTAGGCCAGCAGCGCATTGGGATTGACGTTGACCTGGTATTGCCTTTGAAAACCCCCGACCGTGGCAACCTCCGCGACGCCCTTGACGCCTTGCAGCCAGTATCGCAGGTACCAGTCCTGAAAACTTCGCAAATCCGCCAAACTATTGTTGCCCGACTTATCAACCAGCGCATACTGATAAACCCACCCCACGCTCGTCGCGTCCGGCCCGATTTCGGTTTGCACCCCCTGCGGCAGCCGGGCCGTAATCTTGCTCATATATTCAACTACCCGGCTGCGGGCCCAGTAAATATCGGTGCCGTCCTCGAAAATTATATAAACGTATGAAAACCCAAAATCCGAAATCCCCCGTATCGCCCTGACCCTCGGCGCTCCCAACAGCGCCGTCACAATCGGATATGTAACCTGCTGCTCGATTATGTCCGGGCTCCTGTCCCACTGCGAGTAGATTATTACCTGCGTATCCGACAAATCCGGTATCGCGTCCAAAGGCATATTCCTGATGCAATACACCGCCCCTGCTATCGCCGCTATCGTGAAGAATATGACGATAAACTTATTTTTCGCGGAAAATTCTATTATTCTTCCAATCATCGTCGCACCGAGGCCTTTACTTATTTGGTTCCGATGCCTTGTTGAAACCTGCGTTCAATTTTGATTCCGAATCTACCAGGAAGTTACCCGATGTCACGACCTCCTCATTTTCCGCAAGCCCCTCCAGCACCTCATAATAATTTCCCGCCTTATTGCCGAGCTTTACAACTCTCGACTCGAAATGCCCACTTGCCCCCGCGACGAAAACGATATCACGTGTCCCCGCGTGCATCACCGCCTCCTCCGGCACGGAAATCTTATCGCCTAAATCATATTTTATCGCCACGTTGACAAACATCTCAAGTTTGAGCTTGTTTTCGGGATTATTGACCAAGGCCCTGACCTTCAGCGTTCTCGTCGCGGCTTCGATTATGGGAGTAACGGCGATGACCTTGCCCTCAAACACTTGTCCCGGATAAGCAACCGCCCGCACTTCTACCGGCGTTCCCGCCTTCACGAGCTGCGCCTCATATTCATAAACAGATATATATACCCAGACGTTTTTGTCCTCGCTTGTCGGCAAATACAAATTCTGCTCCGGCTTACCCCGTTTTTCCAGTTCCGCGATTTCTTCCTCGCTCATCCCCATCGCCAGCAGCTTCTGTTTCATTGACTTCATAAGGTCCGCGGATTGCTGCTCTATATAACCTTCCTCCCTGCGAATCGTCCCGCTGCTTCTCATCGTCTGCACGTATTCCTGCTGTGCGGTATAAAGCTGCGGGTCGTATGCCACCCTGCCTACTGTCAAAATTTGCCCCGTCAGCTTCCTCTTCTCCACTTTGCCTTTTTTTACGCCGATTAACTGTTGCTTCTCAGGGCTTATATAAACTCCATCTGTCAAATCTGTTGCTTCGAGATTTTCGCCTCGCTTCACTAACGACATCCCGCAAATCGGGCACTCGCCCGGCTTATCCGACGTGATAAAGTGGTGCATCGGGCAATAATAAATATCTCCACTTCCCGCTTTGCCGTCTCCGCCCGTAAAATGCCTAACCGCTACAGCCCCCAAAACCACCGCCAAAATAATAAACCCGACAGCAATCGTCTTCGCCTTCATTTTTTAACCCCTTTTTATTCTCTGCGGTCTCTGCGCTCTCCGCGGTGATTCTTTATTTTGTAAACTGCGGCAGCTTCGCTATATATTTCTCTGGCGCTTTCTCGAATTCTTCTTTGCATCCCGCGCAGCAGAAATAAACCTTCTTGCCCTTGTATTCCACGAAAACATTCTTGTCAATTTTGTTGCCGTCCATTACGGGGCAGGTCGTCTGCTCCATTGAAGCCACCGCCGTCGCGGCTGTCTTATTCGCCTCTTCTGCCGTCGCCGCCTGTTTCATCATCCCTTCCATCGTCGGCGTTTTAGGCGCCGCCATCTGCTCTTTCTTCTTGCAGCCAACCAGCCCAATTAACCCAATCATTGCAACCGCAACAACCAATACCATTTTCTGCGTAATCATTTTGCACCCCTTTCTTTGTCATTCCCGCGCAAGCAGGAATCCATTTCTTTCCGTCGTCAGTCCTCTGTTATCCGTCTTTCAGTTCCGCTCCTGCCAAGATTTCCAGTTCAGCTAATTTCTGCCTGTTGTCCGCCAGTGCCCGCTCGTAAGCAAGATGATAATCCAATAGCGTCCGCTGGGCGTCAATCAAGCTCAAAAAATCAATCGTCCCGCTTCTGTAAGCCGCCTCCGACGCCCGCAAAAGCTCCTGACCCTTCGGTATCAGGGTATCGTGATACAATCGCATCTTTCTTATGCTGTCCCTGTATTCATAATACGCTTGCGACGCCTTCGCCAGCAGCGAGTTTTCCGTATCGACTCTCTGCTGCTCGATACTCGCCTGCCTCGCCTGTGCCTGCCTGACCGCTCCGCGGTAGCTGTCCCGCCACAACGGCAGATTCATCTGAAACACCATCGCCACCCCGTCCCGGTCGCCGGCCTTCGACATATCTTCCCACATCACCCCGATTCCGATATCGGGATAAAAATTCTTCTCCGCAAGCGTAATCACGCTCTTTGCCGCTAATTGCTCCTGCTTCAATCCCGCCAGCTCAGGATTTTTCTGGATTAACTGGCTTACTACTTTCTCGTAATCGAGCTCCGCCGCGTTAATTTCCCCGACCGCCGGCCAGGGCAGGTTCGCCTCCGCCGGCAAAGTCAATGCCGCCCGTAACCTGCTCATCGTCGGCTCACGCAATTGATTCAATCCCCGCAGCACGTCTTCCATTTTCGCCGTCTCTACCTGTGCCCGAATCACGTCCGGATGTCCCGCCTCCGCCGTCAAATGCTTGGTTTGCGCTACCTCCTCAAAATGCTTCAACAGTTCCAGGTTCTCCCCCGCTATTTCCGTCGCCCTCGCAAGATATGCATATTCGTAAAATCCCGCCTTGACCTCTCTGAATAACGCTAATCGCGCCGCCTCGTATTTCTGCCTCGCTGCCGCCGCTTCTTTCATCGCCGCTTCCGTTCTCGCGTCAATCTTGCCGAACCACGGGAACGTCTGCATCACACTTACGGTCTGCCTCATCCGCAGTGCCGATTGCTGCGTCCAGTAATTATATGAAACCTCCGGGTCGGGCAGGGCCTTTGCCTGCGGCACCTGCTCCAGCGCCGCCTGCCATTGATAATAACTGCTCTTTAACCCCGCGTTGTGCGCCTCTGCGTAATCCAGGTAGTCCTTGAGAGTTGTCAAATTATTAGGTTGCGCTTCACCAAATGCCGCTGTGGCTAACGTGATAATCGCCAATAATGCCGCTGCTCCTGCTCTCATTGAACGACCCCTCAAAACCATTTTCTCGCTAAAGCTTGTTCTCCAAACGCTTTCTTTTACAACAATTAGGCATTTTAAGCCCGTCCCCGCCGCCATACAAGACCTTTCCTTCGCAAACTACGTCTTCCTGAACCTGTCTAACAGATTGATAACCTCGTCTATTTTTTTCTGTTTTTCGGCCTCGGATTGACCCTTCAGCGCCCCCGCAACGCAGCCGTCTAAGTGCTTTCTGAAAATCTCGCCTTCCACCCTGTGTAGCGCCCCGATTATAGACCGTATCTGTGTAAGGATATCCACGCAGTATCTCTTCTCCTCAATCATCCGCTGCACGCCGGCGACCTGGCCCTCGATTTTCTTCAAAAACTGCAATTGCTCGTTATGTGTCGTTACCTGTTTCATTGTTATTCCGTTCCTTTCATTATATATTATACCATACCCCCCTACCCTATGTTCAATCTTTTATAATTTTTTTCATAAAAATCCCCTTTCTCCCCAAAACCTCAATACGACGCCTTCGTCTTGTATATCCTAATCCCGGATAAAGGCATAGAACCTTATATTCAAGCAGAAATCAGCGTTTCTTTCTCAACGCCGCCACACCGACGGCCCGCAGAAAAGAGTCGTTGCCATACTTGACGGGAGCAGCGTCAAAAAGGTCGCAGACAAGGTGAAAATCGTTGCGTTGTATCCTGTGCCTGACCCGTAGTGAGGGATTTGGCGGGAGAAGGTCGATGAAAGAGTCGCTAATAGTTTTTACATTAGCGGTATTGGTATGCCTCGGCTTGACTTGATGTCTATCAACATGAAGCTGCTATGAATCGGCAACCATAACAAGTCATTTTGTAACGATCTTGAATAATACCCATCGTTTCCAGGATTCCTGATGAAGTAAATAAACGTGTTCATTCTTTGCCATCTGATTCTGTGGTTGCTGTTGCCCAATTTTCTGTTTGTCAATATTTACATAATCGGCGACCTCGCCCTTCCCTAAATCCCGCAGATAACAAGGGGCATAAGAATACTTCATTATTATAGAACCCTTATCCTGCGCGAACTCCAAATCCCAGCCATAACATTCCTCATTATCCAAAGCTTTCCATCTCGTTCCCGCCGGTATTGACACAGTTTGTAAGTTATTCAAATCGAAAGGCGGCTCGGTTGCAACAATATAGGATAGCCAAATCTGCCTTGGTTTTTCGAGTGTAATTGTTCCTAAATCAAACGTTTGTCCTGCATTGAACTCAATAGGAAACGCTTTTTCAAGATAACCCGGTGCCGTTACTCTGCACCAGTAACTAATCGGTGAAAATCCAGATGCCTCGATAAGACCATTTTCAATCACATGTATCTCTATGGGTTGAGGCCAATACCTGCGAGGGGAAATTCCATTGGTTGGGGTATTTACGGGGCCATGTGCTACGCTCAAATATAAGACCGCCTGAGAAGAATCGCCGTTTTCTTCCAGGACGACCTTACCCTTTAGGGCAACAAGCTGATCTTCCTTTAAGGGAGTCATGTGAATGGTGCCCACATCTACCAAACTTCCCTCCATACCTTTCAATTTTAAATCGTATGGGGCATATTGGTGCATGCGGAAGCCCACCGGCCCAATAAGGTCTTTTGTCTCCCCGGCAAAATAACCGTCGGGCAAAATCTCCATCTGTGCAGCAACATAGCGGGCATCTCCCTGGCCATCGAGAACCACCCTGCCTACGATTACATGTCCCCCTCCATAATTACCAACGGTCGTTTTTGCCTTGTCGATTGCGGCTTCCAGTTCCCCCTTGTTTGCGCATTGCGCCAATGTTGTGAGGGCTTTCTTGGCCTGTTCAAATTGCTCAAAGTCGATTTTACTTGATGGCCGCCTTACCGCATCCGGCGGCGCAACCACCACCGTAACATCCGTATCGCCGGCATTGGCGATTGCATTCCCATACATAGGCATCGAAACCATGCCAATACGTTGGACATTTGTACTGACTTTCACCTGCCCATCGCACAGCTTGTCTATGGTAAATTTACCCTGGGCGTTGGTTATGCCCCCACGGTACTGCTGGCCCTGCCCATCCACATAAACCTCCACATTGGCCACCGGCTTATCGTTGACATCAACTACAATACCGGAAATACTCAAAGTAGCCTCTTTCAACGTCAGCGGCTTAATTTCGAGACGATTATTGACTGCATCGCCTGCATCAACCTCCGCATAGCTTTGGCCGTATCCATCGGCTAGCGCAAAGACGATGTATTGACGCCCCGCCGGAATGGCTTTAACCTCATATTGGCCCTCCTGGCCGGTTGTAACGTCAGCAGTGTCAATACTCATACCGTGGCCAGATATAATCAAAGTCACATTTATTTTCGCTCCGGCAATAGGTTTATCATTCGGGTCAATAACCGCACCGGTAAAAACGATGCCCGGCGTCATATTTACGTCGAATGTTTTTGTATTCTCGTCTATATCCACAGCAGCCGCAAGATTTCGCCTGATGTGACGGA
>Ga0187886_1003324_pt1 | contig 12098 bp, 9 predicted proteins | sample June2016WEW_20_1_FD_133001 | JGI IMG/M metagenome (GOLD analysis project Ga0187886, IMG submission 133001) | Peatland microbial communities from SPRUCE experiment site at the Marcell Experimental Forest, Minnesota, USA - June2016WEW_20_150 | ecosystem: Environmental > Terrestrial > Soil >...
TCATCATCAAGTCAGCCAGCTCATCCACCAGGACGACGATGCGCGGTAAAGCCGGCTGTTTTTTGCGTTCCATTTTCTGGTTGTAAGACTCCAGGTCGCGCGCACGCGCTTCCGCCAGTAAACGGTAGCGTTGGTCCATTTCTGCCTGAGCCCAACGCAACACACCCAACATGCGGTCAATCTCGGTTTCCACCTTACCTAACAAATGCGGCAGCCCGTTGAAACGCACCAGTTCGACCATTTTCGGATCGAGCATGACGATGCGCAGGTCAGAAGGCGTGTTGTTCATCATCAGGCAGATAGTGATAGCGGTGATACAAACTGATTTACCAGACCCGGTGGTGCCAGCAATGAGCAAGTGAGGCATGCGCGCCAGGTCAGCGATCACCGGCTGCCCGGATACGTCTTTCCCCATCACCAACGCTAACTGCGACCTGAGTTTGTAAAAGGCATCGGTCTCCAACAGCGGGCGCAGCCTGACGATGGTGCTATGCTGATTGGGTACTTCAATGCCGACAAACGACTGTCCAGGTACCGGCGCTTCGATGCGCAACCTTTCCGCCGAAAGGCGCAGGGCCAGGTCCTTAGCCAGGTTAGAGATCTGCGCCACGCGGATTTTTTGCTGCATCGGAAGCCCATCTGGGCCATTTTTTTCCACATAACCTGGCTCAACCGCGTACTGAGTCACGGTCGGGCCTACCCGGAAGCCAACCACCCGTGACGGAACACCAAATTCGGCCAGAGTTTTCTCGATTAATGCGGCTGTCTCATGGATCTGGTTTTCGTCAGGATGGACCGGCTGTTCTTGCGACAGCAAGTTGAGCGGAGGGAGCCGCTCATCCCGTGACCAGGCAATCGGCGGTTTTTTCTCATCTGTTTTTCTGGCCTTCGGACGTTCCGCGGCTGCCGGTGGCATCGCTTCAATATCAGGCGCTTTCACCAGTTTCTGCGGCGGCGCGAGCGCGGTTGGGGAGGAGTTTGCGATGGGAACGGCTGTATTGACGTCTGCCCCCGCAAACAGCCATTTCTCAAACAGGCGTATCCCTAACAAAATCAGCCCAAAACCATACAGAACAAACAGGATCAGGAATAAAACCAACAGGCCGGTGCTCCAAGGGACCGGAATGGCTAACTCAATAACCGTAGCCAATCCCCAGCCGATCACTCCCCCATCCAGGCCGGCTTCAGCCCGGCTCAACGACTCTCCGCCCATGATAGATAAGAGGGCCAGGACAATAAACGCGGCGGCTTCCACGGCCAGGACTTTCCCCAGGTTTATTTGCAAGGAACGGTTGAGACGCCAGCGCAGGGCCACCAACGCCAGCAGTCCAAAGACAATCACCGCCAGGTAGCGCCCCCAACCCATCCAGCGGTTGAGCAGCCCGATCCAGGGGGAAAGCAAGGCGCCGCGCGTCCACCCCAACAATCCGACCAGGGTCAATAACGTAAATGTGAGGAATAAAATTCCAAGGACGTCCCAGCCAAAGCGATCGAAATGGAGCCACCAACTCGAAAAACGCTCCAAGAATCCCTTTTCCTGGGATGGAGCCGGTTCAGGCGCAGGTTTTACAGGCACTTTCTGTGCTGGTTCGGATTTAGCAGTCCGGCGGCTCATTCAAAATTTACCAGTCCAAGCCCAAGCCGGCGCCGGTCTACATCAATGTGGAGTATCCTTACCTGTACCGACTGGCCTGTGTGCAAAATATCTTCCAGGTCTTTCTGGTCAGGCGGCAGGCTGATAGACGAGATATGGATCAATCCTTCTACGCCTTCGTCCAGGCGGGCAAACGCTCCAAAGCGAAGAATGTCGGTAATCGTGGCGGCAATCACGTCGCCCGGCTTGTAGCGCTTGACAAGGGTTTCCCAGGGATTCGGGAAAAGCCGTTTCAGGCTCAAAGCGACCCGTGAATTTTCCTCGCTGACCTGCAAGACCAGCGCCTGCACTTTTTGCCCGACCTGCAATACCTCGCGCGGATGCTGCACCCGGCCCCAGGAAAGTTCTGAGACGTGGATCAGGCCTTCTACCCCACCCAGGTCGACAAAGGCGCCAAATTCAGTGACATTGGTCACCACACCTTGCACAATGTGGTTTGATTTCAGCGATTGAAACAACTGTTTGCGTCTACCCTCGCCAGCCAGGGCTGCCCGTTCTGAAAGGACCACGCGCGCCTGAGAAGGCTCACATTCGATCACCTTCAAATGTAGCGACCGGTTCACATAAGTGGATAATTTCTGAAAACGTTCTTCTTCGCTAATCCCACCCGGCATGTCTACCAGGTGCGAAATGGGGACGAAACCCTGGACCCCAGGACCCTGGACAAGCAACCCACCGCGGTTGTAGCTTTGCACAGCAAGAATAATCACTTCATCGTGGTCATACACTTCCTGAATCCGCGACCGATCAACCTCTCCCGTACCGGCAGGACTAGCCGTGCTGGCGGGGCTAGCCGGCGCAATCTCATGTAAAGTTACCTCCTGATCCTGATCTTGCTGGTCAACTTCATCAGCTAAAACTGCCGACCACCAACCTTCATCTAAATCCGGAGTCTTTTCTTCCCCCACTCTTACTTCTTCTTGCCCTTCCAACATTTATTCACCTCCCCAGACATACCAATACGAATAATGAATAATTCTACTATCGATATTAATAAACGCGCAACTCAAAACGGGTCTGTATTTATCCCTCCGCCCCATTACGAGCGCGGGTTTCCATATCCAGGATGGTCTTTGCCACCGCTTCTATGGCAATGCGCTGTTTTCGATAAAGGTCCGCCTCAGACATGGCCAGGCGCGTGGCAATCTCCCGCACTTTTCTTCCTTCCAGGAACTTCATTTCAAGAATATTGTATAGGATCCACTCACCGGTGAACCGTCTTTCACCTTCGGGCTTAACTTTCTCAATCGCTTCTCGCAGGATTGCACGCAATGCGTTGGCGTAATTGCCCTCGTGCTCTTCCAGGGCCGACTCTACAATCTTGAACCGCATCAAAGGGTTTTTGGTCAGTTTGGGGCCTCCCCAATAATGCGTCAAGGCTTCTCTTACCCATTGGGACACATTGTGGGTCGGTAGTGGGTCCTCTTCTGTGAGGAGCGTACTCTCATTAAACCTGCCGGCAGCCCGCAGCCGTTGAATCAAATCTACCCGGGGAGTCAAATTTTCGAGCGATTCAAACACTTGGGTCTGAGTCTGCCGGTCCTGTAACGCCAACGCTGCTCGCTGAGATAGCACGCGCAAAGCCTGCATTTGCTCTTTATCCGGACTTTCTTCCCTGGCTCCCGAGATCCCAAGCAAACCAACTACCCTGGGTCCCATGTCACTGCTTTCATCCTGCAAGGGCACCAGGATATCATCTCCCCAGCGGAACAACTCGGGGAGATTTCCATTGTTCGAAACCATTTCAACCAATCCATTGGAAATGCTGGGCGAGTCAAAACGGGTTTTACCGGTCGTAACCACCTCCTCAAGGCCATCGCCGGTCAGAGCTACAATATAGGCTCCAGGAGCCTGCAGCCGGTCGCACACGGCGGCGATGATCATTTCCAGGAACTGGCTTAAATCATTGCGGGTCAGCAGCCGATCTTCCAGCCGGCGCAGGGCGATCAGGTCTTGGCGATCTTTACCATAAAAAAAGAACCGTTCGCCCAGAGGCGCAAACAGGGTAATCAGATACTCGCACAATAGAATCGTGCTGACCATTACGATCGGCACCAGGCCCGAGTATGGCACGCCGAACAAAGCGCCTGACCGGCGGACGACCGTGGTCAGCGCCAGAGTCAGGCTGGCAGTCGCCGGCCCCCGCATCAGCCATTTAAGCAAGCGGTTTTTGACTACCCGGTCAGGCCAGGGCACGCCAAAGAAAGCCACTGCATAGGCCATGATCACTACCAGCGTTCCCACGCCCAGGTTGCCCAGCATAGCAATCACCTCAAAAATAAGGGGGTGGAGAACTGCCAGAGCCGAACCATACAGTAAAAACGGAAAAGATCCTAGCGCCGGCGCCAGGGCGCTCGTGATCAGGTAGCGCATACGCCGGCGGCTGGTGGGCGTGGTAGTTCGGCGGTAAGCCCTGACAAAGTTAACCCACGAAAGAACCATGATTGCCAGGTAATACAGGATGAAAAGATCGGTGATGAGGGTCGGCTGCAGATGCGGCGCCGGCTGCGCATCGACTGCCGACGGTTTTAGGAACCAATAAGTAGGCAGGATGAATAATGTGAGGAACGAAAACAAGTAAAGAAAGCGGATTAACCAACGCCTTTTACCCAAACTTGGCTGGCCGGTAGTCATCAACAGAGCATCCGAAAAATGCATGTAAGCAGCCGGAAGAAAAATAATCCCAATCCACTGCCCACGCAGCCAATAATTCAGCTCCCAATCCACCGAGGTGGTGCTGCCAATGGCTTTGGTGGTAAAAACACCTACCACACACATCATGATCAGCGCAAAGGAACGGGCCACGGGGTCTCGCAGGTTGAACGTAAGCGCGTAAAGCAGCAGCGAAAAAGCCGTAATGGCGATGCCGGCCGCCAAAATCTCGTTTATCCCTTTTAATGAAGCCAGCAAACCTGATTGCCAGCTATCAATCATAGAAATTTGCTCCAATAGAGATAATTACTACCGCTGGGTGCGGGTGAAGAACAGGGCAATATCCTGGTTTGAATAATAATGATCATTATATCCGCAAAATTCAAACCCAATCTTCATAGCGAATTTGATCGCCGGGTAATTCTTGGACTGCATTTCCAGGAATATCCGCTTAAAATTTTTGTTCATGGCCCAATCCTGGGCAGCCAGCACCAAAGCCGTGCCAATCCCCTGCCGTCGTAATTTTTCATTGACCATCAAGTCCGAAATCCAGGCAGACTGTGGGATCACCTGTTCTTTTACGCTGACATAACCGACCAGGTTAGATTTATACAGCGCTGCCAGCACAACGGCCTGGGGCAAGGTTTCAAGCAGACGGGTTGCCGTATGAGGATATTCTACCCTTACGCTGCGGGGAAGCCGGATTTCACGAAAAAAAGTTGAAATCTGGCCTTCATCCAGGGAACGATCCATCTGCCAAACAAAGGCAGTTTGATAGGAATGGTCCAGATCGGCCAACTTTTCCAGGTCCTGGCTGGTAGCAGGACAAATTTCAATTTGAGGCATAAATCTCTCCTATTGTGGGGGGGCTACCACTCTTACTGAGACGACACAGGCAGGCAGAAGCTGGTTCTGACTGTCAGCGACTACCAGGCGCAGAAGATAATCTCCAGGGACGAGCAGGGTCGTATCCCAGTTTCCCAGGAGATCGTTGACTACATTTTTATTACCGGCAGCGATGGTATTCCACACATCCGTGCCTGGCTGGCTGAATTCATATTTATAGAACCCCAGGTTAGGGATATTGACCGTTCCCATCAATTGCACCTTGCCACTGATTTCATCGCTCGACTTGGGCGAAGACCACTCAACTGATCCTGGGGTACAACCTTCTGATATTTTGATCGCAACCGTCGGTTGTTGCGTATGTTTAGGAGCGCCTGGGACGCCGGGCGTCCCGGCCGCCAGAGTCACGGTCGGAGTGATCAGCAAATCGAGCGTTGCAGTCGGGAGCAAACCTTTTTTTGCTGGGAGGTTCGGGACAACAAACGATACCAGCGAAAATTCCAGCCCGGCGGTTAACATAATCAGCAAGAATAAAGTCAGGTAAGTCGAAAAGCGGCGCTGGGCGCTTTCGCGTTCCATGCCAAAAAGCGCCGCTCGCCAATCCCGTAAGGCTATGATCAGCTTTCTTAGATAAACCAGACCGATCAGGGCGGATAGAACGTAGACCCACACCTCATATTTAGTTAGAAACAGCAGCAGTTCTTCCATGTTTGAAGTATGAACCTGTATTTATCTACCCATCCAGTCAGATAAAGCCTGTAGTTAAACCTGTTGTAACACTCCCAGGATGACCTGCTTCAATTTCGGCACCAGGATCAGACCCGCCTGGAGCACTTCTTCATGCGTCGTCATCGTATCGCCGTACAAATTGGCCTTATTGCTGATGCCCGACAATCCCAGGACGCGCATCCCAGCATGCCGGGCGACAATCACCTCGGGCACGGTCGACATGCCCACCGAATCTGCACCAATGTTGCGTAAAAAACGCAGATCGGCTGGCGTCTCAAAAGAAGGCCCGGACAAACCGATATAGACACCCTCGCGCAAGGGGACGCCTGCTGCGCTGGAGGTTTCCCGGGCCAGCGTCATCAAGTTGCGATCGTAGGCCTGGCTCATATCCGGGAAACGCTCACCCAGCCCATCGATATTCGGCCCGCGCAGCGGGTTAAGCCCGGCCATCCCGATCATGGAAATGTGGTCCGTTATCAACATCACATCTCCCGGTTCAAAACCTGGGTTGATTGCCCCAGCGGCATTGGTCACGATAAGTATCTCCACCCCCAACCGTTGCATGATTCGCACCGGGAGGGTTACCTGGGCCATGGAGTAGCCTTCGTAATAATGGACCCGGCCTTGCAGCACCATTACCGGCTGACCGGCCAGTTTGCCTATCACCAGGTGGCCTTTATGCCCGGCGACGGTAGATAAAGGCCAAAATGGGATCTCGGAATAAGGGAGGATGACCGGATTTTCGACTTCATCCGCCAGGCTGCCCAGGCCGGTGCCCAGGATCAATCCAATCCTTGGGATGGTAACCAGCCGGGCGCGCACATAATCGGCCGCCTGGTCAATTTCAGCCAGAGTAAAAGAATCCTGCATGGCAAAACCTCCATACAACGTACCAACATGCAAAAACTCGGCTCATAGGGAGTTTCTGTGCTGGCTCGCCAGATTTTAGGTTATGAGCGTGCGTACACACACTCACGATATTAAATTATATCAGAAACTGCGCCTTGATTAGAGGAAGATAAGAACAGGGTGCGGCAGGCGACGTTGCGGCTTTCAAATTCAGCCGCCATGGCTGCTGCGACCCTTTCTCCTGCCTGGCTGCTGAAAGCGATCAGGCCAGGCCCCGCGCCTGAAATTGCCACAGCGCTGGCGCCGGCCTGGATGGCGGCTCTTAGGGCCTGCTCACCCCCGAGAATCAGGGGCAGCCGGTAGGGCTGGTGCAAACAGTCGACCATCACTTTTCCAAGCAAGCTGTAATCGCCCATGCGGATGGCGTCACACACCAGGGCAGTCCTTCCCAGGTTGAAAACAGCATCTATCAAGGGCACCTGCAACGGCAGGGCGGCCCGGGCAACTTCGGTCGGTAAATCAATCTCCGGGATGACTACCACAACGCGTAAATCGGGGACGTCAAAGCGGCGGGTCAGGATCGTATCCTGGTCTCTGACCACGATCACCAGGCCTCCCAGCAAGGCTGCCGCCACGTTATCCGGATGGCCCTCCATTTCCAATGCCAGGCTAAGGATTTCTTCAATGCTGGCTTCGTTGCCGGAAAAGCCATTGGCTGCCATAAGCCCGGCCAGGCAGGCGGCCGCGCTCGAACCCAAGCCAGAGCCCAGCGGGATCTGGTTGTTGCACTGGATGCGCAGCCCGCCTGGTGCAGGCAAGCGCCTGGCTTTAAAGAAATAATAGAAGGCCCTGGCAATTTGGTTTTGACTATCGCGCGGCAGAACATCTCGGCCTTCGCCTTGGATTTTGATTTCCAGGCCATTCTCCTCAATGGATAGGACCGTCTCATTCCACAGATTGAGCGCCATACCCAGGCAGTCGAAACCGGGACCAAGATTGGCAGTCGAGGCAGGAATACGAACCGTGATGGACCGGCGGTTCATTTCTTTCTTGATATCTCTTTTTCCAAAACGGATAGATCGACCGGTATCAAGCGTGGCGCAGGCATATTGCGCACAACAATCTCCGGATCTTTCAAACCATGCCCGGTGCATACCACTACAACCGTTTTTCCAGCCAGGTCGATGCAATTCGCCTTCAACTGTTTTGCCAGGCCGGCCAGGCCGGCGGCTGAGGCAGGTTCGACCCACACGCCGTTAGCAGCCAGCTTCCACTGCATAGCCAGGATCTCGGCGTCGCTCACGGCGATAATGCTTCCATTTGATTCTTCGGCAGCCTGCAGCGCCTGCTCGCCGCGGGCAGGGCGACCAATGCGGATGGCTGTCGCTACGGTTTCAGGGTGGTCGACCGGGTGGCCAATTACCAGGGGTGCGCTGCCTTCTGACTGAACGCCCAGGATGCGAGGCAGACCGGTATGGTGCAGGGTATGGAACTGCTTGAATCCCATCCAGTACGAGGTGATATTTCCGGCGTTTCCCACCGGCAGACACAGCCAATCCGGGGCGCGTTGCAACACCTCGCATATTTCAAAGGCAGCCGTTTTTTGGCCTTCCAGCCGGTAAGGGTTCAACGAATTTACCAGGCCAATTCGCGTGGTCTGGCTGATGCGTACCACCAGGCTCAGGGCATCATCGAAAGAGCCATCGATCTGGATGACTTCAGCCCCATAGGCCACAGCCCCGGCCAGCTTTCCCGCTGCCACCTTGCCCTGAGGAATGAGCACAATTGAGCGCAGGCCCGCCCGGCTGGCATAGGCTGCCGCCGAAGCTGCCGTGTTGCCGGTCGAAGCACAGATGACTGTTTCTATGCCCCTTCCAAACGCCTCACTGATCGCGACCGTCATCCCACGATCCTTGAAAGAACCAGTCGGGTTGATTCCCTCATATTTCACGTATAAATCGAACCCGCCACCCAGTTCACTGGCCAGGCGTGGCATTGGAATCAAAGGGGTATTCCCTTCCAACAAGGTTACCGGACGGGTATGGATAGGAATATCCAATAATGCCTTATACCGATCAATCACTCCCTGGTAAATAATTACACCTCCTTAACAGATCTGCTCTATTTTACCTTAATGCATTGATAAATCCTTGTTCCTATGCTATCCTTATCAAAGGTAAGACCCTGCGAGATCCGAAAATTTGTTTTACTAAAAAATGAATAGAAAGACCGGAAACCCTCTTCTCAACATGACTGAAAAGACCCGGCTCGCCCTCCCTGCAATTTTATCAGGGTTGGCGTTAGATATTGTTTTAATCATAAATTCATATTTTCCTTTCATTAGCGTGGGGGAAAAGTCGCTCAGTCTATTCATAGGGGGCCTGGGAATCTTCCTGACCTTCCTGATGTACTTCCTGGTGAATAGTTTTATTAGCCACTTTTCGGGCCTGAAATGGGTCATAGGGGTTTTCAACGGGATCCTGGCCGGCTGCCTGCTGCTGCTTTCTCTGAATTACCGTGTTTCCTATATTTACCTGGCGATACTGTTGATGATTAACACCATTATTGCCGGACGATGGCCGACTTATGCGATGGGCCTGGTCACGATTGTCCTTTTTCAACTGCCGGTTTTTTCCGGCTTAGCCCGCTTTAATTTATCTGACAGCCTCTTAATTATGCTGGCAATTTTATTGATGACTGTAATGATCAACGAGTCGGTCAACCGTTTACAGATCATCGTTGTCACGCGCGCCCACCGGACCGAGGTGCTGAATAAAATCGCCCACAGCCTTTCCTCTTCTCTCGAAATCCAACAGGTTTTGTCGCTGGTAAGCAGCGCCATCAAGAATACGCTGGATGCCGACACCTATTATGTGGGTTTGCTCAAGCAGGATTGTATCCAATTAGAATTGTTTTTCGATGATGGCGAATTCTTCCCTCCCACCACTGTGGATCTGAATGGCACATTGGCTGGATGGACCATCAACAACAGAAAGTCTCTTTTTCTAAAGGATGTACTGAAGGAAACTCCAGCGCTTGGATTCGCCCCAAGCATAATTGGCCAACCCCACCACAGTAAAAGCTGGATGGGAACCATCCTCGAATCGGGCAACAAGGTGCTCGGAATGGTGGCAGTGGCTTCGTACCGCCAGCGCGCATTCAACCAGGCCGATCTCGAACTGCTGGAAAATTTCGCCCAACTGGCGGCAATGGCGATCGATAATGCCGTTCACCATTCCGAAGTCGAGTTCCAGACCAAATTAGACAGCCTGACTGGGGCGCTCAACCACAGCCATTTTCTGCAAGAATTGCAGGAAAATGCCATCGAAAGCCAGGTTTCTCGACAAAAATTCAGTCTGATCATGCTGGATATTGATCATTTCAAACAATATAACGATACCTATGGGCATTTGGTAGGCGACGAAGTGCTCATCCAATTGACCAAAACCATCCGGGCACATATTAAAAACACAGATTTGGTAGGCAGATGGGGCGGGGAAGAATTCGTGATCGCCCTGATAAATACAAAGGACGGCCAGGCTAACCTGGTAGCCGAGCGCATCCGCCAAACCCTCAGCCAGATCAACCTGACCGGGCGCAACGGCCAGGCTATCCCGGCCCCCACGGTCAGCCAGGGGATTGCCATCTACCCCGATGAAGCCGATGAAATTTTCGCCTTGATCGACCTGGCCGACCAACGTCTTTACGTAGCAAAAAGTCGCGGGCGAGACCAGGTAGAAACTAATCCTGCTAACTTTTAAAATAAATCCAGGCTAGATCTTTAGGATTTCTCGTAGAAGGACTCAGACTATTTTCAAGGGGTTACAACACCTGGGCGAAGGCTGTGAGCGTCCTTTCGATGCCTTCATCATTAATCCAGTAGTGAGTCACCAGTCGGAAGCTACGCGGACCAACCGCGCCGACGCGCACTTTATGCTCTTGCAAGCGCGTCGTCACTTCGGCAGCACTGTAAGGCGCTTTTTCGTCGAGTGAAATAAACACCATGTTCGTGAGTGGGATGGGGATGTCGAGCTGTACCCCAGGGATTTTCGCCAATCCTTCGGCCAACTGGCGCGCCCGGCGATGATCGTCAGCCAACCGGTTAACCATCTGCTCCAGGGCGACGATGCCAGCCGCGGCTAACACGCCCGCCTGGCGCATCCCCCCGCCGAGCTGCTTACGAATACGATGGGCGCGGCCGATGAATTCCACCGAGCCGCAGATTACCGAGCCGACCGGGGCGCACAAGGCCTTGCTCAGGCAGAAGGTGATCGAGTCAGCCGGGCCAGCCAACTCAGAGGCTGGGACCTTCAACGCCACGGCCGCGTTGAAAATTCTGGCGCCATCCAGGTGCAGCCGCAACCCGTGTGCGTGGACCAGGTCGCCCACTTTGCGGGTATATTCCACGCTCAGCGGCACACCCCCACAACGGTTGTGCGTATTCTCGAGGATTACCAGCCGGGACAACGGATGATGCGGATCACTGGGATTGCGTATTCCGCCCAGAATATCCTCCAGCTTGAGAGTCCCATCCGGCTGGTTGGGAAGAGTGTGTGGAACCACTCCTCCCAGGGCAGCCACTCCCCCGGCTTCGAAAAGGAAAGTGTGGCCCAGGTCACCCATGATGGCCTCATCCCCACGGCCACAGTGCGCCAGCACCGAAGCCAGGTTGCCCATTGTCCCAGAGGGGACGAACAGCCCGGCTTCTTTGCCCAGGCGTTCGGCAGCCATTTTTTGCAAACGGTTGATGGTCGGGTCTTCACCATACACATCGTCGCCAACTTCAGCCCGGGCCATGGCTTCGCGCATCTCCAAGGTGGGCAGGGTTACCGTATCTGAACGAAGATCAACGTAATCCATATCGATTTCCTCTTGATGAATAATAATTATCTGGCTTTCCTGAGGGAATGCAATACTTGCTCGAGCTCAGGCGGCAAAGGGGCTGAAAAAGTACGAAAATTGCTTTCACCTGGGAGCTGTATGGTAAGGCGTGCCGCGTGGAGAAAGTGCCTGCTTAGGCTCAGGGTAGGGTGGCGGTGACCGTAAAGCGTATCGCCGACTATTGGACAGTGAATAAACGCCAGGTGGATGCGGATCTGGTGGGTCCTACCGGTCAAAGGATGCGCTTCCAGGTAGGCATATTGGTCAAAACTCTCCAGCGTCTTATATTCCGTCTCCGCCTCACGGCCCTTAACCGCCGGAACAATCGCCATCTGCTTACGGTGAGACGGGTCTCGCCCGATCGGGGCTTCGATCCGCCCGGTGGGGGTAGGTGGGTGACCATCCACCAGCGCCAGGTATATTTTAACCACTTTTCTCAGGCGGAATTGGTCTTGAAGCCAGTGGTGGGCGTGATCATTCTTGGCCA
>Ga0187886_1003329_pt1 | contig 12086 bp, 11 predicted proteins | sample June2016WEW_20_1_FD_133001 | JGI IMG/M metagenome (GOLD analysis project Ga0187886, IMG submission 133001) | Peatland microbial communities from SPRUCE experiment site at the Marcell Experimental Forest, Minnesota, USA - June2016WEW_20_150 | ecosystem: Environmental > Terrestrial > Soil >...
AAGAGTCTAACCACGAAGTTCACGACGCTCTTCAGCGCACCCGAAGGGGTGAGAGCACAAAGGTATTTAGAAGAACACCTATAAATTAAGGACATGGTATCCAGAATCGGTACCAACCAAATAATTTTGGTGCTACATTTGGGCAGAAATTAAATATCTGTGACCTTTAAATTAAAAACCTTTGTGTTCTTTGTTCCCTTTGTGGTTAATATCTTATCTTAGTGATTCGCCAGCAGCGCCCCGGAAATCAGCAGAAGCTGCCCGAGCTGGTAGGTCAGGTGGACGTAGACCACCCCGTGGCGGATTGGGCGCACAAACAGGTTGCTGGCCAGCAGCGAATCGGAGGTGAAGAACAGTGCACCTCCCACGGCTGCCAGGATGGATGGCAGTCCGGCCCACTGGGGTTTTAACAGCGTCAGCAGGGCGGAAAGGAACATCAAACTGACCGAGCAGCTATAAAACAGCACCGGGGCCTGCAATTTACGCGTTTCCGGGGCGTTTCTCAGACCGCCCAGGACGTGCTTCCCGATGAAGTAACCCGCCGTCCCGACTCCCAGCAGGAAAAGTAAGCCGGGAAACCGCAGCGGGAGCGTCGTGCGGTTGAAAGCGATGATGTAGCATACCTGGGCTACCAGGAAGGCCGCCATACCTCCCAGGAAGATCCGTCTAGGCAGGCCCAGCAGGATATCCCCCATCAGCGAAAAGACCAGCGCCAAGCCAAACCAAAGCATGCCGCCCTGCCACCCGCTGGCCAGGTAGGACCAGATCAGCAGGGTCAGGATGGCAGCCGGGTTGGTAAAATACCCCACCGGCAGCCAATCTTTCCAGCGCACAATCCAATCGAAAACCGAAATAGACAGGAATAAAACGGGAAGGGCAAGCATGGTTTAGCTCTCAGCTTTTAGCTATCAGCAATCAACAATCATCAATTTTCAATCTTCCTTATGGCTGTACCCCATCAACCGCAGGGCATCTACATTGCTGCGCCAGTTCTTGTTGACCTTGACGCGCAGCTCGAGGAAGACTTTGCGCCCACTCATCTTCTCGATTTCCTGGCGAGCCGCCATACCGATTTTCTTCAGCATCTCTCCCCCCTGCCCGATGACGATGCCCTTGTGCGATTCCTTTTCCACGAACAGGGTGGCCAGGATGTGAGCTCCGACCTCGCCGCGCTCGGTGAACTCATCGATGCGTACGGCGATGCCGTGCGGGACCTCCTCGCGCAGGTGTAATAAGGCCGCCTCACGGATCAACTCGGCAGCGATGTCGCGCTCGTAAAAATCGGTGATCTCCTCTTCGCTGAAAAAAGGCTGCCCTTCAGGCAGGTGTAATAAGATCGCCTGCAGCAGCTCGGGGCAGCCCTGGCCTTTGGCTGCCGAAACCAGGTAAGGGACCGCCCTGGGCAGCAGGGACTGGTAAGCCGCCTGGTGTTCCGGCAGGCGCTCCTCCCGCAGCAGGTCGGCCTTGTTGAGCGCCAGCAGTGTGGGTGGAAGCTCGCTTTTACCTGCCAGGCGCTGTCCAATCAAGATGTCTTCTTCAGTGGGCATCTCGTTGACTTCCACCATCCACAAGATCACATCCGCATCATCCAGGGCGGCCGACGCTTCTTCATTCATGTATTCCCCCAGCTTGTGGTGGGGTTTATGCAGGCCGGGCGTATCTACAAAGATCACCTGGGCATTTTCGAGGGTCAGGATACCGAGCTGTTTGCGGCGGGTGGTCTGCGGCCGGGGGGAAACGGCGGCGACCTTCTGGCCCAGGAAGAAGTTGAGCAAGGTGGACTTACCCACATTCGGGCGGCCTATGATAGCGGCATAGCCGGCTTTATGAGTGTTTGGCATGGTTTTCGTCTTTCTCCAAAAAATTCCTTACACCCTTCCAACCTTAACAGCCATGCTTTGGTCGCCAGCCCTCCCTTACCGCCGTAGCCATGCAGCCGCTTGTCACTGCCAACCAAACGGTGGCAGGGCAGCACCAGCGGGATCGGGTTGGCAGCGTTGGCGCTGCCGACGGCGATCGCCGCCCGCGGTTGGCCCAGGGCGCGCGCCACCTCGCCATAAGTACGTACTTCTCCATAGGGGATGGCCTGCACCAGGCGCAGCGACCGGGCGTGAAAGTCGGGCATCACTCGCCAGTCGATAGGCAGGTCGAACTGCCTGCGCCGGCCGTTCAGATATTCATCGATTTGCTCCAGGGCCTTTGCCAGGCAATTTGGGACGGGTGGGCCTGGCCTGGCGAAGGCCGCCAGCTCATTTTCCAGCTCGGCCTGTGCGCAGAATTCGACCCGCGCCAGGCCCTGGCTGGTGACTGCCGCGCTGATCGGTCCAAGCGGAGAAATCGGCAGACAGCCGATCCACAGCGGGGTGGTCAATGGGATGTGTAAATTTGCCATATAATTACAGTATACACGATTGATATGATAAATAACCTTTACCTGGTAGATGCCTTCACCAGCCGGCCGTTTGCCGGTAACCCAGCAGCCGTCTGCCTGCTGCCCGCCCCGGCCGATCCAGCCTGGATGCTGGCCGTCGCGGCGGAAATGAAGCATTCTGAGACGGCTTTTCTTACGCCAAACCCGCAGGGTTATGGCCTGCGTTGGTTCACCCCGCTCAAGGAGGTCAGGTTGTGCGGGCATGCCACCCTGGCCAGCGCCCATGCCCTGTGGCAAACCGGGCTGTTGGACTCCAGCCAACCGGCCTGCTTTGACACGCTCAGCGGGCGGCTAACTGCCACCCGGCTCGGCGATTGGATCGAGATGGATTTCCCGGCCCGGCCGCAGAAACCAGCCAGCCCCCCTGAGCGCCTGGCAGAGGTGCTGGGAGCCTCCCCTCTTTACGTGGGAAGCAACGGCCAGACCTACCTGCTGGAATTGGAAAGCGAGCAGGTTGTGCGTGACTTGCAGCCCGATCTCCAGCGTCTGTTAGACCTGCCCGTCAAAGCTGTCATCGTTACCGCACCCTCCACTTCTCCCGCTTACGATTTTGTGTCGCGTTTCTTCGCCCCGGCTATCGGCATCCCCGAAGACCCGGTGACCGGCTCGGCGCACTGCTACCTGGCGCCTTACTGGGCTGGCCGCCTGGGCAAGACCGAAATGTCAGCCTATCAGGCGTCGTCGCGGGGTGGTGAAGTGAGGATGCGCCTGGTCGGTGAGCGAGTCATACTCGGCGGACAGGCGGTGACTGTGCTGGCAGGCGAGCTAAAAACCACCTAAAACGCCTATAAATGTCCAAAACCTATCCTTTGTAAGGGGATTGTCAGGCAATCGTAGGGTAATCGTAGGGTACACGTCAAGTAGTGCAAATAGGTATCTGGTATTATATTTGCAAGGGCGACTTCTCTTCTTCTCCTCCTTAATAGAGAGCCGGGGTCGGCGTCCCCGGCTCTCGATGATTTTTACAGCTTATTCTTCCTCCCCCCAAGAAGAATCTGTCCAAGAGGTTCGTATAAAAAACGGACCTCTTTCTTTTATTCATTATTCGAGGCATTCCATGACTACTTACAACGATACGAAACAGATACTGAACGAAATTGACCAGGTCCTCCGTCAGATCAGAGATGAGGAGGTCGATGCTTTATGCCGCGCCATCCTCGGCGCAGACAGGCTGTTTTTGCACAGCCTGGGCCGCGAAGGTCTGGTGCTGCGCGGCTTCACCATGCGTCTGATGCACCTGGGCTTCGCCGCAGCGGTGGTAGGCGATATGACTACCCCACCCATCGGGCCCGGCGGCCTGCTAATCGGAAGCAGCGGGCCGGGCTACGTCAGGTCGATGGCGACCCTGTTTGACATTGCCCACCAGGCGGGCGGCAAAGTGGCATTGCTGACCGCCGAGCCTTCAGCCCCGCTGGCACAGCAAGCCGACCTGGTGGTGCTCATCCCGGCCCAGACCATGGCCAGGGCTGAAAGCCAGGACGCGCTTCAGTTGATGGGCTCAGTGTATGAGCAGGCCGAATGGATTCTGCTGGACACCATCGTGATACGTTTGAAGAACACCACCGGGCAGACGGCCGAACAGATCCGCCAGCGACACACCAACCTCGAATAGGTAAAAGCAGGCGGAAAAAGCTATATCGTATCCAGGAGATCGATTGAGTAGAAGAGCGGGGTGGGAATCTGCAAGGCTACAATATTATCTGGATTTCATCACCGGCAGGACACAGTAAGCCGCACAGGGATAGGGACTAAGACTAACCCCGCGGCATCTGCCTTATGAAACTGATCACGTCCTCGCGGGTCAACATACCTTGAATCTGACCGTCTAGCATAACCGGCAACTGGTTGACTCCATCTCGGTCCATTTCTTCGATAGCCGCCCAGATCTCTGTATTCGGACCGATCTGTTTTATCTGGCTGGTAGGGATCATCACCTGTTCAACGGTGGTGGTGGGCCATTTCTCTTTTGGAACTGCTTGCAAGGCATGCATAGTCAGCAATCCGACCACTGTATCATCCTTTTTAATAATGAAACTGCGCCGGCTTCCTCCCAAAATGTGTTCGTCGACCAGGTACTGCAGGGTGGTATCATCCGGGATGATGGTATAACCCCGACTCATCGCTTCAGAAACCTTGTGCCCAGATAAGGAGCTTTTGATCCTTTCCCGGCGTACCTCGCCGCCAGAAGCGTTCAGGACAAACCAGCCAATAAAGACGATCCATAACCCGTTCAAAAAGCTTCCATTAAGCACCTGGTAAACGCCCAGGATGATGAAAATGTATGCGAAGAAACTGCCTACACTGGCCGCCACGAGGATTCCCAGGTGCCGTTTGCGAGTAATACCCCACACGATAGACATCAAAACGCCGCCGCCATCCAGGGGGAAACCGGGGATAAGGTTAAACAGCCCCAGCAGCAAGTTGATGTAAGCCAGGTATTTGGTCAGGGCCAGCAGCGGCTCAACGGCTGAAAAAATGACCGCCAGCAGGCCAAAAATCCCGGCCAACAATAAGCTGACGATAGGGCCGGAGATGGAGATCCAGAAATCGGATAAAGCGCTGGTTGGCTCGGATTTAATCTCGGAAACCCCGCCAAAAATGAAAAGGGTAATGCGGTTGACCGCCATCTTGTAGCGCATGGCCACCAACGAATGACCCAATTCGTGCAGCAGCACACTGGCGAAGAAAATGACGGCGGTGATCACACCCACCACCCAATACTCCGCCACAGGCCAGCTCTTGAACTCGGCCGGGAAATAGCCAGTTGCCAGGGTCCAGGTGATCAGGGCAAAGATGAGGAACCAGGAATAATCGATCCTGAGCGGAATTCCAAAGACTCGTCCAAAGGGGATTGACTGATTGTTCATTTAAACCTTCCCAGATCTATGTCCATGAAACTCCCGGCATCCCTTACTTAAAGTTGTTTGTAGATGAACAATGATAGAACTTATCCAACCTCCCGTCAAGATAAAAAAGCCTGTGGAAGTTTAGGCTGGAAGACGACCTTTTTGAGCAGGTAATATTTTCCGGTAAAACTATAGCCCCGGCCGCTCCCCAGAATTGTTAAAAATGCAAAAATTCCCAATAATATTCGAGGAATGGATAGCTAAAATTTCCATCTGGAACCGATCTTCATCCGCTCGATGGACGCCGGTTCGGTCCTATTGATCGGCGTCATCGAGGAATCTGCCAAAATCCTGGGCGTGGCTCTCCTGCACGCCCTGTGGGATGGGCTGCCGGCGTTTGTTGCGGCGTTTTTATCTCCGGGATTTGATGTGTTTCTCGCACAGTCGCTCATTGGTGGAATAGGCTTTTTCGTGCTCTGGCTGCGCTGGCGGGATGCCCGACGTTTGCAGATGGCCCAGTCAATCCAGCCCGAACCGTTGATCGTCAACGACGAGAAACCGGCCGACGGGAACGGCTGAGAAAATCCCGCTCTGGAAAGGTCCTCACCCGGCCGGATGGGCGTGGGCGATGGAAATGGCCAGCTTCAGGTTATCCCAGTTCGTCTCGGACGGCACGGTGCAGTCCGCCCCCAGGATGAAACGCTGCGGGGCAGCCTGGATCACCCGTTCTACCTCGGCGCGGAGCTGCTCCGGGCTGCCTGTGGCAAGCACGCCCTTGCGGTTCAACCCGCCCATGTAAGGCCGGCTAAACAGGCGCGCAACCTCCCGGGCGCTGGTTTCACCCCCGGTCAGCTCCAGGCTGGCGTTGACTACCTGCCCGGGATAATCCACATAAGGAGCCAGGTCTCGGTAGGGCAAATGATAATCACAGACGTGCAGGATATTGAAAGGACAGGCATGGTTGATCTCGTTCATCAAAGCCAGGTCGTATGGGCGGATGCATTGTTCGAACAGCGCCCGGCTGCCAAAGCGTCCCTCCTCTCCGCCTTGAGTCGAGGTATAAAACCCATCCAGGCCCAGGCGGATGCACTCTTTGACAAAGCCCATCAGGCTGTCGGTGATGACCTGCATGCCGCGCTTCACCTTTTCCGGGTTCTGCCGGATGTGTTCGGTAATCATTTCCTGCCCGCCCACCACCTGCCCGGCCATCATGAATGGTGAATAAAGCGTCAGCACCACCAGGGCCTCTTTTTTGGCGGCTTTCACCAGGCCCGCCACCACGTCCAGGGGCTCCTGGTAAAAATCCAGTTTGTAAAAAGGCATCTTTTCCCAATCCTGCGGTCGCTGAATGTCTGGCAACTGTGGGAAACTGTGCTCGTATTGGATTTTGACGAAATCCATGCCGGTGTAGCGGAAATATTCCAGGTGCTTATCGATGGCTGGCTGGCCGCGCCGGTAAGCCGGGTCGAAATGTAGGAAAAAAGCCGCCGGAATGTAGCCGGGCTTCTGATTGGCGTCCAAAAGACTGAGAACGGCCTCGCGTTTGTTCATGATTTTCCTCCACAATAAAGAGTTGAGAATCAATTTTACCCTAATAAAGACAGCATGATTAAGGGCAAGATTATTTCGATTATCCCATCCCGTAATGTCTCAGAATGAAATGTATTTTTTTGTGTTGGCTTGACATCGCCTCCTAACTTATGATATATTATTTCCAATGTGAGGAGATGCTAAAACATGAAACTTTTCCTAATCCAATTCAATTTGGCTCTTTAAGCATGCCTGTCGTCTGATCTGGACCTTGTGAAATGACCAATCGGCCGCGGGTGTGCTCACCCGTGGCTTTTTTTAGCGCAGGGTATCAAAATGTACCTGCTCCATTTCCCGGCCACGGATTACCCGTGGCCGTTTTTTATTAACTACCTTTATGGAGTCTGAACAATATGAGCGACTTTACACTCGCTGGTCTTTCGCAAGGTTCTCAAACTTCACGCTTTCGCCAGTACAGGGCGCTGCTTTCCCACTACCTCAGGCCTCAGGCGCCCCGGGTAATCTGGATGGCCGTCCTTCTGCTGGTAGGGATCGCCCTGGAACTCGCCAACCCGCAGATCATCCGCTATTTTCTGGACACTGCCCAATCCGGCGGCAGTTCAAAACCCCTGCTGATCGCCGGGGTTCTGTTTATCGCCTTTGCCATCCTGCAGCAGGGGTTGACCCTGGGGGCCGATTACCTCTCCAAGGCGGTCGGGTGGACCGCTACCAACCGCCTGCGCGCCGACCTGGCCCTGCACTGCCTACGTCTAGACATGCCCTTCCACAAGTCGCATACCCCAGGCGAGCTGATCGACCGCATCGACGGCGACGTCAGCCAGTTAGCCAACTTTTTCTCCCAGTTCAGCATCCGTATTCTCGGCGATGGGCTGCTCGTCCTCGGCATCCTGGCCCTGCTTTTTGCAGAGAACGCCTGGATGGGGCTGGGGATGCTGCTGTACACCGCCGTGACCCTGCTGGTGCTGCGCTACATCCAGGACCTGGCCGTGCCGCGCTGGGCCGCCGAACGCCAGGCCGGGGCGCTGCTGTATGGTTACATCGAGGAACGCATCAGCGGGGCGGAAGAGATCCGCGCCGCCGGGGCGGAAGCCCACGCCATGCGCCGCCTGTATGAATTCTCGCGGCTCTTCACCACTAGGACGCGCACCGCCGCGGTGGTCGCCGGCCTGGCTTACAACTTGACCAATCTGGTCTACGTGCTCGGCTATGCTGCCGGCCTGGCGGTTGCCGTCTACCTATACAGCCGCGGCCAGGCCAGCCTGGGGGCGGCCTACCTAATCACCTACTACATTGGCATGCTCAGCACCCCCTTGCAGTCGATCCGCGCCCAGGTAGAAGATTTGCAGCAAGCCTTGGCCAACATCCAACGCATCCAGGAGTTGTTTGCCCTCCAGCCCCAGGTAACCGCTCCTGGTCCAGGCGTGCGGGCCCTGCCGCCCGAAGCTTTGTCCGTAGAATTCGAGCGGGTTTCGTTTAAGTACGCCGACGGTGCAGGCGAAGATGACGAAAGCAGCCGCGCTAACGTACTCAATGATATTTCCTTCTCCCTTCAGCCCGGCCGCGTGCTCGGCATCCTGGGTCGCACCGGTTCAGGCAAATCCACCCTGACCCGCCTGCTCTTCCACCTCTACGACCCCTCCCAGGGCACAATCAGGCTGGGTGGGGCGGACCTGCGCGAGGTAAGCCTGGCCGACCTCCGCCGGCGGGTGGGTATGGTCACCCAGGACGTGCAGCTTTTCCAGGCCAGCCTGCGCGAAAATCTGGCCTTCTTCGACGCCAGCATCCCCGATACACTCCTGGAGCAGGCCCTGCAATCCCTGCGGCTGCGCGAGTGGGTCCAGGCGTTGCCCAAGGGGCTGGACACCCCGCTGGCCGGCGGGCAGAGCCTTTCTGCCGGTGAAGCCCAACTGCTGGCCTTTGCCCGCGTGCTGCTCAAAGACCCCAGCCTGGTGATCCTCGACGAAGCCTCCTCCCGCCTGGACCCTTCCACCGAAGCGTTGATGGAGCGCGCCATCGACCGCCTTTTCTCCGGGCGTACGGGCGTGGTGATTGCTCACCGCCTGAAAACAATCCAGCGCGCCGACGACCTACTCATCCTGGAAGAGGGTCGCATCATTGAATACGGGCCGCGTCTGGCGCTGGCGGCCGACCCTTCCTCACGCTTCTGCCACCTGCTGCAGACCGGCCTGGAGGAGGCGCTGGCATGAACACCACCGCTGCGCAAGAAACTATCCCGACCTGGAAGCTCAACGCCCTATTGATCAGATACCAGTGGGGGCCTTTTACGCTCCACTTTATCTTCTGCCTGCTGATCTTTGCCGAGCAGCTCGTCCCGGGCCTGATCGTCAAGGCCGTTTTCGACAGCCTGTCCGGACCCGGTCAGGCGCCGGGCCAGGAGTCCCTGTGGCGGCTGATCGGGCTGTATGTGCTGGTCGAGCTGGCCCGCCTGGTGATTGCCATTGGCTACGAATGGTTTGGCATGACTTTCCGACTGGTAACCAGCGCCTGGCTGCGGGCCAACCTGTTTGCCAGCATCCTGCGCCGCCCCGGTGACCAGCCTCTGCCGGTCTCCTCGGGCGAGGCGCTCAACCGCTTCCGCCACTATGAAGACATGGGGGAAATCAGCGACTTTCCCACCTGGATTCCTGACCAGGTGGGCAAATGGATGGCGGCCGTAATCGCCGTGGTGATCATGGCGCGCATCAACCTGAGTATCACCCTGGTCATCTTCCTGCCCCTGATCGGAGTGATGTTTCTCACCCGCCTGTTCTGGGGCCGCATGCTGGTTTACAGCCGCCTCAGCAAAACCGCCAGCGATGCAACGGCCGGGTTCCTGGGTGAGGCGTTCGGAGCGGTGCAAGCGGTCAAGGTGGCCGGGGCCGAAGAAAACCTGGCCGCGCATTTCGTCCGTCTCAATGACCAACGCCAGCAGGTAGAAATGCGCTACGCCTTTTTCAGGGGGCTGCTGGACGCCCTCAACTCCTCCGTGGTCAGCTTCGGCATCGGCGTGATGCTGCTGATGGCCGGGATGGCCATCGCTCGCCAGACCTTCACCGTCGGTGATTTTGCCCTGTTCGTCTCTTACCTGTGGTTTACCACCCAGGTGCCCTCCGAGCTGGGCACCTTCTATGGCGACTACAAGACTCAGGCGGTCTCGATCGAGCGCCTGATGGAGCTGATCCGCCCTCAGCCGGCCCGGACGCTGGTCGAACCTCACCCGGCCCCAGCAGGCCAGCCTGGTCTGCTGCCTGAAACACCCTTACCCGATAAAACCGCGGCTGACCGGCTGGAGACCCTGGAAGTGAACCACCTGACCTATCATTACCCGAGCGAGAATGGAGATGGCCGCGGCATCGAAGACATCAGCTTCTCCCTGCAACGGGGTGATTTCGTGGTTATCACCGGTCGGATCGGCGCGGGGAAATCTACCCTGCTGCGCGCCCTGCTGGGATTATTACCTGCCCAATCCGGCCGGGTCGCATGGAACGGCCGGGCGGTAGACGACCTGGCGGTCTTCTTGCGCCCGCCGCGCTGCGCCTATACCGCCCAGGTGCCACGCCTCTTCTCCGATACCCTGCGTGAAACCATCCTGCTTGGCCTACCGGCGCAGCCAGCCGACCTGGACAAAGCCATCCACCTGGCAGTATTCGAGCGTGACGTGGCTGCCCTCGAGCATGGCCTCGATACGCTGGTTGGCCCACGTGGCGTGCGCCTTTCCGGCGGGCAGGTCCAGCGCGCCGCCGCGGCGCGCATGTTTGTGCGCCAACCTGAGCTGCTGGTCTTCGATGACCTCTCCAGCGCCCTGGATGTTGAGACCGAGCAGTTGTTGTGGCAGCGCATCGATGAACGCGGCCGCGACCTGACCTGCCTGGTAGTTTCACACCGGCGGGCTGCTCTAAGCCGGGCCGGCAAAATTCTAGTATTGAAAAATGGGAAAGTGGAAGCGCAAGGAAACCTGGATGACCTGCTTGAAACATCGCCAGAGATGCGACGCCTGTGGCACGGGCAGGTCGAGGAGGATTAAACTGCGCTGCTCTACCCTGGGAGGTTGACCGTGGGCTATCTGTACGCCGTCATCACCGTTCTGGCCTGGGGCACCTGGCTTACTCCTTCGCAGAACCTGTCATTCAAGAACCAGCAGATCAAGACTTTTTATGTAGCGGGGGCCAACCTGGCGCTGGCGCTGGTGGTGGCCCTGCTGCAAAAACCCGGCCAGCTCACTCCGGGCATCTTCTGGCTGCCTTTCATCGGCGGCCTGGTCTGGTCGGTGAGCGGCTTCCTGGCCTTTACCGCCACCCACCGGGTCGGCATGGCCAAAGCCTTCGGCATCTGGGCGCCGGTCAACATCGTGGTCAGTATCCTGTGGGGCGCCCTGCTCTTCCACGAATTCCTGGATACCAGCCCACTCAGCCGCCTGTGGCTGGTACTTTCGATAATGGTGATCATCGCCGGGGTGCTGTTGATCATCCTGGCGCGCAGTGACGGCATAAAAGCTAAAGGGCGGAACGCCGCCATCGGTTTTCTGAGCGCAGTCGGCGCCGGTATCCTGTGGGGCACCTATTTCATCCCGATCAAACTTTCGCAGGCCTCGATGTGGATCGCTGCCTTACCCCTGGCTGTGGGCATCTTTACCGGCAGCGCTTTGCTAGCCTTATTGGCCCGCCAGCCGCTGCGCCTGGACAAAACCGGCGACTACCTGCGCGTCGCTTCGACCGGGCTGCTGTGGGGCATCGGCAACTACGGCATGCTGCTTCTGGTTGAGGGTCTGGGGACCGGCAAAGGCTTCACCATTTCCCAGCTTTCGGTAGTAGTGAATGCCCTGATCGGGATTTACTGGCTGAAAGACCCGCCGCCAAAGACTCGCGCGGCGGTCTTGACCTTCGCTGGCTGCGTTCTGGCCACCTTGGGGGGTATCGTCTTCGGGAATCTTAAGTAGAGTCAACGATCTATTCCGAAAATAATGTCGCCCAGCTATCTGTCATTGCGAGCCGTCTTCGGCGACACCCTTGGTGCACCCGGAGGGGTGAGCAACCTCATAGCCGGCAGTGAGATTGCTCACCCCTGCGGGCACCTCTTCACGCCCTTGGCGTATCCGAAGGGGTAGGTGCACCCGACGCTCGGCAGCGCACCCGACACTCGGCAGCGCACCCGAAGCAACTGTCTTGAAAGTCAAGAGGCAAACTGCTTAAGAGAAGGGTTCCAACGTTGTTGATCGCGAAGGATGGCATTCAGAAAAGTGAGCAACTTACGCATACAGG
>Ga0187886_1003330_pt1 | contig 12084 bp, 9 predicted proteins | sample June2016WEW_20_1_FD_133001 | JGI IMG/M metagenome (GOLD analysis project Ga0187886, IMG submission 133001) | Peatland microbial communities from SPRUCE experiment site at the Marcell Experimental Forest, Minnesota, USA - June2016WEW_20_150 | ecosystem: Environmental > Terrestrial > Soil >...
ATTTTCTATTTTCCGGTCATTGAAACCTGCTTCAGTTTTTAAAATTGAAAATAGAAAATAATAAATAATAAATGGTTAATCCGGCCTCACCCTGAACAGCACCTGCCCATACTCAACCGCCTCACCGCTTACCGCCACAACCTCGACAATCGTCCCGCTTACCTCCGCCTTGATTTCGTTCATTACTTTCATCGCCTCGATAATACACACAACCGATTGCGGGTCAACGCGGGAGCCGACCTCGATGTATGGCTCCGAATCAGGACTTGGCTGAGCGTAGAACGTGCCGACAAGGGGCGACTTGATTTCCACAAGATTTTCCTGTTTCGCCTCGGGCGTCTGTGCCTGCCCGGCAGCACCCGCAGCCGGCGTTACGCCGGGTATTACCGGAGGCATTGCGGTCCCGATTATAGGAATAGCGCTTATATGCGGCTGGACCGCCTGCCCTTTTTTGACGGAAATCTCACTATCACCTTGTTTCATCTGGACTTCGACAAGGTTATGTTCTTTCATTATTTCTATTATCTGTTTTAATTTTCCTAACTGGTCATCCCATTGCGCCATCGCCACACCCTTTCAATTGACCTCACAGGCGTATAAGTATAAGCAAATTTTCACCAATATCAAGGTGATTATCTCGTAGAATTTGACGCCGGCCGGGCCGGGAAATTGCCGGCAAAAATAGCGTAAAAAACAGTTGAAATCCTGCAGCCAACCCTGTACCCTGATGTAATCTTATTTGTAAGAGCAAATGAAAAGGGATATATATGAAAACGGAGAAAGCGAAATCGGGCGTCGCGGGGCAGATTCACAGGTTTATAAGGGATAGTTTCAAACCCAATTTCGGAAAACTCACATTCAAAAGTAATCCCGTATGGCAGCGGCTGCGAGGAACCGGCAGCGCCCTGTGGTTCGATACAGGCAGTATCGATGAGGCACAGCAGCGCTGGACACGTGAATTTTCGGCCCTGACGACAAACAACACACTTCTCAATAAGGAAATCCAGACGGGGCGGTACGACGGGTTAATCAGCGAAATCGCGGATTTGCTGAACAGCTACCCCAAAATGACCAACAGGCAGAGATTGCTCGAAATAGCGTTTGTCCTCAATGCCTGGCACGCGCTGCGATTAGTCGAGAAATTCGATGCCAACGTCTCGGTCGAGGAACATACCGATCTGGCAAACGACGTGGCGATGGCGGTGGATTACGGCAGGCGATTTTACGAAATATGCCCCGAGCGTTTCATAATAAAGATACCGTTTACGCCCGCGGGGCTTCTTGCGACAAGGAAATTGTCGGCGGAGGGAATTCCCGTTAATCACACGCTCGGTTTTTCAGCGAGGCAGAACTACCTGATAGCCCGCGTTGCCAAACCCGCATACGTTAACGTATTTCTTGGCCGGCTGAACAGCTTCGTCGTCGATAACAAGTTAGGCGACGGCTCATACATAGGTGAAAAAGCGACGCTTGCCTCACAAAAAGCAGTCAAGAAACTACGCGAGTCAGGTTTGTCGCCGTCTTTACAAATCGGCGCAAGTTTCAGGGCAGGCGGCCAAATCAGGGATTTGGCTGGGTTAGACGTTATGACGATGCCGCCCAAAGCGGCGGATGAATTTTTGTCACTGAATCTGCCGACAGACCAGATTAGGGACAAGACCGCCGAGAATTATACCGTCGGCCTGAATAAAGACGTCAGTCCAGATTCGTTCAATCTGAACACGCTATGGGAAATAGGCGACAAGCTTATCGCCTGTATAGACGCTCTTGAAAATGAGGACATTGACCGATTTACCCCTGCCGACCTGGTTGAGTTTTTCAGAATTCATAAATGCAGCGATGTTCTGGTCCCGTGGAGTGATTCGCAAATCGCAACAAGCGCAAAAGAAGGCAAAATCCCGAAACTGGAAAACTGGCATCGTGAGCTTGCCAATAAATCAATCGGCCTTGACAGCTTGATGAACCTTGCGGGCCTGAACAGTTTCACAACAGACCAGCAGGCGATGGATTCGCGGGTTAGGAAGGTCTTAGACAAAGAGTAATCACAAGAGTAACCCCCTAATTTATTAGGGGGCTAAATTTTTGGCGGGGCTTGCCCCGCCCTACTACTTATGAAATCGAATGAACAATATGTTTTGGCGTTAAATGCCGGGTCATCGAGTATCAAGTTCGCACTTTACCAGATAAGCGACCCGCCTAAAGGCGAGGTCTCGCCCGCCTTTGGCGAGGCGGACCCGCTAAAACGGATGCTCGAAGGGAAAATCGACCGCATAGGATTGCCGGGGACAAACCTGACTTTCAAAAACCCGAGTGAAAACCAGCAAGGTCATCAGAATATCACGGCATCGAACCATAAAACAGCGGCCAATTCCTTAATTGACTGGCTGGCGAGTCAAATTGATATGCCGAAAGTTATGGCGGTCGGGCATCGAATAGTTCACGGAATGAAATATAGCGAGCCGGCACGAGTTACACAGAAATTGCTGAATGAGCTGCGCCGCATCAGGTCCTACGACCCGGAACATTTACCCCGCGAGATTAAATTGATAGAGCAATTCCGCAGGCGTTTCCCGAAATTGCTCCAGGTGGCGTGTTTCGATACGGCGTTTCACCGGACAATGCCGAGAGTGGCGAAGCTGCTGCCGATTCCGCGGCGATTCGACAAGATGGGGATACAGCGATACGGCTTTCACGGCCTTTCTTATACATACCTGCTGGAAGAGCTTGCCCACACAGCCGGCAAAAAGGCAGCGAGGGGACGTGTAATTTTGGCCCACTTAGGCAACGGCGCCAGTATGGCGGCGGTGCGAGACGGCAAGAGCATCGATACGAGTATGGGTTTTACACCGACAGGTGGGCTGCCGATGAGCACGCGGACGGGCGATTTGGACCCGGGCGTGACGTGGTTTTTGATGAAGACCGAAAACCTGACACCGAGGCAGTTTAACATCCTCGTCAACCAGGAATCAGGATTGTTAGGCGTTTCAGAGACCAGCCCCGATATGCGAGACCTCTTAGAACGCCAGGCAAGCGACATCCGCGCCGCGGAAGCCGTCGAATTATTTTGTTACCAGGCCCGAAAATGGGTCGGGGCATTTTCGGCGGCGCTTGGCGGACTTGATACATTAGTGTTTTCAGGCGGAATAGGTGAAAACGCCGGCGAAGTGCGGGCGAGGATTTGCGCAGGACTCGAATTTCTGGGTATCGACCTGGACAATGTGAAAAACGAGGGAAACGCTGCCGTGATTTCAAGACCGGCAAGTAAAGTTACCGTCCGTGTAATAAGGACTGATGAGGAACTGATGATAGCCAAGACGGTCTATCGTATTTTGGGTCTTACAATTGAAAAGGAAAATGATTATGAAAACAAAAAAAGCGTCTGAAAAGAAAATAATTAAGGAAGTAAGAGCAGGGTTTGAAGAGAACATTGTTACCAAAACGAAAAAGGTGGATGTTAAGGATAAGCCATTATCGCAAGAACTTCTGCAAAAGATAAACGCCTATTGGCGTGCTGCCAATTATTTGTCGGTCGGTCAGATTTATCTGCATGACAATCCACTGTTAAAGAAACAGTTGAAGTTGGAGCATGTTAAGCCGCGACTGCTGGGACATTTTGGCACGACAACCGGCCTGAACTTAATTTATGTTCATCTCAACCGGATTATTAAGAAGTATGATCTTGATATGATATATATAACCGGCCCAGGCCACGGTGGACCGGGACTGGTAGCCAATACTTACCTGGAAGGCACGTACAGCGAGTTGTATCCGAATATCTCACAGGATGAAGAGGGTATGAAAAAGCTGTTCACCCAGTTTTCTTTTCCAGGCGGCATCCCGAGCCATGTTTCTCCTGAAACACCCGGTTCTATTCATGAAGGCGGAGAACTCGGCTATTCCCTGTCACACGCGTACGGTGCCGCGTTCGACAATCCCGACTTGATAGTAGCATGTGTGGTAGGCGACGGTGAGGCTGAAACAGGCCCATTAGCCACAAGTTGGCACTCTAACAAATTCCTCAATCCGATTACTGATGGAGCCGTGCTGCCCATTTTGCACTTGAACGGCTACAAGATAGCCGGCCCCACCGTGCTTGGACGCATCAGTCACGAAGAACTGTACCAGCTCTTCCGAGGTTACGGTTACAAACCATATTTTGTTGAGGGAGACGAACCCGACAAAGTTCACCAGCTAATGGCGGCCACACTCGATACGGTCATCGCCGAGATTAAGGACATACAGACCGAGGCAAGGAGCAGGGGCTTTAAGAAGCGGCCACAGTGGCCCATGATAATCCTGCGCACTTTGAAAGGATGGACTTGTCCGAAGGTGGTCGATGGCTTGCCCATCGAAGGCACGTTCCGCGCGCACCAGGTACCGGTCACGGACTTTGTGACGAAGCCCCGGCATTTGAAAGTTTTAGAACGGTGGATGAAGAGTTACAACGCTGAAGAGTTATTTGACAAGAGCGGCAAACTCATTGGGGAACTGGCTGAGCTGGCGCCTAAGGGCCAGCGCCGCATGGGAGCCAACCCCCATGCCAACGGAGGCCTTCTTCTTAAAGAATTGAAAATGCCGGATTTTCGCGACTATGCCGTAAAGGTAATCCGCCCGGGTGTAGTCGAAGGAGAAGCCACACGTGTTCAGGGCCGGTTTATCCGCGATGTGCTGAAGCTCAACGCTGACTCGCACAACTTTCGCGTCTTCAGCCCGGACGAAACTGCATCGAACCGCTGGGGAGATGTGTTTGAAGTGACGAACCGCTGCTCGACGGCAGAAATTATTCCTATTGACGACCATATCGCCGCGGATGGCCGCGCGATGGAAATGTTGAGCGAACACCAGTGCGAGGGCTGGCTCGAAGGATACCTGCTGACAGGACGGCACGGCTTTTTCTCATGTTACGAAGCGTTTATCCATATTATCGATTCGATGTTTAATCAGCACGCCAAGTGGCTCAAGGTAACTCGCAATATCCCGTGGCGGCGGCCTATTGCATCGCTGAATTATCTGCTTTCTTCGCACGTATGGCGGCAGGACCACAACGGATTCAGTCACCAGGACCCCGGCTTTATCGACCACGTCGTGAACAAGAAAGCGGAAATCGTCCGCGTTTACCTGCCGCCCGACGCAAATACACTATTGTCGGTAACCGACCACTGTTTACGAAGCCGCAATTACGTCAACGTCATCGTCGCGGGTAAGCAGCCGGAATTGCAGTGGCTCGATATGGATTCGGCGATTAAGCACTGCACGGCGGGGCTGGGTATCTGGGAATGGGCCAGTAACGACCAGGGAGGCGACCCGGACGTGGTTATGGCCTGCGCGGGGGACGTGCCGACATTAGAAACGCTGGCAGCAGTCGAGATGCTGCGGCAGTATTTTCCGGAACTGAAGATTCGCGTCGTCAACGTCGTGGATTTAATGACGCTTCAGCCGCAAAGCGAGCATCCTCACGGCTTGAGCGACAAAGATTTTGACATTCTATTTACGAAAGACAAGCCCATAATCTTCGCTTATCACGGCTATCCCCTGCTGATACACCAATTGACTTACAGACGGACCAATCATGATAACATACACGTTCGCGGATATAAGGAAGAGGGAACGACAACGACGCCGTTTGATATGGTGGTGCTGAATGAGCTTGACCGATTTCACTTAGTCGGCGACGTAATCGACCGCGTGCCGATGCTCGGCTCAAAAGCGGCCTACGCAAAACAATTCCTCCGCCACAAACTGCTCGACCATAAGAATTACATTCACAAATACGGTCAGGATATGCCTGAGATACGCGACTGGAAATGGGGTATAAAATGAAACCACAGATTACACTGATTACACTGATTTTTAATTAAACGTGAAATAATGACGAAACCGGGTCGCACATATTTAATAACGGGGGCGGCGCATCGAATCGGCCGGGAGCTTGCGCTTGGGCTTGCTAAAGATGCGGTGGGAATAGTAATACATTACAACAATTCCGAATCGGCAGCAAAGCAGTTGGCACAGGAGATTAACCAGTCGGGAACAATGGCGTTTACGATAGCCGCAGACCTCAGTTCAGCCGCTCAGTGTGAGAGCTTGCTCAAGCGTGCACAGGATTTGGCGGGGCCGATTGACGTTTTGATTAACAACGCGTCAATTTTCGAAGAAGGACTGCTTACCGAAATTACCGTTGACGACCTCAACCGCAATATGATGCTCAATGCTTACGCCCCCCTGCTGCTTAGCCGGTCATTTGTGGAATTGAACAAGGGTCGCAGGACAGCCGCCCTGCCGGTGATTATCAATATGCTCGATACCCGCATTACAAATTACGACCGGCAGCACGCTGCGTATCATTTGGCAAAACGCACCCTGTTTACACTTACGAAAATGATGGCTTTGGAATTTGCCCCCGGCGTGCGGGTCAACGGCGTGGCGCCTGGCTTGCTTTTACCACCAGCGGGCAAAGACCGCTCATACCTCAAACAGCTAAAATCAACAAACCCGCTAAACGCAATCGGCACAGTCGAGCAGGTCGTCGAGGCCGTGCGATTCCTGATTAATAATGAATTCATAACAGGCCAGGTGATTTTCGTCGATGGCGGCAGAAACCTTTTGAGTAATACTTATGGATGAGCAAGAATCGTTATCGAGACACGATAAAATCCGAATCAACGACCTTCAGTTGCGCTGTATCATAGGCATCAACGACTGGGAACGCACGCAGAAGCAGGACATTATTATTAACGTTACCCTTTACGCCGACCTTAATAAGCCCTGCCAAACCGACAATCTCAACGACTCGGTTGACTACAAGGAAATCAAAAAAGAAATAATCGCAATGGTGGAAAGCTCAAGTTTCAATCTTATAGAACGGCTGGCAGGTGAAATCGCGAAAATTTGTCTCGCACATCCCCTCGTAAGAGCGGTCCAGGTAAGGGTCGATAAACCAGGCGCTTTGCGGTTTGCCAAAAGTGTGGGTGTTGAAATATTCAGGGACCGATGATTATTGTCCCATCCTTGTTTTTAACAGGTCATCAATCTTCGCCGCGAGGATAAAATCGTTTTTGGAAAGCCCGTTGATTTTATGCGTTGATAGCTCGATACGGACCTTGTTGTAGTAGATGTGAATATCGGGGTGATGGCCCTGCTCCTCAGCCGTCATAGCGACCCAGCCGACAAATTTCATTGATTCTTTGAAATCCTTAAACTGAAACGTCCTCTCGATTGAGCTTTCCTTCAACGTCCAGTCGGGAATCTCACTTAACATAACTTGTGCGTCCTGTCGCGATAACGGCGGCGTCCCGCCCCGGCACGGCTCGCATTTTTGCTCCATAAGTTTCATAGCTGTCTTCCTTTTACTGAATAGCGCCGTGCATCTGAGCGACCGTCATCTGCTGGTTGCTCTTTATCAACTCACGTGCTGCGCCAACCTTTTCCCATACGTTACAGCACATCACTCCGCGGACAAAACCATTCTCATGATAATATACGACGCCGGTGCTGTTTTCCTTCTGCCAGTCAGCGTATGTCTCAAGTTTCGAATCAACCAGTCCTACGGCCTCGTAGCCGAAATCAAACAGGTCTGAGAAAAAATACGGCATATAAGTATAGGCGGTACGAGCGCCTGCCATATTCATTCCCGCGGTCATTCCCTGATTTGTAGCATTATCCCAGTGCTCGACACGCATCTGCCTGCCGAGTGCCTGATATGGGAAATTAGCGTTGTCTCCGGCGGCGTAAACATCAGGCGATGACGTCTGCAGAAACTCGTTTACCACTATCCCATTTTTCACCGCGAGATTTGCCGATTTTGCAAGCTGCGTTTCCGGCTCGATACCGATACCGGCGATTACAACATCTGAGGAAATCTCCCTGCCGGCCTTTGTGCGCGTAACGAAATGACTATTGCGCCTGGCGATGGAAACGGGACTGTCCTCGGTGAAAATTTTTACCCCCCGCCGGACAAAATCATCCTGAATTGCCATACCGAGCGGTTTCGGGAAGACATTTTCAACAAGATATTCTCCCCGCAGGAGCATTGTTACATCAACCTTATTTACGTTCAGCACTGCGGCAATTTCGGAACCGATAAATCCCCCGCCGATAACCAGCGCTTTTGCCCCTTCGCTAATCCGGGCTTTCAACCGGAGGAAGTCATCGAGATAGCGATAGTAATAAATTTCATCGAGGTCGCCCCCTTCGATATCAAGCCGGCGGGGCGAACCCCCTGTCGCCAGAAGCAGTTTATCGAACTGACAGGTGCTGCCATCGTCAAATGCAATCACCTTGTCTGCCGCGTCGATTTTTACCGCCCTTATATTGAGCAGTACCTCAACTTTGTTATCCGCAAAGTATTCCCGCGGGTGAACGAAAATCTCTTCGACCTTCTTTTTGCCGAACCATAACTTTTTAGTCAAAGGCGGCCTGTCGTATGGCAGGTAATTTTCACTGCCCGCCAGTAGTATCGAACCTTCCGTATCCCGCGACCTGATTCCGTCGATTGCCCAACAGCCCGCAAGCCCCGCTCCGACAATTATGTATTTGTAGTTTTTATGTTCCATAATTGTATCTCCTGTTTTTTTTGTATTTTCTGTTTTCCATTACCAATCTCTCATCTTCAATTTTTAAATTTCAATGGCGAAAAAAAACCTTTCAAAGCCCATCAGGTTTGCGAACGCGGAACTTTGTGTCCTTTTAAGTATGTCCAGCAGGCGGCAATTGCCAGAGGCACAACGCCAAAGATGATGAATATCAAATCCGCGGGCATTCGCAGCCACTCAAAAAGGGTTACTAATCGTCCGCTCGAAAATTCCGGGCCGCGGGCGTGCCAGTAGCCGTTGTTGACCACGTCGATAAGCTGAAGCACGCCGCTGGGGAACAGGTTCAAAACAATCATCGAACCAAGCCCGATATTCAGCCCCCAGAACGATACGGCAATATACTTTTGCATCTTGTTCCAGTGAGCGTCCGGGGAAAGTTCCCGAATCGCAAAAACCAGTAAAGCAACCGCTAACATACCGAACACCCCCATTAAAGCGGCGTGCCCGTGGTTGGCGGTGAGATTTGTTCCGGCCTCATAATAGCTGACAACGGGCAAATTTATCAGGAAACCAAAGACGCCCGCGCCCACGAAATTCCAGACACCGACGGCTATGAGAAAATAAAACGTCCAGCGATGAGGGACTATGATTTCCTTGTTGCAGATATCGCATTTTCCTCGCATCAGTTTTGTAAAATCCGATGCGTCGAGCGTAAGCAAAATCAGCGGCACAACCTCCATCGCCGAAAAAGTCGACGACAGCGCCATCGAGATATTGCTCTGGCCCGTCCAATACCAGTGATGACCCGTGCCGATAATGCCGCTGCCGAGAAACAGGACTGCGTCTAAGTAAATTACCCTTGTGGCGGTCTTTCGAGAAACCATACCGAGTTTGAAAAACATTACCGCGACTATAATCGTTACAAATAATTCGAAGAATCCTTCCACCCAGAGGTGGATAATCCAGAATCGCCAGGTATCGACGACTGTAAACCGGCTGGAACTGGTGAAGAAAAACGCGGGCAGGTAAAATACGGGTATCGCAAAGGCCGCTAAAAGAAACAACCAGGTCAACTCTTTCTGCTGCGGGTCTTTCCTGGCCGGTGCCGTGCTTCGAACCAACAGAATGGCCCAGAATACCAGGCCAATCGCCAATAATACCTGCCAGCCCCTGCCAAGTTCGAGATATTCCCAGCCCTGATTGCCAAACCAGAACCAGAATCGCCCCATCATCTGCCTGACACCGAGGTATTCGCCCGTCAAACTGCCAATCACAATAACAACCAGTGCGACAAACAGGACGTTAATTGCTTTGGCCTGCCCTTTCGGCTCATAACCGCCCAGGGCCGACGCCATAAATAAGCCGCCGCCGACGTAAGCGGTCGCAATCCAGAGAATCGCCAGTTGAAGGTGCCAGCTTCTTAGCACGTTGCTGGGGAAAATATCGGCCAGATTGAAACCATAAAAGCTACCGGGCTGCGCCCGAAAATGAGCGATTGCCCCGCCAATAACCGCCTGCGCCAGAAAAAGCAGCGACACCACCGCGAAAAATTTCAGCGTTGCCCTTTGGCTGTCGGTCGATACGCCCGGTAAAAGCTCGGGGTGAATATGAGGACGTTCCGAGCTCCAGCCGAGGTAATCGAATTTGCCGAAGGCGAATAAAACCACAGCCGTGCCTGCTAATAATGCCACTAAGCTCAGCGCACTCCACAAAATAGTATCAGCCGAAGGGCCGTTTCCGAAAGCCGGGTCGTAAGGGAAATTCATCGTATATGAGTATGATTTTCCCGGTATGTTTGTCGCCGAAGCCCAGGCGGTCCAGGCAAAAAAGGCGGTAAGCTGTTTTAACTCCTGAGGGTCGGCGATATTTTTAGAAGCAAGGCCGCGATTGGCGCTGGGGTCTGCGAAAAAGTCCTTCCAGAGGGTAAGCTGGCTCTTAAATGATTCAACCTCGGGTTTTGTAAACGACAGCGTGCCGGAAGCGGCATCATAGCGGTTCTGCCTGAGTAAATTATTAGTCAATTCCCTTACGGACGCTTTTTCCGCTTCGCTCAATTCCGCTTCAGGCCGGTTGAATTGCTGCAAAGCCAATGTGCCGCGGGTATCGAGGACCAGTTGATGCAGGTATTTGGCGGTAAAATCCGGCCCCATATATGCCCCGTGCCCCCAGATAGTACCGTTTTCCATTAAGGCGTGTTTGAGAAACACCTGCTGGCCGGCAGTAACATCATCACCGGTAAAAACGACCTCGCCGGCCGGGTCCAAAACCTTCTCAGGTATTGGCGGGCCGACTTTATAAGCCGTGCTCGCTACCCAAATAAGAACGGCAAATCCGCCAATCATTATTAATAGAACACCATATCGCCACCATTTTGAAAGCTCGTCCTGCATTTATATCCCTCCTAATCCACTCATCATAACTTTGACAAGACCTATAAACGGCGACGGGTATATACCTATCAATAACAGTGCAGCAGTGAGTAACACCAGGACAAGGCCGCCGGCAAATGACATCGATGGCGCAGCCCCCTGTATCACTTGCTGCTCATCGGCCGGCTTATACAGGGCAACGATAATACGCAGGTAATAAAACAAACCTATAACGCTGCTGATAATCAGCACGATAAGCAGAAGCCACAGACGGGCATCAACGTTGGCGGAAAAAATATAGAATTTCCCGATGAAACCCGCGGTCAGGGGGATACCCGCTAACGAAAACAGAAAGCCCGTGAAAATAGCCGACAGGTATGGGTGCCGAGAAGATAGGCCGCGATAGTCGTCGAGCATTTCAATATCGGTTTGCTTACCGGACAGAACGGTAATGACGCCGAACGCCCCTAAGGTGGTGATGAAATACGTGAGCAGATAAAACATTATTGCTACAGCCGCAAGCGTTCCGCCCGCCAATAGCGCGGTCAGTAGATACCCGATATGCGCGATTGACGAATACGCGAGGATGCGTTTGACGTTGTTTTGTAAAAGCGCCAGCAAATTACCGAAAAGCATTGTAACAATAGCGATAACAACTATCGCCGTGAATAACGGCTTGCAATCGTAAACATTGATTGTAGTCCAGTATCGTAAAAGCAGGGCAAATACCGCTCCTTTTGAGGCAGTTGCTATAAAACCCGTAACCGGCGCAGGCGCTCCCTGATAAACATCAGGCATCCAGAGGTGAAACGGCACAATCCCCAGCTTAAAGCCGATACCAATAATGACCATCACAAGGCCGACCAGCAGAAACGGGTTGTGGGCGATTGATACATTTGCCGAGCTAAACACGATACCTGAAAAACTCATCGTGCCGGAATATGCGTATATGAAAGCAGCGCCCATCAGAAGAAACGCCACCGAGGTTGCCGCCGGAATCAGGTACTTGATACCCGCCTCGATATGGTTCGGCTCAGAACGCGGATACGCAATCAGGACGTAAAGTGAAACGCTTAGAATTTCAAGCGACAGGAAAAATGAGATAAAATGACTGCTCGCGACAATGCCGGCGCAACCGAGAGAAGCAAGCAGAATGAGAATGTAAAATTCCTCCTTAATATTAC
>Ga0187886_1003332_pt1 | contig 12082 bp, 12 predicted proteins | sample June2016WEW_20_1_FD_133001 | JGI IMG/M metagenome (GOLD analysis project Ga0187886, IMG submission 133001) | Peatland microbial communities from SPRUCE experiment site at the Marcell Experimental Forest, Minnesota, USA - June2016WEW_20_150 | ecosystem: Environmental > Terrestrial > Soil >...
ACTTGCCGCGCGTGTACGGTTGACCGCGAGGGCTACTGTAATTGCGACCTTTCAACACTCTTCACTCGGCGAAGCCATACGCTGACCCAGCCTGACACTAATATCTATTGCTCACTCGAAGTTACCCAGAGACTCGTGATGGATTCCAATGCCGATCGAGCGGACGATCAGTCGCCAATGACGCAGCGAAGTTCGAAGGGGTAATATTCTGCTGAGTGAGAATTGACACGAGCTGATGCGCGGGGGTACCCGAGTCTCTGGCGAGCTGAACAAGCCAAGCGGGAACCAGGTCTAAGGGGCAGGACCGTGCGACTTCGAAGTTGGACGGTGCCAAGCTTAGGTGGTCCCTCGGGATCACCGGGGATCTGGGAAACCCTGTGGCGTAGGCCTTCGTGGGTTCGAATCCCACCCCCCGCACTTTTCACGGCACCCTGGGGTGTGGTGAGGCGTTAGGGGAGATTCTGTCGTTCGGGTTGTGGATGCGGAAGCAAGGCTACAGGGAATCCACGATTCGGCCGTGTGTGAGGGCTCTGAAGGCAATAGCGAAGAGAACTAACCTACTGAATCCAGAATCCGTCAAATCATATCTCGCATCCGCCGAGTTGAGCGAGAATCGGAAAGAGAAGCTCACTGACGATCTGGCGAGATTCTATCGTTACAAGCAGATCGCGTTCGATAGACCAAGGTATAGGAGGATAGAGAAACTGCCATTCATTCCACTGGAATCAGAGGTTGACCAACTTATCGCAGGCCTCGGCAACAAAACTGCAACCTTCCTACAACTTCTGAAGGAGACGGGTATGCGTCCTGGCGAGGCTTGGAATCTTCGGTGGATCGATGTTGACCATCCGACCGCTGCGATTACCATCACGCCTGAGAAAAGCAGCAAGCCGAGACGACTCAAAATGTCCAGCCAGCTAGCGCAGATGTTGGAGCAATTGCGACACTTGGGGGAGTACGTTTTCAGAGATGCAAGGTCTGATCAGCTCAAGTCTATGGAGAATTTCCACCGCAATTTCTGTGAACAGCGTAGACAGCTCGCCCGAAGGCTCCAGAATCCGCGTCTAAGCGGGATTACCTTCCGAACGTTACGTCATTTCAAGGCTACGATGGAGTATCATCGGACCAAAGACATACTTCACGTAATGCAGCTGTTGGGTCACAAAAGCATCAAGAATACGCTCGTCTATACGCATCTGGTGGATTTCGGAGGCGACGACTACGTGTGCAAAGTGGCGCGAACTGTGGACGAGGCTAAGGCATTAGTGGAAGGCGGATTCGATTATGTCACAGATATTGAGGACCTGAAACTCTTCCGCAAGAGGAAATGACCTACTAGGCCGCCACATTACCGTTAGAACGACCGAGCCCCCGATTTGACCAGGACAACCCGCACAGTCAGGCGTTATCCGTAGTGATCGTTCCTGGGCGCGAATACGTATCCACTATACGTGCCCTTAAATACGGCGCGTACGTACTATAGATACGTGCGCCAAGATGCCAAAGGAGAAACTAACTCTAAGCGTAGACAGTGAAGTAGTGAAGAAAGCCAAGAGTCTAGGACTGAACATCTCTGACCTGACAGAGCTTGCGTTAAGAGGTTACACGTCCTACGCCAAGAAATCCGACTCAAGCGCCTTCTACAAAGCCTACAAGGATCTCTTTGAAGCTATGAAGCCTCTGTTGCAGCAGTACGACACGTCTGTGAGGATAGCAACGCTACTTGCGCCAGACGATACTGGGGAAACGTATGACATAGTCGAGGACTACCTTCTGTCGTCCAATGGCGCGTTCTTTGCCGAAACCGCAGGAGTGCATTTTGGTGAAATCACCAACATCCCAACTGAGACCTTCTTGCCGCCTAAAGAGATTCTCTCAAATCTCATCGATTCACTGGCCACAGCCAAGGCTCGGCGCAAAGAAACCATCAAGGAGCTTGGACTCGTGAAGAGGATTGTCGATGTGATAGCGAGCACGATGCAGGGTCAGACAAAGGGAAAAGCCGCGATCAAGAGTAGAAGGAAACGTGCACCAAGGTCACGCGTGGCATAAGAGGGCGACCTAGTAGATTCGGCCTAGAGAGATTTGAGATGTGAGAAAGGAGACTTGGTGGAAGAGTTCAAGAGACTGAACAAGATGAGCGAAGGCATCTCGGTCATAGTTATTGTCGAACTGGTACTGGGTCTTCCGTTGTCAATTCTCAGCGGCATTCTGACGCTCTATTATGCCCCGTTGCCCGACAACTTGCGCTGGTTCATCAGCGGCGCATTCCTCGCTTTTCTACCCATGGCGCTCGTTCTCGTCATTATTGTTGCACGACTCATGAGGAAACCCATTGTCTTTCCATGAAACGCAGCGCTCGTTTTTGGGTTATGAGGAAGTGGAGTGGGTTACGGTGGAGCCCCACAATGTGGACACCGATCCAGTCTTTCCTCAAAAGCAGTTCCACAGTGGCGGCAGCGAATCTTGACTATTTCGCGAATGACTTCCCTTTCCTTGATTACCTCTCGCGTCACGAGTTGCGGCTGAGGTTGAACCTGCTCTGCGGTTGCAGGTGGACTCTCAATCTTCGCCGCGCAGCCTTGACAGATTCGTCTCCCCTCGTACCACAAGGCACGGGCATCGATGAACGGGAGACTAGCCCCGCATCGTGAACATTGAGGCAATCGTCTTCCCAAACAGACATGTCAATCTCACAATAACTGTCTTTCTACATTGCGTGAACAGAAAAAGGGGGACGACTTCACCTGCAAAGTTGCGCGGTCCGTGGACGAGGCCAAGGAACTTGTCGAGGACGGGTTCGATTATGTCACGGATATGGACGGACTGAAGCTGTTCAGGAAACGGAAGTGAGCTGTTTTCCTCCAACCGAGGCAGGAACCAGAGGTTCTTTGTAAGCAGACATACTGTACAGCTATCAGCTATTGGGGAAGGAAGGCCTTTGGTCAGGACGACTGAGCGGAGAAGGTTCGAGCACATATCGATCCCCAGTCACCTAGTCGATGATATTGTGAAAGGAGACTGCGTTCTCTTCATCGGAGCAGGAGCGTCAACAGAGGGAAAGGGCACAAGTTATTGGGATGATCTACTCGTCGATGAACTAGCTAAGGAATGCGACTATCCCACTACTCTTCCCAAAGGACTTCCAGATGTCGCACAGTACTACTGCCAGAAATTAGATGCAAACAGGGAGGGCAGATTGGTCAGATTGATCCGTGACAGAGTATCTCGCTTCATGAAGACTCCTGAGGCCTACTTTACGGTCACCACCTGTCATTCGATAATCGCAACGATTCCATACTTCAAGGTCATCGTGACAACCAACTGGGACCCATTCATGGAGCATCTTGCCAATGTAATTCCCATAGTAAGAGACACTGATATGGCGTACTGGGATGATTCATCGAGGCAAGTTCTCAAGATGCATGGATGTATCACCGATCCATTAACAATGGTTATCACAAGTTCAGACTATGAGGAAGACCTCAAGAAGAGACTTCGGTCGGGGATCTGCAACAAGATCCGAGACCTCATGTCTATTAAGACATTCCTGTTCGTCGGGTATAGTCTCACAGATCCTAGTTTCGAGATCATTCATAATGGCATTCTCGCGAGGATGGGTAAGTTTGCGAGAACATCTTTTGCTGTCGTTCCAGAAGTCACGGATAAGGACGTTGAGTTGTGGAAGACCAAGGGCGTGACGATGATTCGTGCACTAGCCTTTCCTTTCCTAGAAGAACTCAGGAACAAACTGATCGATTCTGAGGCAATGTTCGACGTGAACAGAGAGAAGGTAACCATTTCTACGGAGGGTGAGAAGATTGCCGACATACACATGGAGACGAGCGCGGAGCAGGACAGTAACGTAGGTATGCTCAGTTCGATGTACCAGGATGGACTCCAACACGCGTTGGATGACCTACTATATGGTCTCAGATTGGGAGTCACAAGAGAACAGCTGGAGAAGGAACTCAGAGATGATCAGAGGTCGTTGGCCGAGTATGGCGAAAGCGACTATGAGTTTCGAGATGATGAAATAGCCTATCTGACTGGGCATGTGAGGTGTCTTGAGTGGTTTCTCTCTCAAGATAGAGGACCTCTGCTTTCCTTCTTTAGTGGTAAACGCATGGAACCCATCAACGGACAGGAGTTCAAACGGGAATTGGACGAAGAGATGCCGCGTGGATCGAATATCCGTACCAAGAGAGATACGCAGACCATATGAGCCGTTTCAGTCACGACATCACGGGTCGCAAGGAAGCTGAAGAAACGAGCCCTCCAGCGGAGCTGTGTGGGTTTGATCGGTATTGACGCGAAGATACGACCCCGAAGGATGGCGGCCGCTCGCCTGACCCCGTGAAACAATATGAACCAGATGCGATGACACTAGAGCTGATTCTCGGTTGTCTGGTGGAACTGCCCCTAACCTATCAACACTTAGCGCTGACCTACGAGGGTTCGCCGAGACTTACCGAATAGCTGCTCTGCCAAACGCTGCCAATATTCTGGATGACGTTTCGTCTCTGGTGGAGTCTGGAAAGGCAACAAGGTCTACGCTAGACGAGGCATATCAAGAATTGACAGATGCCGTGCGGAAAGATTGGCGAATTCACTTGGCACGGCGCAAGGACGTTCTTGATGACGTGGATGCAATTCTGAGCAAGCACTCGCCCTCGCCGACCACATTGGACGCTCTCAAGGCTATGCTGTCTTCGGATAAGGCCCTTCACACATGCACAGAAATCATCGCGCTTTCCAATCGGGTAGCTGATCGAGAGGGCGACATAGAAGTAGTAATGCATTTGCTGTGTTTTGTGTATCTGATTCTATTGGAAGGCGCTTATAATAGCACCTTACGCTTTCTTTACGCGCATTATCTGCAGCTTTCGCACACAAGAGCCAATATCGCTGACATAAGGAAAAAGTTCGATAAGGATCACATAGGCCGCTCGCTCTTTGAGGGATGGAACAGAACAGTAAGAAACGCTATCGCTCACGCTACATATTCTCTGGACAAGGGCTCTCTTATGGTGGAGTTTGAAGACCAAGATGGCACAAAGCAGCGTCTCAGGATTCCTGAGTTCCAGGCCCTAGTACGAAATGTATACGATGTCAACGTTGCGGTGTTAGTCCTATTGATACTACGAATCTTCGTGCCGCCTATCCTTTCAGAATCACTGAGGATTGGTCACTCGTAATAGACTCGGATGGCTGGAGCATATCTCTGTGGTGACTAACCAAGGTAGGGAGTCTGACACGCCTCTATAGTTCTGATTCCACCCCCGATGACCCAGGCACTGATGAAAGGCGATGGCAAGTGATAACGAAACAAGACGGCGTTGACAGACGTCTATTATGGCTGGCGAGGCCCCGCGACGGTTGATGTCAAGCAGTGAGCTAGGATCGCAACCGTCGAACATCATCCTTGAGGAACTGGCGGAGCCGACGAGCTCGTCGAGTAGCCATCGATCACACCTCGATGCAACACGAACTGTTATCTACACCCATACCCCGTAAACTCTTACATATTCCATATGCATACCATCCGTCGTACCCGTCGCAGCCGTCCAGATAATTCTCGTTTTGCGCGGATTTTCAAGTCTTGTCTTGTCCCAGGCGATACCGTCTCACTCCCGACATCCGCGCGATGAATCTTTGTTTTCGATATCTCTCTTCTCTTTCGTCTCTCTGCACTCCAACCAACATCGCTCGATGCTCCAACATTCCCTTCGCGGTACTTCGATCCCGCACGACCTTCAACTTCTCCCACTTCTCCAGATCTTCAATCCTGAGCTTCCCATCAAGCTTCTTCTTTTCATAAAGGCGAATCTGTTTTGTGAGTCTCGTCGTCTTCTCGATAGCTGCCCGCACATCATCATCGATAATAACAGAACCATCCTTCCGCCCGTCCAGGTCTATCTCTCCTATCCGCATCCATCGATTTCGATTAACCCGAACATAGATCGTCGTCATACCCGTAACAACGGGCCCCTCCCTACCATAAGGATTGTGTATACACTGTTGATTATGAAGGTCTCAAAGCACAAGGTTAGACATCGAAAACGAGCAGTGTATACACCTACAGTGTAATGTTTAAGAGTACTATCGAACTCGGATTGAAAGAATATGGGAAGTGACGAAAAGTGGAAAAGACGAAACAGACCAAGAAATGGCTCTTCGAGGCTAAGAGACTGAGAGTGCGATTCAATACTGTGAACGCTAACGTGCTTCGTCTCTGGAAACAGTTTAGACATTCAATCACTGGCTACAATGCGTTAATCATACTCTACTGGCTACACATCGACAAAGCGCGTATCTCCTTAGAAGATTTGACACGGTTAACTAGCGCACAAACGATCGAACGATCTCTACGGCTACTTATCGCGGCTGGATTGATTCCAGTACCTCCGTGGCTGCGAAGGCGGCGGCAGCAGGAACAGACACACCGATATGTCCTATGATTCAGTGGAAATGTCTGCAATAAGTGCCGTGAGAGTCTGATGGAGTAACGGGGTAAGCCTGTGCTGACGATTGAGACGGTCAGATATCTCTAACCTGATTGGTTGGACTGATCGGGTTCTCCTGCCGATCAAGCCGATGAAACCAATAGACATGTCATATGAGTCGGCCTACCTTGTAGCGTTCGATACCGAAGACGTGAGCAAACGCCGAATCATCATCCGTCAGATTGGCAGAGTTTCGATTGTGACGTATGAGCGTAGGCCGCTCGGTACGACCTTTGCCGTTAATATCAACGGTCAAGTCGTGACGGACTGCTGGGATATTGAGCGGCCAGTAACCCTCGAAGAGCTTGAACAGCACATCCGAGACTTCTTGAAAGCGAACGGAGCGAAAAACTGGGCGAAAGGCCACATCTATTTACTGACACATTACAGCCCAGCCGAGTTGCGTCACGTTTCCAATTGGACCAAGGTTGTGAAGCCCGAGAATATCTGCATGATCGGTAACGACAAGATTCACCTCACAACCGATAGTCTGACGCTGATCGACTCGTTCGCGTTCTTTCAGAAGGGTCTGAAGGCGATCGCCCGATTCGTCGGTATGGAGAAGATCGACATCGGTGACTCAATCAAACGGATGGATGAGCTAAAGACGCAGAACCCAGAGTTGTTCTGGAGGTATGCGCTGAACGATTCGTTGATCCTTTTAGCTGCGTTTGAGAAGTATCGGGAGTTCTTTCTATCAAAGTTCCAGATCGACGTTTTGAGGGTTCGGAAGGTTCCGACCGCTCCCGCTATTGCGATCCGCGTGCTGCGTCAAATGATGAAATGTGCTGCGATGAAGTGTGAAGTCGAAGAGGTCCATAAGGAGCGGAAACGATCGGGTGGTGCATATGGTTGGGGAAAGGATAAGCAGACCGTTCTCGATCCGTCACAACTTTCGATACGTAACATGGCACTATGTTCCGCGTGGGGCGGGAGAAGGGAAGCCTTTGGAGTCGGGCTATATGATAAACCCGTAATCACTCTCGACTTCTCAGGTCACTATAACCGATGCGGTATCGATCAGCAGTTGCCAGACGAGCGTACACAATGGTTCGAATCCTCCGATCTCGAAACGATCCGTAAGTGTGAAGGCTTCGTTGAGATCAAAGACTGGTACTTCCCGCCCAATACGATGTATCCGTGTGTATCGAAAAAGGTCGAGCTTGGATCGAGGCTAATCGCCTCCCGCTCAGGTAGCGTCGCTCGATTGACAGTCTTTGAGTTACGGGTGGCCATCGATCACTTCGGATTGCGATTCCGATCAATTCACGGAATAGTCTTCTATCCGACTCCCAACGAAATCAACCATCCCGTCCGAGAGTTCCTGATGATGTTCCGACAGATGAAGGACGAGGCCAGGAAAAGGTGTCGGGAGAGCGGTACTGAACCTGAAGATGACCTGGAATACTACCTAGCAAAACTGATGGGTAATGCCCTCGTCGGCAAGTTCCTACAGTCGGTGGAGGAGGAGTCAGAGGAGCTTCATGAGTTTCTCGAATGTGTCGCGCATGATAGCCGATTCAAGCGGCGGAAGTCGAAGTTACGCAAGACCGCATCCTTCTTCGCTCCCGAATGGTCCGCGCTAATTCTCGGTCGAGCGCGAGCATTGTTGGGCTATGCTTTCGATCTCGCGGGCGCGATAACGGGTCACACGGACAGTGTTACGTGTCCGCTCGATCGTGGACGCGTCGAGAAGACGATGCAGATTCTGCATGATATCGGTGGAGATTTGGAGATCAAGTATGAGGCAGATGGTTTCTGGATTCTTCGAAGCTCCGTCTACATTGCATTGACAAAGAAACCTGACGGTTGTTGGGCGATTAAGACTATTGAACATCGCGATGGTCCCGACCTCCAAGAAGCTCACCACGGGTTACCGATGGATCATGCGCACCAGTTCTGTGACCCCGTTATCCGAACCCTGAACGGTGAACCATGGGTTCCACCGAAATTGAAGAAACGGCATCTGGCAAAGGTTTCGACGCAAGTGAATCGCGGTGTTCCGTTAGGTTGGGAATACGCGACCGAAGCGATACCTAAACTCAGATGGGACTTCAAGCGGAAGCTGCCTAAAGATTTCGATATTGAGCAGGATGTCTTTCGACGCTTCGTCTGGACTGAACCGTACGAAACGAATGAAGCGAGTTACTTCGCGGAAAAGTCGGAAGTTCACAGTCGCCGTGTGATAACGGATAATCGCAGGCCGTCGAAGACGGAGTTGCGAAAACGGCGTCAAATTCAGGCCGAACAGCTACGACAACGCGGATGGTCGTATCGAGCGATCGCTAGAGAAGTCGGAGTCAGCCATGTGACGGTGAAAAGGTGGACGGAAAAGAAGGATGTAACGCAAAACGGCTGAAACTGTTACATTTCCTGCTCAATACCGCGTCCATACCCCATCTTGACGGGACGCGAAATGCCGATCTGGAACGTGGACGATACGTCGTTTTGTCATGCCATGCCCGTTAGACAGTCGTGTTTCGCACAGAAAAAAAACCCGAGATTATCGCAGACGTATGATCATCGTGAACCCGTCCGTGGAGCTTTCGGAAAACGACAACAACTTACGTCTCATCGGTATCATCCTCATGCTTCACCTTATGGATTCTCACCTTGGTGCGTAAGCCTTCAGAGAACAGGAGCGACATCACTACCAGACAACTCCCTGTCAACATCAGAACAAGCCCAGATGCTCTCCACAGGATATCTGTGGCACTCGGTAATGCCAGGACTGTCCCCCCCAGCACATTGAGCCCAATCCCGAGAATCCCCAGCCACCAAAGTCTTCCGTCCCGAACCTGCACCTTCTCTCGTACGTACCCTTGCTCCGAGAGTCTCGCCCATTTCTCTGCATTCCAAATTGCCGCGGTGCTCAAACCGATAAATAGCATTGCACCCAACGCTCCGATGGGGTTCCTCACCGTATCAAGATTTGCTGTTATGAAAGCAAAGACTAAGCTCATCCACAAGATCGCTTCGCCTGTTCGATTGAAACTTTCCAATGCGGACGCGTCAATCGATCCGCCGATCGCCCTCAATATTCTCTTGCCAGAAACCGAAATAGCTCTTGCCAATAGGAATCCAAGCAATGTGAACGCAACCATCTGCGCTACTCTGACGATTGTTGATACGCGCCCCAGAACCCAAACTGAAAGGACCGCAAGATACATCACGGTTCCAAAGATCAAATACATCCAGCCTCTTGTCCGCTCGACGAGGCTGTTTATGGTGATAGCCCCACGGACATATCCAATATAGATAGGCATGACAGCTACGAAGACGAAGATCGCTGGATAGTAGAGTAGCGCCCAACTTCCTAGAAAGATCTGGCTGAGCGTGAGGATAACGGTCTGAAAACTAGCCAAGTAGAGCAGTAGTGCGTCGACTTTTCCCAGCCTTAGTTTTTGTTCTATGGTGTTATCCAAATCCATTGATTGCCGCCTTCCACGTCTTGTGATTCAGTTTTTTTCTGTTCAATGTGTCTCATCATGAAGTCATGTCTGGGGACCGTAGTCTAGTACGAGGGCCGAGTTGCATGGGAGCGTATTGCTGCACCTCTACGCTTCACGGTACCTGGCCGCGAGCTTCTCTAATAGAGCCACGTCACACTTGATCTGATCGAGGTGCTTGCGAGTTCTGTGGACGAGGTTTCTTATGGCTTGGTCGCGCTTTCCGTTTTTCAGAAAGACCTCTATGCGTCGTCTCTCCAAGTCGGTCAGCACACGTGTGAACAACTGGGCTCCTTATACCTATAACAGAGATATGTTTATGAGGTTGTTGTGGCATACCTATAATAGATATGTGCGCGGTGCAAGGTCCAATGACCGAATCAAGTGGCGTAGGTGTTGACTTCGCGAGGTCGAAGTCGACAAACTTCGTGGGTTCGAATCCCACCCCCCGCACCATTGAAAATGTTCTGACTCTTGTCTCTGAAGTGTGTGTCTCATGGTGCGACCGTCGGAATTTTTTTTTCACTCATGAGAGATGAGTGATTTTGTGTGTGTGGCCTAGTGGTGCGCACACACAATGAGTTACGGATATGTGAGACTCTCTCCCTGAGTATGTCGGATGCATTCTTTCCGATTTCTCTCCCCAGGATGATGGTTCCTGTGGCTAGCCTATTCTTTGGAAGCTTGCGCACATAATTCCAAAGTACGTAGGGACCTGATAGGAGAGGACGGACCCTCTCAATCTGACCTTCTCCGCAACACCAGCGAGCATGACCATTTGCCAGAGACTGTCCGGTTTCGCCTGCTCAACCAGCCCGGGATCAAACCTTAGAACCGAACGTATCCGGTTATGCACAACAAGGTCAAGAACCATCGTATCATATTCACCCGCTCTTCTACTGAAGCCATATGGTCCAGACTTCTTGTGGGCATGTGCTTGGTCCGCACTAGCGACGAATACAATCCGCTTCCGACTTCTCTCAGCAAGATCCGCGATGGCCCTTCCGAACTCGAAGTTATGATGAAGGAGTATTTCACGCGACGGCGTCACGATCACAATGCGCGGTCTTCGCTTCAGCTTTTTCGCAAAGAACCAGAGGGGAACCAAAGTCCCCCAGTCCATCGGCATATCCGATGCCGGCCCCTGTGCTGAACCATAATTCACGCCTACGACTGGCAGACCCCGTTTAGAAGCCAGAGCCAATAACGCTCTAGCGAAACCAACATCGCATTTCATCTTGAGGGTCACCGACTTCCCGCTCTGTCGTGAAGCACAAAGTATGCCTGATGAGTTCTCCGCGATCACTATTCCAATATGATGCCATAACCTGAGGTTGTGCGGGCTTGCGATCACGATCGTGTCCGGCTTAGCCCGTTCCACCTCATCAGCCATTCTCTCCATCCCAGAAGTCGTGGGATGGAACTTCCTGCGCACAATTTTCGATGCCAGTTGAGGAATAGCCTCGGCACCATGCGGCGCGATGCAAGCGTAAACTACAGGCAAGTGCAATCATCCTGCAGGAACTGGTAGCCCAGGTCTAGCGTCCTAACTTACGTCAATCGCTAATCTGGTTTTCCGACCCATCTCGTGTGTGCCCACCTTTGAGGACACACGCTTGCCAAGACGCCCAACCAAACCCAGCACAACACCGAACCGTTCTCTTCATGATGAGAAACAGACTGCATCTATGAGCGAAGCGAACACATGCGGTTTCCTGTGTGTGGGTCTGGTTGTGGGGGCATCGTAATTTGAACCGTCGTTTTTGGATTGATTTTGTGCGTGTGCTCACCAGCGTACACACGCCAAGCGATGACACAAACTGAGGATGTCCAACCGACGATTCAATGTGACTGCCGCATCAAATCATTTGACCGATTGCGCTCAGACGGCTCGCGAGTCTGATTTGGACGCGCACAATCCTCTACGGCACTGAATCTTACCAATCGTCCCAATGCACAATGGTGCCGACAGGCTCACGGGGTCCAGGTTTGAACCTCACGCCTTTCGTGTAAGCCACTGGAATCAGCGCTGTCTGCATGACTTCCTCGAAAGGAATACCGAGTAGCTTCGCAGCATCTTCCTCAAAGAACAAGTGAAAGCTGGTGAAGGTTGTGCCGAGACCTCGA
>Ga0187886_1003333_pt1 | contig 12075 bp, 24 predicted proteins | sample June2016WEW_20_1_FD_133001 | JGI IMG/M metagenome (GOLD analysis project Ga0187886, IMG submission 133001) | Peatland microbial communities from SPRUCE experiment site at the Marcell Experimental Forest, Minnesota, USA - June2016WEW_20_150 | ecosystem: Environmental > Terrestrial > Soil >...
AAAAATATTGTTCCTACGGAACGTAGGATTAAGCCTGTGGAGATAAATACCTCTGCCTCATCTGAGACAAGTATCGTCTGCGAAGCAGGAAACCTTAGCCTTTAGGCTGAGGTAGTTCATCATGGGAGATATGATATTGGGAGAAACAGGGTAAGCGTTGTAAATCCATTTCCGGGCAGAAGAATACCTAATTGGATTCTAAAAAGGATTTATGAAGAATTTGGAGATACTGTTAGGATAGTGGAGTTTCATTAATGAACTGGTATAAAAAAGCAAAAGATGGTTATTTTCCATTTAGTCTTGATGAATTATGGGATAAAATATTGTCTTTAAAAATAGACACTAATCCTCCTTTGCCTAAATCCATAGGTAAGATTAATGATATAGGGATAATATTGGTAGATGGGGATATTATCAAGAAAAAATATTTTATGGATTTTGTAGAGGGCGGGAATGATATGGCTTATGATTTTGTTACAAAAAATCAGATATGGATTGATGATAATATGTCTCCCAAGGTAATTCCTCATATTATTTATCATGAATTTTTGGAAAGGTTTTTAATGAAGAATAAAGGTATGAAATATGACGAGGCCCATGATATAGCTAATAGATATGAGAAGAAGAGAATATGAACTGGTATAAAACAGCATTAATGAATACGGAAATAGCAAATCAATTAAGTCTTTTAGATACTAGGGGAAAGGCTGATAGTGCTAAGGCTAATGAGATTATTTTAAAAGCTATGGATATAAAAGTAGGGGATAAGTTGATTCATAATGCTGGTATGTCTTCTGGGAAAGATAAAAATTATGAGGTAAGGTCTATTAATCCTAATTTTTCTATTAATGTTTTAGCTCTAGAGACTGGAAGATTTATGTTTAACGTGAATCTTTTTAATTTTTTGAAACATAATCAGCCGATATGGGAAAAGGTTGTTTGATCATTCTATTTTCTTAATTATTTTACTATTATATACTGGTTTCTTTCCGTAGATTACAATTCCCATGTTGCTATAATCTGGATCTGTGGTATTTCCGTCGTGCCATCTAACTGCAAATTCTCCATAGGGTAGGTATGTTTTGTAGAATGAGCATGGGTCTGAGAATATTAGATTTTTTGTGTTGTATCCTATTATAATTGCATAGTGGCCGTTATTATCTTTACTAGGGTCGAATTTTTGTTTTCCGGTTGGCCACGCTTGGAAATTTACTATTATAGGAATATCTTTATCTATGTAATTGCGAAGGGTTGCTATTGACATTTTTTTATATTCAGTTTTCAGTCCGAATTTTCTTGCTGCTTTTATTATTTTTTTAGGATGTACTTCGGCAGAATTTCTATAAGTAACGTTCATTAGTTTTGCTAGTTGGCCTTCTCTTTTGTCTATTCCGTAGTAGCAGAGTATGGCTTGTAGGCAGGCGCAATTACATGTATAGGTGGTACTTTGTCTGATTACCGGGAAATCTAGTATTTTAGATTTCATTAATGTTGATTCCGTTAATATCCGTTGTTTTTAAAGATTCTAATTCGTCATCGTTATCATCGTAGTGGGTATTTACGTTTAAGTTTTCCAGCATTTGTATTTTTGATACTCCGTTGGTATTATAAACATTTTTGGGGTCTATGGGGATATTAAAATCTTTTAGGAACTGGGATATTTCTGACACATGTTCATTTAATCTGGTTGAGACTATTATTACTTTATTGCCTCTGGTTATATGTTTTATTATGGCGTTAAGGGCTTTGGGGTTAGGGTAGTAAACGGTTGTAGGGTTATCATATTCGATGTCTTTTTCATATGACAGGGCTAGAGTGTCATCAAAATCAAAGGATATTATTTTCATGGATTTTTATCTAGTAACTCTTGGAGCATATTGGTCATTTTTTTAATTTCTGCTCTATCCATATAAAATACTGCTTCGTTATGTTTATTTGAAGAAATATTTAGGTTTCCGTCAATAACCATCCCTGCCCCATATAGATTTGAGGTAGAGTTTTTGCATGCTATTCGGAGTGAAGATATTTTTTCTATTCGGAGCGAAGTTGGTTTTTCTATTTTCATAATTAATTCCTTAAGCTAATTTATCTACCGTGAATATTTTTCTGCCTATTGATTGATATTGACGTGATCTACGAATAGGTTGACACATAGCTTCGGCTAACGCTCTTCTTCCTTCTGGGGTTTCTAGTGCTTTGGCTATTATTTCTTCCCGTTCTTCTTGGGGTGTTTTCTGGGGTGTTTTAGGCGTTTCAAATTTAGGGGCGGTTATTAAGCGTGGTGCGACTGTTACTGCGGTTAGTGCTCCAAAAAATATTTTTAGGAAATTTCTTCTATTCATTATTTATTCCTTGGTTATTTTTTCGTATTTGTCGCAGGATTTTTTAGGTATATATAATACACCTTGTTCTTCTTGGCCGCACCATATATCAAGTCCGGGGGCGTGGTGAAAATATTTACAGGTGAAGCATTTGGGGTCTATTTTCCAATACCTATTCATTTTTTTTATAATATTTGAGGGGATTAGTTTTTAGTTCTTCTGTGTTTACTTTTTCATCTGCTATAGCGAGTAGTTCATATAATTCGTTTACGCTTAATTTTAGTAATTTTTTAATTATATCTTTTTTTGTTTTTTTCATTTCATTTCCCGTTCAAAATCTTTCATTGCGCATTTTCTACATATATTTTGTCCTAGTTCTATTCCGAATCTCTTAGCAGATTTTTTATCATCTACTATAAAGAGATTACAAGTAGGTATTTTTGTTTCCCTGCATTTAGCGCATTGGTCTGGTTTGGTTTTTTTCATATTAGTTCCAGTGTTATTATGGATTTTTCGTTGATTATAGCCTGTCCTTCTTCTGCGATATAGAGATTAGCTGGTTGGTGGTAATATTGTTCGATTCTTATGGGCATTGCTCCTATATATTCTGCTGGAGCTGATAATATAATTTTATTTTGGGGTAGAAGGTTTGAAAGTTTAATATCTGTTCCCCATAGATTACCAACATACCCTGTTTTTTTATAATATTTTGGCGTTATGTGGTGTTCATAGTGTAAAATTAAAGTATCTATTTCATTGACATCTAATTCATTATATACAATTTTTCCCATAGGGCGAATATATTTTTTATAAGTATTTGGGTGCATTACTATATTGGCTACCGTTATGCCTTGTTTTTCTATTTCTTTAAAAGCTTTGTTTAATGCTGCTATTATGTTGGGTTTTTCGGGAGTGGTTTTTATTTTAATAAACAATCCTGCATCTTCTTTTATTTTAAAGAATAGTCGATCTTCTTTATCGTGTAATTTATATTCGGCTTCTTTTACGTTATTAGCTTCTACTGTATGGTGTCCTGTTGGAACTAATACTTCTATATCATTAGATTTAACGGGAATTATTCGACAATTAGAGTCATTTAATTCTTGTGCCCAATCTGCGTGGTGATATCCTAGCCACACAGTGCAGTCTGGATTATTTTCGTATCTTGCTATTGTGCCTTTAGCAAGATAGTCTACCATTAATAATTCTCTAGCAATACCTCTTTGTTGTCCTAGCAAATCGAAGTGATCAGGTATTTTCCAATTAATAGGTTTTTGGAAGTGCTGAATATACCTTTCTTCTTTTTTAGGCAGAGATATAAAAGGTAGCGCTGACGCTGCGAATAATGTTTTTAGAAATGATCTTCTGTTCATAATTTATTCCTTATTTCTTTTTTATTTCTTTTCTTGTGTCTTCGGAAGCTTTTAGTACTGCGATTGCTTCTTTTCGTTGATTCGGATCGGCGTTATAAGCGTCAAGAGCGTTATTATTAATTATTTCAAAAAATTGATTTTCCGATATTTCCCCATCTATAAATTTTAGGACTGCGTTATGAGAACATTTAGGAAAGTATTTTACATAGCATTTTTTTAGTATTTCTCTTCCTTCTGGAGTAGACATTGCCTCTTTAAGCAATTTTCTATTTTCTTCTGATTTTGCGGATATCATTTTTCTCACTTTATTTCAAGTTTAGCAATTGCATAAGGGTTAATAATTACAACCCCAATTTTCTCATATGCCACCCATTGCATATAATGTTTGCCATTTACTGTTGTTATCTTTATTTTATCGGGAAGAGTTTTATTAGCTTTAGGGAGAAAAGGAGCGAAGAGCGTAACGGTTATTGTAGCAATTAAATTTTGGATAAATGATCGCCTATTCATAATTATTTTTTTAACCCCTTTAAAAGATCATTAAAAATATCCATTCCTGCACCTGTATTGTTAGTACTCTTATTAAAATTTGAAAGTGACTCACAAGTTTTATAGAATTCCATACATTCCACGCATAGGACGGTAGCTTTTTTATGGAGTTTCCCCTTAGTCATTTCTCCTAAAAAAATCCTACACCTAGAACAAGTTATATTCATGGTTATTATTATACAATATTTGATTAGATTTTCAAATGCTTATTTTTATTGACATTATTTGTATAAGATAAAGGAAAATATTGTATAAAAATTGAATGACATTAATGATTGTTTTTAGATGTAATTACGGAGGATAATATGAGTAACGAACAAGACGATTTTTTAGACCGTTATGATCCCGGTATTACTAAACCATGCGTAGAAAAACTAACAAATGGGTGTGAGAAATGCTTAGTAAAAGACTCATGTTCGGAATATGAATACATATGTCCTGTTTGTAATAATAACCCCTGCACATGTAATAAATGAAAATTTACAAAATAGCACAGTCGAATAAAGTACTAGTAGTGTTAAGAGGCTTACCCGGAAGTGGAAAAAGCACATTGGCTCAAAAATTGGGTCAAGGTGGAATTGTGCTGTCTACCGATGATTATTTTGAGCAGGATGGTATATATGAGTTCGATCCTCTTAAATTGCCAGAAGCCCACAAATGGAATTATATTAGGGCTCTGAACGCCATGAAACAAGGTATTAGTCCTATTGTAATTGATAATAATAATGTAAGGGCGTGGGAAGCAAAACCATATGTTCAAGAGGGTTTAAGATATGGTTATAGAATTGAGGTTAGAGAAGCTGATGCGCCTTGGAAATTTGATGTAGAGGAATTGGCTAGGAAAAACAAACATCAAGTTCCCGCAGATGCTATACAGAAAAAATTGGATCAATGGGAGCCCGATATTAGCGTTGAAGACATAATGAAATCTGAAATGCCTGAGGATTTATGAACTGGTATAAAAAAGCGCAATCATATCTTGATATCGGACATGGCGATAATTATATTAGAGCTACTCCCGAAATACTTAAGGTTGCGTCACATATTCGATTGGCAGACGAAGATGATGTTGTATACGCATTATTGGAAGCACAACGTGCGGTGCTTTATGAGTTTATTAAAAATCCTAGGGGCAAACAACCTTGGACAGTAATTCCAGCAGATAGGCTTAAGAAAATATGGAAAGATTACGCAACATATGGAATCGTAAGAGATGTTAGGGGTATTGACGAAATTGCCACACACATGATTAACAATATTATGAGATTAAATGCTAATACGGAATTAGCTGGGCATAGTCAAATAGATCCCAAAGAAATTTATGATGAGGTTGGAATTAAATATACTGAAAAAAGAGATGAAATGTTTGGAAATTATATTTTGGATGAAAATGGGCAATGGAGAATAAGCGATTATGGTCTTCCTAAACTTATGGATTTAGCATTTAAATTGGGAAATGCTAATGATTCGAGAGAAAAATTATTAATTATAGATCAGATGCTTAATGTGTTTCATCAGAGGAGCAATTTGCCTGCGATGTTTGTAGAAGGCGGCGGAATTACGTTGGATGAGCTATATGAAAGCCCCGAAGAAAAAGAAAGAATTGAAAAGATAAGAGACGAGGAAAAGAAGCCTAAACCAATTAAAGATAAAAAACAGTTGGAATTAGGGCTTGCAAAAAATAAAAATTGGTATAGAATAGCCATGATGGACAGGATTATAGGCATGACTGATCCTACTGGTAAAAGTATAAGTATTTCAGAAGATAAATTAGAAGGAGAAGAGGGATCTCCGCATCAGGAATTTTCTATGAGATTTACAGAAGCTCGAAAAATGTATTATAATTTAGATACTGTTCGATGGTATTTTCAATTAAGCAATAATTTAATCAAGTACTGGACGAGACCTAGTAGGTTTATAAGAACGCAAATAGACGAGCATTTGAAACAACAATATAATAGAAGAATTAGAAGGGAAGAATGGGTGGTAATATGAACTGGTATAAACGAGCATTAGTTTGTATAGCGGCCAAACCAAGAACAAATTGGGATGGGCCATTTAATGATCCTCTTGATGAAGTCGCTGAAATAGCTGGTATAACGAGTCCAAATGGAGAATCTGTATCTGATTATGTGACCGAAGAAAGCAACGTAAGTCCTCATGAAAAACTTAGTACTCAAAGTGAAACCGCAATAAAAATATTTATGAATGCCGAGTCTCAACATTGGTATTTTAATTTAACAACAAAAAATCTTTCTTGGGCCAATTATGCCAGCAAGCCAAGCCAATTTATCAGGTCAATGGCAAAAGCGCATATTATGAGAAAATATAGACTTAACGTAGATGGCGAGGAAATGCAATATGAAAAAGTTAGGGCGTATTAAGGAGTCAAACATGCTAAAAAATTGGTTATCTATATTAATATATTTATTAATTGTTAGTATATCTATAGGCGCAGAAGGGAAAAGTCCTAGGGAGCTAATGATACTTGGTAGGGATTATAATTTATGGGAGGACGTGAGCAACCATCCTTTGTCTCTGGGTCTTGGAACGTGGAGAAATGACGAATTAGGTAATAAATTAATGTGTTATGGTAGTGCGGCATTTATTACATATAAAGATATTGTAAGACTAGAGGCTGGCGCTTGTGGTACTTGGAATAATATAGATGGCAATGTTCAGGTAGAGATGTTAACAGGAGTAAGTACCCTGATTAACGATCACGTTGTATTTGGTGTATGGATGGCACCTTTTTGGGGTTTAGATAAAAGGTTTCCTGATGATCCTTGGGGAATCATGTTGGGGTATGCATTTTAATGAACTGGTATAAAACGGCACAAGAAAACGTCAAGTTGCAAGAAGAACTTAAAAAAGTTCATCCTTCTCTTTTAAAGAATATATATTTTTTAAGTGGCGCTGATAGTGAGTCTTATCCTGAAGGCATAGAGGCAATGAAAAAATTAACTGGAGAAGAGTGGAGAAAAGCAAGGGATTGGATATGGGCGGGAGTTGAATGGAGACTGAAAATTACCTATCCAGAAGAATATGAAAAACGTAAAGAAAGAAAACGCCTAGAGAGAGAAAAACAAGAAATGGCGAATGCGGGAAATGAGAAATGGTATAGCTTAAGAGAATGGGAAAGAAAAAAGCAAGATTCAAGAGAAGACATGGTAAAATATTTTTCTGATCCCGGAAGGTTAGGAAGAGTAGAAGAAATAGATGGTTAATAACTGTTTCTAAAGTCGTCTGGTAGGTTGGGATTTTTTTCTATTTCTTCTAAAAGAATATCTAGTTCCATAATTCTTTGTTCTAGTTGTCTTTTCTCCATCAACATAAGGGCCTGACTCTTTTGAAAGGCTTTAAGGTAATTTTCCATACAATCTTTGCTTATCTTTTTTTCGTTATAAGAATCAAGTATTGCATCGGATTGTTCTGCAAGTATATTTAGAAGCATATCTAGGGTGTATGCATAAAATCCTCGACAAATGTGGATAAATTCAAGGTCGTCTTTGCATCTTTTGTTTATTTCTTCGTCGCCTTCTAGAGTATTTGTTTCTTTGGATACTTTTCTAAGCATGAGGTAGATTTCTGTTTTTATGGTTTTCTTAATGGTGTCATCTGTAATTTTGTCTATGTATCTACCGAAAAAGGTCTTAGGATCACAGAAAATGTTAATTTTTTCTTTGTCAAAATTTATTTCTTTAAGCGTTTCCCATACCTCAACTGTTTTAGATTTTTCTTTCATAGGAATATTATACAACATTTAGGTAAAAAATCAACCCTATAATTTGGCATATCGTATCATTGATTTTTCGTACCAATTAAGAGAGGCGTTGACGTTATTTGCTTCTTCGGGGTTTTCCATGGGTTTTTCTTGAGGCTCTTCTATAGGTTTTTCTTCGGGTCTAAATGTTTTCTTTATTCTGGGAGGCAGGGGTTGTTTTGTTTGTCTGGCCTTGATTCCTTCCTGCCAAGCTTTTTTAAATTCCGCTTTCGTTTCAGGATTTTTTTTAAGTTCTTCTTCGAGATTAGCTGCGTGAGAAGAAGAAGACGATACACATACTTTACTACCATAAGCCATAGGATTGCGTCTTATTAATTCTATAAAACCTTCCTTGAAAGCTTCTTTAAGTAATGGCTCGTCTACAAATTCATAACTAACGTTTTCGTATTCTCTTGGATCTTCTACAATTTTATCAGCCAAGGTAGGGATAATTATGGTATCTAATATTTTTAATATTCTATCATCTCCTCTTCTAACTCCAAGGGGTAATTCGTTATAGAAAGAAGGATCTTTTTCTACTTTGGCCACGCAATAGTCTATTATTTTGTCGTGTATTTTAGGGTCAGCCAAAATATCCGAGGGAGCTGTTTCATACAAATCCATATTTAAGCTTATTTTTTCGTACCAAGCTTCTAATCTTGCCTGCTTGATTTCTGGCATCTCTTTAATGTCGGCGGGGATGTTTGCTCCATCATAAGCTTCTGGATATCTTTTTATTTCGGCTTTCCATACTTTAATTTGTGCATCTCTTACGAATGGATAGTTTTTGAACTCTTGAGGAATTTCGGTAGCGGTTCCTATATTTCCGAGTGCAACCCATTCTTTCGCTATTCTTTCTCTATCCTTTTCTCCTATTTTTGCTTTATTTTCAGTACTAAGCCTTAGATATTGAGAGTAGTCAATGTCTGCTGGTTTCAATTCTCCCTTATTAAATTTAACATTAATTAAATCGCAAGTTGCCTCTAATTCTGCTAAGTGGTTATCATATGCCCAATTTTGTTTTTTATCAAATCCCTTTTTATATATAAAATCAATTACTCGTTCTGCCCATTCAACTGCAACGGCGTTAAATGGCCCTCGTATTTCTCCCATACCGTCTCCGATCATTCTAATTGTGACCTTGGCTTCTCCGTTGATCAGATATAACCAGAAGTCTCCCATGGAAAGATAGGGTTCTGCGTTGTATGAACCAGTACACCATCCTTGCGGGGAACTTAAATCTTTTAATTTACTTACGTTTTGAGGAAAATTTTGCGGATCATGAATTTTAGAAGGAATTAATAGCCAACCAGTTTTGTCTTTGGGGTTTGTGCCGGGATCTATTTCTAGACCGCCAGAAATTCTCTTGTCGTTTTCTTTTTTATATACGTCAAATATGTTAACTTGAGATCTAGGGTCTTTAATTATTTCATTAACTGTAAAATCTACAACTTCTGGATTTAACGAAAGTGTTCCATGTTTTACTTTTTCGGGAGCATAATCTATCATTTTTCTTAATAGGCAATAGGAGACGGCGGGATTGTTGGCATACTTAGGGGTAGTAGTTAAGTATTCCCACCATTCTTTAAATGATCGTTCCTTCTCGATATTATATCCATCTATTATAATTTGTTTTGCTTCTTGTTCGTTTTTGTTTTTTAGATATTTCCCATGGGCCTTTTGAACATGAAGGTTATTCATATTGTACCTAAATTCTATATTGAGATCTACGTTTTTAAGATAATTGTTTTTTGGAGAGTTCTTATCTATTTTTTCGTAGATTTTTGGGTAAAGAATTTCTTTGATTTTAGCATAGATATCTTCGGCGGATTTAATATCTTTCCAAGGTATCAAATCCTTATAGGAATAGATAAAATATATCAGATTAGGATCTGTAATTTTATACTTTGCAATTATATCTTGTGCTGCTGCGGCCATTCTAATAAGTCTGTAAATATTCATAACCAATATAGTTCGAGTTTTATCGCACAAATTCCTCTCTAATATAGAGGGAAAGGATTGTTGTCTTTTGAATTATTACATATGAATTGGTATAAAAAAGCTTTATTGATTGACAAAAGAGGTCCCGGCGATATGAATAGAATAAGCGTTTTATGTTCATATTGTGGAAGGTGGGCGACTCATCCAAATAATGAAAGGGTAGAAAAAAGAAATTATGTTTGGAAAAGACCCGAACAAATGGATTCAGAAGAAAAATATGAAGCAGATCTATCATTAAGAAATCTAAGCGTTAGTCATGGCATTTGTCCCTATTGTGTTTCCATATTAAAAGAATCTTTAGACATGCCCGTAGAGGATGTTCGAGAAAGATCTTTAGAAAGAGAAGAGTTGTCCGTCATTTGAACAGAAACCCGACGCAATCCCCTGAATTTATTCATAGGGTGAGTCGGTCAAATAAATAGTTTAAAATAAATAAAGGATATTTCTAAAATATATTGTATAATATTAATATGAAAGCAAAAAGAAAATATTTAGCATATAGCATTTATTGTAATCCTGATGATTATGAGGTTATTCGTAAACTTCAGGACAAGCATTCTATTAACATCTCTAATGCGGTTAGAGTATTTCTAAAAAATAAACTGGCACAATTAGAAGAGTTGGAAACCAAATGATAGTGAGAACCCTCAAACTTAAGTTGAACAGTTGTCAAGAGAAACAGCTAAATCAATGGCTATGGAACCTAACAGGTCTTTATAACTGGGGACTAAAGAAGATAGAATATGGTGCCAAGGATAAGATCTTCTACTCTGTTTTTGACTTTGTTAATTTAATTGCAGATCATAGTAAGAAAATGGATATTCCTTCTCACACAATGCAAGGAACCCTACAACAAATTTACACGGCTTGGCAGAGGTGTTTTAAGAAGATTGCAAAGAAACCAAGGCTTAAAGGACAAAGAAATAAATTAAATTCCATACCGTTTCCTGATCCTATTAAACCTCCTAAGGATAATAAGATAGGCATTCCCGGCCTTGGTAAGGTTAAGTATTATAAACAGGAACTACCCCAAGCAAAAATTAAATGTGGTAGAATATTAAAGAAAGCAAGCGGATGGTATTTGTGTCTTTGGCTTGATACAGAGCATAAGTTTGAGGTTAAAGATACTGACAAGGCGGTAGGAATAGATCCCGGATTTAAAACCCTTCTAACTTTATCAGATGGAACTGAAATAGAGAATCCAAGAGAACTACATAAGGGAGCTCGTAGGCTTGCTCAAGCTCAGAGAGGGCATAATAAAAAGTTAGTAGCTCGTTTGCAAGAAAAACAGGCAAATCGTAGAAATGACAGAAACCATAAGATTTCACGATGGTTAGTAGAAAACTACGCTACAATTTATTATTCTGATGATAATTTTAAGGCAATGGCTAAACGTTTCGGAAAATCAGTGGCGGAAGCTGGACTTGGGGATTTAATAAACAAAACTATCTACAAGAGCAAAACCTGCGGTAGAATAGTTAAACCAGTAAATTCATATCAAACCACCATGACCTGTTCGGTTTGTGGAGCCTTAACTGGTCCCACAGGACTGACCGGGCTTGCGGTAAGGTATTGGACATGTAGTGCTTGTGGGGCACATCATGATAGGGATTTAAATTCCTCTCATGTAGTATTCAATACCGGGGCTGGAATAGTCCACGAGAAAGAGTTAAGCCATGTCGCTTAATTCCAACAGGAATCCTCTGCCTTCAGGCATGGGGAGATTCAACTTCTTTTATTTTTTTTAATTTTATCATTTCGGCGTACAGTCTAATTTCTTCTTTTTCTCTTTTAAACCTATGAAGATCTGAATGGCATTGTTGGCATAACCATTTGACATTGAATGGTTTACTATAATCATCATGATGTCCTTGGATATATCTTTTTTGTTTAAATGTTCTATGGCAGTTCGAACATTCTAGCGGTTTAAATACCATTCCAATTTTTACCCTTTAAATCCTTTCTATTTGTTATTATACATCATTTGCTTTATAATTCAAGGAAAATAATTGAAAATAAATAGAGGATTTTAGTCCTTACTTTAGTAAATATAGAAGTATGAAAAATA
>Ga0187886_1003335_pt1 | contig 12064 bp, 9 predicted proteins | sample June2016WEW_20_1_FD_133001 | JGI IMG/M metagenome (GOLD analysis project Ga0187886, IMG submission 133001) | Peatland microbial communities from SPRUCE experiment site at the Marcell Experimental Forest, Minnesota, USA - June2016WEW_20_150 | ecosystem: Environmental > Terrestrial > Soil >...
AACCATGATATGCCCAATGCCATCGGGCGGGCTACCGCCACCGAGATTTTCGACACCCTGGCCGTGAAAAATGTCTATGTCGCCAACCGCCCGGATATCTATAAAATCCCTACCGCCAGCGGCAATATCCAGGTCGTCGCCCTGCCCTGGCTAAGACGCAGCTCCCTGCTCAGTCGAGAAGATACTAAAAACCTCAATATCGAGCAGGTCAACCATAAGATGCAGGAAGCCCTGACACAGGTTATCAGCAGCAAGGCCGCCGGCCTTGACCCATCCATGCCCGCCATCCTGGCCGCCCATGTCTTGGTCGGCGATGCCAGGGTTGGCAGAGGCTCAGAGAGACTTATGTCCATCGGCCAGGAGCCTGCCCTCCTGCTCAGCAATATTGCCCTGCCCGCTTTCGATTACATAGCCCTGGGGCACATTCATAAGCAGCAGGTTCTCTGGGAAAATCCGCCGGTTGTCTACGCCGGCAGCCTGGAACGCGTCGATTTCTGGGAGGAGAATGACGAAAAAGGCTTTTATATTGTAAATATCGAGCCTGAGCCAACCCCGGGTAAAAGGAAGGTCTCTTTTGAATTTCACCCCGTCCACGCCCGCCGCTTTCTCACCATCGAGGTCAATCTCAAAGCGGAGGAAACCAACCCTACCTCTTTCGTCCTGGCGGCTATCGCCGGACAGGAATATAAAACCAGGGATGCCATCGTGCGCCTGAACATCAGCCTGCCGTCATCGCTGGAAGGGCAGCTGCGGAACAACGAAATCCGGGAAGCCCTCAAAAATACTCACAACTTCACCATCGCCCGTGAGATTCAGCGCGAGACCCGCCTGAGAATGGGCAACCGCTCCGCCGAAGAGGTAACGCCTCTGGACGCTTTGAAAACCTACCTGGAAACTCAGAAAATGCCCCCAGAACGGCAGAAAATCTTATTGGAGTATGGGGACAAGCTTATTCAGGGGAAAGAAACACCATAACCGCGGCTGGGCGTTGTCAGATTAGCTAGCGCTTCCGTTTGGGGTTGCGCACTTGATCCCTTACTTTTTTAATTTCTTCGGCTTCCTTTGCCATCTCTTCTCCGCGAGGAGGTACCGCCGGCGGTTCGGAAGAATAATTATCCTTGGCGTCCCAGATAAAGAACGAGGTTCCTACTGCTATCGCGGTTACAGCATACGCGGAGAAAGTAAACATCGTGCTAAATGTATACTTCTGGATGAACCATCCCATGATAGGAGCAAAAATAGCGCCGGTATACTGCATGGTGAAATAATAAATGCCGTATATTGTAGAGCGGCGCTTGGCCGGTGTCTGGCTCATGATAAAGACCTCGGTTACCGGCATCCGGATAGCCATATTCACGCCCATGATAAAAAGCATGGCGTAGAAACCGAAACCAAGCGAAAATGACTTGACGCCAAAGATGATTAAGCCGCTGATAATGCTGGTGGTAATAATCACCTTTACACTCCCGATGCGGTCGGAAATCCAACCCCCGATAATAGGAACTCCGAAAATTCCAGGGAGATACAAAATGGACATCAGCATGGCCGCCTTCGCATCGGAAGCTCCCAGCTTATCAACCATATATAGAGTCAGGAAGGCGTTGACGGACATTCCTGCCCCGCCGCCCAGCACCATCATTGTCAGGTACGCTATCAGACGTCGTTTGTACCCTGGCTGCGGCGGCTTTTCTGCGGCAACCCTCTGCCTGGCTGCATCGGCATGACCTTTGCCACCCCGCCGTGTCAGGTAAATGTAGAATATCAAACCGAATATCGCCGTCGGCGCCGCCAGGACCAGGAAAGGAGCGCGCCAACCCCAGGCAGCCATAATAGGGCCGGCGATGAGAGGCGCAATAAAAAAGCTGGAATTTCCACCAACGAGGTGAAAACCGAGCGCCCGGCCCCGCTGGTTAGGATCTACCGAGGCTAAAATTAGCGGCGTCGACGCCGGGTGATATCCCCCTGTCATCAGCCCCATGATTACGAGAAAGACAAGCAGCATGATATAGGTCTGAGAAATGCCGACGAGAATACCGCCTACAGCTACGCCGAGGGTTCCCATGGCAATCAGCACAGCCGGCTTGATACGGTCGGCCAGCCAGCCGGAAGGCAGTTGGGCTCCCCCACCAGCCAGGGCGAACGCCGTGGTTACGAAAGATGATTGTGTATAGTTCAGGTTGAATTCGGTGCGTATTGCCGGCAGAAGCGGCCCCGGCAACGCTGTCAGCAGGTGATGCCCGAAGTGAGCCATAATGAACCATGGCAGAGAAGTCCAGATAAAAGAGCGGGGTTTACGTTCTGATTGTGTTATCGCCATATCCTTTCAAGAATGGTTCCGTCTGAAAATAGATACCATAGAATTATAATGTTAAGTAATTGTGAATTTTATGGTCGTACTGCGATAAAACTTGGAATCATTATATATGTTCCCGTTTAAAAATACAAATACGTGGGTATTTACTTACATTTCAATTAATAACTATTGACAAATTTATTCTGATATGTTACGATATATCGTAATACGCTATATGGAGATTTATTACTATGTTTCACAGACCTTTTTTTCAATTCGAAAGACACTCCCGCCTCTTCGAGAAAGGAGACCTGAAATACGTCATCCTGAACCTTCTTAAAGATAAACCGAGCCATGGCTATGAGATAATACGCGCCCTGGAAGACCTTTTTCATGGCTTTTACACGCCGAGCGCCGGCAGCGTTTACCCTACCCTCCAGATGCTGGACGACATGGGCTATGTCAGCTCCTCGGAGCGCGATGGCAAGAAGGTATATACCATTACCGAAGAGGGGAAAAAATTTCTGAAAGAGCAGCAGGAAGTCATTGACAAGATAAAAGGCCAGATGAAAGAGTGGTGGGGTCCCCGGAACATCGAGGAATTCCACGACACCTTTCATGAGCTGAGGAAACTCGGACGGTTGATTGGCCGGAGAGCCCATCACCTGGAGCCGGAGAAATGGGCCAGTATTAAAGAGATCGTTTCCCGCGCCTCCCATGATATTGAGGACATCCTGGAGAAAGAATAACGGATACTTATTACCATGGTGTCCCCGGATTACAAGAGGCAGCTGCAAAGGCTTTCGATAAGAGTCTGAAAATATCTTCCCAAATGAATGTATGATATTGACTATAACTATCCTACGCGTTATTATTATGTCTAACGATGTCAACATTAATTTTTATAGACACTAATATTTACCTAGATTTCTACAGAATTCGTGGCACCGATGCCACCTTATCTATACTTAAACATTTCGACACTAATCGTGACCATATTATTACAACCTCAGAAGTTGAAATGGAGTACAAAAAGAATCGCCAAAGAGTAATTCTAGAATCTTTAGGCAATTTAAAAACCCCAGATTTCTCAAATCTAACATTACCGGCCTTTTTTCGGGAATCTAAACGACATAAGTCAATCATCAAAACCCAAAAATCCCTCTCCGAACAAATCCAAAAATTAAAAGACAGAACGGCAAAATTACTAGAGTCTCCGGGACGTAATGACCAAGTTTATATGGTACTTCAAAGATTATTTAGAGCAAAAGGTGACTGCCATTTAACACGAACCGAAAAAGTACGATTCAAAATTCGTGAACTAGCCCAAAAACGATTTATTCTTGGTTACCCTCCGAGAAAACCTTCTGATACATCGATGGTTGACGCAATTAATTGGGAATGGATTGTATATTGTGCCCAACACTGTTCTAACGATATAGTAATCGTATCCAGAGACTCCGATTATGGCGTTCACCATGAAAACAAATCTATACTTAATGATTGGCTTTTGCTTGAATTCAAAGAACGCGTTAGCCATAAACGTTCTATTCTTCTTACAAATCGGCTAACTGAAGCGTTCAAACAAGCTCTGATTGTTGTATCCACAGAAGAAGAGCAAACTGAACAAGAACTGCTTAAGACAAAAATTTCGACTTCTGATTCACTTTCACAACTACCTAACTTTGATCCTTCTTGGTCGAATGAGACAAAAATTAAATGGTTCAAAGCATTTGATGAATTGTTGAAAAACAATTTATCCAAACTCTAAGAAATTAGCAAAAGATCAGCAAAAACAATAAAGCCCCGATTATTTAAATCTCATATCGGGGCTTTTTAGCTTCAAAAACTTGAGCCAGCGATACGAATCGAACCCTCGACAAGCAGTTTACGAAACCGTATGCCAGTTTATCACGATGAAGTATTACTACCAAAGAGGACGTACTGTTTGCGTGTAAATGATTGACTAAAATGACTGAACAGTATAGGATATGGCTGGCGTATCATGAGAAGAAAACCAGAAATACCACCATTGCCAGACGACCCGCTCTGGTATAAAGACGCGACAATTTATGAGCTCCACGTCCGCTCTTTCTATGACAGTAATGCCGACGGCATCGGAGACTTCGCCGGGTTAATACAGAAGCTCGATTACCTCCAGGAACTTGGAGTTAACACCCTCTGGTTACTCCCCTTCTACCCCTCACCGCTCAAGGACGATGGCTACGATATTTCCGATTATTACCATATCCACTCCGCCTACGGGCAAATGGCTGATTTCAAGACCTTCCTGGATGAAGCCCATCGCCGCGGCCTGCGTGTCATTACGGAACTGGTTATTAACCATACCTCGGACAAGCACCCCTGGTTCCAGAAGGCGCGCCATTCAGCCCCCGGGAGCCAGGCGCGTGATTTCTACGTCTGGAGCGATAGCCGGGAGAAATATAAAGGGGTTCGTATTATTTTCCAGGACTTTGAACATTCCAACTGGGCATGGGATGAAGTGGCTAAAGCATATTACTGGCATCGATTCTATTCCCACCAGCCTGACCTCAATTTCGATAACCCGGCCGTTCACAAGGCTATCTATAAAGTCGTTGACTACTGGTTTGACATGGGCGTTGACGGTCTGCGGGTTGATGCTGTCCCCTACCTATATGAGAGGGAGGGCACCAGCTGTGAAAACCTGCCGGAAAGTCATGCTTTCTTAAAGGAACTACGCGCCCACGTTGATAAAAAATACAAGAATCGCCTGCTTCTAGCCGAGGCGAACCAGTGGCCCGAAGATGCCGTCCCGTATTTTGGTAAGGGGGACGAGTGCCACATGGCCTTTCACTTCCCGATTATGCCGAGACTGTTTATGGCGATTGGCATGGAGGACCGCTTCCCGATTATTGACATTCTCCGTCAGACACCACCAATACCGGAGAACTGCCAGTGGGCCATCTTCCTCCGTAACCACGATGAGTTAACACTGGAGATGGTTACCGATGAAGAGCGTGATTACATGTACCGGGTGTATGCCAGTGACCCTGCCGCACATCTCAATCTGGGTATTCGCCGCAGGTTGGCCCCATTGCTTAATAACGACCGCAGGAAGCTGGAGCTGATGAATGCCCTGCTCTTCTCTCTGCCCGGAACACCGGTGATTTACTGCGGGGACGAAATAGCTATGGGGGATAACATCTATCTCGCAGACCGTAACGGCGTGCGGACGCCAATGCAATGGAGCGCTGACCGGAATGCCGGGTTTTCTCAGGCCAACCCACAAAAACTGTATCTTCCCACGATTACTGACCCGGGTTACCACTATGAATCGGTCAATGTGGAAACACAGCAGGCAAATCCCGATTCTTTTCTTTCGTGGATGAAGCGAATCATTGCTCTCAGGCAACAGTACAAAGCTTTCGGGCGCGGAAGTATTGAGTTTCTTCAACCGGAGAACCATAAGGTTCTGACATTCCTCCGCCGTTACCAGGGAGAGACAATGCTGGTGATAGCTAACCTTTCACATCTGGGTCAACAAACCCAGCTTGACCTCAACGAGTTCACTGGCTGCAGGCTTATCAATCTCTTTGGCCCGGTGGAGTTCACACCAGTCACCGACAGCAAATATCACTTTACCCTCAGTCCCTACGCATTTTACTGGTTTTCGCTCCAGCCGCGACAGGCTGGAGCGGCGCAGCTCCGTGCTTTGCCTGCGGAGGAAATAGCCAGAGTCCCCACTATAGCAAAATCCTCGGACGAACTATTCGGGAACGAAAATCTGGCTTTGATGGAAACAGTACTGCAAAACTATATAAAAGGCCGCCGCTGGTTCCGCAGTAAAGCGCGCGATATACAGTCATCCCGGATTAAAGATTTCATTCCAACGCATTCACCAGAATGTACCGCCTACTTTGTCCTGGTTCAGGTTAATTTTATCGAGGGTGAGCCAGAGACTTATGTGATTCCTCTCAGCGTTATCTCTGCCGAGCAAATACACATGATTCGTCGTGAACAGCCTCAAGCTATTATCGCCCGCCTGCACCCGCCGGATGGTGGTAACGAGTCGCTGCTCTGCGACGCCTTGCTGGATAAGAACTTCTGCAAGTTCCTCCTGCAAAGTATCGGCAAGAGACAACGCTTCAGAGGGAAAAACGGCCAGATAGTAGCTTCATCTACCCAAGCTTTCTTCAACGCTCTAAGTCCGGGGGAAAATGTTCCCGAACCAATCCCTGTTAAAGCCGAGCAGACCAATACATCCGTAGTCTACGGGGACAAATTTATATTCAAGCTGTTCCGTCAGATTGGAGAGGGTATCAATCCGGAACTGGAAATCGGCCGTTTTCTTACCGAAAAGACGGATTTCAAAAACATCCCCCCGCTGATCGGTGCTCTCGAGTATTATCAGGCGAAGGCCAGGCCGATAAGCATAGCCGTACTCCAGGGCTTTGTTCCCAACGAAGGTGACGCCTGGTATTATACTCAGGACTCTCTGGAGCGTTATTTTCAACGCGTTCTCGCCAAACCCAGAACACCGGGGCCACCTCTTCCCCACCAACATTTACTCTCATTAACCAGGGAGCTTCCTCCTCTAGTCCGGGAGTGCATCGGTAATTATCTTGTTTCCGCACAACTCCTGGGACAGCGTACCGCAGAACTCCATATGGCGCTTACCTCCGTGCCGGATGATCCGGACTTTGCTCCGGAGCCATTTTCATTCGTGTATCAGATATCGCTTTACCAGTCCATGCGCAGCCAGACTGTTCGTACCCTGCAATTACTGCGAGAGAAACTCCAGAACCTCCCTGATGATATCAAGGAAACGGCGCGGAAGGTCTGTGACCTGGAAGAATCCATGATTCAACGTTATCATTTAATCCAGCGCCAGAGTATTTCGGCAGCACGGATAAGGAACCACGGAGACTATCATCTCGGGCAGGTACTCTATACCGGTAAGGACTTTGTTATAATTGACTTCGAGGGTGAGCCGGCCCGCGCCTTGAGTGAACGACGTTTGAAACGTTCACCCCTCAGGGATGTTGCCGGAATGATACGCTCGTTTCACTACGCTGCACATAATGCTCTGTTGCGTCAGATGTCACTGGCGCCCCGCCCGGAAGAAGACCTGCCGCTCCTCCAGAAGTGGGCTCAATACTGGTATGTCTGGGTCTCGGCAGCTTTCCTGACAGCCTATTTGAACGGTATCAGACAGGCTAACCTGCTGCCTGAGGACCCCGAACAACTAAAAATACTTTTAGATGCCTATCTTCTTGAAAGGGCGGTATACGAAATCGGTTATGAGCTCAATAACCGACCCGGCTGGCTGAAGGTCCCCCTTCAGGGCATATTACAGCTCGTGGAGACTGACTTATAACAACCAACGGCAGATATATCCCGGCTGTCTATTCCATAGGTTGAATAATGTTAACAGGAAGTAATCTTCAGCGCCGGGGTTTAGCGATAACAATGTAATGGTAAAGCCCGCTATCTTTAACCGTTTCCACGATAAAGCCGGCCGCCTCAATCAGGCGGGATGCCATTTCTTGACTGAACCTTATTTCCACAGGGGGGCCTAACTTCATAGGCTCTTTCTTCCAATCCAGGTTAACTAATCTGCCGGTGGGCTTGACCATCCTCTTTGCGTTTTCCAGCACTTTAGAGGCGTCTTGAAAGTCGTGAAGCGCTATCCCGAAGAAGATAATGTCGGCGCATTGCTCGCAAATGACCAGTTCTTCCGCTTTGCCAATAGTCAGGTCCAGGTTTGTCAGACCCTCCCTGGAGGCTAACTCCTTCAAGCTGGTGATAGACCGAGGGTTCGTATCCAGGCCGTACACTTTCCCAGTCTCCCCGACTATCCTGGCCGCTGGCAGGGCGAAGAAACCGCCACCACAGCCTATGTCAACAAATGTGAGGCCAGGTCTTAAACCAATATCAGCTAATATAGCTTCCGGGTTCTGCCATTTTCTTCTCTCGTCGTCAATAGCCGGTCTGTAGATATTCATATCGGTATTGAGGATTCCCTTTCCCTAGAAGCACAGCTTCATCCTGCCATCAAGCCCCCATCTTCTGGCTAGAAGGTTGACGGATGAGGCAAGTTGCTCCGAGTATTCCCTCCCGGCAGCCTGGTCGAACAGAATCTTGCGGTAAATATCAATCAGTTCAGGAGCATAATTCTGAAGCATGTTTTTCAGTGACTGCCACACTCCAAAGCGCCGGTTAAGCTGGTCAACATAGAAGTAGTCAACGCCAACATCCTTTACTACCTTAAGCAGTGAATCCAGATTTGCTGCCGTGTCCGACAGATGGGGTAGCACCGGTCCGAGAAAGGCATAGGTCCTGATTCCCCTGCTTTTGGCCTCCTCTAATAGGGCCATGCGCTCCGTGGAAGGTGAAGCTATTGGCTCGATACGCTGGCGGAGACCTTCGTCAAGAGTGGTAACAGTCACCCCAAATTCTACATTATCTTTTGATGATGCCAGGAGGTCGAAGTCACGACCGGCCAGCACGCTCTTGGTGAGAATCGATACCGGATATCGATAGCGAAGCAGTATTTCCAGGCAACGTCGCGTCAGGCCGTAGCTGGCTTCCCCGGGCTGCCAGCCATCACATACCGAGCTTAAGAAGACCCTCCCAACCCTTCTTCGTTTTACCTCGCGCGCCAGTACCAGGGGTGCATTCACCTTGACATCAACAAAGCTCCCCCACTGTTCGCGGGGATGGGAGAACCTGGTGGCAAACCGCGCATAGCAATAAACGCACCCGTGCTCACAACCGGCATAACAGTTAACAGCATAGTCGGCCAGGCCCGATTTGTTGAGTACCGACCGGCATTCGACCTCGCGCACCCGGCACTCTTCTTTAGGTGATAAAGCCATGCCTGTCCCTTCTTACTCAGGTCCTATTTATATTTTAGCATGAAGTTGTCCCCGACGTTTCTATAAGATGTGGGTAGAGTCGGCCACACCCGGGAAGCCAGGGAACGGACTAAGAGAAGGCTACGCTTGAGTCCTTTGTTACAATAATACCCCCGCTGAGCGACTGTTTTTTGACTTATTGGGGGCTACCCCTTACGGATTCTTAGGGTTAGTACTGTTGATATATACATGTCCACACGCAAATATGTAAATGGTCAGATTATCCTTCCGGAGAAGACCCTGACAAGACAATGGTTTTTAGCATAAATCGCCAGGCCTGTTATTGTGCCGAGAATTGTTAACAAGAGGAATTATATTATGCCAAATGTACTCGCCATGATTCTCGCCGGCGGACGGGGTAAAAGAATGGGTTTTCTCTCTCAGGAAAGACCGAAACCAATTTTACCTTTTGCCGGCAATTTCCGCGTTATTGACTTTAGTCTCAGCAACTGCATCCATTCCCGGATTGATAACATCGCCCTTTTAATTGACTACCAGCGTTCCCAGATGTCGGACTACCTCAGGCGCTGGAATTCAACCAATACCTCGATTTCTAAATTCGACATTCTGGAGCCAAAAGAGGGCTCTTACCTGGGCACGGCGGACGCCATCTATCAGAACCTCGGTCATTTGCAGAGATGCGGCACTGACAGAGTATTGGTGCTGGCTGGTGACCATGTTTACAAGATGGACTACCGTAAAATGGTTGCCTTTCATGAGCAGATGAAAGCAGATGTGACCGTGGGAGTGGTCCGGGTACCAGTCGAGCAAGCCCATCGGTTCGGCACAATTAATACGGATGCCGAAGGCAGGATAATAGACTTTACGGAAAAAGCCTCGATGCCGATAAGTAGCCTGGCTTCAATGGGCATATATGTCTTTAATAACGATGTCCTTGCCAGGCGCCTTGTTGAAGACGCGGCGCAAGCCAATTCTCCTCATGACTTCGGCTACGCGGTTATCCCCAGGATGGTAGAGAAAGACAGGGTCTACGCATTCGAATTTGATGGTTACTGGCAAGATATAGGCAACATAGAAGCATACTATTGGGCAAACATGGAACTAACCCGAGAAAAGCCGTCTTTCAGCCTTGACGGCACGTGGCCGGTTCTCACGGAAAACCATAATTCGTCGCTCCCGAGTATATCCCGGCAGGGTACTGTAAGAAACAGCCTGATAAGCCCGGGTTGCGTAATCAAAGGACGCGTAGAAAATTCTGTTCTGTCGCCGGGAGTGCGGATTGAGGAAGAGGCTGTGGTCACAAACTCACTGTTAATGGCTAATGTTTATATTGGCTATCACAGTGTAGTTAACCATTGTGTGTTGGATGAGGGAGTGAACGTGGGTAAATTCTGCTACGTCGGTTTCAGAACGGGCCCAATTTCGGGTGACGGCGGCATCACCGTGGTAGGAAAGGACGTAACCGTACCTCAATATATCGCCATAGGTCATAACTGTAAAATATTACCCAATGTACAGCCGGCTGATTTTCTCAGCGCCGTGGTGACTTCGGACTCTATCGTTGCGCCACGGTAGCTTTGATTAATGGTGGCCATAAAAATATAGAAGGAGGTTTTGAGCAATGGTTACACAAATTAAACTGGATGCGGCGAGGATGTTGGCAGACGTAGATGGTGACAAAAGATTCTTTTGCCAGGATGGACGTGTCATCAAGAATTTAACGGAACTTGTTGACGGTCTGGCAAACATGACTGAGGAGGTGTTTCGTTATCATGTGACATCCGAGAAGAACGATTTCAGCAACTGGATTCGGGATGTTTTTGGTGACGAAAAATTAGCCGGTGAATTAAACTACGTCAGTACCCCTCAGGAAGCAGCTGAAATTGTGAAGGCAAGAGTGGTTTCCTTTCAAATCAATCGAAATCAACACCGTCGCTTAATAAAAAGAAGGTAAAGGGCAATTGAAAGGAAGCCTGGCGGCTTCACACGGTTTTGTCGCTACATCCTTATAGCTTTGTACGTGAACATAATAAGAGAAGGCCCGGACTTGGACTGTTAATGACAGTATAAAGTAATAGTGTAAAAATTTGTGCCGAATCAGCACTCTGAAGTGACAAAATAGGGTTAGGAGATGATGATATCATGACTACTTCCTATAATGAAATCAAAAATCTGATTCAGCAGCATCAAGCTATTCAAGCCCATATGAAGTTCCTTATTAATTCACTAAGTACTATATCTACGCAATCAAACCAAGAGGTGTCGTACTCAATGCCGTTAAAGGATCGAATAGCACTTTATCGTTGGTCGCTATATGACTTCCGGGAAGCTATCCAACTCCAAATTGAATTAGACGATCGTATTTTTCTAGGTAGCAGTTCGACAGAAGAAATCTTGAGGGAACACCAGAGAATCCGAGAACAGATAGACATTACGATACGGTTAGCCGAAAATGCTGTTTATCATAACATCAGTCAAGAAGAGTTAAATATTTATTCTTTGAATATTATTGAAGCAGTCAACAAAATATGTGAATCGATAGGACAGCATATATCCAAAGAGGATAATTTACTAAAACAGAGCTTAAATATTCATATTATTTCATAATAACCTCTGCCTCATTTTTTTAACGATAGCACATAAGATTTTCGCTATTTTTGAGTATTATATGATTGTTTTATTAACCCCCCAGATAGGCCTTGATTACGTTGGCATCGTTAGCTACGGTTTTGGCATCGCCCTGCAAAGCTACCGCCCCAACCTCCAGCACATAGGCCGTATTGGCCAGCTTTAAAGCCATACGCGCATTCTGCTCTACCAGCACAATGGTTACGCCCGTCTGGTTGATTTCTTTGATGATTTTGGCCACTTCGCTGACCATGATCGGTGATAGCCCCAGACTCGGCTCGTC
>Ga0187886_1003336_pt1 | contig 12061 bp, 11 predicted proteins | sample June2016WEW_20_1_FD_133001 | JGI IMG/M metagenome (GOLD analysis project Ga0187886, IMG submission 133001) | Peatland microbial communities from SPRUCE experiment site at the Marcell Experimental Forest, Minnesota, USA - June2016WEW_20_150 | ecosystem: Environmental > Terrestrial > Soil >...
CCACGCTTTGAGACGGCGCGGCGAGTCTGCGGATTGATTTCTCCTCATCCCTGACCCGCCGAGAAGGCCACAAACCATCAAAAGTTACCCGACTTATTGTATATTCCAACAATCGCCGGGAGTAGCCGCTGCAAACTCGGTCCAATGCCTATGCCAGAGGCAAATTCAGAGACCCCGATTCTCGACCTCCAAGTGCCGCTTACTGTCTGCGAAAGGTCGTCCCCAATGTTGTGGTGGCAAGGTGTGCTGTTGGGGGTCGGGATTGCCGTGGTCGTCACCGTGGGCGGCTATATCGCGATTTATTTCGTCAATGAGACGCTGCGCCCCATATTGGGGTCGCTGGCTCCTTATGCGGTGCCATTTTTCCTCCTTGCACTCGTAGCTGCCCCCTTTTTCGCGCTTGCACTCCATGAGGTCGGGCATTTCGTTGCAGGGAACCTAGTCGGCTTCCATGTCAGAGCCTTCCTGGGACCCGTTGTGGTTTCACAGGAGGGCGGGAGGGTACATTTTGGGCTTCGTAAGCAAGACGCTGCAATCGGTTTCATGGGTGTAAGTATAACTATTGGTAGCGTGCGGAAATTGCGGAGGAAGTTGGCCTTCTATGTGGCGGGCGGTCCACTCGCAGATCTGCTTTCTGTCGTCGTTATTATGATCATCTTGGGGGCCGGGAGTTTGTACGGACTCCCCGAATGGTTCAAGGCAATAATGTTGCCTTGGGGCGTTGTCTCAGGAATCGGGCTTGGTGGTTTGTTCCTGACTCGCAGTTACGATGGCGTGCTTCCCGATGGTGCCAGATTGCGGATGCTCGCTACATCTCCCGAAAACACCCGCCGCTGGATGAGTATCCTTGCTGTTGATATGCAAAGATCGTCCGGCCTGAGACCGAAATTCTGGCGACGCACCTGGGTTCAGGCGGCTGGGTACGGGAAGGACACGACCTACGACGCGTTTTATGGTTGCTGGCAGGCGTACGTTTGGGCAAACGACTGCGAAGATGGCGCGAGAGCAGGCCCCTACCTCGAGGGTTGTCTTCGGAACGCGCGGATAGTTCCCAAGAGCTTTCGGGAAACCTTGATCGCTGAAGCTTCGGTGTTTCAGGCGTGGTTCAGACACGACGCGGAGAAGGCTCAGAAATGGTTCGGCCTGCTCCATTCTCCGCCCAAGCTTCCCCGACTCGCCCGGATAAGAACCAACGTTGCCTTGAACTGGGCTCAGAATCGAATAGATGAAGCTTTCTCGAGCTGGCACGAAGGGTTGGCTCTGATCAAGGACCTCCCTGTCGGATCTCGCGAGAGATCGGAAGAGGGGTGGATCGAATGGAAGGCTAAGATGGACGCCCGGCGCCCGAGAACTTGAACTGGAGGCTGCCCCTCGCCTCCTGTCCCTTGCCCCGTCTGCGGGGGCGCATACATCCTCTGTTTGCGAAGTGTGCGACTCCCAAGAGCTATTTATACGCCGGAATGCCCGTCACGCGCTCGCCGATGATGAGGGTGTGCATGTTGTGCGTGCCCTCGTAGGTGAAGACGGACTCCAGGTTGCACATGTGGCGGAAGATGGGGTACTCGTCGGCGACGCCGTTGGCGCCCAGGATATCGCGTCCGGCGCGCGCCACGTCGAGCGCCATCTTCACGTTGTTGCGCTTGAGCATGGAGACATGCGCGAAGTCGGCGCGGCCTTTGTCTTTCAGCCGGCCCACCTGCAAGGCCAGCAACTGCCCCTTGGTGATTTCCGTAATCATGTCGGCGAATTTCGCCTGGATGAGTTGATGGCAGGCGATGGGCTTATCGTCGAACTGCTTGCGAATCTTGGCGTATTCCAGCGATTCGTTGTAGCACGCCATCGCCGCCCCAATGGCGCCCCAGCCGATGCCGTAGCGCGCCTGCGTCAGGCAACTGAGCGCGGCCTTCAAACTCGTGGCTTTGGGAAGCCGGTTCGATTCCGGCACGCGCACGTCCTGGAGCGAAAGGCTCGACGTCACCGAGGCGCGCAGCGACCACTTCCCTTTGATGTCTTTCGCCGAGTAGCCCGGCGTCCCTTTCTCCACCAGGAAGCCGCGAAAGCCTTCGTCGGTGCGCGCCCAGACTACGGCCACGTCGGCAATCGTGCCGGAAGTAATCCACGCCTTCTCACCGTTCAGAACCCAGTGGTCACCGTCTTTGACAGCGCGCGTGCGCATGCCACCCGGGTTCGAGCCGAAGTCAGGCTCCGTAAGCCCAAAGCAGCCGAGGGCCTTGCCCTGCTGGAGCGCCGGCAGCCAGCGCTCTTTCTGCTCTTCGGAGCCGTACTCGTTGATGGGATACATCACCAGCGCGCCTTGCACCGACACGAAACTCCGCAGGCCGCTGTCGCCGCGCTCGAGCTCCTGCATGATGAGGCCGTAGTCCACGTTCGACATCCCCGCGCAGCCGTAGCCCTGCAGGTTGGCGCCGTAAAAACCCAGCTCGGCCATCAGCGGCACCAGATGCATGGGGAACTTCGCTTCGCGGTTCCATTCCTCGATGTGCGGATTCACTTCGTTGTCCACAAACTCGCGCACCGTCTGGCGCACCAGCTTTTCTTCCTCGCTGAAGAGCGCGTCAATTTCCATGTAGTCCACGCCATGAAAGGGAAACATAGCTGATCTCCTTTAAGCTCACCGCAGAGTCCGTTCACGGAATGATGTCGCGGTGACCGAGTATTGTTTCACCTCAGGATGGTCAACTTCAAGGTAAGTGTGCTGGCGAGGCTTCGCCGCGTGGTATTTGGGCCCGGTTACAGCATATAATCGAAACCGTTATGGACGAACGCGCGCGGCTGACCGCGATGGTGAAGGCAGCGGGTTGAGCGGCCAAGTTGAGTCCAAGTATTTTGGACTCGGTGCTGGCCAAGCTGCCGAAACAAACCGACCCTAACGTCCTGATCGGCTTCGACACCGCCGACGACGCCGGAGTGTATCGTCTCACCGACGACCTGGCGCTGGTGCAGACGGTGGATTTCTTCACCCCCATCGTGGACGATCCGTACACCTTCGGCCAGATTGCCGCGGCCAACGCGCTGAGCGATGTCTATGCAATGGGGGCGCGGCCGATTTCGGCGCTTTCCATTGTAGGCTTCCCGAACACGGGGCGCGATCCGGCCATCCTCGAGAGCATTCTCCAGGGCGGGCTGGCCAAGATGCAGGAAGCGGGCTGCGCGGTGATCGGCGGCCACTCGATCGGCGACGAGGAAATCAAGTTTGGCTACGCGGTGACCGGCCTGGTGAACCCGGCGCGCATGCTCGCGAACGCCGGCGCACAACCGGGCGACCGCTTGGTGCTCACCAAGCGGATCGGTACCGGCATCATCGCCACGGCGCTCAAGGCGAATCGGGCCAGCGAAGCGTCCGTCGCCGCCGCCATCGAGTCGATGTCCACACTCAACCGCGCGGCCAGCGAGGTGGCACTCGAATTCCCGGTCCACGCTGCCACTGATATCACGGGTTTCGGCCTGCTGGGCCACGCGCGGGAAATGGCCGTGGCCAGCAAGGTCAGCCTGGTGCTTCGTGCGGCGCAGGTCGAGTTCCTTCCCGAGGCGCTCAGTTATTCGCGCCAAGGCTTTATCCCGGGCGGGCTGAAGCGCAACGCCGAGTTCCTCGCTGGCTGCGTCGAATTCGCGGATGGAATTCCCGAAGAGGTTCAAAACCTCTTCTTCGATCCTCAAACCTCCGGCGGGCTGTTCCTTTCCGTTGAGCCCCAGGCGGCTTCGCGTCTGGTGGCGGCGCTTCGCGAGCGCGGCGTGCCCGCACAAGAGGTAGGGGAAGTCATCGAAAAGGCCAAACCCCTCATTCAAGTCCGATGAGCGCGAGGCGCGATCTACATGGAGTTGAAATTGGGAGTGCCGGCTGCGCCGGAGAGCGTTGCGTCGCCGGGCCAACCTGAGTAAGATGGCGGGCTATGAAAAGGGAAATTTCCACGCAGTTGCTGGTTGCGCTCGGAATCGTGCTCCTCGGCGCGGGCATCCTGGCGGGCGAGTACTTCCTGGTGAAATGGTATCCCCGCCACCAACAGCGGGTACAGGAAGAAGCCCTGAAGCTCCTGCAGTACCGAAATGATTCCCTGGGGATCGAAATGCAGGTGGCGGCAGGCCTGTATGGAGAAGTTGAGAATTTTCCTGGAGGCGTCCGGATCACGCGGCCCAAGTTCTGGAGCATTCCTCCTTCTCTGACCATCACCTCCCAACCGAATCCCGACGGGACGTTTGAGTTTTCGCCCCAGATTATGGCCAAGTGGCAGACCCAGGGCACCTACGAGGATATTCCCCGCTATCATTTCGAGCACACCAGGATCAACAACCGCGATGCCATCCTGATCTGGCAGTACAAACACCGCGCCATGCTGCTCACGGTGCGCGTCATCTCGTCCGAGCGCCTCGTTGAGATGTACTGCACCCCCGGCCGCGAAGATGAGGAGCTTTTCATGGAGGCGTGTGAGTCGACCGTGCACACGCTCAAGGTGGCCGGGCCAGAACCGCCACCCCCTGCCCCGCCTGTCTTGGAGCTCGCCCCGCCGGCCAAGCGGCCCAAACCCGCCCGCTAGGGCGCGGCGGTTGCGAAGCTGCTGGCATAGCGTTCTGCCGTCAGCAAGATTGCCGTGTGGATGGAGTTTCGCGAAGCCGGCAGGGTCCGGGTGCTCAGGACTTCGGCGCGTAGTAGCCCTCGCGCGCTACCACCCGATACTTCACATTCTTCCCCTTCTGATCGACCATCTTCAAGGGATTGCCCTGCGGGTCCACCAGGTCCACCTTGAGCTTGTGGTACTTGCCGTCTTTCGACGGGTTGGTGGGAACGAACCCCAGGCTGTATTGCCGGCGCAGTTGCTCGGCAATCTGCTGGTAGATGGTGGGGAGTTCGGCGTCAAAGCGTGGGAAATAGGCTTGTCCCCCGGAATAGCGGGCAATGTACTCCAGTTGGTTGCGCGCCTGCAGCGAACCCACCCCCTCGGCAGCGTACCCCCGCACCGTCATGAACTCGAGGATGCTAATCGGATAGACCATGGTGTCGGAGGCTTTCGAGATCTTCAACATGTCGCCGTAAGTCAATTTGCTGAACGTGTCGAACCCGGTACAGATGACCAGGATAGCCTTGCGCCCCTGGATGTCCTTCATCCGGTCGATCGTGAAGGCCAACGCGTCGAACAGGTTTATCTCGCTGAACCCTGGAATGCGTAGTCGGTCCAGGGCCTGGGTCACCTCGTAGCGGTTCTGCGTGAAGTCCTGGAGGATTTCGGGCTTCAAGTCGAAGGACATGACCGCCACCCAATCCTTCGGCTGAATGACGTTGAGGAAATCATAGGCATAGCGGAGCGTTTGATAAAGGGCGTACCACCACTTGTTGCTGAACTCGATCAGCATGCAAATGGTCATCGGGGCTTCGGCCGGCCCGAAGTTGCTGATGGTCTGCGGCACGCCGTCGTCAGAGACCCGGAAATTGACCTTCCCCAGGTTGGGAATGGGGTAGCCGTTCGGGTCGAGAACCATGACCTCCACGTTCACCAAATTCGTGGTCGTGGAAAGCGTGAAGACTTCGTTGGGATTGATCTTCTCGAGCTTCTTCTCTTCGGGTTTGGGTTGGGACGGGGCCGTCTTCTTAGGGACGAGCACTGTCTCACCCACGCCGGGCTTCGGCCCGGAGCCGGTCGTCTGGTCGCCTTGCTGTTGGGCAAAGGCGAGCAGAGGAAGGCCCAGTAAGACGCCCACCACCAGGGAAACCATCCGGCATCGAACGGTGAATACGTTTTTCATGTCTCTCACTCCTGAAGCCCAAGGCCCACAACATTTATGATGTCATTCACTCCCCTCCAGGTCAACCGGGATGCGAAAAAGGTGAAAACGCCAGGACGACCGTAAGCACCTGGGACAGCCAGGCGCCCGTTGGGGGCCAGGGCGTGGAGAAAACCCGGAGTCACTCCCCACGCTAAGGATCTGCAAGGATTGGCCTTGACTTTGCGGCGGGTTTTGGCAAAATGTACTGGCCGAAAAAGTACGCGGAAAGCATTGACTTTTCGGCAATAGTTCTTTAGGCTCTCGCTCCAGGTGCAGGTCTGACCTGTGAATCTCCAACTGGAGGAGAGCAAATGAAGAACTATCTTTTGACCTTCTTGCTGGCGCTGCTGGTGGTGCTGACGAGCATGAGCCTGCGGCGCAGCGTGGCTGGCATCGGCGGGGCGCCCGTCCCCATGCCCCCGAATGCGGTGGGGATCGGGGGAGCCCCGGTACCCATGCCGCCGAATGTGATGGGGATTGGCGGGGCGCCGGTTCCGATGCCCCCGAACGCAGTGGGGATTGGTGGAGCGCCGGTGCCCATGCCGCCCAATGTGGCAGGGATTGGCGGGGCGCCGGTTCCGATGCCCCCGAACGTAGCGGGCATCGGGGGCGCGCCCGTACCTATGCCGCCCAATAGTAGAGCGCGCTAGCTTCCTCTGTGTCACGCGAGCGACCCGGAGGAGGCTGGCACTTGAAGCACTGCTTCCGGGTTGCTCATGACAGAGAAACTGGTCACTTACGGCCTCTCGTGCACGGTCTACCTCCTCGAGGCCGTGGTGTTGTTTTTCCTGCTCTACCGCCGTCATGGGAGGCGACTCCGCGGCGTCCTGATTTACCTCATCGCCCTCATCGCGCTTGACGGGATAGGGCGCTCCTATGTGCTTTATCGCTTCGGTCTCTCGTCTCGCGAATACGCCTATTTCTTCTGGCTGACGGACGTCCTGCTGGCGCTCGCGGCTTTCTTGCTCGTGTGTGTGTTCTTTCGGCGCGCCTGCCTCCCAGAGCCGAAGATGTGGCACTTCCTGCGCCTCCTGCTGAGTTTTGTATTCATCCTGGTGCTGGGTATCTCGATCTCCTCCCTCCTCCATAATTACGGGAACCTCTTCAGCCGCTTCATCGTCGAGTTTCAGCAGAACCTCTACTTCACCTGCTTGGTCCTGACCACGCTGCTCTTCCTCCTCATCCAGTGGATTCAAAGTGCCGATGAAGAACTGGCGTTGCTGGTGGTCGGAATGGGGATCCAGTTTGCCGGTCCGGCGGCAAACTTTGCGCTGGTCACGCTGACGCCGGGGCGGCAGTTCGCCAGCGTCCTTTATGCGTACCTGGGCCCACTGTGCACCCTGGGGATGCTTCTGACGTGGTTGTACGCCGTCGCCCGGGTGCCGGAGGCCGCGCGTGTTCCCGCGCGCGAGGAGAGGGTTGAGGAACTCGCGGTAGTTCCCAGCCGGAGGGCTTAAGAGAGAATGGGCATGTTTCTTGCGTCCCTGATTCTGATCATCTCTACCGCGCTTTTCTTCTTCTATCTCCAGATCGCTTGCCAGCGGATCCTACGGCGGAAGTTCGACCGGGAATACTCCCTATCCATCGTCAGCGCCAATCGCCTGGAGTTTCCCGCTATCCGCAAGGGCTTGGAGGAATTCGACGCGCCGCTGGACTACCCCCGGGCGCGCGTGATGCTCAAATGCGACTATCTGGCGCTGACCTACCTGCTGAAGAACGCCGCCAACGTCACCCAGCGCTACACGCGTGAAGAGCGCCTGCTGATTGTCTATTTCCGCGCCAGCTTGCTTTCCCTGGCAGCGCGCCACCTGCTGCGACTGAAAGAGAAGCCCGCGGCCCTGAAACTCACTGCCGTTCTCGAGTACTTCGCCAACGTGGTGGGCCAGCGGGTGGACTTGGTCCGCTTCGCCAACCTCTCCGCGTCGGAGTATCTCCTGAAGGTCTAGCCTCCTCACCCCGCTCGGCTCTCATGTTCCTTTTGTTCTGCCCCACTCGCCGTTATAATTCGCTCCGATGAGCACCGCCATCGTCGAAAAGTACGAGGCCGCGGAAGCGCCGCGCGCCAAAATCGTTTGCACGCTGGGCCCGGCCACCGACAGCCCGGAGCGCCTGACCGGTCTGCTGGCTGCCGGGATGGACGTGGTCCGGCTGAACTTTTCCCACGGCACGCCCGCCGAGCACGCCCGGCGGTTACGGCTGGTGCGGCGCCTGGCGCGAGAGCGCGGCAAGACCCTGGCCATCTTGCAGGACCTGCAAGGCCCCAAGATTCGCACCGGACGCTTGGAGCGGGGCGCGCCCGTCGAGTTGCGCGCCGGCGCTCGTGTGACACTCACCACGCGCCCTGTAGCGGGCAACGTGCGACGGATACCGACCAGCTTCCAATCTCTTCCGCGCGAGGTGAAGCCCGGAAGCCGCATCCTGCTCTCGGACGGCCTGATTGAACTGCGTGTGGAGCAGGTCAAGGATCGCGACGTGGTGTGCCAGGTGGTCGAAGGCGGCGAACTCGGCGAGCACAAGGGTATCAATCTGCCTGGACTTCCTCTCAAGATTTCCGCGCTGACCGCCAAGGATCGCGACGACCTGGAGTTTGGCATTCAACACGGCGTGGACTACGTGGCACTTTCCTTCGTGCGGCGTCCGGAGGATGTGCTGGAACTCAAGCGTCTGCTGGCGCGTGCGGGTCGCGACATCCCGGTAGTCGCCAAGCTGGAGAAACCCGAGGCCATTGACCGTCTGGATGAGATTCTGCGGGTCGCGGACGCGGTGATGGTGGCGCGGGGCGATCTGGGAGTGGAATTGCCGCCGGAGACAGTTCCCGTCATCCAGAAGCGGGTCATCGCACGCGCCAATGCCCTGAAGGTCCCGGTCATCGTCGCCACCCAGATGCTGGAATCGATGACCGAGCATTCCCGGCCCACGCGTGCCGAGGCCTCCGATGTGGCCAACGCCATCTTTGACGGGGCGGACGCCCTCATGCTTTCGGCGGAAACCGCCACTGGGCAATATCCCGTGGAGGCCGTGCGGATGATGGCGCGAATCATTTCCGCCGCCGAGGCGAGCCCCCGTTACGCCTGGTACGCACGCCGGCGCCGCTCTGCCGACGAAACGCTGGGCGTTGCGGAGGCGGTGTGCGAGAGTGTAGCCCACATGGCCGAGGAGTTGAACCTGAAGGCCATCGCCGTTTTCACCCAGTCGGGGTCGAGCGCGCGCTTGGTTTCGAAGTCGCGGCCCCGCGCCCCAGTGTTCGCCTTCTCGCCACTGCCGCAGATCCTCCGCCGCACGGCGCTTTACTGGGGCGTGATCCCCGTGGGCATGCCCCACGTCCAGTCCACTGACCGGATGGTGGAGGGCGCGGCTCGACTGCTGCGCGCCCGGGACGCCGTCGAGAGCGGCGACCTCATCGCCGTTGTCGCGGGCACGCCCATTGCGCGCCGCGGGACGACGAACCTTCTCAAAGTTCACCGCATCGAGAGGTAGCACAGACGTTCAGGTCAGCGGCTGTTCGTTCCAAAACCGCGCGATTGACTTCGCCGCGGCGCCGGGTGTATGTAAGGGCTGCCTGTAAGTGCAGAGTTTTGGCTTGGCACATTCTGAGTTTTCTCGGTTGGCTCCCCCATGAAGACCGGTCTCCGCGTCGTCGCCCTCGTCTTGAGTGCCGTGGTCGGGCTGTGGGCGGTCGGCCACGGCATCGCCCTGGCGGCAGCCGTCCGCTCGCTGGCCGGCGAGCACGCCCCCATCATGAGTGACCTCCTCGAAGTTGGCATCTCGATCGCCGGGGGCATTTGCGTGCTGTCGGTAGCCGTCGAGCAACTCAATTGCTGGCGAACCCACCGCAAAGAGGACAGCCTGATCTGACGCCTGCCGCAGCGGGCCACCTGCGCAACGCACACGCCTATTCCGCCGGGAACGCGAACTTGATCCCCGCCAGGAAATTCAGGCGCAAGGCAGGGTAACCGAACGAATCTTCATACTTGCGGCCCAGGAAGTTGTTCAGCCGGCCATAGATCTCCAGCCCGCGCGGCAGGCGGTAGGTGAAGCCCGTGTTGGCCAGCAGATAACCTTTGTTCGCGAACAGTCCGCCGTAGGCGCCGAAATTGGGCTCGACGTCAAGAACCTTCGAACGCCAGAAACCATTGAGGTTGAACATCAGGCGGCCGCGTTGCCAGGTTGCATTGAACGCCGCGGAATTTCGCGGGCGCCGCAGGAGCGACTGGCCAACCTCGAACGGGAACTGGGTCAGGGTCGTGCCATCGAGCGCCAGGATGGACGAGTTGAGTCGCGTGTAATGGCCAGAGAGTTCGAACGCCCCGACAGGGCGAACACGAATGCTGGCTTCCACCCCGTGGGCCTGTGAGTTCGCCAGGTTATCCGAAATGAAGCTGCTCAGGTTGGTGAGCGACCCTCCCAGAACCACGATCTGGTCTTCGAAGCGGCTGTAGAAGTACGTGACGTCGAGCACCGCGCGGTCGCCAAAGACTCTCTGCTCGACACCGGAATCGAAGCTGACGCTCTTTTCGGGCTTCAAGCGCGGGTTGTTGGTGAAGGCAAGTTCAAAGCCGTTGGGTGCACGGATTCCGGTGCCGAAGGTACCGTGCAGCCGCGTGGCTCCCAGACGACCCGCGCCCTCGCGAGCCAGATAGGTCGCGGACACCCGCGGATTCGCTTTGACGACGGAACTGGCGGGCAGCAACGGCCGCAGCCCGAAACCGCCGGGAGGCAGTTCCCGCGTGCGAATATCGTCCAGCCGCAGGCCGGTGATGACCACCCAACGTCGCGACGGGCTCCAACGGTTCTCCGCAAAATAGGCGAAGCTCGAGCGCGGCAGCAGGAACGGGATGCTGCTCGCGTCAGCGATGTAAGTGTTCTTGATCTGCTCGCGGTTGTACTCGAAACCCACGACGAGAAAGTCCTGGCTCGAGACCGTGATCTCGCTCCGCGTGTTCAAGACGCCCCGCAGGTTGTGCGAGAACGAGTCGCCGTAGGGTGAACGGAAGTAGTAATCGTTCATCGCCCCGCTGACGCTCACCTCCTGCCGGAAGCGCGGTGTTAACTGTTCGGCGTAGTTCGCCTGGTAGCCGAACAGGTTCTGCTTGTTGCGCGAGATCCGGTCGATGCCGGGGAAGAGGCCGAGAGGATCAGAACCGTAAGGTCCGGGCGCGCCCGCATCGTTAGCGTTGCCGAAAAGATGGAAGTTTGCCTGCCGGCGCGGGCCGCGCGAATAACCCAGGCTTAGGAAAGCGCTCTGGTTGCGGTACTGGTCGTTCACGACCATGCCGCCGGAATCCAGTCGCGATAGGTCGTAGGCCCAACTCAGGCCGCGGGTGAGCCCGCTGCCTCCCGTAGCAAAGCGGCGCGTGGTGAAGCTGCCGCCTTCGGCCTGCATGGTGAAGCGTGGCGGGCCCTGGCCTTGACGAGTCACAATGTTGATGACGCCGGTCACTGCATTCGAACCGTAGAGGGCGCTCTGCGGGCCGCGGGCGATTTCGACGCGCTCCACGCCGTCGGTGGGGAGTGAGGCAAGGTCGAAGTCTCCGCCAAACTGGTTCACCTGCATCCCATCCAGCATTACCAGGTTGTAGTTGGAATTGCCGCCGCGGATGAAGACACCTGTCGCGCCGCCATGCCGGCCGGCCTGGCTCACCGTGATGCCGGGAACCTCGCGCAGGACTTCGAACACGGCCTGAGCGCCTTGCTCGTCCATATCGCGACGTGTGACAACATTGATCGAGGAACCTACCTGGGGCGACAGTGCACCACCCAGTGTGGCCGATACTACAACATGCTCCTGGACAGCACTGAGCGCGAGGCGCAAGTCCACACTCCGGGTTTCGTCCTCGCCCATCTCAATCTGGACCGAAGATGCGGTGAAACCCGGCACACTCGCCACCAGGCGATACGCTCCGCGCCGCAAGCCGTCAAATTCAAAACGCCCGTGCGCGTCGGTCTGGCGCTCTTCGGGCGGTGTAAGTTGGTGGAGCAGGCTCACGCGTGCACCCGGAACCGCGCGACCGCTCGGATCAAGCACCGTTCCTTCCAGCGTCGCGGCGCGCACCACGCCTATACTGAGGAGAAGTGCCACTAGGGGCAGAAGACCGGCACGGTAACCGGCAAGGTTACCCGTGCGGCAAGGGACATGACCGGTCCGGGCTTCGACTTCTGACTTCTGACTTCTGACTTCTGGCTTCACCACGCTCGACCCCTTTCCCCCGTTCACGCGACGGGGTGTCGCCGACGAAAGGAGTCAGGAGAAGGGCAGCCGAAAAAGAAAAAAGCCCCCCCATTC
>Ga0187886_1003338_pt1 | contig 12059 bp, 12 predicted proteins | sample June2016WEW_20_1_FD_133001 | JGI IMG/M metagenome (GOLD analysis project Ga0187886, IMG submission 133001) | Peatland microbial communities from SPRUCE experiment site at the Marcell Experimental Forest, Minnesota, USA - June2016WEW_20_150 | ecosystem: Environmental > Terrestrial > Soil >...
CGCTCTTGGAAACTATCACAATCAATCTCCTATTGGTGGCCGAAACCGGATCAGCGGAAATTAATACCGAAGTGGCGACGTTCGCGCATGATTACAATTGTATTGCAATTGTATGCGCTCCATCCGGTTCCACAGTGTCGGTGATAGAAACCGCCAACGATATTAGCCAGGATAACGTTGTATTTTGCGATGGCTGGGTCACCTGCTACGACGCGGACCAGAAATTAAACATAACCGCTGCGCCGACCGCATTTATTGCCGGCATGGCCGCCGTGCTGGCTCCACAAGAATCCTGGGGCAATAAGCAACTATACGGAATCCAAGCGGTTAACTCCCCGCGCAGCAAATCGGAATTGGCCGAACTGCAGCAATACGGAATACTGGCAATTTCCAATCCGATTCCGCGTGGAAGAACCTTTGGGACGCGCTCCGGAATTTCCTCCGACGCCGTGACTGATATTTATATCCGGAGGATGCGTTATTTTTTGGAGCTATCGGTTATGAACTCCATGGGGTGGGCTGTGGATGAATTGCAAAGCGCCGAAAAGGATGATCCGCTCCGGAGCAAAATCAAAAAATCCATCAATACCTTTTTCAACGGACTGGCGAATCCCGCTGATAAGGCGCTTAAGATTATCGATAGCTATTCGGTAGTTTGTGATTTAACCAACAATCCGCTCGATCAGATTGCCGCTGGAAAATGCTATGTGACAGTCAAAGTCCGGTTATTGGCGGCGGCGAAACAGATTATTATTTCCGCCGAGATTAGTCCGGGAACCATTACAACCAGCAGCCAAGCGGCTTAAGATTTTTATAAATAATTTGCAAAGGGGGAATATCAGGTATGAGTCAAGATCGTGTACTTGGCAGTAGTTGCCATGTTGAAATGTTTTCCATTGAGGGACCGATTCCGATAGCGGAATTTGATAAATTTGATGCTGAACGACAATCGGAACAACTTGTTCGACATCCATTGGGGTTGGTCGGAGAAGAAAAACAGGATATTTATCTCGGCTATCACCTTACCTTTAATCACGGAAAAGTTGACGCCTCCCTGCCGGCGTTAATGATGATCCATGATCTGGCCGCGCTGGCCGGTCAGCCGAATCCGCGGTTCCAAATTATTCAGACAATCCAATTTGCCGACGGGACAATTGAGTTAAACACTTATCCCGATGCGATTATCTACGGATTTAAGCAGGCTGTGGATTCCGCCAAGAGTGAGATTACGGAGAATTTCGAGGGTTGGGCGCGAACGTGTGTCAGGGTTTAAGGGTTTAGCTTAAAAATTAAGCCTTGAAGTTTAAGTATTAAAATTATTGGAGGGTATCATGAATTTAAAAACCAATCAGGGAGCGACGGATAATAATAGTTCTGCCGCTCCCCAAACTTCAAACGTAATTACCAATTCCGGACAAGAATTAAACGCCAACCAAGTCCGGATTTCCGATGGCCGCATAATCGAAATGCGGGAGCTAACTGGCCGGGATGAAATGATCGTGGACAAGGTCGTAGCCACTGAAAAAGTGGACTCGGCAATCGCTTATAATATCCTCAATCAGCGTGTTTCAATGTGGTATTCGATTATCTCGATCAACGGCGTTCCGGTCACCCGACTTACGACGATGAAAGCGGTTTACGCATTGGCTGAGCAATTTAAATCAAAAGATACTTTAGAATTGGTTAAAAAATACCAGGAATTAAACATGGGGGAAGTTCAAACCCCGAAATCAGACGAGAATTCCAGCAACGACGAGAAATAGAAATCGATAATCTGACTTCGGGGATTTTTGGAGAATGCGTTAATATCGCGGCGGCCTCCCAGGGAGGGGTAACTTTCCGGGAGGCGGCTTCATTCACTCGGATGGAGCGGGAAGCGGCGCGGCGGGTTATTAATAAGATGAATACGCCGGAAAAGAAACAGGGTGATCACTGATGGGTATGATTGATAAGGCTTTTGAATTGGCTGTGGTTTTTTCGGCAGTCGATAGGTTAACCGGGCCTATCGATAAAATGGCTTCCAAATTAGGATTGCTTGATAAACGTTCCGCCGATACTATCAAACGCTTAAATGAGTTTAAAAATATGGCATTTATCGGCGGCGGGATTACCGTGGCTGGTTTGATGATGGCTCGAATGATAGATCAAGGAGTCAACGAAGCCGCTAAACTATCTTCGCAATGGATCATTATTAAAGATGTTACCGGGGCTTCGGCGGATAATATGGAACGAATGCATAGAGCCGCCGTTGCCGCTTCCGGAGTTACACGTTTTGGGCAAGAAGTTACAACAAGTATGGCTCAGCAAATGGCTACGGGAGGCATGCAAACTAAGCAAATAATAGATTTGTTGCCTTTATTTGCTAAATTTGCGGAAGTTCAGACCGTGGGAAAAAATTCAACTCCCGAAGCAGCTACTTTACAGGGCATGAGCATTGCACATATGTTCGGAAAATATGATACTAAATCAATGTCAAAACTTTTAAATATGTATAATGCGGCTACCTTCATGTCGCCCGCTAATTCTGCTGAATTTTTTGATACATTAAAATATTTAGTGCCACGAACTCAAGCGCTACATATGACGGTAAAAGATACATTTTTTACAGCAGCCTTGGCAAACCGAGTAGGTATTTTGGGTTCCATGGGTGGAACGGAATCCTCCAATTTATTATTAAATACAATTCCCGGCTTGCGCGGCGGTATGATGTCATCACGGCAAACACAGGGCTTGCAAGCATTAGGGCTTACGAATACTGTTTTCGATAAAAATGGTAATTTTTTGGGTATGGAAAACTTCATTACCCGACTTAATACCGCTGCCAAAAAACTTAATCATAAAGAGTTAGCGCTTGACTTGGCAAAGGCATTTGGTAGGGAGGGTATGGGGCTAGCGGCTATTTTATCAGATCCAAGAGGATTGGAACAATTAAAAATACTGGAAGCTCAATTCCGGGAAATGAAAACCATTGACCAATTTCAAAAAACTCTAAACGCCAACTATAAAGGTCAAATGAAACAATTAGCCAGTAATCTCCATAGTATTGCATTGGATGTTTTCGGAAAAATGGGTGATGAACTCGCTGTAATTTTGAGAATGATAAATCCTATTGTAGATGCGCTTTTAAAATTTGAAGAAGCCCACCCCTGGATAAGCTGGGTTATCGGAGGATTTGGATTATTGGCAACTACGGCATTGCTAGTAGTTGGCCCAATTATAACAATTAGAGGTGTATTGGGATATTTTAAAAACGCTAAAACTATTGCTACAAGTATCGAAATGATTAGCAGGGCTTTTAAAGATACGGCAGTAACTTCGGATGCGGCGGCGGGCGGAATGACGGCGGCTAACACTTCGGCGGTAGGTTTACTTGGCACTTTAACTGCCTTATTACCAGTTTTAACCGCGCTCGCGGCATTTGGTGGAGCTTGGTTTTTAGAGAATAAGGCTGAACAAAGCCTTGATACAATCAAGCAAAAAAATAAAACCATCCTGGAAAATTGGCCCGTAAACGATAAATATAAGCCTATCACGGAAACGGAACTGGCTCAAAAGAAATTATTTCACCCGGATATAAAATTCCAGGAAAGAACTAGTCTCGGGGCGGCTCCGATCGGAAGTAATTTTTTGAAGTTTAATTCATCCGGCAAAAACAGCGGCAGCCATACTACCATAATCCAAAAAGGCGCTATCAATATCAACGCCCAGCCGCATCACAGCGAAAGCAAGATCGCCGATCATGTAATTAAAAAACTTGGCGCTAAGGGCCGTCAGCAATCATATTCCAGGCCGAATCAACCGGTAACGATGTATTAAGGAGGCAAAAATCATGGGTTTAATGCTCGGCGGAATTGATTTTCAACTCCAGGATCTCCCGGAGCAGATCACCGGTGGCGGCGAGCAGGCGGTTGCCGTCCGGAAGTTTCCCGGTGGCGGAATCGACATCCAGGTTCTCGGCGCCTTCGATGATCCGATTGCCTGGGACGGGACTATGATTTTTACCGACGATTCCGGAGTGACTGCTTTTGAACGGGCGCAGCAAATTGACTTAATGCGTATCCAGGGCGATTACCTGATAATGGAGTATAGCAACGTTTACCGGAAAGTGATTATTACCAAGTTTAAATATACCTATCTTAATGATTATCATCTAAAATATGAAATTGAAGTGCAACCGTGGATTTCCTATGACGCAACTTCCCCGGCGACACTTAACGGCGTGGCTGACCAGACTGCCCAATATCAGCAGGCGAGCACCACGGAAAACGATAATTCCGGCCAAACTGCCACGAATCAGCAAACTCAAGCCAATTATACCGTCGCTTCCGGCGATACGCTCTGGTGGTTGGCGGTAAAATACTACAACGATCCGTTTCAATGGCCCAAAATCGCTGACGCGAACGGGGTAAAAGATCCTAAATTATTGCTGCCGGGGACACAATTAACAATCCCGAACCCAACGCAGGGGTTGAATGATACACCACCGGTGAGGCTGAAATGGTAGGAGTTATTGAATGTTAAAAAATACCAAACAAATAATCAGCGGTCGCAATGGTCTGAATAATGCGCGGGGGATCGTGATAATCGGCGGCCAGCGGGTTCAATATTTGGATTTTACAGTCGAACAAAATGGATTCAGTGCGGCGGATAGTTTTGAACTCAACCTACCGTTTTTTGTTCGAGATAATATCAACGGCGATAAGGTTTTAGCTAATGGTCCGGGATTTCAGAGTATTTTATTTACTCAGGATGCGGTTCCAATCCAGATTTACGCCGGGTTCCCTCGGAATATTTCAAACTACGGGATCTCCGACCTGACTAAAATTATGGATGGTTCCCTGGATACGGTTAAGGCGTTTTTCAAAAATGCTGCCGACCTGGGGGAGACCATTGCTATTAATGGCCGGAATGTTGTCGGCCAGATGATTGATTATAAAATAACCGAGAAATACCCAAATCTCACGGCCAGCAATATCGCGGAGAAATTCTCGGCGCAGTTTGGCTTGACACCGATAATTACGCCGACCACAACGTTTTCCGGCGTCTATTATAACAACAATAGCACAACGTTGGGGCGGGAAACTAACGTTTGGGATCTGCTGCTGTATCTCGCCAAGATGGAGAATTTTATCGTTCGGGTCAAAAACGGCCAGCTTCTTTTTGGCCCCTACGCGACGGTAACTGGATACGTTAACCAAGTTCCGATCAATTATACCTGGGGCTACGACATCGAAGAAGCGGAGTTGGAACGTTCCCCACATGCGGCGCGGGATATTGTGGTGAAAGTAATATCCTACAACCGTAATACCAAGGGGCGGATTGTGGAAACCGCTAAAAGTACCACCTTAATAGGGACAAAGGTCAAAGGCCAGACCGGCCAGCGGCAAAGCTATATCGAAACCTATATCATCCCCGGACTTACCCGCGACCAGGCGCAACGAAAAGCAGAATGGATTTTGGCAGAACTATCCCGAACGGAATTGATCGGGACGATGAAATGCGCCGGCAATGTCGATCTGGACATCGACCGGCAAATAGCTCTAAATGGACTCGGTGATCAGTTATCCCAAAATTACTATCTTAACAAAGTCACTCACAGTCTTAATTTATCGGAAGGCTTTAGATCGGAAGTTTCGTTTTCCAATCAATTTATGGCAAACGGGGAACCAGAGCAGCAATATAGTTTGAGTGATAGCGATACGGTTTAAATCAGGAGGGGATCGGTGTGAATCAATTTCGGGGAAATGATTTTTTAGAACTCATAAAATTTATTTCCGAAGGCCAATCCGGCAAATATCTCCCGCCGTTAACCGGTCTAGTTACCTCCATTGATACCAATAAATATATAGCAAAGGTAATGCTGCAGCCATACCAGATTGAAACCGGTTGGTTGCCAGTTGGAACTATTTATGCCGGGGCTAATTTTGGATTTTGCGCCATGCCGGACGAGGGGACGGAGGTAACAGTCGTTTTTGAACTTGGTGATGTGGGATCGGGAAAAATCATGCTTTATAATTTTAACGATACTGATCCGCCGCCCGCGTTCAGCCCGGGCGAAGTAATTTTAAAGCATAAATCCGGTAGCTTTTTTAAATTTTATATTAACGGCGATGTGGAATTAACACCAGCAGGGAATCTCATTCTTGCCGGTGGCGGACCGGCGGTGGCGCGGGTGGGCGATGCGATTGTCGGAACCGGATCATGTGGTTGTTCCGTAACCGGCCATATTTCGGCAGGATCAGCAATAGCGACCTGTGGCTGAAAAAATAAGAGGGGTTGAAATTATAAATGAAAACATTAATAACGGGTTCCGGGTTTACCCTGCAGACTGACAATAACAGGGTTCCGGTCGCGGCATACGATGCAGAACATAATTTATTTGGATTTGCGATATACGGCAAAAAACTATCCGACACGGTAGTAATGCAAAATGCCGCTTCGGCTCCCGGAGATGGCGTGATCCTTCCAACTCAGGATTACTCCGAAGCCATTTTGGATATATCCATTTCCGGGACGGCATTGGTTAAAATTTATGGCCAGGGCCCGGGCGGAAATTGGTATCAAATTTATGGATTTAGCCTGACACAAAATGCCGAAGAAAATGAAATTACGGCCTCGGATTTGATTTCCGTTAATTGCTCCGGCCTCCAGAATATCCGGGCAAGTATCGATTCCGTGGGAGCCACTCCGGGAATCGTGGCCGTGACGGGAATCGCCATTCCATAAATCGTTATATCGCAAAAGAGAGGGGGTGATAACCATGGCCGCCGATCCATCTATCGGAGTAGATTTAAAGCTCACCGATGGCGATCTTACTTGTACTAATACCGGCGATCTCGCCTTGGTTGGAGACATCGACCCGGCGGAAAACATCTGGCAGGCGGTAAGTCTCCGACTGATAACCGCGCTGGGAACCTATCTTTTTGCTAAAAATTACGGCACCCGGGTAAAGCAATATATCGACGAGCCGATCACCGACGACCTGGTCCGGAAAATTAAAACCGAAGTGAATTCGACAATATTACAGGATTCCAGGGTTAAGGCAATCGCTAATCTAAAAATTGATTTGAGTACCCTGGACGCCATTAATATTTCTTTTGGGATAATTACGATTAACGGCGGTTCACGTTATGGAACCGTATTAATAGGAGGTTGAGATGGCATACACCAGCCGACAAACGGAATTTTTAAATCTAATGATCTCCTATGCGCAGGATACGGCAAATTGGCCGGACGGGATTCCGAAGCTTACCGATTTTGTACCCGGATCGATTATCTATACTGTTTTCTCCGCCGCCGCCGTAGCCGGGGATACGGTCGCTTATGCGTTATATCTGGTTAAACAAGCGGCCTATATTTTGACTGCTACCGGCGACGATCTGGATAATAAGGCCGCCGATTATGGTGTATATCGGAAAGTAGCTATAGCGGCAACCGCATCGTTTACATTTACCAAAAATACTCCGGCTGCCGGAAATATAAATATCGTGGTCGGGACGCTGATTTCCACCATCCCGGATTCGGCCGGCGCGGTGGTGAGTTTTACAACAGATGGCGATATAGTTTTGCCTACCAGCGAAACATCCGTAAATGATCCGGCGACGTGCCAGACTGCCGGAATTATCGGAAATATTGCGTCCAATACCCAACTTGTAATCAGTTCCCCGACTCCGGGAATTGACGGGGTTGAAATTTCGACAAATATCAGCAACGGAGTTGACGCGGAAACCGACGACGCTTTGAGAATACGAGTTTTGGTAGCCTTACAAGCAATTGCGCGGGGTACGGCGGCGTGGTATCAGCAAACAGCACTTGCAATTTCCGGGGTATCATCGGCAAAGGTCGTTTCTCAGAACCGGGGAGCCGGGACCGTGGATGTTATGATCGCCGGGCCGAATAATACTATTCCCGATGATTCGGTTCAAACGGCGGTTCAAGCGGCGTTTGACGCCGGGCATATTATTACGGATGACAACGAGGTACAAATCCCGGAATTAATAACAATTACCGCGAGCATCGCTATATCAGTTTTAAGCAGATATGATGCGGATTTGGTTTGTACTGCGGTTCAATCGGCGGTTATTACATTTTTAGATAATTTGGGACCCGGCGCCGGGGATTATGGTTATGTATACAATTCTAAAATTAATGCAATAGCGTCGGAGATAGCCGGGGTGGCGGATGCCGCTACTACGTTTACAAGTCTGGCAATATTGCCGAATCAACTTCCCCAGGCGTCAACTGATTCGATCACGGTTACAGTAGTTTAAGGGCAGGAGGAAACCCATGGGATACGCGGATTACATGAAGCAGCTTTTCCCCGACTCTCATAACGTCGAGGGGGAAGTATATAATGTTATTCTCGGCGCCATTGGCGTCGTTTTTGATTTACTTGATCCGATCGCCAATAATCTGGCGCATGAATTTACCATTACAGCCGCCAGCGGATCAGCGTTAGATACGGTTGGCGCTGACTGGGAAGCTCCCCGGAAACTGGGGGAAAATGATACTACTTATAAGGCTCGTTTATTATCATTGCTTCCGTTTTTCATTTTAGGTGCGACGGCGGCCGGGGTAAAGGGAGTCGTTAAACCGTTTACTGGTTCCAATCCGTTAATCGATGAATGGGGTCAGGATGCTTTTTCCATCGGCTATTCGGCGATTGGAGACGGTTATCCCCTAGATGCCTTCGGCTTATTTACATTTGTTTTAACCGTAGTCAATCCGGGCGCGGTTAGCTATAATCATTTGGATTTGGAGACCGCGGTTTGCCGGGCGAAGGCTTCCCGGTCGACGGCAATAATCTTGCATAACGGAACGGATACTTCAACGGCCTATGAGGCGGCAGACGCAAAGGTAAATATTGTTTAGGAGCGTGAAATCATGACTATTACTTATAATTTTGAAAATCATGTTAAACCCCCAAAAGAGGCTTTTAATGGCTTGGCGACGGATTTTATTGGCGACGGCGTGGTAACCCCGTCTAGTGATTTTCCGCTGACTTTTCCGACTCCAGCGACCATGAGTTTTTACGTGGGAATCGGTACGGCCTATATCGGCGGTCAACGCTACCGAAATGACGCCGGACCTATAAATCCCCTGGCAAGTCCTTTGATTACCTTGACTTGCGATCCATCTCCGGACAATCCCCGGATCGATTTGGTGGAAATTGGGCCGGTGGCATTCGACCCAGCGGTATCTCCCTGGAGCTATGGGACGATCCAAATTAAAAAAGGGGAAGCAGGAGCAGTTCCCGTTCAGCCAACGGTGGACGCCGGATTTTTGGCTTTATATGCCGTGGCCGTGGCGAAGAATGCGGCATCGATTAATGTTGGAAATATCACGGATTTACGGGCTTTGTGTGAACTGGATAATCTGCAAATTCCCGCATTGGAATTAGAAAATATGACGGTCGATCCCACCTTGGTAGGAGGTAGTCTTACAGCATCGCTGCTATCTCATTTGGATTGGTTGTACCGGGCGGTTAAGGCACTGGGAACCTTAACAAATGCCTACGATATTCCTACCGCCGCACTTCTTAAGGCCGGGGGTAATATGGCCGGAGTACTGGGATTTTATCAGGGGGCGGATATCGCTTCCGGAGCCACGGTGGATTTATCCACCGCGACGGGGAACTGCTTAAAGGTCACTGGCTCGGGGGGGCCAATAACCAGTTTTGGAATAGTTCCAGGGGGGCCTATTTTTTGGTTGACATTCACCGGCTCACCAACAGTAACATATAACGGAACGTCGATGCTAATTCCGGGCGCGGTAAGTTTGACACTCAATCCAAATGATATTTTGGTTGTTAAGAGCCTGGGATCGGGCAATTGGCGGGTGATGGATTATCAGGCATATAGCGCATTAAGTATGCAAAGTCAAAAGATTATTAATCTGGCAAACGGTTCAAATTCGGCGGATGCGGTGGCATATGGTCAACTTGCCAGTTATTTACTTCTATCTGGTGGGACCATGGCCGGAAATATTGCCATGAATAATAATAAGGTCACTGGAGCGGCGGCGGCTTCGGCAGCAGGAGACTTGGTAGAATTTAGTCAATACAATTTACTCAATACCGAGTTAAATAATTTACTGACGCCGGGAAGCTCGTCGTATGCGCTGGATTTAAATTCATACTACCAAAACAATACTCTACTTTTATTCGATTGCGAAAGCGGCTGGGTAAATAACGGCTGGGATGGAACCGTTGGAACCGTTGGAAACGATTTAACCAATTTTAAAGTAGGTTCCCAGGGCGAATCCATCGCTTCTCCAAATGCCAGCGGCGGCGGACATCTAGTCTCTGCTATGGATATGACTAAATTTACTAATGGCCAGGCTAGCACGACCAATGATTATGTTATTTTATGTATTTATATTACGACCGCGAATATTGGATATTTGGCTACGGGCCTCCGGATGCGTTTCTTGTGCGATACGGCTCCCACGGTGACCAATTGTTTTACTACGGCGGGCATGTCGAATAATCCATTATTAAAAGCGGCTTTGGTGAATGGTTGGAATTTTATAAAGATTAGAAAAGCCGATTTTGTATCCACCGGATCACCGAGTTGGTCTACAGTGAAAGGCGTAGAACTCGCCGTGTCTGGCGCGCCATCCCAAAGCGCCAGTTTTACCGTAGATAGCATCCAAATGGTTCGCAAAGACGCGGCCAACGCGTGGCCGAATCCGTTTCAGAGTTATAACGGATCGGCCTGGGTAAATGATCGATCTAACGTTACGGTCGACTTTTGGTTTATCGGTTTGGAAAGCGGTGCGATAATAGCGAGGGAACTTAATCCAGCGGCACTGGCGAATGATCTCCAGGGAGCCTCGGCGTTATGGATTAATTTTAACGGCATGAGGATGACGGCTAAGGCGTTGACGGCGGGATATTGCGGCGGGTTGACCTGGTATGTGGATGCAAATAATTATGTCCAGGGATATGTAAGCAACAATTTATTGACGTTGAGTCTTACGCAGGCCGGGGTGACGACTACAACGACAACGGCTTTTACGGTGAGTTTAAATGACGTGGTATATTTTGAGCTTAATAAGGATAACGCCACGGTGGTGGTGAATGTTTACCGGGGTGAAGATCGGAGTACGCTAGTAACTTTAAGCGCGAATTTAACGATTAGCACGGCCAGTGCCGGGCATATGGCGGTAAACGTACAGGTGGGGAATTATTTTAATCTGGTGGACTTGCAGGTGTTTAAGGCGAGAGCAATTGATGCAGAAAAATTGCAAGGACAAAAATTGGTTTTAGTAGTTTCAGGTGTTCAATCTTTAGTATCGGGGGCCATTTCATCTCCTATACAGTTATCAGCATATACAAGCAATGGTAATTCCTATAAAGTATCAATTTCCGGTGATCAATCTTATTCTTTTAGCGCGGGTCTTAAAAGTCCTTTTTATATTATATCGCCTGCATATCCGGGAAACTATGATTTATTTTATCTTCAAAATTGTAGCAGTGCTACTTTACTTTTATCATATAAGGTTTGGGTATGGCAATAATTTAAAATTTAAATGAAACCCCAACGCTTATATTTTGCGTAATACAGTAGGTTTCGGCAGTATTTCCAATTATTTTCCATAATTGCTTAAATTTTGGGCTTCCGTATTTACAAATTACGAAATCAGCCCCAATAAGTATTATAAAATAAGTATTTACTTGTTCAATACTCGGGTGAGTGCCAAGAATAGGGTTAGCTTCTGAAAATCGAAATTCCTGTTTTCCCGTATTCACATCATAAACAGGAAAACCATTATCGTAATTTAGTTCTGTAGCTATATCTCGAGTTTGCGCCCAATCCAAAAACCTTAGAACCAAAAGAGTAGTGTCCGACTCTTCCCATTTATTCGCAGCCATCGCCGGAACGCTTGCGCCTAGCAGTAAAACGGCCAGTAAAATTGCGGTTAAAAGTAAAGTTAAAGTTTTCATAACGATCATCTCCTTAATATAATTATACCATTGACATGATAATTTTACTAGTGTATAATTGTAAACGTAAGATTAAATTGTAAGGGAGATGGTTATTTGAGGGTAAGTTTTA
>Ga0187886_1003339_pt1 | contig 12056 bp, 10 predicted proteins | sample June2016WEW_20_1_FD_133001 | JGI IMG/M metagenome (GOLD analysis project Ga0187886, IMG submission 133001) | Peatland microbial communities from SPRUCE experiment site at the Marcell Experimental Forest, Minnesota, USA - June2016WEW_20_150 | ecosystem: Environmental > Terrestrial > Soil >...
ACCTCAACCAGGTGCGCCAGATCCTCGAAGTGGAAATCATCCAATTAGCCGCCAAAGAAGCCACGGAAGAAGAGATTAAGCTGCTAAAATCGCTCCACCAGCGCATGGAAGAAGCCGATGGCAAGCCGCGTGAGTATTCCATCCTGGATGGTGATTTTCACCGCGCCCTGGCAGAGATCACCCACAACCCGTTCCTGGTGATTTTGCTGGACGCCATCCGGGATGCAATGGAAAGTGTGCGCATCCTTGTGTTCAATCACCCCGGCTTGATCGCAACGGTCAATGAAGACCATCGCAAGATGGTTGAGTTCATCGAGATCCACGACCCTCGCGCAGCCGGCAAAGCCATGCGCGCCCACCTGGAACACGCCCGTAAAATTCAGGCCGAAGCACTCAGCCCGCAAACGGTAGAAGATAAGGCTTATGGGGATTTACCGTGAAAGATCCCCAGATTTTGGGGTTTGGGCGTGCGTACGCACGCTCAAACCCCAAAATCTGGAAGTTCACCACGGAAATTCCCAAAGAAACGAAGATAAAGCTGCCTGACGACTGTGTATGAATAAAAAAACAGAAAATTTTAAGAATAAAAATCAGAAAAGGAGAGATGACCATGAACCAACATTGGGATAACTACTGTACGATGAGCATCGTTCATTTTATGGCTTTTCCCGCCGCCATAACCGGCGAAGGGCCAATGGTGGAAAGCATCTCCAAAATAGCCGGAGACCCCTTCTTTGGCGGGATAGAAATCGGCTGGATAAAAGATGCCCAGGAACGCGCCCGTGTAAAAAAGGTGCTGGAAGTTGCCCATATCGGGGTGAGATACGCCGCGCAGACGGCGCTTACCCTGCAAAAACTGAATATCAACAGCCTGGATGAAACTCAGCGCATGCGCGCCGTTGAGCAACTCTTCCGCAGCGTCGACGAAGCCGCTGAAATGGGCATAAACCGGGTGGGCTTTCTCTCCGGAATCGACCCCGGCGAAGCCGACCGACCAAAAGCGCTGGATGCGCTGGCGAAATCGGTGAAACAGGTCGGCTCGTATGCCCAGGATAAAGGCATCCAACTGGTTTTGGAGACTTTCGATTACGACATCGACAAGAAATGCTTGATCGGCCCCAACGACCTTGCCGCCGAGTTCTGCCGCCGCATTCGCCAGGATTTCCCCGGTTTTGGCCTGCTGTGCGATCTCAGCCATGTTCCCTTGCAGCACGAGACCTCCGCCTTTGCATTAACTCAGCTCAAAGACTGCCTGGTCCATATCCACGTGGGTAACTGCGTGCTCGATCCAAAGCTACCCGGCTACGGCGACCTTCACCCGCGCTTCGGTTGGCCCGGCGGGGTCAATGATGTACCTGAGCTGGCCGAGTTTATCCGCGACCTGTTTGCCGTCGGATACCTGGCTCCTGAGGTAGGCCGCCAGGAAAAACCCTGGGTAGGTTTCGAGGTCAAACCCCAATCGCCTGACGAACCTTCCGAAATGGTGATTGCCGGGGCCAAACGCGCCTGGAAAGAAGCCTGGGCGCTGGCCTGATGGGCAGCCAGGCCATTATTGTTAGCAACACCATCTGACCGATAAGGAGGAAACCATGGACCTCACCGCCGAGAATTTGATCAAGGGGAAATACGCTGAAGTTTCCCAATATTTTGAATACTGGGAAAAGATTAAGGATTTAATCGACAATACCATCGATGTAATCGTCAATTACCGCCAGAGCGGCCATCCAGGCGGCTCACGCTCCAAGGTGCATGCCCTGGTCACATTACTGCTCAGTGGCGCCATGCGCTGGGATATCCGCCACCCAGAGAAACGTTACGGCGACCGGTTTATCCTATCCGCAGGCCACACCATCCCGCTGGTCTACTGCACCCTGGCGGTATTCAATGAGGCGCTGCGCATTAAATACCAGCAGACCGGCGACAACCGCTACGCAGTGCCCAATCCCGAAGAACGCGCCCTGGTCTGGCAGGACCTGCTCAAGTTCCGCCGCCGCGGCGGCCTGTCAGGGCACGCCGAAATGGAAGGCAAGACTCTCTTCCTTAAGTTTAACACCGGGCCTTCCGGACACGGCAGCCCGGCCAGCGCTGGCGAGGCCCTCGCCTTGAAACGCGCCGGCGCCAAGGGAGTGAAAGTCTTCGCGCTCGAAGGCGAAGGCGGCCTGACCCCTGGCGTCGTCCACGAGACGATGAATTCCGCCTGGGGACTGGGCCTGGATAATCTCTACTTCCTGGTGGATTGGAACGATTTCGGCATCGACGAGCGGCGCTGCAGCAGCGTAGTGTACGGCACCCCCCAAGATTGGTTCGGATCGCATGGCTGGAGGGTGTTCGGCACAGAAAGCGGCATGGAATGGGGCCCCATGAGCCAGACCTTGCTCTCCATGGTGATGAGTGATAACCCCAGCCAGGCCCCCAGCGTGGCCTGGTTTAAGACCCGTAAAGGCCGCGGCTATCTGAAATACGACAACGCCTCGCACGGCGTCCCGCATCCGATGAACAGCGCCCTCTTTTGGGACACCAAGCGTGAGTTTGCCGGCAAGTACGCGGTTGAGTTTGCCAATTTCGGCGGCCCCGCTCCAAAAGATCCGGCAGCCGTGCGTGCTGAATTTTCCGCTAACCTGCAGGCTATATTTGCTGTAATGGGGCGCGACCAGGCCCTGGTCGATTACCTGGCGGACAGGCTGGTATCCCTGGGAGATAGCGTGCCCGAAGACCTGTCTACCTGCTTCGAAACCGAGAAGCGGGGTAACCCATTTAAGGATGAGCGCCTGTATGATTTCCGTAGCTATCCGCAGGATTTGTACGCCAAACCTGGCGAGATGGCTGCCAACCGGGCCGCCCTGGCAAAATGGGGCGCCTGGGCGAATGCCTTTGGGGCTTCCCAATACGGCCGCCCGCTCTTCCTGGTTTGCTCGGCTGACCTGGCCGACTCGACCAACGTGAGCGGTTTTGGTAAGGCCTATGGCGGCTTCCCTGGTTATGGATGGTACCAGCGCTGCGACAACCAGCAAGGCGTGATCCTGCCCCAGGAAATTACCGAGTTTGCCAATGCAGGCATCCTGACCGGCATGGCCTCGGTCAACTTTTCTGAACATCCCGACCAGGAATTCGACGGTTTTTGGGGGGCCTGTTCCACCTACGGTTCCTTCTCCTATCTGAAGTATGGTATGTTCCGCCTTTTCAGCCAGTTGGTCCAGGACTGCCAGTGGAAACTCGGTAAGGTGCTGTGGATTGCCGGGCATTCCGGCCCGGAAACCGCCGATGACAGCCGCACCCATTTTGGTATTTTCGAGCCGGGGGTGACCCAGTTGTTCCCAGACGGGATGGTGATCAACCTCCATCCCTGGGAATATAACGAAGTCCCAGTGCTGCTCGGCGCAGCCTTGCGCCTGGACGCGCCGATTGTGGCTCTGCACCTCACCCGCCCGCCCATCCCCATTCCGGATCGCGACGCCCTTGGTATCCCCTCACACTTCGAAGCCGCCCGCGGCGCCTACGCTGTACGCGATTACCAGCCCGGCCAACCACAGCAGGGCGCTTTCTACGTACAGGGTACCAGTGCCATGCTTTCGATTGTTAAACTGCTGCCCGAGCTCGCCAGGCGCGGGCTGAACGTGAAAATCGTCTGCGTCACCAGCCCGCAGTTGTTTGCCTTGCAGCCCGAGGAGTACCGCCGGACAATTGTCACACCGGCAGACCGGGTAAACTCGACCATCATCACCACCCAGGCGCGCCGGTTGATGCACGACTGGCTGTTCAATCACCTGGCTGAGGAATACGCCCTGTCGTCCGATTGGGACAATCGCTGGCGCACCGGCGGGGATCTGGATGAGGTGATTGAAGAAGCCCATCTTTCTCCGCAGCACATCCTGGAAGGTATGCTCTGTTTTGTCCAGGACCACGAAAAGCGCTTGCTGACCTTGAAATCGGAATTGGATGCTGCTTTGATATGAGAGGATAAGCAATGTCATTTCACTCTGAAGAGCTGGTTCGTGAGCTAACTTACAAAGCCCAACAGTTCCGCATTGAAGTGCTAAAAATGGTCTATGAAAATCAGACCGGGCACATCGGCGGCGCTTTTTCGGCTGCAGAAATCGTCTCAGCTCTGTATTTCCACCACATGCATATCGATCCCTCTCACCCAGATTGGCCTGAGCGCGACCGCTTCCTGTTTTCCAAGGGACACGCCTGCGCAGTGCTGTACGCCGCACTGGCTTACCGCGGTTTTTTCCCGCTGGAAGAGCTGGCCAGTTTCCGCAAGCTGGATAGCTGCCTGCAAGGTCACCCGGACCCGGCCAAATGCCGCGGGGTAGAGATCCCCGCCGGCCCGCTCGGGCACGGCATCGCTGTCGGCGCCGGGATGGCCCTGGCCCTACGTAGAGCCGGGAAACCCTCTTCCGATACGGCCCCCTCTGCCCGGGCCTCGATTGCCAATGTCTACGTGTTGATTGGGGATGGCGAGATAAACGCCGGGGTGATCTGGGAAGGCATTATGACTGCCGCCAAATACCGCCTGGGTAACCTGACCGCCATCCTGGATTACAACGGCATCCAGCAGACCGGCGCCACCGCCGACGTGATGCCCACCGAGCCGATCGCCGATAAGTGGCGCGCCTTCGGCTGGCACGTCCAGGAAGTGCACGGGCACAACGTCGGAGAAATCCTGGATGCTTTGGACCGGGCCAATGAAGTGCACGCTCGCCCGAGCGTTATCATTGCCCGCACCACCAAAGGCAAGGGCGTCAGTTTTATGGAATACGACCACCGCTGGCATGGCATGTCGCCCAATCAAGAGCAATACGAACGCGCCATGGCTGAGCTGCAGGAAGGATTGAAAATATGGCAACCATGATCAATATGCGCCAGGCCTACGGCAAAGCTCTGGTTGACCTGGGCAAGGCCTATCCCAACGTGGTCGCCCTCAGCGGGGACGTTTCGAACTCGGATTACAGCTTCATGTTCCAGGAAGCCTTCCCGGATCGCTTCTATAATGTTGGCATTGCCGAGCAGGCGCTGGTCGACGTAGCCGCCGGTTTGGCTTATGCTGGTAAAATTCCTTTTGCCAACACTTTTGCCTTTTTGTTTGCCACGCGCGCCTTGGAAATGGTACGCACGCACCTGTGCTACGGCGGAGCCAAAGTAAAGCTGATGGCTACCTATGCCGGTATTTCGGACTCGTTCGACGGGCCAACTCACCACTCCATTTCGGATATCGCCATTATGCGCAGCCTGCCCAAAATGACCGTGGTCATCCCCGGAGATACGCTGGCGTTGGCCAAACTGCTCCCCCAGGTGGCCGAATGGGATGGCCCGGTTTATTTCCGCATGAACCGCAACGAAGTGCCGCTCCTCTTTGATGAAGTCACCTACCAACCCGAAATAGGCAAGGCCATCGTCTTGCAGCCTGGCAGCGACCTGACTCTGATCGGCACCGGGCTGATGGTCAGCCGCTGCCTGGAAGCCGCCGTCATTCTGGCCAAAGAAGGGCTTTCAGCGCGCGTTCTGGAAATGCATACTATCAAGCCCCTGGACAGCGGGAAAATCCTCGAAGCGGCTGAGGAAACCGGCGCGCTGGTGACGGCTGAGGAAGCCAACATCCTCGGCGGGTTGGGCGGGGCAGTCGCCGAAGTAGTAGCCGAAGCCTGCCCGGTGCCGGTGGTACGGGTGGGCATCGCCGACCGTTTCACTGAAAGCGGTCCCTACCTGGATCTGCTCAACCGTTATGGCCTGTCAGTAGAAAATGTCGTCCAGGCGGCGCATAAAGCGCTGACCTTGAAAGAGAAAAGGCACAAATGAAGCTGGCGGTGGATTATTTGCGCAAGTTGAAGGTATAAATGACCGGCTTGCTCGTCCTGATCCATACCGTCCCACCCCTGATCAGCGTGTTTGACCGTCTGACCGCCCAAATTCTGCCCGGCGTGCAGGTCAAGCACATTCTGGATGAGCCTTTACTGGAAACCATCCGCCTGCGCGGACGCTTAGCCCAGGCAGATGGAAAACGACTGTTGGGCCACGTGAAGCAAGCCGAACTCATCGGAGCGCAGGCAGTCCTGGTGACCTGCTCGACCACCTCCCCACTTGTCGACCGCCTTCAGGCGCAGTTTTTGATCCCCATTTTTAAGATCGACCAGGCCATGATTGAACAGGCCGTCCACTTGGGCGCCCGCATCGGGGTGCTGGCAACCAACCACACCACCCTCAAACCTACCCGGCAGATGCTGCTGGCTCAGGCAGCCAAGACCGGTAAAAAGATTGAATACGAGGAAAGTTTTATCGAAGGCGCTCTGGACGCTCTGCTGATGGGTCAGGCAGAACTACATGACCGGCTCGTTCACCAGGCTATCCGGGAGATCAGGCCCACGGTAGATGTGGTCGTCCTGGCGCAAGCCAGCATGGCGCGCGCTTTGGAGACTGGGACGGTTCCTCACGAAGGGGCACCAGTTCTTTCCAGTCCCTACCTGGCGCTCGAACAGATTGGCCACATCTTCCAAACCAAAGTTAGCTGAAAGGGGCATCACCAATGTCAAATCTAAAATGTGATGTGTCTCCGCCAAAGAACGCAAGCTGGACCGGAATAGCATGGTGGAACTGATCCCGAATAAGCGCATGGCGAAAGAAGAAGACCACGCCCACATGGTGGCATTCTTCGCCAGCGAAGAAGCCGCTCATATCAATGGGCAGGTCATCGCGATAGATGGAGCGTAAAGCCTGTATCACCCGCTGATGATGAAAAGATCATAAAGAATAAAACGGACATGCCTGAACTGGCCCGGAAAGGAGCTGCCATGCTAGCCAAAGCTGTGATGTATTACGGGAAGGACGAAAAGCTGCCCAAACAGGTCGAGTTGCATGCGGGGCCTTTGACCCTTTTATACGAGCAGGGTGATATCCGCTACATCCGCCTGGGCAAAAGTGAAATCCTTCGCAGGATCTACGTGGCCATCCGTGACCGCAATTGGGGAACAGTCCCATCGGTTTTTTCAAATGTGAAGATGGATATTGCAAATGATTCCTTCCAGATCACCTTCGACGTAGCCAACCAGCAAAATGAAATCGATTTTGCCTGGAGAGGCGCTATTCAAGGTAGGGTAGATGGGACAGTTACATTTTCGATGAACGGAAAAGCCCGGTCGACTTTTTGGCGCAACCGGATTGGTTTTTGCATCCTGCACCCAGCTTTTCTAGCCGGCAGCAGTTGTCAGTTGGAGCACGTAGATGGCCGGTGCGAGCAGGCTATTTTCCCGGTAGATTTTGTGTCGACTCAACCGGTCCAGCCATTTTCGGAGATGAAGAAAATTTCCCACCAGGTTGTTCAGGGCGCCTGGGCCGATGTCGAATTTAGCGGCGAACTCTTCGAGACCGAAGACCAGCGCAACTGGACAGACGCTTCCTATAAAACCTTTTGCACTCCCCTGCGCCTGCCTTACCCGGTCGAAATCCAGGCCGGCACGCGCATCAGCCAATCGGTCACCCTCCGGTTGCGCCAGGAACAACCAACCTCCCGCCAACCCGCTGCAACCATTGTTTCCGCCCTGACATCCGGCCCAACGACCTCGGTGGACCGGAACGCCCATGAAATCCCGTTCCCTGATATAGGCCTGGGCATCGCCAGCCATGGACAGCCTCTGAGCCCGCTCGAGATCGAACGGCTGCGCTCTCTGAACCTTCACCACCTACGTGTGGACCTCAAACTGGCAGATTCGACCTATATAGAAACTTTGCATTCAGCCATCCGGCAGGCCGCTGCACTTGATCTGAAGCTTGAAGTGGCCTTGCTGGTATCCAGTCGAGTGGAGCAAGAACTGGCCGCGCTGCGCAAACAGTTGGATACACTCCAGCCGCGGGTGAGCGCCTGGTTGTGTTACCCGGAAAAAGAATTGTTCCTGGGCGGCTCGCCTATTGCTTCGGTCGTGAATGCTGCCCGGAAATACCTGACCGACTATGATCCTGCAATTCCGTTCTGTGCCGGTACTAACACCGACCTTATCTTTATGAAGCGCAGCCTTCCACCCCTCGACCGCATTCAGAAAATTTGTTTTGCGATCACCCCACAGGTGCACGCCTTTGACAATGCCTCGCTGGTCGAGACCTTGCCGGTGCAGGGAGCCGCGGTCGCCAGCGCCCGCCTTGCAGGCCAGGGACTGCCCGTGATGGTCAGCCCGATTACATTAAAACCACGCTTCAACGCCTATGCCACGGCCGCCGCTCCAGCTTTGCTCCCCGGAGAATTATTACCCCAGGTGGATGTGCGCCAGATGTCGCTGTTCGGGGCCGACTGGACAACCGGAAGCTTCAAAGCGATTGCCGAAGCTGCTGCTGACAGTGTGACCTATTTTGAGACCAGCGGTTGGCAGGGAGTGATGGAAACCGAGCAGGGCTCTCCACTGCCGGATATTTTTCAGTCCTTCCCCGGCGGAGTCTATCCCTTATACCACGTGCTGTCCGACATCGGCGAATTTAAAGGTGGCAGCCTCCTGCCCGTACAAACCAGCCATCCGCTGCATGTGAACGGCCTGCTGCTGCGCAAAGGCGGGAGGGAGCGCATGCTGCTGGCCAACTATTCCGGGCAGCCGCAGCATGTGGTCATCGCCAACCTTCTGTCCTCACTTTCAACCCGCTGGCTGGATGAGACCAATCTGATCCAGGCCATGCAGTCGCCGGAAGTATATCGCCAGGCAACTGAGGCTTTTCATAAAACCAGAGGCAGCGCCCTCGAATTGGATTTACTGCCCTATGCTGTGGCAAGGATCGACAGCCACTAAATTTTTCACTGAATGGAGGGAGACATGCAAGATTTACGAGTAGGGATTTTCGGAACGGGGTTCTGGTCGAATTTCCAAATCCCAGCCTGGTCCGAAGTGGGCGGCGTCAAGATAACCGCCCTGTATAATCGCACCGTCGCTAAAGCTGAGCGCATCGCCGAAAAATTCCAGCTTGAAGACGCCCGCATTTACGGAGACCCGGAAGAACTGCTGCGCAAAGAAAAAATCGACTTTATGGACATCATTACCGAGATCGATGCCCACGCCCCGCTGGTTTTCCTGGCGTCGAAATATAAGCTGCCCGTCATTTGCCAGAAACCCATGGCGCCTGACCTGGCCACTGCCGAAAAGATGGTGAATGCTTGCCGGGAAGCGGGCGTGCCATTTTTCATCCACGAAAACTTTCGATGGCAAACCCCCATCCGGGCTCTCAAGCAGGCCCTCGACGAAGGCCACATTGGCCGGCCTTTCAGAGCGCATCTATCCTTTCTTACCGGCTTTCCGGTCTTTGAAAACCAGCCTTTGCTGAAGACCCTCGAGCACTTAATCATTACCGACCTGGGCAGTCACCAGTTGGATCTGGCGCGCTTTTTGTTTGGCGAAGCCACCCGGCTGTACTGCCAGACCAATAAAGTCCACCCTGATATCCGCGGCGAGGATTCGGCCACCATCGTGCTCGAAACTACCAGGCGCACGACGGTGGTAATTTGCATGGCCTACGCAGGAAACCCGGTAGAGAGCGACCATTTTCCACAGACTACCTTTTTGGTGGAGGGTGAACAGGGTACAATCGAATTAGGGGTGGACTACTGGTTGCGGATTACTACCAGGGCAGGCACCCTTTCACGCCAAGCGGCTCCTCCCCGCTACGGTTGGGCCGATCCAAGCTATGACGTAGTGCACGCCAGCATTGTGCCGTGTAATGTCGACTTGCTTAAAGCGCTTAAAGGCGAAGGCCTGGCTGAAACTACCGGCGAAGATAATCTAAAGACGGTCAAGCTGGTATTTGCTTCCTACGATTCGGCCGCCAGTGGAAAATCAATCTCTTTTTCGTTATAGGTTTTGCATAAGGAGAAAATCCAATGAAAACAATCCTCGCTCTTTTTGGTGCAGCCGGTAAAATGGGGACGCGCATTTCCAGGCGTTTAAAGGATTCCGAAGAATTTCAGACCTTATACGTCGAAGCCGGCGACGCCGCTCAGACTGCCTTGCGCCAGCGCGGGCTCGAACCGTCTGACCCACATACTGCCGCCAGCCAGGCGGACGTGCTCGTCTTGGCAATTCCGGATAAATTGATCGGTAAAGTGTCCCAGGAAATGGTGCCACTGATGAAAGCGAGCGCCATGATGATCCTGCTCGATCCGGCCGCCCCGCATGGGGGCGAGCTGCCAGCCCGCCCGGACATCACCTATTTCGTCACCCATCCCTGTCACCCGCCCGTAGTGAACGATGAAACCGACCCCGAAGCGCGCATGGACTTTTTCGGCGCCATTAAAGCCAAGCAGCACGTGGTGGCGGCCCTGATGCAAGGGCCTGAAGAAGATTATGCCCGTGGTGAGGCGGTTGTGCGCAGTATCTTTTACCCGGTGATGAATGTCTACCGGGTGACCGTTGAGCAAATGGCCATTCTCGAACCGGCCTTGTCTGAAACGGTCGTGCTGACCTGCATGGTGATCATGCGCGAAGCCATCGATGAAGCCGTGCGACGCGGCGTCCCCGCTCAGGCTGCCCGGGACTTTGTCCTGGGGCACATGAACGTTAATATTGGCATCCTGTTCAACTATATCGACGCCCAACTCTCCGATGGCGCCAAGCTAGCCGTTTCCCGGGCGCGCCAGCGCATCTTCCAGCCGGATTGGAAAGACGTTTTCGAGCCAGAAAACGTGATGAAAGAGGTCAAGGCTATCACCCAGAGCATAACTGTGAGATAATCCGTTACCCCTGGCTTGACTTTATCTCAATCCCTTGTTATATTCATCTTCCTTGGCTTTTTCCGTACAACCCCAAAGCCATACGAAAGGTCTTCCCTTCGATGAATTTCCCTTATAAAAAAGCCATCGTCACCGGCGGCGCCGGCTTTATCGGCAGTCATCTGGTGGAAGAGCTGGTCAAAATGGGCGTCGAAACGATCAGTATCGACAACTATTTCGCCGGCAAACACGAAAACCTGGCAGAGTTCACCACCTACCCAAATTTCCACGAAGCCAACTGCGACGTTACCGACCTGGCCCACCTGGAAAAGTATTTCCCAGGCGTGGACGTGGTTTTCCACCTGGCAGCTTCTAAAAAGACCATCTGCCTGAATAACCCCAGGCGCGACCTGGAGATCAACGCCGGCGGCACCTTCAACTTGCTGGAACTGTCGCTCAAACATGGAGTCAAAAAATACATACACGCCTCCACCGGCTCGGTTTACGGTGAGGCGCAGTATTTTCCCCAGGATGAGAAACATCCGCTGGTGCCAACTTCTTATTACGGAGTGAGTAAGCTGGCGGGTGAGAAGTATGTCAAAGTGTTCGAGCACCTGTATGGGCTCGACACCACCGTTCTGCGCTACTTCCACGTGTACGGCCCGCGCCAGGAATCAAGCGAAGTGGGTGGAGTAGTGTCGATCTTTATCCGCTCTTTGCTGGAAGGCAAACCCATCACAATTTTTGGCGACGGCACCCAGCAGCGCTCCTTTACTTACGTTAAAGATGTGGTCAAAGCCAACCTGCTGGCTGCCGCTACTGAGGGTACGAAGGGTGAAGTGTATAACTGTGCTTCAGGTATCAAGGTAACCATCAGCCAATTGGCCCTCTTGGTGGCGGAGATCCTGGGCCTCCCAGAGCCGCAGATCAAATATGGAGATTGGACTCCGGGCGACATCAAGGTTTTTGAAATAGACAATGCCAAAATCCGCACCCAACTCGGTCTCGAATTCCTGACCGATTTCCGCGCCGGCCTGGAACAAACCGTAGCTTGGGCGAAAAATTATTTCCAGAAAATGCCAGGGTTCAACCGGCAAGGTTGACCGAATGGTGGCAATAACAGGATATAATTGGCAAGCCTGCACACCTGCAGGGCCAGATATATTCCTTCGACCTGCATTGCCCCTCCAGGGAAAAAGTAATTCAGTAGAAATATCACCCATCAGGAGTTTCTCTCCGTGTTTAAAAGCAAAAAAATTGGCGTGGTCGTCCCAGCATACAACGAGGAAATGCTCATACTGGACACCTTAAAATCGATGCCGGATTGTATCGACCATATCTTTGTGGTCGAGGACGGCAGCCAAGACCGCACTCACGCCTTGAT
>Ga0187886_1003340_pt1 | contig 12053 bp, 13 predicted proteins | sample June2016WEW_20_1_FD_133001 | JGI IMG/M metagenome (GOLD analysis project Ga0187886, IMG submission 133001) | Peatland microbial communities from SPRUCE experiment site at the Marcell Experimental Forest, Minnesota, USA - June2016WEW_20_150 | ecosystem: Environmental > Terrestrial > Soil >...
CGAGCTTTTTCACTGTTCATACCGAGGGCCGCAGCTTTGTAGCCTCGGTAGCTTCCGCTAGGGTCTGTAGTTATGAGGCGTGGTCCGCTCGCATCAACTCCAGCCACTATCATGCTGACACCGAATGGGCGAACGCCTGCATTCTGTGTGTATTGTTGAAGAATGTCACCGATGCTGCTCACTAGACTCTCGATTCCGATGGGCTCATCGTAGGTCATTCTGTTTCCCTGGCAGGCGTAACGTGCCTCTCGTACGAGGACTCTAGCGTCCGGACTGTTACCTGCAATCACAGCCCCTACATGGGTATCAAACTCGAAGAGCTTCTTACTAAATCGTCTGTCCTCTAGACTGTTCTGGAGTATCTCGACGGCTGCGAGGGCCACACCCTCCTTTGTGAGGACGCCTGAGACTGGTGCTCCACGCTTAACCAACTCGAGGGCATACTCAACCTGATATATGCGTCCCTCTGGGGAGAATATCGTGATTGCTTCGTCGTACTCCCTTCCACGTGACATATTTGCAGCCCCTTGTCTGCTAATCGTTTGAGTGGGGGGTATTTAAACTTCTCAGCCTAGCAAGAGTAATGCAACGTTTAGAAGATTTGGGGTAATCATATAAGGGCTTGCGAAACTTATTCAGAGTGAGTTTGAAGGTTATTTATTCGTTAATTTGACTGAGCTCGGGTCAGAGTAGGCGAATAATTGGCGAATAGTGTATTCATCGGCTGTTTGCATTGAATTAAATTAGGTAAGGTTTTACCTATGTAAAGGCGTTCCTAGTTCGTTAAAATCACTTTAGAAGTCTGATCGATGTGGAGTATGCAATAGAGACTGTTAACCTCATAAAGCGGTACCCTACGAGTTCACGGCTTTCGACTGCTGGAATGCCTCGAGGACCTGCTGCCCGTGGTAATGTTGGATCATTCGGTGCTATTATCGATGCAGTGAAGGGTTCTCGTGGCCCGTTCATCGAGGCGTTGAGGGGGATCAACCTCAGAATAAGGGAGAGAGAAATATTCGGTATTCTTGGACCAAATGGCGCAGGGAAAACGACGCTAATCAAAATTCTATGTACCCTAGTCCTTTACGATGAGGGTGAGGTCTACGTTAATGGCCATGATCCTCGGAAGGAGGTTGGCGAGGTGCTGAAAAATCTCCAGGCTGTCCTCCCCGAGAGCAGAGGATTTAATTGGCGCCTTACCGGTAAGCAGAACCTCGAGTTCTATGCTCTCCTCTATGGCCTCAGTGACTCTGATGCGAGGGAGCGAGTTAATTACCTACTAGATTTCACAGGTCTCACGGCTAGAGCCGACGATGGGATTCAACGCTACTCAACGGGGATGCAGCGGAGACTGCTACTATGTAGAGCGCTGCTACGGGATACACCGATAATCGTTTTCGACGAGCCCACATCAGGGCTTGATCCAGCCTCAGCAGGGGAGTTTCGGAGAATGATAATTGACAGACTCGCAAAGGAGGAGGGAAAGACAGTGCTCCTCAGCACTCATAACCTCCAAGAAGCTCAAGAGCTTTGTGACAGGATCGCGATAATGGAGCGTGGTAAGGTAATAGCCTCGGATACACCAGATAATGTCAGACACCTTGTAATTGAGGATAGGATGCTTAAAGTAGCCATATCAGGGACCAATCCGGAATCACTACCTGAGAAGCTAATCGGGGACTTGGAGGCAATTCAAGGAGTGCACAGCGTCTCTCCAGAGTTCAACACTGGAGGACTTCAAACTCTCTCTATGAGAGTTGAAAAAGAGATGGATCTAACTGACGTGCTCAGACTTCTCAGCGGGAGTGGCTTTCGGATCCAATCTGTGAATACCGAGGAGCCAACCCTCGAGGACGCCTTCAATATGATCACAGGGCAAGAAGAACATCGAGGACCGAGAAGAATGGCGGGGGGATTCTAAACAGATGGAAATACCAATAGCATTGAAACAGATAATTGCCTTTACCCAGAGAGATTTCTTCAGCTGGGCAACTTACCGCACTGCTGCAGCGACACAGGTCATGGGCATATTCATCGCCGTCTTTGCCTGGGGCGTCGGCGCTGCATATGTCCAGAAACCTGTTCAGGAGATGTATGGCAGTGACTATATCTCGTTCCTGCTGGTAGGAGTCGCAGTGAGCAACCTCATACTTCCTTTGATGCAGGGAATACAAAATCAGCTAAACCCATGGACCCTTGAAACCATACTAATGACGGGTGTCAGCACAACGATCTTTGTGTTAGGTAACATAATGTGGACGTACATATTCTCAATTATCAGCTTCATCCCTTATTTGATCTTCGGAATCTCTTTTTTCCATGCATCAATAAATGCTAATATTATCGCAGTTGTTCTGGCCTTCATAATCTCAGCTGCGATAATGATGGGGCTTGCCATGATCTCTACTGGGCTAAGAATTCTTACGAAGTCGATGGACCCAATAACATGGGCTTTGAATGTCATGCAGAGCCTGTTCGCTGGTGTGGCATTTCCTGTAATCTATCTCGACACAATCCTCTTCCCTGGGGCCTCAACAATATCTTGGTTCCTACCCCAAACTTGGGTTTATCACCTCTGGAGGGTAGCTATGCTCACGAATCCCTCATTAACAGATCCAGTTGTCTTGCTGGAGTTCGCTAAGGGAACTCTCTTTGCGATCGTAATTCTGCCTCTCGGATACAAGGTATTCTGGTGGGGAGTTAACCGTTCAAAGCGTGAGGGTACCTTAGGCTGGTATTAATCATCATCAAAGAAAAGAACTGAGATCTTATTGTCCTAAGTGAGTTCTCCCCTTACTAACATTGCAACTTTGCCCCCGACCCTTACATCGATGCCGTCTTTCGTTTCTTCAGCTCTAAGATAGAGAATACTCGGGCGACCTATCTCGGCGCCCTGCTCTACTCTAATATCGATGTTAGGCGATCTATAATACCTGTGCTTCACAAGGTAACCTGCTAGGCAGCCGTTAGCACTCCCAGTCGCTGGGTCCTCCGTCCAATCAGTTACCATTCGTGCCTTCAGTTGGTTTTCCTTTGCCTCAGTTTCTGGACAAAAGAGAAGGGGCCATTTCGCATTCTTGTCTTCTGAATATGCCTTCAACTTCTCAGCATCGAGTTTTATCCTCTTCAACGCCTCCATAGTTTTGAGTGGTATGATATAGAACCAGACACCGGTTGAGACCTCCTGAATGGGGAAACGAGTGTCTATATCACTGGGACTTAGGTGGAACATTGGGGCTATATCCTCAGGCCTGTGGGTTGCTCCAAACTCGGGGTTTAACTGCTTCATCCATAGAAGTGGCTGCCCATTAGTGACTTTCTGGAATCTGACAGGTATCATCCCAGCCTTCATATCTAGAGTAAGATCGGTGGTGTCTTTCTTCAATAGCTCTTTCGCGGCGACATAGGCAGTTCCGAGGGTCGGATGACCCGCGAATGGGAGCTCACCAACTGATGTGAAGATGCGTATCTTGAAGATTCTTTTTTCTAGGTCGGAGTCAGTGATGAACGTTGACTCACTGAAGTTCATCTCCCTTGCGAACTTCTGCATCATTTCTGCGGACCATCCCTCCCTCTCGATAACGACGGCGAGCTGGTTTCCCTCCAACTTTGCCTCTGCAAAAACATCGACGATAAAGATCTGGTTGCCCAATACGATCGTGGGTAAACTGGTTATCAGATTATTTGAGGATGGTGAGTGCTAATTGCTGATTGTGTGGTAATCCCAGTTCTTCTGGGCTATGGGATTAGCCTTTAAGAGGTTTAGTTTTCCATCCTTTAAACATCTTTCATCGATACTTGCAGCTAATATCTCCCCAACAAATAAAGTGTGGTCACCGCAGGTAACTGCATTTACAACCTTGCACTCGATGTGTCCATAACACTCATCGATTAGCGGAGGTTTTACTCTCTGTGCTGGGACGGGTGTCAGCCCAGTTTCTCTCCATTTGTCAGTGTCTCTTCCTGACTTCACTCCACAGAGATGCACCTTATCCGAAATCCCTATTCCCGGGGAGTTTACAACGAACTCTTTTTGCTCCATTATGAGGTTGTGACTATAGCGCTTCGGGGAGACGCCTATTAGGACCAATGGTGGTTCATGGCTTATTGGCATGAACATCCCTAGGGTGATGATATTCGTTTTTCCAGTGGAGTCGATACAAGTAACCATGACTACCGGTGATATGGGACCAGCCTGATTGTAATTGTCCTTAGACAAACTAGTCCTCACTTTTAGTTTCCTCCCTTATCACTTCTCCACACTTTTTGCACTTTTTCACTTGTTCTGTATCTATAAGTTCACCCCACATACTGTAAATGGTAATCATATCGTCTTCTAGATCTTCTGAGCCGCACTTGGGGCATGTTGGCTTCTTCATAACAATGGGTACGACTTTGGAAAATTAAAGCCTGATCTGGTATAATCAATCAATTTCTGATATGCACTCTAAAGGCAAAAACTGTCGAATAAGAATTGTGAACTTTCATAAATTATCCGATTTTTAAGAGTCTTATATTTTATTGCTAAGATATTAAAAATTTTGACTATATTCCATGCCAAGGTATCTCAATGTGGCCTGGAATCCCCGCCTTCTCTTTACCATACCTCTTTAGAGGTTTCGTGAGATGCCTCTCTGCCCTCGGTGGAGGAAGGTATAGTCCCCGTTTGATCTTCCTCTCTACTTCTTGGGAATTCCTCACAATGTCGATGCCTCGAAAGCCGCACCTCTTGCACCTGAGGCCCTGTCCCTTACCCATCGATTCTGTTGGTCCTCCGCATTTAGGACAGCGAGGATTAACAAGTATAATCTCAGGGGAGAGTGATAGTATTTCAAGCCTTTCGAGGTTGAGTGTTAATCCCAAGTTAGTTTCTCTTACTCCACCTGCAGCCGTGATTTCGTCGCCTTTCCTAAGATTCGTGATGAGGGTTCTGAAACTTCCTGATGGTTCGTAGGCGGCACAGTCTATTCTCCCCGAGCCATCTTCTAAACTGAAGATTACATGGCCACCTTCTATGATCCTGGGTCTATCCTCAACGATACCTGTGACAACACATGGGTAGTGTGCTTTGAGTTCGGATATCTGATAGGCTAGGGTGAGGTGTGCATCAGTTCCTTGGTTGGTTCTAAAGATGACCCATTTCTCTATTGGTTCACCTACCACGATTTCCCTCTTCGCAGCTAGGACCACTTTAGGGGTCTCTCCTCTAACTCCATAGAGGACCGGGTCAGGACCACGGGGTGCGATAAGAACTTGCCCTTTCTCTGGATCGAAGCTATTAAAGGTGTCTGGAATAGTCTTTTCAATATTCTTCACTGAGTCGCTGTCTATCCGCCTTAACGTACCTCTTTTACTGGGGATCCTGTAGGTTAGTAACTCGTATGTGTAATCTCCATCGAGGACGCCGCCAATTGCAGCAAGTGCTCCAATTAGACCTCTTTTATTCTTCCACGCTACGGCTGATGCGGAGTATCTAGAAATTAGGCGCTCCGCCTCCTCGATTTGAACGATAGTCTGTACGACCTCTAAGTAGAATGTATTCAGTTCCGCTGGGACCTCGCCAAGGTGGAAGACGATGCCTGGGTTTGTGTTATCGCACTGGAATTCGGCGTTTGCCTCCACTGTACTGATGACTGCTTTTTTAATTTCGGATTCTCTTCCCTCTGGTACCTCTATGCGTAGGCAGATCGCACCGTTTCCTCTGGTCTTCCACGGTGCGTTGGGGTTGAGTCTTAGCAGATTCGGGTAGTCTACAAATTTGCAACCCAGAGTCTCAAGCCTATCCACTAGTAAAGCAGCTACATATGTCGTGCAGCCCCCCTCGGGAGAGTCAGTGTCATCGATTCCGATGTGGAGTAGCATGCGGGTTTCTCTTCGAGTGATGATTAAAGCTCTATAAAGGTTGTTAGGGGATAACTGTACGATTGTAATGAGGCTCATTGGGCGTATGGATAAGCTCAAACAGGCCCGTGTCGAGGGCTTCATCAGGTACCCACCGGACAACGTCAATCTACAAATTACATTTCTCGTAGATACTGGCTGTAGCAACTCCTGTATCCTCCCCGATGACGTTAAGAGGCTTAGTATTGATCATGGAAATCTACAGACTGTTACGAAGACTATAGTGACGGCTAATGGACCTGTGAACCTCAAGGTGATTCAGAATGCGGAAGTGGTTCTCCCCGTTCAGGTGGGGCTCTTGGATAACAAACGTGCCTATGTGACCTTCCCAATGGAAAACCTTGCCGTCTTACCACCTGGGTCAAATTATGTGCCACTACCGAAAGAATTGATCTTTAGCCTCCTTGGCATGGATGTCCTCAGCCATTTTCCTCGCTGGAACTTCGGGAAAGAACGCCTTGTAATGGAGAATGATGAGGTTTTAGGTCTGAAGATGAGCTTTAAACTGTAGGAGAATGAGACCGGCTCAAACATAGGCTAAACAACTATCATAGTTAGTGTGCTGCGAACTTTGTCAAGGCGCCTGATTTTCCAGCTTATGATGTCCTTGAGCTCCTGCATGGTATCAGTCTCGATACGAGCGATTATGTCGTAGACGCCATAAACCATGTGGGCCTCCTTGACTTCCTTAATATCCTTGAGGCCCTTCAGCACCTCGGTCTCTGCGCCGATCTCCGCGTTTATTAACACGAATGCCGTTGCCATTTTAATCACTAGATATCTCTATGGGATGAGGGTATTTAAAATTACAGTTGTTAAGTAGATTAGCTGAGTAGTGGATGGGTGTAATCTAGTTGCCTCATTTGCAGGTCAACGGTGAAGAACTTGTGGTTGAGTTTGCTCTCTTCGACGTGGATGGTACATTAGTTGATGATGAGGACAGGTACAGAAGCTTGGCTGCCCTCCGTTTCAAGGCCCTCGAAGCGAGGGCTGGTAGGGTAGCAGCAGAGATGTGGGCTCCCCTCGGCGGGTATGACCCTGTAAAACTTACACTGGATATGTCGGGACCAATAGCGAAGGCTGCGAGGAGGGAGGACATGGCGATCGCCGCCGTCGCGATCTACAAGACAGGTTGTGGCTGGCACGAGGCGAGGGCACTCGCTGAAGCCGTCTACGCTGAAGCGGATGAGGTCCAGATGCGTGACTACACACCTAAACTCTATCCAGGAGTGGAAGACAGTCTACGCCGTATGAAGGTCGCTGGCTTCACGCTTGGGATAGCGACAAATGGCTCAAACCGTATAACTAGTGAATTACTTTGTATTCTCGGAATTCTGGACCTATTCTCCTTTATCGTCGGTTCGGAGGATGCCGAAAACCCGAAGCCTGCCCCAGATTTGCTGCTTGCCGCTTGTAGTAAAGCGAAGATACAGCCATCGAACACAGTTTACATAGGTGATCAGTCTGTGGACGCCGAGGCTGCTAAGGCCGCTGGATGCGTATGGAGCATTATAGTTGGCCGGACGCACGTCACGCCATCGCTCCAGGTTCGCCGTGTCGCTTCAGTCGCTGACCTTGTAGTTCACCCGTGAGTCTTAAAACCTCCCAAGCTACCTGAGAGTTGAAGTGGCATGATCCTCGACGAGTACCTGACGGCGCGGGAGATACAGGCCGCGGAGTATAACGCGAACTACCTCGGTGTCTCAAACCTCCTTCTAATGGAGAGTGCGGGCGAAGCAGTGGCGAACGTTATCGCGGCGAAGGTCAAGACTGGGGGGCTGGTCCTAGTCGCTTGCGGCCTCGGCGGTAATGGCGGAGATGGATTCGTCGCGGCGCGCCACCTGGCAGACCGCGGGTACCGCGTCAAAGTCATCCTTGTTGGTAACCCGAATACGATACGATCCGAGGAAACAAGACATAACTTCGAGGTCGCACAGCTGATGACGGGTAGTCTAGAGCTTAAGATAGTCGAAGATTCCACGCAAGTCGAGCCCATCGAGGCCCATGCTGTTGTTGATGCTCTCATCGGTTATACCTATCATGGAGGCTTATCACCCGTAAACAAAGCAGTGATAAAAGCCATTAACGCCTCATCAGCATATACAGTTTCAATCGACACACCAACAGGGCTGGTCGTCGACACTGGGGAGGCCCCCGAGGAGTGCGTAGAAGCAGACGTAACAGTCACATTCCACAAGCCAAAGACCGGCTTCAAGGGCAAACCTAAGCAGATGGGGAAACTTATAGTAGCAAAGCTCGGGTTACCATTCGAAGCAGAACTATTTACAGGGCCTGGTGATGTTCTGCTCGTCAATAAGAGGCGTGAGGCAGAGAGTCACAAGGGTATGTTCGGGCGGCTGCTAGTCGTCGGAGGAAGCGAAACATATCACGGAGCCCCAGCGTTAGCTAGCATGGGTGCTCACGCGACAGGCATTGATCTCGTATACACAGCGGTTCCAGAGTCAGCTGCTGATGGCGTGTCCGTTATCTCTCCCAGCATGATAGTCGTCAAGATGAAGGGTAAGAGACTAACTCCTATGAACATCGCGCAACTGAGGCCCTTCATCGATAAGGTAGATGCAGTCGCCGTCGGGCCTGGTTTAGGTCTCGACGATGATACGAAGAAAGCGGCGCTACAGCTGATCAAGGAGGTGGAGACTCGGAAGCTGCCACTCATCGTAGACGCGGATGCACTCAAGGCATTCGGTGAGAAGAGGAGGAAGCTCAAAGTTCCCGCTGTCTTTACCCCCCATAGTAGGGAGTTCGAGGTCCTCACCGGGCGGAAGGCCGAGGGTGATTGGAGGGAGAAGGGCGCTATCGTTGAGGAAGAGGCGAAGCGCCTAGGCTCCATAATCCTCCTCAAGGGAGCCGTTGATATCATTAGTGACGGCTTTCACACGAGGTATAATTGGACAGGAAACCCAGGCATGACCGTAGGTGGGACGGGTGACGTTCTCACAGGGATATCCTCGGGCTATATTGCTCAGGGGGTGGAGCCTATGCAGGCAGCCTGCGCTGGTGCATTCATAAACGGTGCTGCCGGAGACGCCGTATACGCCGAGAAGGGATACCACATTCTCCCAGAGGACGTTGTCCAGTTCATCCCCTACATCGTCGAGGACGCTTTAGATGGTAAGATGAGGCTCGTCTAGGACAAGAGGGGGTGGACATTCTCGTCTAACATCGACCATAGCTTTTCTGTAGGGATCTGAATGTCCCTGTGAGGCGCATATCTATTCACAGCCATCAACATGTCGAGGTATGGCTTCTGTCTGATCCCGGGATAGTCCGTCCCGAAGATCAGCTTTTGGAGGACTCCCATGTTCATCGCTGTGAGGAGGTCTTTCCAGAGGAGCCAGAGATAGCTTGGGTGGTTGATGTTCCCGTAGGGCCAGCTGATGTCTGCGTAGACGTTCTTCTGCTTTCTGAGGACGTAGAGTGTCTCGTCGACTCTTGGGTATCCGAGGTGCGCTAGGATTATTTTCATCTTTGGAAAGTTCTTGGCTACTACGTCTATCTGTGCCGGGTCCGTGTGGTAGAGGAGGTCATGTGACTCGGGCATACCCGCGTGGTGGATGAGGACGGGCATATCAAGTTCCTGTGCAACGTCGTAGACCTCGAAGGCATTGGGGTCATCCGGATTGTAGCTGTCGGTGCATGGGTAGAGTTTCAAGCCGAAGAGGCCAAGCTCCTCTCTCTGTCTCCGCAGCTCCTCCGCGGCACCGCGGAGGACGGGGTTCACGTAGCCGAAGCCCATGAGCCTGTCTGGAGCCTTCTTGACGAAGGCCGCGACCTGTTTAGGCGTCGTACGCATATCGCTAAGAACAACTGCCTTGTCGATACCTGCCTCATCTAAGTCGGCGAGGAACTCCTCTACGCTTACAGAGATGATCGTTGGGTGGGCGGGGTCGGTATACTCAGTTATGCTGATGTGGCAGTGGTAATCTACCTTAGGGAGGCCAGTGGGCTTCCTAGATCCACCCTCCTCCTTTAGCTGAACAATCGTATCCATTCCCGACAAATCTGTGACCTCTGAAGGATACGGGCTCTTACTAGTAAAAGACTTGTTAAATCCTAGGTATTAGGAGCCATGGTGCTTTTCTGGTTCTATCCCTGCTGATGAAGGCCTCAGCGTAATCTACGTTGCATTCAGTTCCGTTGGCTGCGAAGCGTTCTCTGAACCGATCCCAGACCTTTTCTGCTTGGTCTTGATCAGGTGGTCCATCGATCTCCCAAGTCGCCCACTGGCTCGCATGACAGAGAAATGCTCTATGTTTCATCTCCATTTGGTTGGTGACATCTACGAAGGCGTCGGGCTCGATCGGTGTCATCGTCTCCCCAAAGAAGTATACCTCGGGTTCAGGCCGATGGTATGGGTATTTGGTTACGTTTAGGGGGAGGCTGGCTTTCAGGGTTGCGTCGCTGGCTGCGAGGCCTACGTGTCTATGGTCGTCCCGCCAGACGAGAGGATGAAAAGTGATGACGATGTCGGGTTTGAGTCTCCTGTAGACGTCGACAAGTGTTTCCCTGAGTTCATCCCCGTCTGGCACTGAAGCGTCCTCGTATTTGAGCCAGAATAACCTCGCGCCTAGAATCTTAGCCGCCTTCTCCATCTCCCTTGTCCTTAGTTTGCTTAGATCCTCCGAAGGCATCTTCCAGTGACCCTTCTCGCCACGTGTGGCGACGACTATAGTCGCCTTTCCACCATCCGCGACGTGTCTCGCGATCGTCCCGCTAGCATAAGTCTCGTCGTCTGGGTGGGCGCCAATGAAGATTAGATGCATCAAGATTTCTCCTCGAACTGGGGGAGGAGGTCCCTATGTGCTTCGAATAGCTCGTTGAACGCCTTCTCAGCGGCGACGTTGTCCTGCACGACTGGATCTGCGAGCATTGCCTGCATTGCTTTCTTCTTGTCTCCCTTCGCAGCCGCCTCAACGACTAGGTTCTGGATAAGTATCTGGATGTTACAGATTGCAGCTAGGCCATGTGGGAGTTCGCCGACGTGGATCGGGTGAACGCCACCCCTATTAATCACGGCAGGGGTCTCAACGATTGCATCGGAGAGGAGGTTGGGTACCTGCCCCTCATTAGGGAGGTTGACCTGTAGCTCAGTGTGCCCCGAGTTTGTTATTACCCCCTCAATGATCCTTATAGCGCCTTCCCCGGAGAGTTCGCCCTTGATTTTCAGTGTCTCCTTTCCCTCGATTAGTCTATTTATCCTCAGCCAGGCTTCCTGCCCCTCGATCTCCATCCTATCGATCCAGTTGAAGCCTCTGTCCAGCGGTGGACACGCCTCCCAAGCGTAGGCAAGATACTCCCCTACATGATTGTCGTCAGTACTCGGGTAGAGACCAAACTTCTTGTATAATGCCCTGCAGAGTGGCTGAAAGCCCTTGGCGTTCTCAAACCCCTTCTCGAGGAGCGGATAGGCGTTCTCACCGTTCTTTAGCCTCAACTCCTTGAACCAGCTGAAGTGATTGAGTCCAGCGCTGGTTGCATCAAGTAGCTGGGTAGGGACACCTATGACGGGAGCCAGGCGTCTCATCTCGTGCTCCACTTCATGACAGAGCCCAACAGTCTTGACCTCAGTACACCTGCTTATGGCGAGGCAGAGACGGGGGACCGGGTTGGTGTAGTTTAGAAGGAGCGCGTCTGGGCAGTGTAATTCGATGTCATGGCACACATCGAGAACGGGAGGCACCATCCTCATAGTGTGAAAGAGACCACCGGGTCCACCGTTCTCACCGATAACCTGTTTAATACCATATTTGAACGGCACCTCCCAGTCTATCCTCCATCGATGCATCCTGTCGGTTGTCTTCTCGACTTCGAGACCAGCACCTACCTCCTCATTCATCTTCTTGGCTAGCCCAGCCATAGAGCTGAGTCGCCTCTCATCGATGTCGTGCAAAACTAGGTTCGCCCCCCTTAAGCCGGGGAGGTTGACGGCGTCAAGGACTGAGTTATAGCCGAAGACAGCGCTGCCCGCTCCTATCAGGACTATCCTATTCGCCATTACCTGATCTTGAAGCGGCACAGATGATAAAATTAACGTGTGAAAGAGAAGAGGATTAGTGGGGATAGTGATGCGCGGGATGTTGTATGAGGGGTGCTACCTCCTCTCAGCGGTCCCAGCTATACTGATGGCAGCG
>Ga0187886_1003341_pt1 | contig 12052 bp, 9 predicted proteins | sample June2016WEW_20_1_FD_133001 | JGI IMG/M metagenome (GOLD analysis project Ga0187886, IMG submission 133001) | Peatland microbial communities from SPRUCE experiment site at the Marcell Experimental Forest, Minnesota, USA - June2016WEW_20_150 | ecosystem: Environmental > Terrestrial > Soil >...
CGCCGGACTTCAATGGAAGAGTCGCCCTGGCCGGCGATCCCCTCTCCTCCCCGCGGGCCGTCCTGACCATCTGCGCGGCGGCAATCGCGGCAGGCGGCAGCTTCGACAGCCTGCGGCCAGGGCTGGATTTCTTCCGGGAGCTGAACGCGCGAGGCAACTTCATCCCCCTGGTGGCGGCAACGGCCACCGTGGAGTCGGGAGCGACTCCCGTGACGGTGTGCTGGGACTACGAATCCCTCGCCGACAAGGCCGCGGCCGGGGGAAACCCGAAGATCGTGGTGATTCCCCCGGCATCGGGCGTCGTCGGCTGCATCTCCGCACAGGGAGTCAGCGCTTCCGCACCTCATCCCCTCGCCGCGAGGCTGTGGATGGAGTTTCTCTTCTCCGATGAGGGCCAGCTCATATTCCTCAAAGGCCGGGGTCATCCAGCGCGGTATGCGGATCTCGAATCACGCGGGGTGATCGCCGATGATGCGGCGGCGCTCCTGCCGCCGATATTCGCACACGCGCGCCCCCTGTTCCCGAGTCCGCAGCAGATGGCGGCGGCCGCGGAGTACGTCTCGAAGAACTGGAGCGGGACCGTCACCGCGGAGAGCGCCCTGCACCAGGCTCCGCCCGCGAACGCGCCACCCGCCGGCCGCGTGGGCGAGAGCGCGGAGCAAGGGACGGGAGTCGTCCTCTCGAAGCTCACGTTCGACGATGTGTTCCCTGTCCTCTACAAATACTACGACGACCATGCCATCGGCTCTGCGCTCATCGTGAATCAGGGTGAGACGCGGGCGGAGAACATCACCGTCGCCCTTGTCGTGAAGGGCTACATGACGGAAAAGAAGCTCTGCGCGAAACTCGCTCGACTCGAGCCCGGCGAGAAGAGACAGGTCAGCCTCTACGGGCTTTTCACCGAAGACGTGCTGAAGCTGACGGAAGGAACAAAGGCCCTCGTGAACGTGAGCGTCGAATGGACGATCGGAGGCCGGGAAAACGCCGCCGAGCTCGTGAGCACGCTGCGATTTCTGAAGCGAAACAACATGTCGTGGGAAGACGACCGCAGGGCAGCGGCGTTCGTGACGGCGAATGACCCCGCGGTCATGAAGTTCGCAAAAATGACCGCGGGACTTGTCGCCGCCGGAGGCATCCCCGGCGTGAACGAATCGCTCCAGAAGGCAATGGGGATCCACGAAGCACTGGCGCTGTACGGCACCAGGTATGTCGTCGATCCCAACAGCTCGTACGCGGTGCTCTCGAAGACGGGGACGGGCCTGGATTTCATACAATTCCCCGAGGAAACGCTCGACTACAAGGCCGGCGATTGTGACGACCTGACGATCCTGGAATGCGCGCTCCTCGAGGCAATCGGAGTGGAAACGGCCTTCATCACCGTACCCGGACACATTTTCGCAGCCGCCTCCCTGCGGATGAGACCCGAAGAGGCGCGTCGCGTGTTCCTCAGGCCCGACGAGCTGATCTGCCTGAACAACGAGACGTGGATTCCGATCGAGGTCACCGAGATCCGCGGGGGTTTCAACAAGGCATGGCATGCGGGCGCCGTCGAATGGTTTCGGCACGAGGCCCGCGGGCAAGTGAAGCTGATCCCCGTACATGCCGCGTGGATTCAATATGAACCAGTGGCATATGCCAGCACGACATTGAACGTTTCCTACCCCTCGCAGCAGGCCGTGGCAGCGAGGTTCGCAGAGGAGCGGGACACCTTTGTCCGCGAAGAGACTTCGGCGCGGATTGCCGAGCTCAAGACGCTCATCGATGCCGATCCTCGAAAGCTGGAAACGGTCAACGCACTGGGAGTGCTGTATGCGAGATACGGGATGGTCGAGCAGGCCGGACAGATGTTCGGGCGGATAATCGCCGTCCAGGAGTTCCTGCCCGCACTCGTCAACATGGGCAATCTTGCATTCCTGCGGGGCGATTTCGGGTCCGCCCTCGGATTCTTTGAGAGGGCCCTCGCCGTGAATCCGCGGAACGATCAGGCTCTCCTCGCCGCCGCGCGCGTCCACCACGAGCTGGAAAACTACGGAGCCGTACGCGACTTCTATGGACGATTGAAGGAAGTGAATCCCGGCCTTGCCGCCGAATACGCGTCCCTGCTCCTGCGCGGCGAGATGGCAACCCGAGGCGAGGAATCCGACGGCGTTCGCCGGTCCGTCCGCTGGAGCGAGTGACGCCCTGGACTACAGGCGCCGGGCCCGCGCGGCCGCGCTTGATTGTGCGCCCGTCGACCCCTACATTCAAGTGCAGGGAACAGCCATGGTGTACACCCAATCGATCGACTGGACGGAGTTCTACGCGGAGCTCGACAGGGTTCTCGCGGAGATGGAGGGAGAGCGCTTCGAGGCGATTGTCGCCATTGCGCAGGGTGGGATCATGCCCGCCGCGCTCCTGCAGCAGGAGTGGGGCATCCCGATGGGTCTCGTGCACATCAACTACCGCGACCACGAGAACAAGCCCCGCTTCGCGGATGCGCGGCTGCTGGAAGAGGGGTCCCCTCCTTTCCCGGGAAAAAAAGTCCTCCTCGTGGATGACGTCTCACGCACCGGTCGAACGCTGGCCCGTGCTCGCGCGTACCTCGCGAACAGCACGGTGAAGACATTCCTCGTGAACGGCGAGGGGGACTTCAGCCTCTACCGCACCGAGGAATGCCTTCGAATGCCGTGGAAGCGGGACTGAACCGGGGCTGACCGCAATGGCACGGCTGGCACTGGCAGGCACGGCCCTAGATACCGCGCTCGGCGCGGTGTGCCCTAGTACCCCGCGGCCGTCTTCAACCGGGCACGGTTGTCCGAGAGGACATCGAAAAGGCTCACCGTGCCATCCGGTCCCGGGAAGTTGATCAGCGACACGAACCGTGCCGCCTTCATCGTCTCCCGCAGGGGCGAAGCAGCCTCGTTGTGCCAGTTGTCCACGATGAAGCGCGCGTTCAGGGGCGTCAGCTTTGTGATCTGCGCCGCCTCCAGGGGCCCGGGGCCAAATACCCCTGTGACATCGAATCCCAGCTCCACCATGAGCGGCTGCTGGAACAGGTGCACGACCACCGGCGCGCCGAGGAGTCCCGCGCCCCGCAGCTCCGCCTTCCAGGACGCCAGGAAGCTTTCCAGCGACGCAATGCTCGCCCGGGCCTTCGGCTGCGTTCCCGTGACGTCGGCAATCGCCAGAATGGATGCCCGCATCGTGGCAAGCGAGTAGTCAGCATCAATCTGCAGCAGCCTGATTTTTCCGCTTCCGGCCGCCTCGGCGATTTTCTTCGCCATCACTTCGAAGCCCGTGTAGACGATCAGCTCCGCGCCCTGGAGCGCGGCGACGTCCGACGGTTTCAGCTCGTACTCGGCCGGATGGCGCATGTCCGCCGGCGCGAGCGTCACGATGTCCGCGGCTCCCGCCGCCGCGGCGAAGGCGGCGGTCCAGGAGTTGGTGGCCACGACCCGAAGGGATGACTGCTGCGCCGAGAGCGGCAGTGCGATCCCAAGAGCAACCAGGGCCGCCAGAAGGATGCCCCGGGATGTATCGTTCATGATCTCCTCCTCGAAAGTCGCCTGTAGATCAGTCCCGCGCCCAGCAGGCATGCGGCGATGACGGTGACCGCAGAGCTGGCAGGCACGTCGAGGGCGAAGGACGCGAAAAATCCGGCAATGCTGCAGAAGGCACCGATGATGCAGGCGTGGAGGAAGAAGCCCCGCGTGCTGCGCGCCGTGAAGGAAGCGATGATTGCCGGCAGCAGCAGGATCGAATCCAGCAGCAGGGCACCGATGAGCTGCATCAGCAGGGCCACGCTCACCCCGACGAAGAGCAGGATGACGGTCGTGAGGGCGGCTTCGCGGACCCCCGACGCATACGCGATCTCCCGGTTGAACAGCACGGCGCTCACGCTCGGGAACAGGAGAGTGACGAAGAGCACGATGGCCACGGAGTACAGGGCGATGAGGACAAGATCGATCCGCGAGAGAGAATAGATGCTGCCCCAGAGGATTCCGAACGCGTCCTTTGCCGGGACGCCTGCCTTGTAGATCACGGCGAAGGCCAGGCCGATCGTCAGAACCATGAAGAACGTCGACACGTATCCCAGGGCCAGGCCGGACTCCCGCGCCACGCGGGCGATCGCGGCAATCGCGACCAGGTCGAAGAGAAGCCCCGCGAGCAGCGGGTCGATGCGAAGCGCAAGACCGACCGCCGCGCCCAGGAGCGCCGCGTGCATGAGGGTAAAGCGGAGTGTCACGAGGTTGAGACGGAGGATGAATACTCCCGCCAGGGGAAAGCAGCATCCGGCCAGCACCAGGGCAGTGAATCCGCGGAGGATCGGTGGATAGGAAAAGGCCCGGATGACGTCCAACCCGCGTCTCAGGCGAAAGCGCCTGCCTCCATGTGCTCGATCTTCCACTCGGGTTCCGAGAGCACCTGCGCGTCGTGGGACACCATCACCATGGTGAGCCGGCGCCGCTCGTTGAGCTCCTTCAGCAGGGCCATCAGCTCCGAGCGGGAGCGCGGATCCAGGGAGGAGGTCGGCTCGTCCAGCAGGAGGAGCTGAGGATCCTGGCAGAGGCAGCGGGCGAGGGAAAGCTTCTGCTTCTCACCGCCGGAGAGCCGCGCGTACATCCGGCCCTGGAGGTGGGTGCAGCCCACGGCGGCCATCGCTTCTTCGATCCGCCGGCGTTTCTCGGACGCGCCCAGCGGCAGGCTGCAGGTGCCGATCTCCACGACCTCGCGGCCCGATACCGGAAAATCCACGTGCACCGATTCCTGGTTCACGTACCCGACGCGCCGGCGCCCGCGCGCCCATTCGCGCGAACCAACATGGCTGCCGAGCACGAGGATGCGACCGGCACTGGCCCTGACCAGGCCGAGGATCGCCTTCAGCAGCGTGGTCTTGCCGGCGCCGTTGGGCCCGGCGACGATCAACCGCTCTCCGCAGGCGACCGACAACGAAAGGCCCCGCAGGATTTCCGTCCCTTCTCTTTCGACCCGAAGGTCCTCGATATGGATGCACTCCCCCGGCATGGTGACACAGTAGATACACGGCAACGTGCGGAAAGTCAATTCGCGGAGCGAGCTAAACTCTGTATCGCACCATTGCGCCGGCTTCATCGGCATACTCGATTTCAGATTGACTGGTTTTCAGGTTCACCGTCAACGTGCAGGTCTTTTCTGCCTTCTGCCAGTGGAGGCAGACCATGCTTTCTTCGGAATCGAGCACACGGAAAACGCCACTGAAGGCCGGATATTCGTTTCTGAACCGGATGAGCTTCAACAATCTCTGGACCACCTCTTTGCGGATACGGGCATCGATCTCTTCGATGCTGTAGTTATGTCGGTTGATTTCCCGACCTTCTCCTGTCCGTTGAACGGCTTCATTGTCGTTTTCACCTGCAAGCAGCCCCGTGTAATAGACCTGCGGTATCCCCGGCACGAAGAACTGGATGGCCCTGGCCGAGAGATAGGCGTCATCGTTCGAGTTCAGAACAGAGTAGTAGGAGCACCGGATCTGGTGAACGTCGAAACCGTCCGGGTCCCTGTGCTCCGGCGAGATGACGAGGCTCAGGTTCGCGCCTCGCTTTACACAGGTTCGTACCAACTCCTTCGCGTCCTCGCTTTCATAGAGATCATTCAAATCGGGCTTGACGGGAATTCCGTCGTGGCAGTCGAGCATCGTGAATTGCCTCGGAGGACGGATTCCGAGATATTCTTTCAGTTTTTTGCCACTGTGCTTGAGCAGGGCTTCGAGAATGGTATACGGCAGGATGAAATCGTAAATCCAGTATCCATGTCCGGACAGGTTGAACTGGGTTGCGCAGGGCGCATGGATTTCCGGAAGGAGCTCGATCCCGAAGGATTCGGCCAGATTTCGGATCCAGTCGAGGAATTGGAATATCTCCGGCTCCACGAAAAAGCAGCTCGTCCCGATTTTCTTGATCACGTAGCCGATCGCATCGAGCCGGACCATCTTCACGCGGTTGCGGCTGAACTTCGCCATGAAGTCGCCAAGGAGTTTCCGATACACATCCGAATTCCAGTCCATGTCGATTTGCTCGGAAGGGTCCTGTTTTCCAAAGGTGGTCCAGACGGTTTCTTCCTTGCCCGTTTCCTCGATGGTGAAGTGCGAAAAAGGCGAGGGCCTGCGCAGGAATATCCTGGAAAGATCCTTTTCCGAAGGCTTCCGATCCGGCCATATCTTGTCCAGAGTGATGAACAAATCTGCGTATTTCGAGCGGCGGCCCTTCTTCAGAAAGTCCTGGAAATAGGGGGACTGCCGGGAAACATGATTCACCATCAGGTCGAGCATGATGTCGGAATGCTCGCCGATACGTCGGATGTCCTCCCAGCTCCCGAATTGCGGGTTTATCTCCAGATAGGTCAGCGGCGCAAAGCCCCTGTCTCCGGAAGACGGAAACGGCGGCAGGATATGAACTCCTCCTTGAAAAAGGCCGGGGAAATGCCTGCTCAACGCCTGATCGAGCGCCCTCAAATTTCCTCCGAGCGAATCCGGGTAGGTGATGAGTTGAACCTGGTTCCTTACCGCCATGCCTCGCCTCTTGCGTAATTCCATGGTCAGCACACGGTAGTCTCTTGTGATGACGAAGTCCGCAAGCTGTTTGTGCCCCGCAATGATCTTGTGCTCGCACATCAGAACCTGCTCGACGAACGGATCTCCCGCTTCGTTGCCCCTGTTTCTTTTCTGCCGGTGCTCCAGGGTGTCCAGGCGGCTCCTGGAGATGAAGATCCTTGTGTCCACATGCTTGAGCAGCGAGGTATACGTTCCTTCCGCAATAATCACCTTGATGCCGATCAGGCTTATTCTCTCTTCCTGTACGGAATCCTTGTCATAGTCGACGAGCGGCTTGGTCAGCTCGGTCGCACCCTCGACAGCGGCGCTCAAGTTCGCCTCCATCACATCAAGCCTCACCTCGACGTGGGGTCCGAGCCATTCCGGGTCTTTCCTTCTTTGGAGGTCATTCGACCTCGGCGGAAGAACAAAATAGTCATCCTGCCCCAATATCACCGATCGAACGCCGAGCCTTGCCAGTTCGTCCGCAATCGCAATCGAGGTCTCGGATTTGCCGCTGCCGGATTCACCGGCAACCGTGATGACATACCTTGATGACTTGAATCTGACTTTGTCGTTTATGCTTTGCACGATGGAGCGTGCAGCCTTCCGGTGATGCTCTTCCACTACGACAACGTCGCCCTTCATTCTCTGCAGCCTCTCACAGGAAAACAATTGACAGTCGCCGAAAAACATGCCATAGTCGGAATGAAAGTATCTTCATGAAAGCTCTTTCATCAAGAAGGGATAGCATATCAGGCAAGGCCAAGTCAACCATATACGGCGTCGCCTCCCACGCCGGGGTGAGCATCTCTACGGTATCGCGCTTCCTCAACTCCCCCGAAAAGGTGAACGCCGAAACAGCTGGGCGCATCAGGTCGTCGATAGACCAGCTCGACTATTTCCCGCACGGACACACGGGAATGCGGGCGTACAGAAGCATCGGGCGGATCGGGGTCCTGACGCCTTTCTTTCCTGCGCCTTCGTTCGTGCAGCGCCTCCGGGGGATGACGGGAGTTCTTCGAGATGCGCAATGCGAGATGGTTGTATGCGCGGTGGACTCTCCTGAACAGCTGGCCGAATACCTGCACTCAATCTCCTTCCTGTGCAGGTTCGATGGCCTGATCATCATGTCGATGCACGTCGGGAACGAGGACGCCCGACGCCTTCTCGAGCGCAGTTTCCACGTCGTGATGATCGAGTCCGTGAATCACCACTTCACGTGCGTCGAGGCGGACAACGTGCTGGGCGGGCGCCTTGCGGCACAGTGCTTCCTGGAGAAGGGTTACCGGCCGTGCGCCTTTATCGGAGAACAGCCGTCCCTCCCCTACTCCCTGCAGCCCAACGATCTGCGGCTGGCGGGTTACCGTGAAGCCCTGCAGGCCGCTGGCCATCCGTTGGGACCTGAACTCATCCGGATGGGGCAGGTCAGCGTGGACGATGCGTGCCGTATGGCCGGCGAGTTGCTGGACCTGCCGGCGCCGCCACGGGCTATATTCGCGATGTCGGACCTCCAGGCCATCGGGGTGCTCAAGGCGGCGCGGCAGCGGGGGATCGCGGTCCCGGGAGCGCTTGCGGTCATGGGCTTCGACGACATCGAGGCGGCCGGTTTCATGGACCTGAGCACGGTGAGCCAATCCCTGGAAGAATCCGGCCGGGTGGCCGCGCAGCTTCTCCTCGACCGCATCCGCGAACCGGGCCGGCCCCTTCAGCGCGTGCACCTGGATGTGCGGGTTGTCGAGAGGGACACGACGTGAATATGCATCGGTCTTCAAGGCAAGCAGACTGCATCTTTCTTTCCCCTTCGGTGAGGGGGACGGTTCCCATCACGATTCTCGAACGGAGGATTCCATGAAGAAACTGGTGCTCGTACTCGCGGCACTCCTGATCAGCGCCGCGGCTTTCGCCCAGGGCATCACCCTGGCGCAGAACAAGCCCGAGATCGACGCGGCCCTCAAGGCATACGCCGCCGTGTGGTCCAAGGCGAACAACGTTCCCGTCACCATCAAGTCCGTGGGCGGCGGCACCGGCATGGACCTCGACAGCCAGCTCAAGGCCGACTTTGCCGCCGGTGACATGCCCGATATCTTCGCCATCAACGGCCTGGAGAACTACAAGGAGTGGGCAGACCTCGTCCTCGACCTCTCCGGCGAACGCTGGGTCAAGAACACGTCGGTCGCGTTCAAGTATGAAGGCAAGGTCTACGGCTACCCCGTCGCCGTCGAGGGCTGGGGCATGGCCTACAACGCCGACATCCTCAAGAAGGCCGGGGTGGATCCCAAGACACTCGTCAACTACGCAGGCTACAAGGCAGCCTTCGCGAAGATCGACGCCCAGAAGGCCGCGCTCGGCCTGAAGTCCGTGGTCTCAATGGCTGCTTCTCTCGACATGGGCTGGGTCACCGCGCACCACAACTTCAACTCCCTGCTCTCGAACGGCCTTCCCTACGGCGACCTGTCCGTGGTGAACGCCCTCCTGGCCGGCAAGGTCGACGCCAAACGCCTGTCCGAATACGCCGACTGGGTGGAGCTGCTCTTCAAGTACGCCGACAAGGCCATCCTCACCACGGGCAACTATGACGCGCAGGTCGGCGCCTTCGCTTCCGGCCAGGCCGCCTTCCTCCACCAGGGCAACTGGACCGATCCCAACATGGCCCAGGCCAAGGCCACCTTCCCCATGGCCTTCGCTCCCCACGGATCGATGGCCAGGGCCACCGACGGCATCTTCGCGGCAGCCCCCTCCTTCTATTGCGTCAACAAGAACTCGAGAAACGTCCCGGCCGCGAAGAAGTTCCTGAACGACCTCGTCTTCACGGATGCGGGGAACAAGTACATGGTCATCGATGCGGGCTCCATCCCGGCCTTCTCGAACATCAAGCTCAACCCGACCGGCCAATTCTCGAAGTCCGTGCAGGCCTGGGCCGCGGCGGGCAAGATCTACAGCTGGAACCAGTACTACTTCTCTGAAGATTTCCGCAACAAGACGCTCGCGCCGATCTACAACCAGTTTGCCACCGGCGCCGTCACGAAGGCCCAGTTCATCGACCTCATGACGAAAGCCTTCCAGGGCCTGGCGAAATAGGACCCGATCCGTGAGCCGGCCCCACGCGGGGCCGGCTTTCTTCCGGCCGGCCCCCTGGCCCTTGGAATGGGGCGGGTCTATAGTACCTGCAGGAGCGATCGATGAGGAAAGCGAAACATCCCGCGATTTTCTGGCTCTTCCTCGCGCCCGTCCTCCTGGCCTTCGTGGTTGTCATCGTCATTCCCTTCTTTCTCGGCGCGTACTACTCCTTCACCAACTGGTCGGCGACGGCGCGGCTGGGCGACAGTCTCAAGCTGGTCGGCCTCAGGAATTTCGCCGGAATCTTGAAGGACCCCAGCTTCACCTACTCGTTCATCCTGACGGTCGTGTACACCGTGCTCAACATGATCGTCATCAACGTCGTTTCCTTCGGGCTTGCCATGCTCGTGACGCGGAAGCTCGCCGGACGCAACGTGTATCGCGCGGGCTTCTTCATCCCCAACCTCATCGGCGGCCTCATCCTCGGGTACGTATGGCAGTTCATCTTCAATAACGCGGTGCCCTCCATCGGGACGATGCTCGGGTTCGCATCCTGGGCGGACGCGGGGAATCTCCTGCTCGCAAAAAGCACCACCGCAACGCTCGCCTTGGTCCTCGTGGGGACCTGGCAGTACGCGGGCTACGTCATGGTCATTTACGTGGCGGCGATCGAGACCATCCCCCAGGAGCTCATCGAGGCGGCGCAGATCGACGGCGCCTCCCCGTTCCGCCGGCTCCGTGCAATCACCCTTCCAATGACGCGGCAGGCGTTCACAATCACCATCTTCCTGACCCTGGTGAACTCCTTCAAGCAGTTCGACGTGAACGTCTCCCTCACCGGCGGCGGCCCGTCGGCCATGTTCCTGGGCCAGCCGATCTACGGCACCCAGCTCCTCGCCATGAACATCTACAACCAGGGTCTCAAGTCGAACGACATGGCCGGCGGCCAGGCCCGCGCAGTGGTCTTCTTCCTCGTCCTGGTGATCGTCTCCATCATCCAGGTCTCCGTCAACAAGAAGAGGGAGATCGAGCTGTGAAAACGCGCCGCACCGTACGCCTGGTCGCCCCCGAGGTGCTCGCCATCGTCCTGTTCATCCTCTTCCTCTTTCCTTTCTTCATCGTCGTGGTGAACTCGGCCAAGACCCCCTTCGAGATCACCCAGAATCCGCTCACTCTTCCCGCCCAGTGGGGCAAAATCCTGCAGAACGTGGTGACCATCTGGACCAGCGTCAACGTGCAGTACTCCACCTCGTTCCTGAGCTCGGTCATCATCACCGTGGCCTCGCTCCTCCTCCTCAACGTCCTGTCCTCCCAGGCTGCCTGGGTCCTCGTGCGCACCAAGACCAGGCTTTCGATGGGCATCTTCGTCACCTTCGTCGCAGCAATGGTCATCCCCTTCCAGATCGTCATGTTCCCGCTGCTCACTTGGTTTCGGGAGATCACCACCTTGACCGGGGTAAGGCTCCTGCGGTCCTTCACGGGAATCATCCTCGCCTACATCGGCTTCGGCATGTCGCAGTCCATCTTCCTGTTCCACGGCTTCATCAAGAGCATTCCGCTGGAGCTCGAGGAGGCCGCGACCATCGATGGCTGCAGGCCCGCGCAGACCTTCTACCGGATCATCTTCCCCATCCTGAGGCCCATCCACGCCACGGTCCTCGTGCTGAACGGCATCTGGATCTGGAACGACTACCTCCTGCCCCTTCTCATCCTCGGCAAGGGAAACAGGGTGATGACCATCCCCCTCGCCGTCTCCAACTTCGCGGGGGCCTACGTCAAGCAATGGGACCTGATCCTCACGGCCATCCTCATGGCGATGATCCCCATTGTCATCTTCTTCCTCGCCGCCCAGAAGTTCATCATCAAGGGCATGGTTGCAGGCTCCATCAAGTAACGAGTAACCGAGGCCTCAATGGAAGATGAAGCCGGCCGCGCAAGCGGCATTCTCCTGCACCCCACGAGCCTCCCCGGTCCGCACGGCATCGGTGAGCTGGGCGCGGCAGCGCATCGCTTCCTGGACTACCTCGCTGCCGCGGGCCAGTCACTCTGGCAGGTGCTCCCCCTGGGCCCGACCGGGTACGGGGACTCGCCCTACGCCTGCTTCTCATCCTTCGCCGGCAACCCCCTCCTTGTCAGCCTGGACACGCTCGTCGAATGGGGTGCGCTGGAGTCCACGGAGCTTCAAGGTGCGCCGGATTTTCCCCGGGACAGGGTCCTGTTCGGCCCCCTGATCGAATGGAAAATGCCGCTCCTCAGCCGGGCAGCCGCGCGGTTCCTCGACTCCGGAACGCGGGAGCGGCGCGACGCGTTCGAGGTATTCAGGTCCCGGGAGTCATGGTGGCTGGAGGACTACGCGCTCTTCGCGGCTGTGAAGGTCACGCACGCCGGCGCCTGGAATGACAGCTGGGACGGGGGCATTGCGCTGAGAAAACCAGCATCGATGAA
>Ga0187886_1003342_pt1 | contig 12049 bp, 10 predicted proteins | sample June2016WEW_20_1_FD_133001 | JGI IMG/M metagenome (GOLD analysis project Ga0187886, IMG submission 133001) | Peatland microbial communities from SPRUCE experiment site at the Marcell Experimental Forest, Minnesota, USA - June2016WEW_20_150 | ecosystem: Environmental > Terrestrial > Soil >...
CAGCAGGGAGCTGTGCCCGCCGAAGGATTTCGGGGCGTGGAAATACTGCGACGACGAGAAAATTCACGAGATTACCGACGGCATCGAATCGAACCTGAAATTAAGCATAATGGTGGACGCCCACCGCGTCAAAGAGCAGCAGTTTGCGCCGGTCGATAAAAGCCCGTTCGATATGATTCGCGTTGCGACATACGTTAAGGATATGGATAAGGCCATTGAAATGGTCAACAGGGCGCACGACCTTGGCTATGAGACGACGGTCAACATTATGGCCATCTCGAAGGAGATTGAGCCGGACGTTATCGAGGCGCTCGACCAGCTTGCCAAGTCGCCGGTAAACGTGGTTTACGTGGTCGATAGCTACGGCGCGCTTTATTGCGAGCAGATTGAATACCTCGTAAAGCTTTTCAGAAAGCACCTGCCGGATGACAAGGAAATCGGCATTCACTGCCATAATAATCAGCAGCTTGCCTTCTCGAATACCATCGAGGGCATCATACACAATGCCAATTACCTTGACGCGTCGTTGTATGGCATCGGCAGGGGGCCGGGCAATTGCCCGCTGGAATTGCTGATTGGTTTTCTGAAGAACCCCAAATTCAAGCTCGACCCTATTTTGAAGGTCATCGAGGAGCAGATGCTGCCGATGCAGAAGGATATCGAATGGGGCTACCTGATACCGTATATGATTACGGGTATGCTTAACGAGCATCCTCGCGCCGGCATCGCGGTCCGCAAAACCGCCGACAAAGACAATTATGCCAAATTCTACGAGGACATCCGCGACGTTACCGGTTCCGATTAAAAAACTCCCCTTTGGCCGGTGAAAAAATAAAAAAAGCTCACGCGTTAAGCGTGAGCTTTTTGTTTGTTTGCACACGTGTGTATTGTTTTGTGATTCTTAAGCTCTGCGTCTTTTAATCAGGGCCAGTCCGCCAAGTCCGAGCAAAGCGATTGTTGTCGGCTCAGGTGTAGGGATCTGCTCTGTGGTGAAGTCAGTAGTTCCGGAGAACGATACTTTGAAGCCGAAAGTGCCGTCATCGCCTATGACAACAGGTGAACCACCAGTGCCCATAACGTAGTTGATTGTGCCGACATAGCCAGCAACGTTATTCGTATTCGGCAGAATTCCGGCTGTTACAGCAGTAACGCTCGCATTCCAATTGGCTGGTGTGAGCAGACCTGAAGTCACAAATGAAAAGTTTTGGGTCATGCCGATTGTGATATGGTAGTCAGTCCAATCGAAGGTCGTATCGTTGGACACGTCTTCAATGATGCGGACAGTCGGGTCTTCCTGGGTGTCGGTAGTGAAATCGCCCAATAAATGCCCCGGATACCAATATTGTGCGCAGCTCATTGAGTAACTGTAATCGTGATTCCCATTGTCCGCCCAACCTGTCGGATGCATCACGATTGCGCCATCTCCATCGTCAGAACAACTCCAGCCGGTAATAGACGCATTCACACACGGTGTCGCAAGAAATAATAGAATGAAACAACATAGAAATGCACTAAATCTTCTCATCATCTGCTCTCCTTCAAAAACATAACCGCTCTTCTTCTCTTTTCCGACAGCCGATAGACGGGCGTGAGTATCTATCTATACAGCATTTTAACCTTTTATAATGTCTGTTTGCAAGTTATTTTTGTGTTAATTGATAAAATTTTAAATACCGGTAGTGTGGTAGGATATTTAAGATTTTGATAATAAAGGAGTTACGACTTCAAAAAGATACGGTTTTTTGAGCAAAAGTCCTTAAATATTGATATTTTTCGCAAAAACGACGGCTATTCGGTCAAGTTTCTGGTCGTCTTTCTCAATATTTGCGTTTTCAAAGCAGGATGTCTCCTCAAGAAATTTTTTTACGACTGAACCCTGTTCATTACCGATTTCGAGCATTAACGCCCCTGCGGGTTTCAGGAATTGACCGGCATTGACGATGATTTTTTTAATAATGTCCAGCCCGTCATATCCTGCGATTAGCGCCTGTTTCGGCTCAAAATCTTTTACGTTTTTGGCCAATTTTTCATACTCCGTCTCGCTGACGTAAGGGGGGTTGGCAACAATCAGGTCGAATTTGGCGGGACCAAGACCTGGGATAATCGGCTCAAACAAATCGCCCTTGAGAAGTTTTACCCGGTTCGGCAAACCGTGCTTAATGACGTTTCGCTCTGCGACATCGAGGGCGACATCTGAAATATCGGTCGCGACGATTTGGCAGTTTGCGTAATTTCTTGCTATTGAAATTGCCACACAGCCGCAGCCCGTGCAGAGGTCACAAACAAATTGTTCCCCGTTGCGTTTTCGCAAAAATTCAATTGCCCGCTCGACTAACAATTCCGTTTCGGGACGGGGGATGAGGCAGTCCTTTGTGATTTCAAATTCGAGTGAGTAAAATTCGCGTTTGCCCGTCAAATATGCAATCGGCTCATGCTCAGCCGCCCGTTTGACAAGCCCGTGAAGCTGTGTTAATTGCTCCTGCTCAACGATTTTATTGAATTGTGTGTAAAGCTCGATGCGTTTCAAGCCCAGGACGTGCGACAGAAGCAATTCCGCGCTTAGCCGGGGGCTGTCAACGCCTTTATTTTTCAGGTATTCAGCTACCCAGTTGAGCAGTTTTTGTATTGTCCAGGTTTCCATTAACTATCAACTATCAACTATCGACTAACAACTAACGACTAAATGTAAACCTTGTCCATCATACGCGGGAAGGCGATGCACTGGCGGATGTGGGGTTCGCCGGTAATCCAGGCGATTGTGCGTTCGACGCCTAAGCCGAACCCGCCGTGTGGCACTGAGCCGTATTTTCGCAGGTCGAGATACCAGTCGTAATTTTCCGGCTTCAAGCCCTTTTCCTCGATTCGTTTCAGGAGTATGTCGTAATTGTCTTCCCTCACCGAGCCGCCGATGATTTCGCCGAAGCCCTTGTGCGCTAACAAATCGAAATTGAGCACGACCTTATCGTTGTCGCGGTTCGCCCCGGCGGACAAGTCGGCTTTCATATAAAACGCCTTTGCTTCTTTAGGGTAATGCGTAACAAAAACCGGTTTGTCGTGCATTTGCGAGATAATCGTTTCGTCGGAGCCGCCCAGGTCCCTGCCCCAGCGAAATTCCGCGGCCAATCTGGCGTGCTTGGGATTGTTCTCGATTTTAATGTTCAGCTCGTCGATGTCGCTTCGCAGGGCAATCAATTCGGCTGCGTTCTTATCGCGTTTCCACTGCTTGATTTGGCCTGCCTGCTCTTTTTCAAGCTCGACGATTCTGCTTTCAATTTTTTCCTTTTGCTGGTTTAACTGAGTTAGCTGCTCTGCCATAAATTTAACGGTTCTTTCGCCGGTGAGGATTTCGACCGCCTGTGTGTAAGTCAATCGATAGAAGGGGGGCTTGATATTCTCAAGGCCGGTGATATCGGCCCCTAATGTCTCAAGCTGCTGTCTATTGTCTTGCAAAACGCGGCTGACGATATACGATACAAAATTTTCTGCTAATTCCAATAATCCGTTCAATTCGATAAACGCGACCTCCGGCTCGACCATCCAGAATTCGGTCAGGTGTCTGCGTGTCTTGCTTTTTTCCGCCCTAAACGTCGGCCCGAAACAATATACTTTGCCGAAACTTGCCGCGGCGCATTCCAGGTGCAATTGTCCCGTCTGCGTCAGGTATAACGGCTCGCCGAAGTAATCGACCTCGAAAAGCGTCTGCTCCTCCTCGCCCGCCGCCGCCATCAAGATAGGCGTATCGACTAACGTAAAACCGTTATCGTTGAAAAACCGCCTGATGGCATCGACGACCGTATGCCTGATTTTGCCTATACACCACTGCTTTTGTGAACGCAGGTGCAAGTGTCTGTGTTTGAGCAGGAAATCAATCCCGTGCTCTTTAGGCGTAATCGGGTAATCGGCCGTTGCGTGTATGATTTCCGCGTTTGTTACTGCCAGTTCATATCCCCCGACGCTTCTCGGCTCCGCCCGCACGATGCCCGTGATTGTCAGCGACGATTCCTGCCCTAAGTGTTCGAGTTTATCGAAGGCCTCATTGGGCACTTTGCCTTTTTCAACGACGCACTGACAAAGCCCCGTCCCATCCCGCAGGATTATAAACTGCACCTTCCCGCTTGACCTCGCCTGATAAACCCACCCCGCCAGTGTTACCTGCTGACCTGTAAAATCATTCAGTTTGGCTATAAGTGTTTTGTTATCGCTCATTATCAATTCCTTATTGTTTCCGCGGCATAATTATCCCAGCGACGATGTATGTTATTATCAAAGGCGCTACGAATGTTACTAAGGTGAGGAAGACAATCGCCAGCCGAACGATAGTGGAGTCGATATCGTATGTTTCAGCTATTCCGCCGCACACTCCGAAAATCTTCTTGTCCGTATTCGAAAGGTAAAGTTTTCTCATTTTATTGCCCCTTCATTAACATCTGCTTTTACCTCTTGTTGTATTGATGATTTGCTTTTGTATGGCCAGATCATTTCATCATCTTTGATTGTTTCCATATATGGATAATTCTTAATATCTTTAGTTTCATGTTCTCCGTCTTCATCAATATTATTTTTACCTCTGCTGTAAAGCATAAAACTGTCACCTGTGCATCTGTAAACAAAGGGGCCGCAGTTTACAGGATCGATGAACGCCTCCGCCGGAGCGAGATTATTTATGTCTTCCAGTTTTTCAGGCCAATGTCCGTGTGCGTTTTTATATCTCCTCATACCTATTATCAACAGCGTTCCTTTTTGTCTGGCTGAGCTTTGCAGATAGAAGCCGTGAAGTCCAAAATACATTTTTTCGTTCATTTGGCTTGTTAGTTCAATGAAATATCTTAAATTTAACTTCAATTGAAAAAGTGATTCTATCGGAACGTCGTTCGGTTCTTTTGACCAATCGAAATCATGGTCAGTCATTTTGTAAAGTTTCTCAAAGCTGGCATCGACAATCCCGCTATATTTCTCTGGTGTCGTCGGCACAAAAAACCAGGATGGTATTGCGTATGCCTTCATAAGTATTCTTTGCCAGTATCCTGGGCAAATTATATTCTTTTGCAATTCTGCTCTGGTTTCTGGATCATCTATCGTCCCCTCATCAAGTTGTTTTTTTAACTCTTCTCTTATTTTTGCATATTGGTCTCGGCTTATCCTGGTTTTGCCTTTTAAATTGACTTCGTAAATAGAACCGCCGAATGTGTTTTTAATCCTCAATTTATCGAGGTTGATAAAATCCGGAAGGTCAGTGTTCCAGTCGTATCTTATCGCAGATACGGCCTGTTCTAATTTGTCGAGATAGAATTCATTTGCGTCTCCTAATACGACGAAGTTATTTATAGCTCCTAAACCTAATGCTTCGCACGCGAAGCCAACCAAATTATATGTATATTCTGGTTGCTGGCATGCATGTTGCCCTAGTCGAATGGCCGCAAGATATTTTTCAACCGCTTCTTTTGTGTTTCCTTCCGCTATATCATTATTACCTATGGCTATGAGCAGATATGCTCCTTGCCGTATTGCAGGAAGGTGTCCTATATACATAAAAAAACTCGAAGCGATGGGGAATGAGCATTTTTCAATTTTTGTTGCCTGCAATACGCTCTCGATTTCGTTTTGATGATATTTTATATACGCTGCTATTTCGGGCTGGTCTTTATTTAACCAGGGGCCTTTTCGCACATTGTCGAACCAGCAATTCGGCAGGTTTGGCTCGTTGGCTTCTTTTTGTTTCCAGTTTTCGAGGATTTGGTTGTAAATAACCGCTGCGTTTTCGGAATCGGGCACTGCGTATTTGGCCTGAAGTTGGGCAAGTTCCTTGTCAAATGTGTATGGCCTCCATCCCTTATTATCATCCGGCAAAAAGACCCATACGATTAGAGATAAAATTACAACCCCTACGCCGAGCCAGAACCATTTGCGATAAATCCTCGGCAATATCGTCGCGGCGGCAAGAAAGAGGACGATAAGCGTTGTAAATTTCCACGGGGTAGCGAAAATCAGGCATAAAAGCAGTAATCCTGAAAGCAAAATCGCCCAAATCCACCACAGAATCCGCCTCAACAGGCCGGGCGATTTTACTTTTCCCTCTGCATTTGTCTGGTCATTCATTTATTGTCCTCTTGGCCGAGCCGAACTTTGATTACTACTTTACGGACTTCAGCGGGTTTGTCAACTTGTCGGCAGGGAAGATGTGCGTCGTCGGGAAACAGGATGCAAAACAATCCCGGCTCAAGTTTTACTTTGGTTAATTCCTTCGGCGTTTCAAAAAAGACGATGTCCTTTTCAGAATTATATTCTTCCGTAACTTTCAATCCTTTTAACGGTGTGTAGCCAAGAATTTCAACACCGCTTAGTAAAAACTGGATATCGATATATTTTCTGTGGGCTTCGAGTTTGCCCTCGCTCATCGGTTTAGTTTTGTAACGCTGGATTGTGTAAAACAAGTCATTGCCATCGACTATATGTTTGCCATCCTGCTTTTGATTTAATGACGGATTAGTGAGAATTTCAAATGCCCTGATAAATTCGGTGTTCAGGTCTGCATACAAACTGGCATTCTCAATCCGGTCGAGAATCATTTATAAGATCCATCTATGGTTTTTTCGGTAAAGAAATAACCTGAACACGTCCTGTAATCGATTTAACATTCGTTGGTTCCTTCAAACGAGGATTTACAGACAAGGCCAAATCCGTAAATTCACAGAAAACCTCAATACGTTCGTCCATTGATAATGATCGGAACCATCGGGTTTTGGCCTCAATGGTTTCGTCTTGCTTATTGTGTGAAAATGCCGGTTTCATTCGATATATCTTGTTGGGTTGATTCGTCTGGCCTGATAAATCCACCCGGTTAACATTACTTCCAATTCAATGAAATCTTTCAAGTCCACTATAAAAGTATTGCTATTGTTTTTCGTCATCATTCTTGTTCTGTCATAGACTATATACTATAATGCGATTCTAAGAAAGCATATATTTGAATGTTTACGACACAGAAAATATTTCACTGTTGACGGGTTTCTTAGGAGGTGGTATCTTCATCTCAAAAAAAGGCATATTGGTAATCGGATAGTTACAAGAAGAGAATCAAAGTATTGAGATGATATTATCCGCGACAAGTTGAGGCAGAGATATGAAAGCATTAACTGGTAAAGTATCTGAGGAAACCTCGTTAACTTTAATTTTGATTTCGGTTTTAGCATTGTCTCTCATTATCAGAAGTATTACTTCCGGACCAATTAAACATAGAGAATCTTACATAGAAAGTGAATCTTATCCAGAAAAAGAATTTGCTGAAGCGGATTTGCGAGTATTTGAGGAAATGAAACGACTGCATCTTGCTCCGATAGAGACCATTTCGGAGATTGAAACCTTGGAACGCGATGCAAATGATGAAGATAAAGAGGCGCAGCGTCTGTATGATTCAATTCCGGAAGGTACAGTTTCTAATTTATCGCCCTTGGTCAACGATAAATGGGCACCGGTGTTTATTCGTGTTAAGGAACTGCGTAATTGGGCATATGAGACGCGAGAAAAGGCGCAGAATAAGAAAAGATTTATTGCTCAAAATTATGGAGATAAATTGAAAAGGACCTCATCTGCGACAATATGGGAACAGCGTGAAAAAGCGAGAATCGCACTCGAAAATTTCAGATTGCTACGCCCAAGACTAGGCGTGTGGGGTACTATAGTATCAATTATCCACATTATCGCGACCTTGGTAGTTGGATTAGTCGTGTTACTTTTGCTGCTCTATTTTGGAGGCGCGATGTAGTTCTATAACCTATGAGTTACCCTCATTTCGGTGGGCTGCTAATTCAACATTTAAAAGTCATTATGCGTAATTCAATACATATCCAGTTTTTCCCGCAGGTAGGTCTTTAGCTGGTCGGCGGCGACGCGGATTTGGTTCATCGAGTCGCGTTCGCGGATGGTAACGGTATTGTCCTGCGTGGTCTGGCCGTCAATGGTTAAGCAGAAGGGCGTTCCCGCCTCATCCTGTCTGCGGTAGCGTCTGCCAATCGCGCCTTTCTCGTCGTAGGAGCACTTGAAATACCCCTTGAGGTCGTCGTATATTTTGCGTGCGACCTCAGGCATACCATCTTTATTGACTAACGGGAAAATGCCCGCCTTTATCGGCGCAATCGCCGATGAGAACCGCAGCAGGTTCCGCGTCTCGCCGCGGACTTCCTCCTCGTCGTATGCGTCAACTAAAAACGCTAACGTGCTTCGGTCCATACCGGCGCTTGGCTCAATCACGTATGGTATAAATCGTGCCTTTTTCTCGTCGTCGAAATAAGACAACGGCCCTTTAAGGTAATCCTCGGCCTCTTCCTTTAGCTTGATTTTCGACAGGTCGCCCTTTTTCTCGAACCAGTCGTTGAGCGTTCTCATTCCCCGCTGATGTTGGCGAAGGTCGTAATCGGTTCTGTTTGCGATACCCTCCAGCTCCTGCCAGTCGCCTGAGCCGAACGGGAATTTGTATTCGACGTCAACGCAGCCCTTTGCGTAATGCGCAAGCTCGTTTTTTTCGTGCTCGCGGAACCGCAGGTTTTCCTTTTTGATACCGAGATTGAGATACCAGTTAAAACGCTGCTCTTTCCAGTGCTCGAACCATTTATCATCGGTTCCCGGTGCGCAGAAGAACTCAAGCTCGGCCTGCTCGAACTCGCGTGTCCTGAATATGAACGCCTTGGTCGTAACCTCGTTGCGGAAACTCTTGCCGATTTGCGCGATACCGAAGGGAATCTTGACCCTTGTGGTATCGAGGACGTTCCTGAAATTGGCGAAAATCCCCTGCGCGGTTTCGGGCCTCAGGTAAAGCGTCATTGAGTCATCGACGTTTGCCCCCATATGCGTCTCGAACATCAGCTTAAAAGGCATCGGCTGTGTGAAATTGCCTACCGCCCCGCAGCCGGGACATACCTTTTTGCTCAAATCCTGTGCGCCTGCTGCCGCCGCTTCTAATGCGATATGCTCGGTATGCTCCTCGGCCCCGTCGTTTTGCTTGTCTTTCAAATGGTCAACCCGGGTTCGCGTATTGCATTTCTTGCATTCCGCGACAAGGTCTGCGAAATGGTCCGCGTGCCCCGACGCCTTCCAGACCAGCGGGTGCATCAGGATACTGCAATCGACGCCGACAACGTCGTCTCGCATCTGGACGACATTTTTCCACCACGCCTTTTTGACGTTGTTTTTCAGCTCAACGCCCAAAGGCCCGTAGTCATAACAGCTCGCTAATCCGCCGTAAATTTCACTGGATTGAAATATGAATCCCCGCCGTTTGCACAGCGACACAATATCCTCAAGTTTCGTAAGTTTTGCCATTTCGACCTCTCTAAAACAATAATTTTCAAAAACTTAGGCGCACATTATACAGGCGTTTCGTTTGATTGCAAATGCGGGATAGCTGGCGATGCGCTTTATTGCGGGGCTTTGGGTTTTTCTAATTTCACCGGCTTATTACCCATAGGCAATTTCAGCGATTCATCCCAGTTTTTATTACCCGCCTCAAGCGAGCGGGCGAAACCATACTCGATATCGCCCGACGTGCAGAATAATTTTTCCCCTGAGTATTTATCTTTTGCGGGATATTTGCCGAGAACAGTCGCGGGATACCAGTGGTAGGGGAATTTGTGGTCTTTCAAGCCGGGTGTAATATCGCCGATATCAACGTTGTGAGCGTGTATCAGGACACAATAAGTAACCTCAAGCGTTATATCTTCTGTTAAATATTGGTCTGCCCAGTAAACCCTGTTCGGCTTAGGCGGGATATTGCCAAGCTCATTTGCGTCCCAGCCCAGGGGCACATAAGCGTCTAAAAATGTAAGGTGTATATCGGCCTGCGTTTCTTTTGCGATTATTTTCGCCGCCTCACTGATTACCCACGACCCTGCAGAATGACCAATCAAATGCACGTGTTTGGGATTTTTCGATATTTTAAGAATCTGCTGTGCCAGCAGTGGGCCTGCCTTGTCTCGTGCATATTGGGCTGCCTCCCGCGGATTGATAACTTTGGCCTCCGCCCGCCAGTCGAACCATCCGCAAAGCCATTCATTAACATCAACCTTGTTATTTATTGATAATGCCAGTTCCCTTGGCCAAGTTCGGTTCTCAAACCAGCCGTGAGTTGCCACTACAATCTTTATTCCGTTGGTATCGCGTCCGGTAAAGTTTACATCATCGGTATATGAAATTTTGGTGTTCGGCCTGCCAATAGCCCAAAATAACGGCTGTCGTTCTTTTTGACTGCTCATAGCAAAGACCGTTTGAGCTAAGAAAACCGACAATAAGATTGAAAATATTTTGTTAGCCATATCATTAACAGCTTTATTGTAACCGGCTATACTACACTTGCAACAATGTCTTGCCGACGGAAACAAATTGACAATACCGCAACAGTTTTCTACCATCCTGTGCTTATGAGTCGGCGTCAATCAGTGTTTAAGTCCGTGTGAGTCCGTGTAATATGCCAAGTCACAATTTAGCGCGAATCAAAATTGATGAGCTGGATATAATCGGTTATTCGGTTGCCGGCGAGGAAACCGTCGTCGCTATACCACAATTAGACGTCTGCTTCGACGTCGGCAAGGCCCCCGACCAGATTATACCGATAAATCACATTCTGCTGACCCACGGCCATATGGACCACTCGGCGGGTTTTGCCTATTACCTGTCTCACCGAAACTTCTGCGGCCAATCCCCCGGCACGATACTCGCCCCTGAAAATCTGATTGCCCCCATCAGGGATATTATCGCCGGCTGGGTTCGCCTCGACGGCAATCAGCTTCCCGTCAATCTCGTCGGCGTCAAGCCCGGCGACGAGTTCCAGTTAAAACCAAACCTCATCGCGAGGGTCTTTCCCACAAAACACAGCAGGGGTTCCGTTGGCTACACCATCATCGAAAAACGCAAAAAACTAAAAGACGAATACGTCGGGCTGACCGGCCCGCAGATTGTCGAATTGAAAAAGCAGAGTATCGTCGTCGATAATCCCCTCGAAATACCGCTCGTAACGTATCTCGGCGACACTCAATACGTCGATTTTTCACAGTTGAATTATATCGCCGAAAGTAAAATCCTCATCGCCGAATGCACGTTTTACATAGATGAGCACGCCGAAAGGGCGCTGGCCGGCAGGCATATGCACATCAGCGAGTTCGTCGAACTGGTTTGCAAACTCAACAATCAGCACATCGTCGTTACCCATACCACCCAGCGGACGCCTATGAGCCAGATTCGCAAAATTTTAAAAGAGGCGTTGCCTCCCGACAAATATGATAGAACTATCCTGCTGATGGACAAAAACCGGAATTTTCAATAAACGCAGACAATATAGTTTTGCGGCTTCTTGTTATTTCTGGTAATAACGCTGACCTGACTGATAAAGCTTAATCCGGCTTTGGATTTCATTAACGAGTTTTTCCTGTCTGGTTATTTTCGCGACAATAACGGCCTGGTTGGCTGTTTTTATCGCATCTGCAAACCTGCCGCCGGCGGCGTATGCGACGGCCAAAGTATCCAGCAGCTCCGGGTCCTTATTTTTTGTCAGCTCGCAGGCGCGGAACGCAAGCTCGACCGATTTAGCGGTATTCTCAGCCGATATTTCTTTTTGTGTTGCCAGAAGCCACGCATAATTATTAAGGGCTTTGGTGTTGTCGGATTTTAGCTCTATTGCTTTTTTGAGGTTTTTAACCGCCTCCTCTTTTCTCCCCAGTTGAATATAAGCAGTGCCGAGATTTGAGTATGCATCGGAAAATCCCGAACTGATTTGAATCGCATTTTTAATGTGCGTCTCGGCCTCCCTGAGTCGTTGCTTCTCAACCAGGGCCATCCCATAGCTGCTTTCCGCAAGAAAATTTTTATCCGTAACTTCCAGGGCATACCCGAATAAAGTCAGGTTGTTTTCCCAGTGTTTAACCTGCATTCGGGTCAATACAACGGCAATGAATAATATCCCCGACGCCAATATGGTAGCAACAAATTTTAATCCGCGATTGCCTGCAATAATTTCTTTCACCGACCAGGCAATGATTATAAGTAACCCCAGGATCGAAATATA
>Ga0187886_1003343_pt1 | contig 12047 bp, 12 predicted proteins | sample June2016WEW_20_1_FD_133001 | JGI IMG/M metagenome (GOLD analysis project Ga0187886, IMG submission 133001) | Peatland microbial communities from SPRUCE experiment site at the Marcell Experimental Forest, Minnesota, USA - June2016WEW_20_150 | ecosystem: Environmental > Terrestrial > Soil >...
AGGAGGAGCTATTATTTTTGCGTTAAGAAACACTACGGATAGAGGGAACAGGGGTATAATTATTATATTATCTTTTATTGTAACTTTTTGTTGTATAGCTATCCAAATAAGTGCCTATGGAGACACAGGTTTATTTTTCATACCGCTTTGGTCTCATCCGAGTTGGATATCTTTGATTGTTACGGTTTTAATGACAAGAAGAATGCTAAAAGTAATCCATAGGTAAAAGAGATGGAAAAGTTCAAGGTAACGTTTTATCCGGATAATAAGAGTGTTGAGGTCGGGAAGGATACAACTATCCTGGCTGCGGCGCTAAGCGCAGGGGTATATATAAATGCTGCCTGCGGCGGAGACGGGGTCTGTGGACGCTGCAAGATAATCCTTAAAAAAGGAAAAGTAATTGCGCAGCCGACCGGCCACTTAACAGAAGATGAGAAGAAGCGCAATATTTATCTTGCCTGTTCGACAGAAGTACAGGGTGATTTAGAAGTAGAGGTGCCTGTTGAATCACGCCTGAACCTTGAAGGGCTTACTCAAGAGGAAGTAAAAAAACGGCTGGAAAAGGATTACTCAAGCCCCGAAGAGATTGAGCCGGTAGGAGCCAAACTCAAAGAGGGCTTTAAATATTCCCCGTTTACCACTAAACTTTTTCTGGATTTGCCGCAGCCGACGCTTGATGATAAACTCAGTGATTTGGAGCGCATTGAGCGTGAAATCGAAAGGAAAAGCGGCATCTGCATTAAACAGGCCGGGTTATCTAATATTAAAAGTTTAGGCGAGATATTGCGTTCTTCAGATTGGAAGGTCACGGTTACCCTGGGCAAAAGGACAGATACCGCAGAGATAATTCTTCTTGAGCCGGGGGATACCTCTAGTCGCAATTTCGGCGTTGTTTTTGATATCGGCACAACCACGGTTACCGGCCAGCTCGTAGATTTAAACAAGCGCAAAATCCTAGGCACGAAAGCCACCTATAATAAACAGGCGGTTTTTGGCAGCGATGTAATCACCAGGATCATTTATGCCAAAGACGCGGATGGTCTAGAGCAATTGCATGACGCAGTGGCTGACGATATCAATGAGATTATTCAGGAATTGACTAAAGAACACAATGTAGATTTGAATGACGTTACCGCGATTGTCTGCTCCGGAAACACAACCATGATACATCTCTTGTTGAGAGTTGACCCTACGTATATCCGGCGCCAGCCATATGTGCCCACCTTTAATTTTGTGCCCGTAGTGCGCGCAAATGAAGCAGAGATAAGGATCAACCCGCGCGGCCTCCTTGCTTGTGTGCCGGGAGTGGCAAGCTACGTTGGCGGAGATGTCACTGCCGGAGTGCTTTCCTGCGGGATAAACAGAATGAAAGAGTTGAACATTCTTATCGATATAGGCACAAACGGAGAAATCGTTTTAGGAAATAACGAATTCCTGATTGCCTGCGCTGCTTCAGCAGGCCCAGCATTTGAGGGAAGCGGTGTAACCTGCGGGATGCGGGCAAGTAAAGGCGCAATCCAGAAGGTAAAGATCGCGCCCAAAAATTTTGAAGTAACCTATCAGGTAATCGGCAGCGTAAAACCGCAGGGTATTTGCGGCTCAGGTTATATTGATATACTTGCCGGGATGCTTGAAGCCGGTATTTTAGATAAAGACGGTAAGATTAAGGATATAAACCACAGCCGTATCCGCCGGACAGAATTCGGGAAGGAATTCATACTGGTGCCGAGGCAAGAGAGCGTTGCCGCAGGCGACATTGTTATCAGTGAGCAGGATATTGATAATTTAAAACGGGCAAAGGCCGCCATTTTTGCCGCTACCGCGATTCTGGTTAAACACCTGGATTTTGATTTTTCAGAAATAAAACATATTTTTATTGCCGGAGGATTCGGCACGTATCTGGATATGGCAGGGGCTATCCGCATAGGCTTGCTGCCGGACCTAAGTAAAGAAAAGTTTATTTTTGTGGGAAATAGTTCATTGGCAGGGGCGCGGGAAGTGTTTCTTTCGGATGAAGCGCGAAAGATCGCCGATGAAATAGCGCGTAAAACTACATATCTTGAATTATCGGTTGAGCCCAGTTACATGGAAGAATATATGGCAGCGCTTTTTTTCCCGCACACTGATTTAACAAGATTCCCTTCATTAAAGAGGTAAGATGGGCTACGTAATAGCAATGGCAGGTAAAGGCGGCACAGGAAAGACGACCCTGGCCGCTCTTATCGTCAGATTATTGAAAGAGAAAAAAGCCGGCTCAATACTTGCGGTCGATGCCGACCCTAACAGCAATCTGGCTGAGGTTTTAGGAGTTGAGGCAAAAGAGACCATAGGACAGATCCTCGATGATATCTCGTCACATCCGGAGAAGATTCCTTCCGGTATGCCCAAAGACACTTTTATTGAATACCAGGTGCAGTCTGCGATTTCTGAAAATGAAGGTTTTGACGTCTTAACTATGGGACGGCCAGAAGGCCCCGGGTGTTATTGTTACGTAAACAACGCATTGCGTAATGTTATGGGCAAGTTTATTAAAGATTATGATTATGTAGTAATTGATAATGAGGCGGGGCTAGAACATCTTTCCCGGCGCACAACCCGCTCAAGCGATACGCTTTTGATTGTTTCAGACGCTACTCGCGTGGGATTAAAGGCGGCAAACAGGATACATGAATTGGCAGGAGAGTTGAAGATAAAAATAAAAAAAGAATTTCTTCTTGTTAATGGCTGTGATACTGATTCTGAAAAAGAAGAAATTAAGAATATAGGTTTTGAATTTTTGGGTGTCCTGCCTTACGATAAAGAAATAGAGAAAGCCGCTTTAAACGGCGGCTCGCTCATGAGCATAAAGCCAGAAGCAGCCAGCCTTAAGGCATTACGCAACTTAGGAGAGAAGATATGGCAGCACCTTTAATGTCAGAGAAATGGTCAGCTAAGGTATCGACGGTAACTATAGGCGCTACAAAACAAGAGGGAGGGACGCGTTCTCACATAATAAGCGTGGGAGGAGAGGAATCGCTTCCCTTTCTTTTTAAAGAAGGAGCATTTCCGCATAGACCTGTAATTGCTTTTGAGGTATGGGATGCGGAGCCGCAGGATTGGGAGCCGGGTTTAAGGAAGGCATACGGGGATTCTTTGCGAGACCCTTTTAAGTGGGCAGAGAAATGCGTAAGGGATTATAAAGCGCAGATTCTGTGCGTGCGGCTTCAGGCAGCGCATCCTGATTCAGGAAATAAAAGCGCAGATGAAGAGGCGGCATTTATAAGGCAATTGTTAAAAAAGGTGGCTGTGCCTTTGATTATTGTAGGAAGCGGTGATGATGCCAAGGATAACCTGGTATTGCCGGCTTGTTGCGAGGCGGCAAAGGGAGAGCGATGTTTAATCGGTAGCGCCGCGCAGGATAACTATAAGACACTGGTCGCCACGGTATTGGCTGACGGCCACAATATTATTGCCGAGTCACCCATAGATATAAATATCGCCAAGCAGTTAAATATACTTATTTCTGATATGAGCCTGGCCCTTGATAAAATAGTGATTAATCCTACTATCGGCGCATTGGGCTATGGATTGGAATACGCGTATTCCATAATGGAGCGTTGCCGGCTGGCAGCGCTCTCCGGGGATAAAACAGTAGCCAACCCCTTTATCTGCTTTGTGGGCCAGGAATCCTGGCGGGCGAAAGAATCAAAAGTTGATGATGACCGGCAGGGGATTGCCTGGGAGATAATAACCGCTACAGCTCTTCTTCAGGCAGGAGCGGATATTCTGGTTATGCGGCATCCACTTGCGATTGAGAAAGTGAATAACTACATCGAACACATATTCAGGGACGGTTCTCAATCTAATCGGAAAACTGTCCCCACGGAGGGACAGTTTTAGCTTTGGTTTGAGAACCGTCCCTACTTTAGTTAGGAGGTAAAATTGTTTATCATCGGAGAGTTAATTAACGGAATGTATCAAGATATAGGCAGGGCGATAAAAGAGAAAGATAAGTCCGTAATACAGAAGTGCGCGTTGGCCGAGATAGAGAAAGGCGCGGATGCCCTGGATGTAAATTGCGGCCCGGCGTCAAAAGATCCGGTTACGGATATACAGTGGTTGATAGAGGCGATCCAGGAAGTAACAGATAAGCCGCTGGCCATAGATTCAAGTAAGCCAAAAGTCATCGAGGCCGGGCTTAAAATAGCCAAGGGTAGGAATATCATCAATTCTACCACTGCCGACCAGGATAAAATGGATATACTTATTCCGCTGGCGATAAAATACAATGCCAGGCTTATCGGCCTGACTATCAGCGCAAAAGGCATACCGCAGAATAAGGACCAACGCCTGGAACTCGCAGCCGCTATAGTGTCTAACTGCGTAGATAAGGGATTTCCCCAGGAAGAGCTTTATCTTGACCCGATTGTCCTTCCGGTCAATGTTGCCCAGGCGCAGATGCATGATATCCTGGAGTCCATACGGGAATTTAAGATTATCTCCGAGCCCAGCCCGAAAACCATAGTGGGCTTAAGTAATGTATCCCAGGGTACGCACTTCCGTAGCCTCGTGAACACGACATTTCTTACTATGGCTATCGCATATGGTCTGGATGCGGCGATCCTAGACCCTAAAGATAAAGGGTTGATGGACGCGCTTATTACCTCGGAGTTAATTTTAAACAGGCATATTTATTGTGATTCATATCTGGAGGCATACAGGAAGAAGTAGTATGACGCGCAGAAAAATACTAAGGCATATTTTCAGGTTTCACGGGTTACGGGAAAGCCTTGGCTTTGCCGCCAGGGGCATCATATATCTTTTTCTTTTTCACCGGAATATGCGCCTGATCTTTATATGCGGAGTGGGGGCCCTTATTGCGGGCGTACTGGCCAAGCTTAAAGGGCTTGAGTTAGTGGCGTTAAGCATCACCGTGGCCCTGGTTTTTATGGCGGAGATATTCAATACCGCCATTGAGATGCTTATGAATATGATCACCGTCAAATACCACCTGAGGATAAAGCTGGTAAAGGATATTGCCGCAGCCGTTGTCCTTATTACCTGTATTAATGCTGTTGTTGTCGGATACATTCTTTTTAGAAATAAGTTGTTTACAGGACGCTAAGGCGCTTGCCGTTAGTTACGCGCGGAGATATTCCTAAAAAATAGTTAGCAGGGAGGAGAGTTATGGATTATGAACTTTATAAAATAATAATTCTTGCTTCAGTTATATTGCTGATCCTGGCCCTTATATTCTTTGTTAAAAAAGCGCTTCAGAAAATGATTAAAAATGAGATTTACAGCGCCTTCCCTTCCATAAAAAGCGAGATGGAAAATCTCGCGCACCGCATTGAGCATCTTAAATCCGATATGGGAGAGCTGGAAGGTAAAATAAATGCCAGAAAATCATAGTATTACTGTATAGTTTTGCCGGTTTTATGCTATTATACTTACACAAGAGTGAGCGTCGAAGTAATTCAAGATAAGTAATAGATAAAGCAACAACTGCAAGATAGTTTACTTGCAAGTAGCGAATAAGCAATAGCGAACGATGGCGGCGTAACTCAGCCTGATAGAGTAGTCGGCTCATACCCGATCAGTCACTGGTTTAAATCCAGTCGCCGCCACTTAACTATGGTCGGTGGTTTGCCGCATCCCGAATTAAAGTAGTCGGGCGGCATCCCGCTGGCGGAAACAAAATGGTACAGCGGGAAAATCCACCCGCCGCCACTAATTTACCTTATGAAAATAGCTAGATATCTTATCGTCAATCTTTGTATGTACATAGTTGCCGTAACTCTTACGGGATGTACAACTATGTTTCCACAGGGGGACTTTGTTACTCGGGATTTAAAAAAGAGATTTCTGATTACAGTTACTTCAACTCCATGCAATGCTGACGTCTATCTGAATAGTAATTTTATTGGGAAAACACCTATTAAGAACTTTCCGGTAGATATAACTTATCAGGTTGCTGCGAGCGGCATGTTTTTTTCTTCGACTCCATGGGGTATCAATTGTGCAGGATGCCTTAAATATTTTCTCGAGGTAGGTAAAAAAGGATATTATAGTTCTATAGCGAAGCTGGAATTTATAGATTTGGGAGGAACAAAATTAGGATTAAAAACAAAACAATACGATTTTAATCTTGAAGAAAAAGAATCCCTGAAAACTGGCATCTCGCATGAAGAATATTCAAAGAATGAAGTGCCTATTAATACCTTCGATTTAATTTTTGAAAAAAATGATACAGTATATGAAAATAGTAATTGGGTAGATTTGAGAGGGAATACCTTTTTAGAAAGAGCAATAGCAAAAGCTGCTTTGATAACGCTTAAGGATAATTTTAAATATTTCACTATTTTATCCAATAAATTTTTTGTTATTCAGGAAGAAGGGCTCTTTAAAGAAGTGAATGAGTTTACACCAGAGGTAAAATTGGTAATTCTTAAAATTCAAGAACAAAAACAACTTATTAGTTTACCTAGTCTGGTTTGCTATGAAGCTGCGCAAGTATTAAAGGATGTTAATAAACGAGCTAGATATTAAAAGAGCACTTTGAAGAAGCAACTTAGAACTTTATTAATATTCTATTATTAATACATGTTGAAAGGAGGAGGGCTAGGCGAAAGCACGATACTACTAATGCAATATTCGCTGGCTTTTACTCGTAGGCGGTAACTTTAGAGTAGTCGACAGGCGTTTTTCCTTGTCTCATACTCGATCAGTCACTGGTTTAAATCCAGTCGCCGCCACTTAACTACGGTCGGTGGTTTGCCGCATCCCGAATTAAAGTAGTCGGGCGGCATCCCGCTGGCGCAAACAAAATGGTACAGCGGGAAAATCCACCCGCCGCCACCAGTTTTCTCGAAGGAGATAAAGATGGATTGTCCAAAATGCGTTGGAAAGCTGGAAGAGGTTAAGATAGGAAGGAAACGCCAGTTCATTATCAACCGATGTTTTGCTTGCGGTGGATTATGGTTTGATAAAGGCGAATTGTTCGATGCTATAAATAAAGAAATTTGGGATACAGTTGAATTTGAATTAGAGGAAGAGCCTTTACAAGATGATGAATTAAAAAAGGAAGTTGATTTTGACAAGATGGAGGCAGCTTGTCCTCGCTGTCAAGGGACGGAGAAGATGATTAAGATGGTAAGTCCCAGGAATAAGAATGTTACCATCGATTATTGCACGAAGTGCGAAGGTGTTTGGTTGGATGCCGGAGAATATGATAAGCTAAAGATGCGCTCAAATATAGAATTAAAATTAGAACATCTTGTAGACTTTTTTAGATTGCATTTCCCCCATATTTTTAAAGACAAAACATAAACGGAATAACATAAGCTGATTTTATAACCGGAGCGAGTTATGGAAGGATTAAACGCAGGCGAAGACAGATACAGGCAGATAGTTGAGAACGCCAACAGTATTATTCTATTAATGGATACCAAGGGCAATATTACTTTTTTAAACCAATTCGGCCAGCGGTTCTTAGGTTTTTATGAAAAGGATATAGTGGGTAAGAGCGTAATTGGAACGATTGTCTCAGGGAAAGACCTGACAGGGGAAGATTTAGCCGGCATGATTAATGATATTGTCAACAATCCGGAACAGCATTCCGTAAATGAGAATGAAAATATGCGCAGCAATGGCGAACGCGTGCGTATCTTGTGGACCAATAAAGCCATTATCGGCGATGATGGCGCCATCAAAGAAATTCTTTGTATCGGTAACTACGTACCAAGAACCATAAAATAGAATAGCTTCTGGAGAAGGCCGTATTGAAACAGATATAAGTAAGCCCAGTTTATATTAAAGAGGGGACGCATTTAAACGTCCCCATTTTTTAAATGATGCTCGAAAAAATAAGAAGTACAATCAGGGCGTTTGGTTTGGTTAAGGATAATGACAGGATAATCGTCGGAGTTTCCGGAGGCCCTGATTCTGTAGCGCTCCTTTATGCCCTTAATTCGCTGAAGAAGGAATTTAATCTAAAGCTATATATCGCGCACCTTGACCACGGCCTGAGGAGGGATTCAGGCAGAGACGCGGAATTTGTACGGGCACTGGCAGAGAGATTAAAGATACCCTTTGCTTTAAAAAAGTTGGCTGCCGGAGAGTTGTCCAAAAAAGGTTCCGTTGAAGAAGCGGCACGAAATGCCCGCATTAATTTTTTTATCGAACTTGCAAAGAAAATAAAGGCAGATAAGATTGCATTAGGTCATACTCTTGATGACCAGGCGGAAACAGTGCTTATGCGTATATTGCGGGGCAGCGGCCTGTATGGATTATCAGCGATCTTGCCCAAGAGGGCCATTTCCGGTTTTTGGTTTATCCGGCCGCTGATAGAAGTCCGGCGTAAAGAGGTCGAAGCGTTTTTAAAGAGAAAAAATATTCGCGCCAGGATAGATTATTCCAACAAGCAGGGTATTTATTTCAGGAATAAAATAAGGAACAGTCTGCTTCCTTATCTGGAGAAGGGGTACAACAGGAATATAAAAGAGCTCTTGGCTAATATGGCAGGGCTCCTGGCAGCGGATTACGATTATTTATCGCGGGCCGCAGAGAGGATATTCATAAAGTATAAAGGGGTCGTGCCTGTAGAAAAACTAAAGAAACTGCATCCTTCAATCATGCGCCTTGTTTTGCGTAAGGCAATCATCAATTTAAAAGGCGATACCCGCAGGATAACCTTGCGGCACATAAAAGAAATCGAGGATTTGCTTTTCAACCGGCCGCAAAATTCTGTCGTTGACCTGCCCAAAGGCATATCTGTAGCGAAGAAGAAACGCCTCATTTTTTACAATCGCTAAGAAACATAGTGGGTTTATACCTGGAGCTAATCGGTATTGCGCCAGTATGCCCTTGCGGGCAAGAAATACTTGATTTTACAGCCGATTACAGTTATAATTAAAAATCTAAAGTGAGGGTAAGATTATGAATGGAAAAAATCCTAAGTCCAAGAAAAACAATGTGTTCAGGCGTCTGCCCATGGGTTGGCTGATAGCCGTTATCTTTATTTTCCTGATTATCAACTCCTTGAATGTGCCCATAGCCGGAGTTCCCAAGGAGATAACATACAGCGCTTTTTATGCTACGCTTAAAGACAATCCCGGTAAGATAAAATCAGTTATCAAGACAGAATCTATGCTTCAGGGCGAATACACTGATGGCTCAAAGTTTTTCCTGCACACCCCGGATACCGATGAAGGATTGCTTACTCTTATGCGCCAGAACCTCAAGAACTTTGATGTTAAGCCGGCGCGCACCTTCTGGTTGAGCCTGCTTTTTAACGTCGGGCCTATTGTATTGCTTATTTTCTTCTGGTGGATGATGGCCGCAAGAGGCGAGCAGGTAGGTAACAGGATAATGAGTTTCGGAAAGATAAGGTCGAAAGTACATAGCGAAGCGGAAAAGGCCACTTTTGCCGATGTCGCAGGAGTGGATGAGGCAAAAGAGGAATTAAAAGAAGTAATCGAGTTCCTCAAAGACCCCAGGAAGTTCCAGCGCTTAGGCGGTAAAATCCCTAAAGGCGTTTTACTTGTCGGTCCTCCCGGATGCGGAAAGACGTTGATTGCGCGGGCTGTAGCAGGTGAGGCAGGAGTCCCTTTCTTTTCTATAAGCGGTTCTGATTTCGTAGAGATGTTTGTAGGCGTAGGAGCCAGCCGCGTGAGGGACTTGTTTGAGCAGGCGCGGCGCGCGGGCAAGGCCTCAGGAAAAGGCGCGATTATTTTTATAGACGAAATAGATGCCGTGGGCCGCCTGCGTTTCTCCGGTATAGGCGGAGGCCACGACGAAAGGGAGCAGACCCTGAACGCGCTGTTGGTCGAGATGGATGGTTTTGACGCGGGACAGGGTATTATACTTATTGCCGCTACCAACAGGCCCGATACCTTAGACCCAGCGCTTTTACGCCCGGGCAGGTTTGACCGCCATATTATCGTAAATTTGCCGGATATTAAAGGAAGGGAAGAGATTCTAAGGGTCCACACGAGAAAACTAAAATTAGCCCCGAATGTGGATTTGAAATCCGTCGCTTCCCAGACACCCGGATTTTCCGGGGCAGACCTGGCTAACCTCTGTAATGAGGCGGCACTCCTTGCGGCCCGCAATAATAAAGAAGGAGTGGAACAGATAGATTTTGACCGTTCAGTAGAGAGGGTTTTGATGGGGCCGGAGAAGAAAAGCCATATTATGTCAAAGAGGGAAAAAGAAATCACGGCCCTGCATGAATCTGGCCATGCCCTGCTGTCCCTTCTTTTGCCGGAGGTAAATCCCCTGAAGAAAGTTTCAATCATACCGCGCGGCCTTGCCGGAGGATACACATTTACTCCCCCTTTAGAAGACCGGCATTATTGGACAAAGAGAGAACTCTTTTCCGAGATCGCGATGATGCTTGGTGGCCGGGCGTCTGAAGAAATAAATCTGAATGAAGTGACTACCGGTGCCCAGAATGACCTTGAGATGGCTACCCAAATGGCAAGGCGTATGGTTACCCAGTTCGGGATGTCCGATAGGCTTGGGCATCTCACATTAGGCAGGCGCGAAGGGCTTATCTTTTTAGGGCGCGACATAATGGAAGAGAAAAACTACAGTGACGAAACCGCCCGGATTATCGACGAAGAGGTAAAGAAGATAATTGATCAATCTTATGCCAACGCAAAGTCGCTCCTGGAAGAAAATGTCGGTAAACTTAAGCTTCTTTCAAACGCTCTTCTCGAAAAAGAAGTCTTGGATGGCGAAGAAGTAAAAAAACTTCTCGGAATAGAGAAAAAAGACCTCACCTAACTGTAATATGCGCGTAATTCAGGCAAATTATCCCCGGCAGGTAAAAGAGCTCATGCAGGATATACGGGTTGACCCTTACGGTATTGCGATTATGGCGCCCAAAGCCGTGCAATATCTTCTTAAGGTCGGCTCCGTATCAAATATAGCCGCAAATATCCTGAAGCAGGAGATGCTCTCGATTGGCGGAGATGTGGCGGTTTGCCGCAATGCCCTTACCGGCAGGGTAAAAAAAACCGATTGCCTGGTTATGGGTAACTTCTCCCAATTTAAGCGGCTTATAACTAAACTCCATAGGCAGCCCCTGGGCCTGGATATATTGGCGCATGATTTATCGCTGGCAATAAGGAATTATCAGAAAGAAAATTTCAGCATAAATTTAGGCAGGTTTAAAATTAATCTTGGAAGGCGTCCACTTATCATGGGCGTTGTCAATGTTACACCGGATTCGTTCAGTGGCGATGGTTTATACCAGGGTCACAAAGTCACAAAGTCAGTGCGCAGCGAAGCGAAGCCTCCCCGGAGGGGGCAAAGTCACAAAGTTGCGGTTGATTATGCGTTAAGATTAGTCGATGAGGGAGCGGATATTATTGACGTCGGAGGAGAATCAACGCGCCCGGGAGCCGCGCCCGTATCCTTAAAGGAAGAAGCCAAACGCGTAATACCGTTTATAAAGACGCTGGCAAAAAAAGTCAAGATCCCGATTTCCATTGATACCTATAAGCCGGAATTAGCAAAGCAGGCCCTGGATGCCGGAGCTGTGATAGTCAACGACATTTCCGGATTAAGGAATGACGCTATGCCGCGGATAATCTCCAGGTATAAGGCAGGTGTGGTGATTATGCACATGAAAGGTGAGCCACGCACAATGCAGAAGAACCCGCATTATCTATCTTTGATTGACGAGATTACAGAATATTTAGCCGCAGCTATCTGTAAGGCCAAAGAAGCCGGCGTAGATGAAGAGAGGATTATTGTTGATCCTGGAATTGGTTTTGGAAAAACCCAGGAAGATAATCTTAAGATACTAAGCCGCCTGGCCGAATTTAAGGCCTTGGGTAGGCCGATATTGGTGGGTACCTCCAGAAAATCATTTATCGGTAAACTCTTGGATACTCCACCTCATGAGAGAATAAACGGGACAGTTGCTAGCTGTGTCCTGGCGGTTAAAAACGGCGCTAAAATAGTCAGGGTCCATGATGTTGGGCCGGTGAAAGAAGCGCTTACAATAGTGGAGGGGATAGAAGGCATATGAACAGTATAAACCTTATTTATCTCTGGAA
>Ga0187886_1003344_pt1 | contig 12045 bp, 6 predicted proteins | sample June2016WEW_20_1_FD_133001 | JGI IMG/M metagenome (GOLD analysis project Ga0187886, IMG submission 133001) | Peatland microbial communities from SPRUCE experiment site at the Marcell Experimental Forest, Minnesota, USA - June2016WEW_20_150 | ecosystem: Environmental > Terrestrial > Soil >...
TCATGCTGGGCCCGCTGGGCCGAGCCACGGAACTGGTGTTCGACGGATGCAGCATCCAGGCCGACGGTGCGGGCCCGGTCATCGGTGGAGCGTAGCTGCCTGTGATGCGCTGCGATGGATCGTCGGCTGCCTCCGGCTCCGGCTCGGTCGCCTCCGGCTCGGTCGCCTCCGGCTCCGGCTCCGGCGCCGCCGCTTCCGGCTCCGGCGCCGGAGCTGCCGGCGGTGCGAACTGGGCCGCTGCAGGCGGTGCGAACTGGCGTGGGTGACCCGGCGCGGCCGATTCAATCGCAAGGGCCGCCAACCGGGGGTCGGCCGGAGTGCCCACCGTGAGGTCGACTGCGGAGAGAGTGGCCAGGTCCGCGGTTGCGGACTCATCAGCCGGAGCGGGTGGGGCCGCAGGCTCCGGAGGCTCGTCATCCCGGGCCTTGCCGGCCCGAGAGCCGGGGCTCCTCGCCCTGCCTCCCGCGGCCCGCGGGCTCATGTCAGGCCCAGGCGCGTCGCCCGCCGACAGGGGTTCGCCGCAGACGGGGCAGAGCACCTGGCCCGTCTGGACCGGCGATGAGCAGGATGGGCAGAGCGACGATTCCACCACGCGGACCCTCCGCTGAGATGTGACCGCAAGTGTTCCGGGCGCACCGCCGAGGTTCCCCGCGGCGGTGCCATCGAGTCAATCCCCCGATCTCCCCGACAACCGGCCCGATAGTCCCAACCCGGCCTCTGTCGGGTTCGTGTGGGGCCGGGGCACCCTAGCCGCCGTCTCGAAGGTGAGCGCCGCGCTACGCCAGGCTGACGCGATGCCGGACACGGCCAGGGCGGCCACCCAGACCACAGCCAGGGCTACGGTCGCGAGTATGAACACTATGGGCCTGAAGTCACGAGTGGTACTGAGCGACCCGAGGCCGATGGTCAGCGGGATCGGCTGCTGGCTGCGGGCGGCGACCCTGCACCAGTCGAAGGTGACGGCCGTCGCCACCATTGCCAGCCCTGTGGCCAAGATGCTCGCACCGAAGGTGGCGATCACCGTAGAGGCGGACGACACGGGGCGGCGGAAGATGTGGATGAAGGCGCCGCCGATCGACCTCCATATGCCGGCGTCGAGCAGAACGAGGCGTCGGACGGCGATCGCGGCGATCACCTCGGAGACCAGCCATACGAGGGCGACGACCAGGAGCGCACCCGCGGCGTCCCCGACCACGCGCAATGCCAGCGGCGTGGCGAGGTTCGTCGGAGTGATGAGCTCGCGGTACACGGTGTCGTAGGCCAGCGAGCTGGCCCAGTAGATGGCGCCAGCCAGCGGCACCAGGCAGACGGCGCGGATGACCGCCAGATCGAGCAGGATTCGGAGGTCGGGGAGGGGCCGAGGCCGACCCGCGGCCGCTTCATCCGGGCCGAGAGCGGCATCGATGAGCCAGACGTCGATGAGCGACCCGATCATCAAGGCCAGCACCAGCCACAGCGCCGTCGCGACCGACACGATCGCCGCGACCTGGAACAGCCATGGCGTGGGCCGTCCGTCGATGCCGAACGCATCAACGCCCGTCGCCCCGGCTACGCCCAGAACCGAGGGCATGACGACGCTCGGCAGCAGGAGCAGTACGATCCCGCCGCGCAGCAGGAATCCCGCCAACGCAACGATGATCGCGTCCATGTCGGCCGCCCCGAAAACGGAGGCTCGGCACATCCGCCCGATCCAGCTACGCAGGGCCGGATCGTCGGGTCGAGCCTCGTCAGGCAGCTCCGCTGTCTCGACCACTCAGCTACGGTCCCGAAGGAGCGGGCGTGCCGAGCACCTGCTGGAGCCGAGCCAGCAGCTGGCCGACAATGTCCATCTCATGGGCGTACGTGGCCAGGTCGCCGTTGCGAAGCGCTGCCTGAGCAGCCTGGTAGTGGGCGTTGGCCTGCGCGATCAACTCCTGGGGAGTGGCGTTCAGATTGACGCTCGGGAGCGGGGACGGCGTCCCGGACGCTGCGGGTGTCGCGGTTGGAGGAGATGTGGCCGACGCCCCCGGCGATGACGACGCCCCGGGCGAAGGCGATCCTCCAGGCGAGCCGCCCGTCGTGCCTGCCCCGGCGTAGATCTGGTTCAGGGCGTCCTGCAGGGTGTCACCCCACACGACTTGCGTCGGAGTGCCCACGACCACCTTCTGGAAGACGGGAATGGGGTTGTTGGTTGAGACGAGATACACGGGCTCGACGTAGAGCAGCGAATCCTGGAGCGGTAACACCAACAGGTTGCCGAGGATGACCTGGCTTCCTCCCTGTGCCCACAGCGTTATCTGCCCACTGATCTCGGGGTTCTGGGCTATCAAGCCCTCCATCTGCTCCGGCCCGAAGACGTTCGAGCTGACCGGGAAGTCGAATACGCTGACGGTCCCGTAGCCCGACGGGTCGTTGTGGGCGGCGACCCAGGCGATCATGTTCTTGCGGCCACTGAGCGTCATCGGCTGCAGGAGCAGGAACTCGGGATTGGCCTGGCTCGGCATGCGCATCTGAACGTAGTAGGCCTCGAGGGCCAGCTGCTGGGGCGGGTTGGAGCCGCTGCCGGACGTGGAACTCGAGTTCTGGGGCACGCGCCAGACGTCGTTGCCCTTGTAGAAGACGACCGGGTCGGTCACGTGGTACCGCTCGAACATGCTCGTCTGGGCGTTGAACATGTCCTCGGGATAGCGCAGGTGCCCGATGGTGTTGGCGTCGCCGCGGATGTCCACCGGCATCTGAGCGAGCGGCTTGAACAGGCCGGGGAACACGCCTTCCCAGGCCTGGATGATCGGGTCGTTCGGGTTGGCCACGTAGAACGATGTCGTCCCGTCGTAGGCGTCCATCACGACCTTGACGCTGTTGCGGATGTAGTTGAACGGATCGCCTGCCAGCCCGTTCGTGCTCGAATCGGTGCCGGGGTCGTAGCTGTTCGAGTCGGGGAACGCCGCGCTGGTCGTGAAGGCGTCCTGGACGTAGACGAGGCGCCCCTCCGAGGTCACCACCAGGTAGGGATCCTTGTCGTAGCGCAGGAACGGGGCGATCTGATGAACGCGGTCCTGGATGGAGCGGTGCAGGAGCAGCTGGCTGCTGCCGGTGATCTGGTCGCTGATGAGCAGGTTGAGGTCGCCGAAGCTGGCCGCGAAGAGCAGTCGTGACAGGGTTGTGTCGAGCTTTATCCCGCTCTGGCCTGTCCACCTGGTGTAAGCATCGCCGCCTGAGCCGCCGGAGGCGGGATAGTCGAACTCGTCGCTGACGGCGCCTACGATCACGTAGTTGGCCTGCCCGGTGCCGAAGTAGATGCGCGACTCAGTGATCTTTGGCGCGCCGGCCGTCGACGAGGGCGGCAGGTCTTTGATGATCAGATTGGGCTGGCCGCCCTGTTCGACTTCGTTGACCGGCACCATCACCATGCCCACGCCATGGGTGTAGCTGATGTGGAGGTTCACCCAGCTAACGTCACCTTTGGTTTGGGCGGCGTACTTATCTGGGTCGAAGTCACGGCCCGCCAGCATGACCTGCCGGACGCAGGGCGGGGCGGCCGGGGCACAGGTGGCTACGTCGGTGAAGACGTAGCGGTCCGTGTCGACGTCGGCGAAGCCGTAGTAGGGCCGGAGGACCTGGAGCTGGTCGAGCGTTTGACCGAGCGGCCGGTAGTCCCACAGCCGAACGTTCTGTATCGTCGCCGGCTCGGCATCTACAGCCGCCTTGGTGACGGTCGAGCCCGGCAGGTATGTCGTGCCCGTCCAGCCGGTGAGGCCGAAGGCCGTCCGCGTCATGTCGATGTTGGCCTTGATGTAGGGCGCCTCCTGGGACTGCTGGTTGGGCTCGACGGTCAGGCGCTGGACCAATTGGGGATATCCGACCTCGAGGACGAGGAAGGCGCCGGCCCAGAAAACGAGGGTCAGGACGAGTGGCGTCCGCCAGCGGGTGATGGTGAAGCCCACGACGAAGCAGCCGATGAACGCGGTCAGCACGGTCATCGCGTTCATGGCCAGCATGCGGGCGTTGTTGTCCGTGAAGCTGACGCCCTGGAAGATGCCGCTCGTGCCGCTGTAGACGAGCTCGTAGCGGTCGAGCTGGTAGCCGATGGCCGCCGACCACAGGTATAGCGCCGCCAGGATGCCGAGATGCGCGCGGGCGCCGGTCGGCATCGACGCGCCCGAGGCGACCGCGACCAGGTACCGAATGGCCGCCATCGCCAGGGCGATGAGCAGCAGGCCGTTGGCGTATGACTGGATGAGTCGATAGAAGGGCAGCTCGAACAGGAAGAAGCCGATGTCCTTGCCGAATGTCGGGTCTGCCTGACCGTACGGAACCTTGTGCAGGAACAGCTGGATCGTGTTCCAGCCCCCGAGCGCTATCCCGCCCATAAGCAGCGCTATCAGGCCGGCGAGGCCCAGCAGGCCCCAGAAGACGGGGCGGCTGACGTCCGGGACTTCCATCGTGTCCAGGCCGGACGCCCTCCTCGGCCTCACGATGGGCTTGCTGTCCAGAAGGTCGCCGCCGATGTAGCGGTCGATGCTGAACCGGTCGAGGAGATCGTCCATTGAGAACTGACGCAGCTGGCCCTTTGGAATGAGCCTGCCGGCCAGCCAGAGGTTGAACCACAGGACCGCGAACGCGATCGCCGCGCCTGCCACGAAGTAGAGAATCTGCGTGCCGAGGCGGGTCCAGAAGACATTGCCGTAGCCGACGCTCTGGAACCAGATCGCGTCCGTGGCTATACCGACTGTCAGCGAGAAGACGATCAGAAGGATCACGATGACCGCGGCGATGGCGCCGAGGATGATCCAGCCCCGCCCGATGCGGACCTCGGGGAATCCGTCCGTCGGACCGTACCCCTGCCGCCTGCCGCCGCCGTATGGGCTCTTCCGAAAGACCGGGCTCGGACCGTCGTCGCCGTCGTTGGCGCCAGAATCGGGACTGCCAGTCCTCATCGATGCGTCCTCCCGTGAGTCGTTGGTGGGACCGCCGTCCGCGGTGTCGTCCGATCCGCCGTTCGACTTTCGGTCGGCGGCCTCTCTCTCGGCCTGATGCCGCCGCAGCTCCTCTATGAAGTCGTCGAACATGTTCGGCACGCGTCGAGTCTAGCGACCCGAACCGAATCGAGATAGGTGCGGCAGGTTGGTCTCAGCGCAGGACGAAGGCCGGCACTACGGGATCAGTACGAGAGCCGCGACGGGGCGTCGCGCGGGCGCGCAGCACCGGCAGGGCCGGCTCCGACTCGCGCACGGCCAGCATCCGCGCCGGCCCGTGTCTCGGTTCAGGTGTGCCTTGTGCCACGCCGTGGCCGAGCCGTGCGTGCGGGCGCGGCGGGCGGGGCCTCCGTGCTGTCGCCCGCAGCGTGGTGTGGTGACTCCGCCCCGGCCGCGATCTCCGCGTCCAGACGGGCCATCTCAGCCATGAGAGCCGGGCTCGGGGGCAGCAGCGCCGCGGCGTCGCTGGGCGGTTCCGGGTTCGTGACCACTGGAATGCTTGAATCGCTGAAGATCGTGCTCAGCAGATTGCCCCGCTTCTTCCCTGAGCGGCTGTCCTCGGCGTACCTGCGCAACTCCGGCGGAACCTCGGTCAGGCCCGGGATCGGGATCGAATCGGCGGCCGGCGCGTTCAGCGTCGCATGACAGTTGGGGCAAGACTCCGCGTTCGCCCGGACCGTGGCCGAGCACCACGGGCAGGCGTGCTTGGGGGCCCTGGCCGGTTGCTTGAGGGCCCTGGCCGGTTGCTTGAGGGCCCTGGCCGGTTGCTGGGGAGGCGTCGCCGCGACGCTCGGAACGGGCGATTCAGCTGATGTCGGCGGAGGGTCCGCTGGCGTGGCCGCCGCCGACTCCGGACCGGCAGGCGGGGTTGCGTTGCTCGACCTCGCGGCGTCCGCGGCGAAGGCCAACGCGGGCGTCCGGCCCTCGCCCTTCGTCAATCCGCGTGCGACGGCCTCTCGATGGATCATCTCGCCCCCGACCCAGAGGCAGACGGCTCCCGCCACGATCGGCAGCCCGAACGCACGGCCGAGCGCATCGGGGATGAGTGCGACGCCGGCCAGTGCCATCAGCACGGCCATCAGCCGAAGCCGCAGCCGGGGATCCGGCGCGAACATAGCGGCTGCCAGCGGCACGGCCAGCAGCAATGCGGCGGCGACGAAGACCCACAACACCACGGCGCCGGTGATGCCGTATACGGAAATGGGCGGCAGATCACCCTCTTTGTGGGTGAGGCCGAAGAACTGCGACGAGATGAGGCCGGACATGGCCCCAACGGCTATGGATAGCCAGCCGGCGAAGATGGCGGTGGCGCCGAGGATTCTCTGCACTCAGGTTCTCTCCTGCTGGTTCGCCTGCGGCCCCAGAATACAGCCGCCTCGGTGGATGTCGTCTAGTGCGCGCCTCGGCTGAGACTAGGATCGCCGCGTCTCGGAGTGGTCGTCGGAGGGGCTGGCCATGGACGAATCGGGTTCCGTTACATCGGAGTCGTCGGTCCACGGCGTCGGGGCCGTAGCCCACGGATCGTTCGCGGGGTCGATCGATGGGCCGCCGGCAAATGCGCCTGCTCCCGACGGCCGGGGATCGAGCTGAGCGCCCGCTGACGGGTCCGGGGCGGCCGGAGGCAGGTCGAACCACGGGTCGTGGGTCGGAGCCGCGGCAGCCGGCGCCGCCGTCTCGGGCCCGGTGGTGGCTTCGGTGGGTGCCGATTCGGCGAGTCCGTCGCCCGCGGGTCCGGCCGGCTGATCCGGCGGCGTCCCGACCGGCGCGCCGCCCGACCTGAGGCGGCTGGCCATCTCGAGGGCTGCCTGGCTCGGCTTGCCGACAGCCTCGGGATCGACCGACCCGCCCGTGCCGCTGAGCCCATCCTTGGCCAGCATCGATGCGGCGACGACTATCTGGGCCGTTGGTCCGGCAACGGCGCGAACCATGCTCAGCGTCGACGCCCTGGATTGGGCCTTGATCAGCGACGACGTGTAGGCGCCCGACTGCATCCCCGGGTCCACCGCGGTGACGCCCGGGATCACGAGCCCGCCAAGGTCCTCGTGCTGGGTGAGTGCGGCGCCGCAGCTGGAGCAGTAGCTGCCATCGGGCGTGGCTGGTTGGGCGCACCACGGGCAGGTCGATGGGACCTCGGCGGCAGGTGCGCCCGGTTCGGGCGCCGGCTGGGTTGGCTGGTTCCACCAATCGCTCATCGCCCTCTCCTCCTGCCGGGTCTCGGCGCCGTTCTCCACGGCGTCCGCGCGCGTTGCGCGACCCTCCGGTATCCCTACTCCCACTCGATCGTGGATGGTGGCTTGGAGCTTATGTCGTACACGACCCGGTTCACGCCCGGGACCTCGTTGACGATACGGGAGCTGATCCTGCCCAGCAACTCGTACGGAAGTTTGGCCCAGTCGGCGGTCATAGCGTCTTCCGATGTGACTGCGCGAATGGCCACGACGTTCGCATAGGTCCGGCCGTCGCCCATTACCCCAACCGAGCGGAGCGGCGTGAGGATGGCGAAGGATTGCCAGACGCTGCGGTACAGCCCCGCCGCCTTGATCTCGTCGATGACGATCCAGTCGGCCTCGCGCAGGGTGTCGAGCCGGTCGGCAGTGACCTCGCCGATGATTCGGATTGCCAGACCGGGGCCGGGGAAGGGCTGGCGCTGCACCATGGAGTCGGGCAGGCCCAGCTCCGTGCCTACCGCACGAACCTCATCCTTGAACAGGTAGCGCAACGGCTCGATCAGCTGGAAGGTCATGTCGTCCGGCAGCCCGCCGACGTTGTGGTGGGTCTTGATCTTGGCGGCCGACTTTTCCTTGTCGGAGGTCGCCGACTCGATGACGTCGGGATAGAGGGTGCCCTGAGTCAGGAAGGCGATCTCGCCCAACTTGGCCGCCTCCTCCTCGAAGACGCGGATGAACTCGGCCCCGATGATGTGGCGCTTCTGCTCGGGGTCGATCACGCCTTCGAGCTTGTGCAGGAACCTCTCTTGGGCGTTGACGACGATGACGCGAACGCCGAGCCGGTCGAAGACCTTCGCCAGAAGCTCCGTCTCGTTCTTGCGCATCATGCCGTGGTCTACGTGAACGCAGGTCAGGCGATCGCCCACGGCGCGATGGACGAGCGTGGCCGCCACGGCCGAATCCACTCCGCCGGAGAGTGCGCACAGGACCTTGCCGTCCGTGCCGGTGGCGCGGCTGTGCTCGTCGACGCGCCGCCGGATCTCGTCGACGGTGGTGGCGATGAAGTTGGCCGGCGTCCAGTTCTGACGGGCGCCGGCGATCTCCACGACGAAGTTGCGCAGGATCTCGCGGCCGTGCGGCGTGTGGACGACCTCCGGGTGAAATTGGATGCCGTACAGGCGGCGATCCGGGTCCGCGACCGCAGCGTAGGGCGTCGAGTCGGTCCGGGCGGTCGGCCGGAAGCCGTCCGGCAGCCGCTTGATCGAATCGCCGTGGCTCATCCAGACCGACTGCTCGGGCTCGATGCCGGCGAAGAGCCGATCGTCCGGGGTGACCGAGACGACGGCCGGCCCGAACTCCTTGCGGGTGAAGGAGACGACCTCGCCGCCCAGGCCCTGGGCCATCAGGTGAAGGCCGTAGCAGATGCCGAGGACGGGGATGCCGCCGCTCCAGATCGCCGGGTCGGGGTGGGGCGAGCCCTCTTCGTAGACGCTGGCGGGGCCGCCCGAGAGGATCACGGCCACCGGCTTGCGGGCGACGATCTCGCCCCAGGGGGTGTCGAACGGAAGCAGCTCGGAGTAGACGTTGAGCTCGCGCACGCGGCGGGCGATCAGCTGGCTGTACTGGCTGCCGAAATCGAGGACGACGACCGAATCGACGTCGGTCGAAATGGCCTCATCCGCCGTTCGCACTTCGCTCAATCCCGGCCTCCGCTGCTGACTGCTTGCAGTCTAGCGGGGCCCGGACGAGGCAGCGGACGGCTACCCGCGTTCGGTCGGGTATCCCTGCTTGCGCCAGGTCTCCAGGCCCCCGTGCAACTCGTTGACCCTGAAGCCCAGGGCCTCGAGGCGCCGGGCGGTCTTGGTCGAAGCGTGGCATCTGGCGTCCCAGCAGTAGACGACGTAGAGAGCCTCGCGTGGCAGATGAGCCGTGGTCGTCTCGTCGAGCTGTCGCCAGGGCAGGTTGATGGCTCCGGGAAGGTGCTCGCGGGCGTAGGCCTCGACGTATCGGGCGTCGACGACAACGAGGTTCGGCGTGCCGGCGGCCATGTCCGCCCACAGGTCCGCGGGATGGCGGAGATCGACGAAGCCGCCGACCCAATGGATTCGGGCGGTGGGCGCGGACGGTAGCGCCACCTGGGCGGCCGGAATCGGGGGCGGGGACGACGGGGAGACTCGAACGGCCTCGGCCGGCTCAGCCGACTCCAATTGCGGCAGCAGCTCGAGATACGGGCTCTCGGCGGCGGTCGCGGACTCGTCGGCGGCCGTTAGGGGCGCGGTCGGCATCGGCGGGTTCTCCAGTCGGTGTGCGGCGTCGTTCGGGAATAGTAGCGACCTACGTCAATACCACGCGTGAATTACGTGCATCTCTGCAACGAATTCGGGCCGTGGAACCCGCCGACGGACGGCCGGACGGCGCTCCGCTCGGGCCACCGCCGCGCCGCTCCGGGTGCAGACCGGAGGATCGCCCGCAGGCGCGGGTCGTGTCTGCCTACTCGTCGTCCAGGTTGGGGGCGAGCCAGCGCGCCGCCTCTTCGATGGACCAGCCCTTGCGACGGGCGTAGTCCTCGAGCTGGTCGCGGCCGATCCGGCCGATGCCGAAGTAGTGCGCTTCGGGCCGCCAGAAGTAGTAGCCGGAGACCGACGCCGGCGGGAGCATCGCGAACGACTCGGTCAGGCTGATCCCCGCGCGCGCCTCGGCGTCGAGCAGCGCGAAGAGCGTCGCCTTCTCGGTATGGTCCGGGCACGCCGGGTATCCCGGCGCCGGTCTGATGCCTTGATACTCCTCGCGGATCATCTGGGCGTTATCCGGCGCTTCACTGGGAGCGTATCCCCACAGCTCGCGGCGAACCTTCGCGTGCACGTACTCGGCCGTCGCCTCGGCCAGACGGTCGGCCAGAGCCTTGCTCATGATGGCGTGGTAGTCGTCGTTGGCGGCCTCGAAGGAGGCGACGAGCTCGGCCGAGCCGATCCCGGCCGTGACCGCGAATCCGCCCAGGTAGTCCGGCACATTGCCCGACCTTGGGGCCACAAAGTCGGCCAGGGCTTCGTTGGGGCGGCCCGGCGGCTTCTCCATCTGCTGGCGCAGGGTGTGGACTGCGGCCAGGGTCTCGCCGCGGCCCTCGTCCGCGTACAGCTCGATGTCGTCACCAACCGAGCTGGCCGGCCAGAAGCCCACCACCGCCTTCGCCCGCAGCAGGCGCTCGGCCACGATGCGGTCGAGCAGCCGCCGCCCGTCCTCGTACAACGGCCGGGCGGACTCGCCGACTCGCCGATCGTCGAGGATGCCCGGGAATGCGCCCTTGAGCTCCCAGGCGCCGAAGAAGGGCGTCCAGTCGATCCAGTCGATCAAGTCCGAAAGCGCGACGTCGAAGTCGCGAGCGCCCAGCAAGGTCGGCCGCGGGCCCGGCCTGCCGAAGTCGACGGGCGTGCGGTTCGCTCGCGCGACCTCGATCGACACCTTGACGATCCGCTCGCGGCGCCCTGCTCGCTCGACGCGCGTTCGCTCCTGGTCCTCGCGCACGCCGGCCGCATAGGCCACCGCGCCGCCGCCCAGCAGCTCCGACACGACGCCCACGGCTCGGGAGGCATCGGCCACGTGAACCACCGGCCCCGAGTAACGCGGCGCGATCTTGACTGCCGTATGAGCTCGGGAAGTGGTGGCGCCGCCGATGAGCAGGGGCAGGCGAAACTCCTCCCGCTCCAGCTCGCCGGCGACGTGCGCCATCTCCTCGAGTGACGGCGTGATCAAGCCCGACAGGCCGATCACATCGACGTTCTGGCCCCGCGCCTCGTCCAGGATCCGGGCCACCGGAACCATCACCCCGAGGTCGACGACTTCGTAGTTGTTGCACGCCAGGACCACGCCGACGATGTTCTTGCCGATGTCGTGGACGTCGCCCTTGACCGTGGCCATGAGGATCTTGCCGCGCGCTCGGGAGTCGCCCAGGGCAGCCTTCTCGGCCTCCAGGTACGGCACCAGGTGGGCGACCGCCCTCTTCATCACGCGGGCGCTCTTGACCACTTGCGGCAGGAACATCTTGCCGGCGGCGAAGAGATCGCCGACCGCGTTCAGGCCGGACATCAACGGCCCTTCGATGACGTCGATCGGGTGAGCGGCGGCCAGCCGGGCCTCCTCCGAGTCCTCGACCACGAACGTGTCGATCCCTTCGACGAGAGCGTGCCGGAGTCGGTCGGCGACCGGCCATTCACGCCAGGCCAGGTCCGCGACCGGTCGGGCCGCGCCCGTTCCCGAGTACGTCGGGGCAATCTCCAGCAGCCGCTCGGTGGCATCGGGCCGGCGGTTGAGGACCACGTCCTCGACGCGCTCCAGCAACTCCGCGGGGATCTCCGAATAGACCGCCAGCTGAGCGGGATTCACTATGCCCATGTCCATGCCCGCGGCGATGGCGTGGTACAGGAAGACGGCGTGGATCGCCTCGCGGACGGTGTCGTTGCCGCGGAACGCGAACGAGACGTTGCTGACGCCGCCGGAGACGCGCGCGCCGGGCAGCTCCGCCTTGATGCGCCGCACGGCCTCGATGTAGGCCACGGCGTAGCCGGCGTGCTCCTCGATGCCCGTGCCGATGGCGAATACATTCGGGTCGAAGACGATGTCGTCCGCCGCGAAACCGACCCGCTCGGTCAGCAGCTCGTAGGCGCGCCGGCATATCTCGACCTTGCGCTCGACCGTGTCGGCCTGACCCGCCTCGTCGAAGGCCATGACGATGACGGCCGCGCCGTAGCGGCGGGCCAGGCGAGCCTGGCGCAAGAACTGCTCCTCGCCCTCCTTGAGCGATATCGAGTTCACGATCGGCTTGCCGCCGATGCAGCGCAGGCCGGCCTCGATGACGGACCACTTCGAGCTATCGACCACGATCGGGACGCGCGCGATCGCCGGCTCCGACGCGATCAGGTTGAGGA